>Ga0316363_10003298_pt1 | contig 11628 bp, 15 predicted proteins | sample Sb_taG_3_FD_200459 | JGI IMG/M metagenome (GOLD analysis project Ga0316363, IMG submission 200459) | Peat soil microbial communities from Weissenstadt, Germany - Sb_50d_a_PC metaG (v2) (version 2) | ecosystem: Environmental > Terrestrial > Soil > Wetlands > Peat | place: Germany: Weissenstadt...
CCCTCCCTGGCAGCTGGCTTGCGTTGCCGAACTGGGTTCGCGCAGCCGTTAGACTGCGCACCGATATATGCGACATACCATAGCTAGCTGACCCTTGCGCGCAACTCCGTGAATGAATGGCCTGCTGCACCGGAGCGGGAGGATCGCCTTGACGACAATGCACCACGACGGCGTGATCATCGTGGGAGCCGGGCCGACCGGGCTGGTGCTGGCCGCGGAGCTGGCGCTGGCGGGCGTGCGATGTCTGGTGCTTGAACGGCGGGACGGTCCGCGGGCCGACTCTCGTGCCATCTGCCTGCACGCCAGGAGCATGGAGATGCTTGATCTGCGCGGCCAGGCTGAGGCATTCGCGCAAGCGGGGCTGCCGGTGCCGCAGTTCCCGCTGGGGCCCAGGGGTGCGGCCATTTCCTTCGGTCGGCTCGATTCCGACTTCCCTTACCTGCTGGACATTCCGCAGAGCCAGATGGAACGGCTGTTCCTGGCCAGGGCGCTCCAGCTTGGCGCCGAGGTACGCTGGTCCGCCGCCGTGGCAGGGATCGAGCAGGACGAGAACGCCGTCACGGTGACCCTGGCAGGCGGCGGAATCGAGCGCGCCGCGTATGTGGTCGGCTGCGACGGCGTCCGCAGCACGGTCCGCGACTCGGCGGGGATCCCGTTCCCCGGCTTCGCCAACCCAGGCTCGGTGATCCTTGCCGATCTGCACCTCGACGGCTTGCCGATGACCAACGCCTACGGCGAGCTTTCCGGCGGCGGAATGCTGCTGATGTTCCCGTTCCGTGACGGGTCCTGCCGGGTGGTGCTGTACGACTATGCCCGCGCGGAGGTACCTGTCGCAGAACCCGTGACGATCGGCGAGGTGCGGGACGGACTGCGGCGCATCGCCGGCCAGGACTTCGGGCCGCGCGACATGCACTGGTCGGCCAGATACCGAAGCGACAGCCGGCAGGTGCCGCGGTACCGGGCCGGGCGGCTGCTGCTGGCCGGAGACGCCGCGCATGCTCATTCCCCGGCCGGCGCTCAGGGACTCAACACCGGACTGCAGGATGCGGTCAACCTTGGCTGGAAGCTCGGTGCCGTGCTGTCCGGCTGGGGTCCGCAGTGGCTGCTTGACTCCTATCACGCCGAGCGTCATCCGGTCGGCGCCGCGGTGCTCGCGCTGACCGGCCGCCAATTCCGGCTGAATACGGCCAGGACCTGGAACAGGCGGGCGCTGCGCTGGGCGGTGCACCGGCTGGTTGTGCCACTGCCACCGGTGCAGGGATGGCTGGCGCGCGACTACTCCGGGGTCGCGATCGGCTACCGGCCGTACGGGGGAGTAGCCCACCCGCCGGACGGGGGAGCAGGCCATCCGCTGGTCGGGAAACGGCTGCCGCCAGGCACGGTGACGCTGTCCGATGGCACCGCCGCCCGGCTGTATGAGTTGTTCCACGAGGGACGGTTCGTGCTACTGACCCCGGCGGCCGCCGGGGAGGTCACGGGCCTGCCGGATGATCGCGTCAAAGCGGTCAGCTATCGCGGCGGCACCAGGCCGGAGCTGCGGTCGGCCATGCTGGTGCGGCCGGACGGATACGTGGCTTGGGCATCGGATCAGCCGGACCCGGCGGCTGCGCGCGAAGCCTCGATCGCGTGGTGCGGCCCGTGCTGAGCGGACCGGATGGAATGGCCCGCGCCGGAGCGACTGCGGCGCGCCCAGCCGTTGATCACGCCGTGGCTGCCGACGTAGAGTCCTGAACCGATGGATACCGCTAGCCCGGGAGCCGGGCGCCCCCCAGGCGGCGCGGTTCCTGAGCCCGCCGATCCGGTTCGTCCCGATCCGGTTCGTCCCGATCCGGTTCGTCCCGATCCGGTTCGTCCCGATCCGGGGCGGCGTCGGATGCTGGCGGACATCGTGCCGTCGGCGGTGGCCGTCGCCGAGGTGCTCGGGGACCTGCCCGATGTGCTGCTCTTCCCCGAGGAAGAGGCGGCAATTGCCAAGGCGGTCGACAAGCGGCGCCGAGAGTTCGCGGCCGTGCGCGGCTGCGCCCGCGACGCGCTGGGCAGACTCGGCTGGCCGGCCGTGCCGATCGTGCCAGGACAGGGCGGTGCGCCGCACTGGCCGGCCGGCGTCGTGGGCAGCATGACGCATTGCGCCGGCTACGCGGCGTCCGCCGTCGCGCGGGTGCAGGACGTGCTTGCGCTCGGGGTGGACGCTGAGCCGCATGACGTGCTGCCCGACGGTGTGCTCGACCTCGTCAGCCTCGCCGAGGAACGCGCCATGCTGTCCGCCCTGGCGTCGGATGCGCCAGATGTGTGCTGGGACAGGCTGCTGTTCAGCGCGAAGGAGTCCGTGTACAAGGCATGGTTCCCGCTGACCAACCGCTGGCTGGGATTCGAGCAGGCGGCCATCGTGGTCGACCCGGAGAACGGCACGTTCACGGCGCGGTTGCTGGTGGCTGGTCCCGTGATCGATGGCGGCCAGCTCACCGAGTTCGCCGGCCGGTGGCTGGTCCGGGCCGGCCTGGTGCTGACAGCGACCGCGGTACTGCCGGACCGCTGACAGCGACCGCGGTACTGCCGGACCGTTGACAGTCCCGCGTCCCGGGTTGCGAGGCGGCTGGAGCCGATCGAGCGGTCAGCCGCCTGGCGGGCGGCCCGGCTGTGCCGGCGGCCGCCAGGCGGGCAGCCCGGCTGTGCCGATAGCGGGCAATGACCTCACACCACGGCCGACCTAAAGTGATGCCATGGACGACGCTAGCTACGATCCGTTCGCCCGTGGCCGCTTTCCGGTCGGCGTGCGCACCATTCAGGCGGCCGATCAGGTGCGCGGCAGGGTGTTCCCGTGCGAGATCTGGTATCCGGCACGCGCCGAGGACGCGGATCGGTCCGCGGGCCAGGACTCGGGGCGCGAAGCCGCGGCGCGCCCGGGGGGCGTGTCCGCTGATCGTGTTCTCCCACTACAGCGGCGGGCACCGGCGTTCGGCCACCTTCTTGACTACGCATCTGGCCAGTCACGGCTATGTGGTCGCCGCGCTTGATCACTCCGAGGTGGTCGCGGCGGAGCTAACCCGCCGGGACGGCGAGACAGCAGCCGAACAGGCCGCCAGGATCGATGCCGTGATCGCCAGCCGGGTGCCTGACGTGCGTTTCCTGCTCGACTATCTGCTTAGTCGCTGGGCCGACGCTAGGCCAGGGGACAGCGCCGGGCAGGTGGACAGCGCCGAGTCAGGGGACGGCGCCGGGCCGGGGGACGACGGTGCTGCGGACATCCGGATCGACCCGGAGCGGATCGGGCTGGTCGGGCACAGCTTCGGCGGGTGGACGGTGCTGGCCACGCCCGACGTGGAGCCGCGGGTGCGGGCAGTAGCGGCGTTTGGACCGGGCGGCAACGCGCACCCGAAGCCAGGGATCCTGCCGCTGACGCTCAACTTCGCCTGGAGCCGGGTCGTGCCGACTCTTTATCTGGCCGCGGCTGACGACGTGCCGATACCGCTGGACGGCGTGTACGAGCTGTTCGACCGGACGCCGGCCAGCAAGCGCATGTTCGTCTTGCGGCGAGCCGACCACCAGCATTTCGTCGACGATGTCGAGGGCGAGCACGAGGCGGCGCGGGCCATGTCGGACCCTGGCCCGGCCGCTTGGATCTCGGCGGCGATGCGGCCGATCACCGAGCTGAGCAGTGGTGAACAGGCGCACCTGTTCGTCCGCGGCCTGATGCTCGGCCACCTCGACGCGACGCTGCGGCAGCTGGACGCCGCCGAGCGGTTCCTGGACGGCGACGTCGAGGCCGCACTCGCCGCGCGCGGCGTCGACGGGTTCGCGCACCGGACCTGACCGCCCGCCATCCCGCGTGTTCCGAACCGACCGAGCGGACCGAGTGCGGATTCGGCTCGGCGTGCGGGCCGGCCGCCGACGGCGCAGGTGCCAACGGCCCTGAGCCGGGTCCCGCAGCGCTGGCGAAGACCCTTGGTTAGGCGGCGCCCCTGGCCAGGGCTTGGTGCCCGATCGACAGCCCGTCAGCTGGGTCGAAGAACTGCAGGTTCGAGGTGTTCACTGCCAGTTCGGCCGTGCTTCCTGGCCGGATCGTGCTGCGGGCAGCCACCCGCGCTGTCCACATCGTCTGCGGGCCGATGATCGGAATGGTCCCATCGTCACCTGCGGTTTGCGTCGCCTCGCTGAGGCTGGCGTGCTCGACTGGCGGCGCGTCAATGCCGAATAGCACGAGCATCTCGCTGCCGAGTTCCTCGATCACGCTCGTCGTAACTCGCAGCCGCGGCCAGCCGGCATCGGCCAGGCTCGCATCCTCGAAGTCCGACGGCCTGATCCCCAGGATGAGATCACGGCCGAAGTAACCGGCCAGGCCAGGGCGCGCGCTGAGCAGGTCCTGCGTGATCGCCAGCCGGTGACCGGCGAACGCAACGGCCGGACCGTCATCGCGGACCAGCCGCGCGGTGACGAAGTTCATCGCGGGCGACCCGATGAACCCGGCCACGAACAGGTTGACCGGCGCGCTGTACAACGCCTGGGGCGTATCCACCTGCTGCAGCTTGCCCTCGCGCAGCACGCAGACTCGCTGGCCGAGGGTCATCGCCTCGACCTGGTCATGGGTGACGTAGACGGTAGTCACACCGAGCCGGTCATGGAGCTGGGACAGCGAGGCACGCATCGAGACCCGGAGCTTGGCATCCAGGTTGGACAGCGGCTCATCCATCAGGAACGCTTGCGGCTCGCGGACGATGGCGCGGCCCATCGCCACCCGCTGCCGCTGGCCGCCAGATAGTGCGGCCGGCTTGCGCTTCAGATAGTCCTGCAGGCCGAGCATCCGGGCGGTCTCGGCGACGCGCCGCTGAATGTCAGCCTTCGGGGTCTTGCGCTGCTGCAGGCCGAACGCCAGGTTCTGCGCCACCGTCATGTGCGGGTAGAGCGCATAGTTCTGGAACACCATCGCGATGTCCCTGTCCTTGGGCGGCAGGTCGTTGACGATCCGGCTGCCGATCGTTATCGTGCCAGCGGTGATCTCCTCAAGGCCAGCGATCGAGCGCAGCGCGGTCGACTTGCCGCAGCCCGATGGGCCTACGAACACGATGAATTCGCCGTCCGATATCTCCAGGGTCAGCCCGTCGATTCCCTTGACCCCGCCCGGATAGACCTTGTCCACCTGATCGAGAATGATCGCCGCCACCGCTCGCTCCGCTGCTCGGCCGGTGGCCCGCCTTGCGGCCGGCCTTTCTGTCCGGAGCGTACCAACTCGGGCAGCTAGCCGACTCAGTCATCTGGTGCGCAAGCCGGTAGCCGACCGACGGGGTCGCTCTGTGTGGCCGCGCAAACCCGGCCGGTCGGTGCTCAGTGCGGGCTGGTCAGGTGGTGCTGGGCGCAGGCAGGACATGCACCTCCGCGGCACCGGACTGACCAGCTAGCTCGCGCAGCACCCGATGGCGGCCGGCCCGGACCGGGGTGTCGCGTGCCAGCACCAGCTCGGTGACCTGCTGTGCCAGCGCGAACGCCGTCAGTTCGGCAGCCGGGGCTCCGCGCAGTACGGCGAACTCGCCGCCGAGCTGCGCGGTCAGCGCCGCGTAACCCGACACCAGCCGCTCGGTGGCAGCCGATGGTGACGATGGCTGGACGACGGTCACCAGCAGATCACCTGCTACCTGCGCGGCCAGCGCGGCCGACCGCCTGATCAGCGGCTCCATGCCAGCCCGCGGTGACGCGCAACCCAGAATCCGCGGCCGCGCCTGCGCGGCCGCGGTCCGCCCGCCGGCCCGGTACGCGGCCAGATGGCGGTCGGCGTGGTCGGCCACAATGCTGAACGCCTGCTCCCGCATGGCCAGCAGGGTCTGCGGTGCGTAGTCCGTGCGCATGGCCTGCTCGACCCCGGCGGCTGGCACGATCTCGCCGCGCCGCACCCGGTCGGCGAGCACCGAGGGTGGTGCGTCCACCAGCTCGATCTCGTCGGCGAGCGCAAGAACCGCAGCCTCGTCCAGTGCGTCGTCGGCCGCTGCGTCGCCAGGCCGGGACCTGAGCCAGGACAGGATGTCCGCGGGGCAGCGCCAGAGTCGGAGGTGAGGATCTGCATGGCTGCCTGGCCGTGCTCGAACAGGGTGATCTGGCGGGCCTGGCCGTAGTCCTTGAGCTGGATGGTCTCCTCGGCCCAGGCGACCTGCCGGGTCCGGCCGCCGGTGGTGACGACGGTCAGGACGGGCAGGCGGGCGGGGACGGCGAGGGGAGCGCGGCGGTAGGGGACCCAGTGCACGTCCTGGTCGCGGCAGTGCCGGAACACTTGCGGGTAGGCGCTGCCGCGGTCGAACCCGAGCATGATCTTCGCTCCGGGGCAGGCGGCTTTCTTCAGCTCGGCCAGGGCCAGCGGCAGGGTGACGGTCAGGCCGGAGGGCTCGCCGGTGACGAAGCACACGGCGCGGCCGTCGTGCGCGGTGACGTGGGTGTCGGCGCGGCCTTTCTCCGCCCGGCCGCGCTTGTTGTTCCAGCCTTTCGCGACGGGTTTCGCGCCAGTGTAAGGGACGAAGTGGTCATCGACGTAGTACACGCCGGACAGGACCGGGTCGGCGGTAAGCATCGCGGCGGCGAACGCGGCCTGCAGCCCGGCCGGGTCGGCCGCCCCGGCGATCGCCGCCAGGCGGGGCCGCATGGCCCGCTGGCCGGGCAGCGCCGGCAGCCCGGCCAGCGGCCCGGCCTCGCCGGGCGGCAGGTGCTTGAACTGCTCGACCGTCGCGGCGCCGAGCGCGAAGCAGATGCTGGCCGCTGACAGCAGCGCCACGTCAGCGGGCCGCTGTGGGCCGCTGTGGGCGGGTGCCCGCCGGCAGCCAGCACCTGTCCGGCGCCGGCCTGGCTGCCGAAGGCGTGCAGTAGCATCGCGCCCGCGTACAGGGACGCGAATACCTCCTCGGTGAACGCCGGCCCGGCGGACGGCTCCGCGGCCAGCTCAGCGTCCGCGGCCAGCTCAGCATCCGGAGCAGGCCCGGCGTCCGGGCCGGGCCGCGGGCCCAGGCGGCGGGCGACCGTGGTGTGCGCCACGCTGAGGCGGTGCCCGGTCTCCGCGTCGGAGACACCCTGCCCGCGCCAGGCGGCAGCCCGCTCCCAGCCGGCCTCTTCCAGCTTGCGGGGCCGTCCCCGCCGTCCCCCGGCCAGCGCCGCCGTCCCGCCGCGCACCGCGACGTTATGCCGCGTGGCCACGTAGTTCTCGGTCAGGCCCAGTACCGCCGCGACCCGCCGGCCCGTGAACCCAGCCCGCGCAGCACGATGATCGCGATATCCCGCATCATCGTGCCGCCCGCCCCGTCAGCGCAGTCCGCGCGCCACCCGGTCCGTCGCTCGTCAGCGCCCGCCGTCGCGGCCAGCCCCGCCAGCCGCACCAGTCAGGTTCGCAAGATCCTCTTGACACTCATACCGCCGATGCCCTACTATACACCGATATCAGCCTGAGCCGGGCGTGTCCGCAACGAAGAGCATGCTGGTGGTGTCACTTCAATGACCGATAAAACACTATCCACCACATCCTTACGGTTACCAATCGGTCTCAGGGCAATTGGTCGGCCAACCATTACACGTCGCCAAGCCATAGCTGGTGCCACGAAGCTTGGCGTGGGGGTCGCGGCAGTATTAGGGGGAGTCGTCGGATTCGCACCAAGCGCGGAAGCTGCGGTCAACTGTATTCCAGGCACCAAGGTGAATCCGATAAACTGCACCAACGGCGCAATCGGCAAATGCACTTCTGGCGTATCTGACTGTTTTCCAAACGCGAATTTCCTATGCGAATGCTACAATTACTGCTACCCAGCTAAAGCGGTCTGCGTATGTATTAACCATGGTGACTACCTAAGCGGATGGGGATGTTGCGTGTACTGCTGACGCAGCTGTTACAATTTCCCTGATTGGTCAGAGAGGCGGGCGGGATTAGGATGCCGTGGCGATCTTATAGTGATGTGAAATTAGCGCCAAAAGCAGTTCAAGATAAAATCCGAGAGCAGCACAACGAAGAGCCTATTGCCGTAATACAACTCAAAATATATGGCACTAGTTCAGGGCAGTCCACGCTCAGCGTGGGGGTCTCGGAGAATGGGCCATTCGCTGCCTTTCAGCAGCTCGCAGCCGCAGGTCGGCAACGCGCATCGCAAGATATCTATAAGGTCGCCAGCAGAGAACTGGCCGATGGCCTGCGCCTCCTGGGCGAGATGTAATTGCCTTCGCTAGCCCTGGAGGTGCAGCGACGCTAACGAGGTAAGCCACGTTCCCGCCGAGGAATAACGGACTCAGAGGTGGACGTCATGTTCTTTGCTGTGACTATAGTGCTGCTCGTGTTTGTCGGCTTGGGCCTCTTGGGCACATTGCGCGAGGTAAGCATTCTCCAGGGGAGAGTGTCGGCGCTTCAGAATTTACTCCTTAGGCCACCGGGACCAAGGTTCTTCGACGGCATGCTTCCTGAGCGCGCGGTCGCCACATTGCGCGCTGCTCCACTGGCGGATAACGTGCGAGATTTCTTTGTAGTCTTCGTACGCCAGGCCTGCCCGGGATGTGCGAATCTGCTGCAAGCAATAAAGGATGCTGTAGCCGTCAATCGGTTGGATTCGGAGCGGTTCCTCTGTGTAGTTTGCGGCGTCCCTGGAGGGCTTGACACTCGTCTTCGTGACAGCGGCTTCCGCGTAATAAACGATCAACCCAGGGCACTCGCCGAGGCATGCCAGGTGAAGCAGACCCCAACTGTGCTCCACCTTGACAGCACTCTTAGCGTGCTTGACGCAACTGTTGGGGACGATATCGAATGGATCTATTCTCGGTCTGAAGACCCGGCCATTCCAGCAGGCGACAGGGTTGCATCCTAACCGAGCGGCGTTGGTCAATGTCGCATTGGGAACGTCGCTGGCGATGGCGCTAGTGTTCTGGCATTGGAGCTGCGATCGAGGATTCGATGCTCTCCTCAGAGATACTGCTGACGACGGCCGATGGGACGCAGTACAGAACTGCCCTAATCGGAGCGGGTAGATATGAGCATACTCTCTATTAGTTTGCACGCTGTACTCATGGCGCTGTTCCTCACGGCAGCGTCGATGAAATTGTCTCGCTTCCGTGAGTTTCATGCCTATCTCTCTTTGCCTTTTGGCCGCCATGCGCGCCTCGTCGGCTTGGCCACCATTAGCCTCGAAGCGGTAATTGCTGTAACGGCTCTTGCTCCGCCTGTTCAGCGATGGTGGCCGCTTCTTACGTCGTCGACTCTTATCGCCTTCAGCGGATACTACGGCGTGCGGCTCAGTCTCGCCGAAGATACGTCATGTGCGTGTTGGGGGCGTGGCGCTGAGAGGAAGCCTGTAGGTCAATGGCCTTATAGCCGAATGTTGTCCCCAGCTTGGGTAGCAGTGCGCAACACGATCTTGGCAACGATCGCTCTAGTTACATGGATGCCTCTTACGGGCAGGAGCGTTTCGGCGACCGTGGGCCACGCGTTCCTTATTGCTACGCTTAACCTGTGGCTTATTTCAATAGGGCTCGTGGTATCCGCGTCTCGGCTACGGAGGACAGCCGTGGAGGATTGGAGAGAGCTCTATTCGGCACGCTGGAAGTATCTCAGGCAAGGAACGTGTCAGATAACAGCGCCAGCAGACGACGAGAAGCACGGATCAGACGAACTAGAACTGCTCGGGCGAGTCAGTGGCGATCGGGGACGCGCCGCATGATGGTGATCGCGTCATTCTTGACTGCCCACTTTCGGGAATGGCGTCGAGATTGGCACGGTGTTCAGCGTAGCATACAGATCGGCGGTGATGCAGTAGGGGCGTCTAATGACGCGAATGATGGAATTCTGGCGGCAATCGACTTCGAGACTGGTGAGATCGTGCGTTCGGTGACCCTAAACTCGCCGTCTGGGTTCGCGATCCACGGAGACGACCTCTATGTTGCCAGCATGTACGGAAATCGTATCGTCCGATTGGGAATGGACTTTGGCGTACGTGAAAGTTTCGCGACGCGACTAATGAATGACTTGCACAACGTCATTGCCGATGATGGTGGCTTGCTCGTCGCTTGTAGCGGAACGGATTCGGTGATAGAGCTAGACTACTCAGGCGTCCAGAAATGGTGCTGGCTCGCAACCCAGCATGGCTTTCGCAGCAGTGCATCTGGCCACCGAGCTTGGGTAGATACGAGCCGCGACTATAGAGCTTCACGAATCGGTACCACTTCACAAGCCACGCACTGTAATAGCGTGCGCAAGTGGAGACTGAACGGGCGTGATGTTGTCCTATTGACACTGTTTCATCAAGGTCAAGTAATTGCGGTTGACAGCATAACGGGGCGTGCGTCCGTCTTGCTGCGCGGCATGCGCAATCCTCATTCTCTCAGAAGGGCTCCTGAGGGGTGGATCATATCAGACTCCGGGTCCAATGCGGTGGTCATAGTGTCGGAGGATTTTTGGATTACGAGGATTATTGAGCATGGCTTTAACTGGGTGCAGGACGCTCTCGCGGTAGACGGTGGGATACTCGTAGCGGACGCTAATAATTGTAGAATTGTGATGTTTGATCGAGACGGTTCCCATCAACTGCATGAAATTAGCTATCCTGGGGAGTGGAAAGTCTATCAATTGGAGATTGCGAGCGTTAGGTGGGAAGAGGGTATCCGTAGGCTTTAAGATCGTCTGCCTTAGGTTGGCGAATGGATGCGGGCGTTTTCAGGAGTAGTTGTGGTAGGAATGGTCGTTGGGCTCTGGGTTTCGGTGGCAGCTGAGCTGGCTCTCGTCCTGCTGATTGTAAGACGGCTTGGTGGCCTGACTCGGCTCGTTGCAACTAGTGGCGCACAGGACGGTGTGGACAGGCTGCACGGAACTAAGATTCCGCCTTTGAGAGTCCGTGTGCTGGATGATAATTTAGGGAGGCAACGTGCGCAGAGAGTCTGGTTTGACGAAGGCACCATAATTGTACTTGTTCGGCCGCGCTGTGTTGCCAGTCGGCGGCTTCTTGCTGGACTGTCGCAGAGGCTCAATGCGGGATGCAAACCCGAATTTCCGATGGTTGTCGGCTTTGTTGGAGACATACAGGACGTTAATCGGCTGCTCGGCGAGTTTGATGTGACGGGATTTGCTGTTATGGTGATAAATCAGGGCTTTGTCCGTAAGATAGACGACGCGATTCCGTGTGCGATCTCACTCGGAGCTGGCGGCGTCATTCAGCACGTGGCCAGTATTGACGGTGATGATTCCGTCTTTAGATTTGCTGAGGCTAGTGGCTCCGCGGCCGTGCGGCAATGGCTCGAGAGAAGTATGGTGGCGGCTTGGCCGTCGACCGCGTGACGGTCGACGGGAAGGCCGTCCTGACAATCACCTCCACCGCGGCTGACGAAAGCGGCGTCACCGTGGCTGTGTTGTCGGCGCAATACTACGTTTCAGGCTGTTGCTCGATCAGCGCAGAGGCGCCGCGACATACCCGGCCCGGTGCTACCACCCCAGGCGGAGATGTCGTTGCTGCTGTGGCCGGCAGCCCCTTGGGTCACGCTGCCGCGCCGGGCAATATCTCAGCTTGCGCTGGAGAGGACTAGGCAGGCGCCGGGGCGGGCGGGCGGGACCTGAGCAGGCCGCGGTCGATGACCACGGTGCCGTCTTCGGTGGCGGTCTGGAACCGCACCGCCGCGCCGCCGTGCTCCGGCAGC
>Ga0316363_10003301_pt1 | contig 11618 bp, 8 predicted proteins | sample Sb_taG_3_FD_200459 | JGI IMG/M metagenome (GOLD analysis project Ga0316363, IMG submission 200459) | Peat soil microbial communities from Weissenstadt, Germany - Sb_50d_a_PC metaG (v2) (version 2) | ecosystem: Environmental > Terrestrial > Soil > Wetlands > Peat | place: Germany: Weissenstadt...
GCAACCAGCGTGCCGGCTTTCTGTTTCTCCAGGACATCGAGCAGCGCACGCTCGACCTTCGCTTTGCCCTGCGCGGCAAGCGCGCTGCGGATCCTCGCATCGTCATCGTTGGCATTGACGACAAGACACTGCAGACGATCGGTTCCTACCCCCTGCCGCGAAGTAACTACGCGCTTCTGGTCCGTGAGTTAAAAAAGAGCGGAGCCAGTGTTGTTGGCTTCGACGTAACCTTCCCCACCGCAGCCAGCAGCGAAGCGCTTGACGTCCTCGCCCGCTTGCGAAGCGAAATCGGGCCCTCAGCGCCCGCGGACCTGCAAAACAAACTTCTCCAGCTAGAGCAGCAATCCGATGTCGATGCCCAGTTTGCGGCCGCCCTCAAAGACGCGGGAAACGTGGTTCTCGGCCATCTTTTTCTAAGTGCCGAAGCTTCCAAGTTCTCTGACCCCAAGCAGGCCGAAGCCTATTTCAACATCGTATGGGCCAAGTCCTTCCCTCAGGTCCTGAAGGTCAAATCCGGCAATCGCGATTTCGATCTCAGCCAGGCATGGATTCAGGCGGGAGGGCCGGTGGCCGCTGGAGTGGAAGCCAACCTTCCAAAACTGGCCGAAGCCGCCGCATCTTATGGTTTCTTCAACATCACTCCCGATGCCGACGGCACGATTCGCCGGGCGCTGTTCGTGATTCGCTACCAGAACCAGGATTTCTTCCCGTCGCTGGACTTGCAGGTCCTGCGGCAATACGAAAACATTCCCGACCAGCAAATCGCAGCATACATCGGGGCGGATGGCATCGAGCGCATTCAGTTTGGCGATCACGACCTGCATCCCTGGCAAGATAGCAGTGCTCTGATCAACTACGCTGGCCCCTATCACTCCTATCCACACTACTCGATGGTGGACGTCCTCCGTGGGACTGTGCCCGCGGATGCGTTTCGCGACAAGATTGTTTTGGTTGGCGGTACCGCGCTGGGCATCGGCGACCTGCGCAACACGCCGCTTGACAAGCAAGGCGCCGGTTACATGGGCGTAGAGATCCATGCCAACATCCTCGACAACCTGCTGCACAGCGCCGAGCCGCGTCGCACTTTTCTCATCCGCGGCTTCAACGAAGAGATGGTCGACATCGGCTTCATTCTCTTTTTCGGCATTGGGCTGGGACTCTGGTGCGGCCGCTCGCGTCCTCTGAAGTCAACGCTCACCGCCATGGCAGTGCTGGCCGCATTCTCCGGGTTCGTCTACTACGGCTTTGTACACTGGGGGCGCTGGTACAGCTTTGTGGTACCGGCGGCGACGCTGGTGGCCTCGTATGCTTCCATCACCAGCTTTCGGGTGATTCACGAGGAGCGTGAGAAGCGGAAAATCCGCAAGACATTTTCGCAATACCTCTCTCCCGGCGTCATCGCGTTGATTGCGAAGGATCCGCATGAGTACATTCGTCCCGGAGGCGAAGTCAAGGAGCTGACGGTGATGTTCAGCGATATTCGCGATTTCACCACGCTCTCCGAGGGCCTGACACCGGACGAACTGGTGAATCTGCTGAATCAATACCTGTCCGCGATGACCGACATTCTGTTTCGCAATCTAGGCACACTCGACAAATACATTGGCGACGCCATTATGGCGTTCTGGGGATCTCCTTTTCCGCAGCAGGATCATGCCTTACGCGCCTGTCGTTGCGCCGTGGAGATGATCGCCGGTCTGGAAGAACTGAACCGCAAGTGGGCGGAGCAGGGGCGGCGCCAGATCGCAATCGGCATCGGACTGAACACCGGCCCGGTGAACGTCGGCAACATGGGGTCGGACAAGCGCCTGGCATGGACCTGCATGGGAGACAACGTTAATCTGGCTTCTCGTCTGGAGGGCATGACGAAGGAGTATCGCAACCGCGTGATCATCAGCGAATTCACTCATGCCCAAGTGGCGGATCAGTTTGTCACCCGCGAAGTCGACCGCATCCGGGTGAAAGGAAAAAAAAAGCCGGTGGTGATTTACGAGTTGCTGGCTCCGATTTCCGAACGCGATACCTATGCAGCACTGCTGTCCAAGTACAATGCGGCGCTCGACGTATACCGCAGCCAGAATTGGCTGGAGGCCGCCGGAGCGTTCGGCGAGTTGCTGATTGCCTACCCGGATGACGGTCCCACCCAGATCCTGCTGCAGCGCAGCGTGGAATTCATTGAGGAAGCGCCGGAACCCGGCTGGGACGGCGTCTATGTGATGAAATCGAAATAGTTTTAATCGCGGTATGCTCCTGGAGTTTCATCAGTCTCAGCCTGCGCGCCAAGGCAACGCTAAAATACCTCGTAGAAACGCATTAGAGAGCCTACAAGACACCGGAAAGGCGAGAATGACGTTCTCTCTCCTTATTATTATTATTAATATGCGTTGTTATGCGCCCCGGCCGCGATACTGGATGACCAGCATGGTGATGTCGTCGCTCTGGTGGGCTTCTCCGACAAAACTGCCCATGTCTTCCAGCAACGCCTTGATGGTCCCCTCGCTGTCTGTATGCCCAGTCCGCAAAAGGGTTTTTTCAATCGCTTCCGCCCCGAAGAGCTCGTGGTCAACGTTCATAGCCTCGGTCACTCCATCGGTATAGAGAACCAGAGTGTCGCCTGGGTTCAGTTGCATTGTGCCACTTGTGAACTCTTGGCCCGGCATGAAGCCCAACACGATGCCGCCGACCTTCTCCACCTTCAGTACCGCGCCCGAAGGTTGCACGATGAACGGGGGCTCGTGTCCTGCGTCCGCATATTCCACCTGTCCCGTGCGCAAATCGAGAATGCCGGCGAGGGCGGTAACGAACATCTGCTGGGGATTGCTTTCGCAAAGGAACTGATTGACTCTGCCCAACGTGGGCCCAATCGCATCCGGCGAAGCGATGGCCGACATCTTAAACGCGGTGCGCGTCATGGCCATGAACAGCGCTGCCGGAATTCCTTTGTCGGAGACGTCCCCGATGATAAAGCAGATTCGATCCTTGTCCAGGGGAAAGAAGTCGTACAGGTCGCCGCCCACTTCGTACGTCGGAATGATGGTGGCGAAAATGTCCACCTCTTTGAACTCCGGAAGCGCGGGGAAGTCCTTGGGTACGAGACCCATCTGTATCTCTTTGGCCAGTTCGAGAGACTTCGTTACGATCTGCGATTGCAAGTAGGCGTCGACCATTTCGGCGCGTTTCAGGGCAATGCCGAGATGAACGCAAATGGCCTCGAGAAACTCCTCGTCGCCCGTTGTGAACACTCCGCCTTTCTTGTTCAAAACCTGCACCACGCCGATGAGGACTCCGGCTTGATCGATGATCGGCATGGAGAGGATGGATCGCGTCCGGAATCCCGAGGACTTATCGAACACCGGATTGAACCGGCTGTCGTTGTAGGCATCCGGGATGTTGATGGTCTGCCGGATCTTGGCGGTTGTGCCCGCGATCCCGAAGCCAAAGAGCACGCGAATCTCTTGTGCGCCCACTCCCTCGGCCACTCTGCTAACCAGTTGGTCGGGTTTCCTGCGATCCACCAGAAACAATGTGGTTCTCTCCGCCTGCATCGCCCGGGTGACTTCGGATACGATCAGCTGGAGCAACGGGTCGAGTCGAATCTCAAGACCGAGCGATTTAGAGATCCGCAGCAAGATCTCGAGCTTGCCGTGGTCGTCCAACGCGGCTGGCGTCGGCGCGGGCTTGGCGGCTTCAGCGGCCGGCTTCAAATGGACAATGAAACGGTGGACGTTCTCTAACTCCGTGGATTGGTATTGAAGATCGTCGACACCGTCCTTAGCCAACATGATTCCCAAGCCGCCTATCGGACGATCCGACAACTCCTTCAAGAGCCCTTCGTCGTCCGGTTCCTTGTGAAGATTGGGATCGTAGGATTTTCCGTGGTCCAAGAGCTCAATGACCAGACGATTTTCTTCGTTCTTGGCAGCTATCGAGATGTCACCTTGAAGTCCCGCTTCTTCATATCCGTGAACGATCACGTTGGTGGCGATCTCATCCACGGCCAGTAACAAGTTGTAGGTTGCGGTGTGGTCAAGACCAGCCGTGTTCGCCGCGGCCTTCACGTAGTCTCGAATCGGACTCAGGGCGTCCAGATTCCCCGGCAGCGTAAGTGCGTCCATGTTTGAGCCCCCGTTCTAGGCGCTGGCAGGCTCAGCATCAGTCACGAACACGCCGTCGTAGAAGCCGGTCTTGTGCAGCGTATCCACGATGGCGGGTTGCGGCTTCACCAGGTAGATTTTCAAATTCGGCTGCTTCTGTTTGGCGAAAATGAGGATCCGCAGTCCCGCCGAAGCCATGAAGGTTAGCTTCTCCACCTGCAGGACCAACTGCGCCGGCTTGCCGGCTAGGATCTTGTCTACGGTCTCGCGCAATTTGGGGGCAGTGCTTCCGTCCAGCTCTCCCGAGAGAGCGATGCGCGCAGTGTTTGCGTTAACCGTCGATTGGATGTCCAGTGCCATTATGATTTCTCCCTTGTTAACCGCGTTCCTTTACGCGACCAGAACCATGATGGATCGGCCGCCCACGATCACTTCGGCGGAGTCCACCCGCGGACCGCCTGCGCTGTCGTAGATGTCTTCAGGCGACCGCATTGAAGTGTTGATTGCAACCCTCCAGCTCTTTCCGTCTGATGCCGGGGGGACCTGGAACGGCAGCCCATCCCAGTACATGTTGATCGCGACGTAAATGTCGTTATCCTGTGGGGTCGCGTGCTTTCCGCATAACAGATAGGCCAGAACTGTGCTGGCGCCTCCCCAATCCGGTTGACCGACGCGCGTACCGTGGAAGCCGATGTCCGGTTTGCCGCTTCCCACGTAATCACGATGCTCGAAGAACCTGTTGCCACGGAGCACGGGGTGTGCATGCCGAAAGGCGAGGAGCTTGGTGAAGAAGCGGAGCAGCTCCCTTTCTTTTTCCACGTTCCGCCAGTCCAACCAGCTCACGGCATTGTCGTGACAATAACTGTTGTTATTGCCACCTTGCGTCTGGCCCATTTCATCGCCCATGAGCAGCATGGGTACACCGCGGCTGAGGAAAAGGAGGGTCGCCGCGTTCCTCATCTGTTGACGACGAAGAGCGTTCACGCCGGGGTCGGTGGATTCTCCCTCCCATCCGCAGTTCCAGCTATTGTTATCGTTGGCGCCGTCGTTGTTCCATTCGCCATTGGCCTCGTTGTGCTTGCCATTGTACGAAACCATGTCGCGGAGAGTGAATCCGTCGTGGCAGGTGAGAAAATTCAAGCTTGCCGTCGGACCTCTGTACCAGTACAAATCCGGAGACCCTTGGATTCTATTGGAGATCTCGCCGACCATCCCGAGCTCGCCCTTGATGAATTTCCGAACCGAGTCGCGATACTTACCGTTCCATTCCGCCCATCGTCCGTAAGCGGGGAATGACCCAACCTGATACAACCCACCGGCGTCCCAAGCTTCGGCGATCAGCTTGCACTTGCTGAGGACCGGGTCGTAGGCCAGCGATTCCAGCAACGGGGGATTCGACAGCGGCGCCCCATTCTGATCGCGTCCCAGAATGGACGCAAGATCGAAGCGGAATCCATCGATGTGGTATTCCGATGCCCAGTAGCGCAGGCAATCGAGCACCATGTTACGAACTACCGGATGGTTGCAGTTCAACGTGTTGCCACAACCGGAGAAGTTGTAGTAGTAACCTTCCGGGGTCAGGATATAGTAAGTTCGGTTGTCGATGCCCCGGTAGGAGATATAAGGACCTCGCTGGTCGCCTTCAGCGGTGTGGTTGAAGACCACGTCGAGCATGACCTCAATCCCGGCGCGATGCAGTTCTTTGATGAGGTTCTTCAACTCATCCACCTGCATGCCCAGGCGTCCTGTGGCCGCGTATCCGGCCTTCGGCGCAAAGAACCCGACCGTGCTGTATCCCCAATAGTTGAGCAGCAGTTCCCCAGTTTCGGGGTGCCGCCGGTTGTTCTCCCATTCGTCGAATTCGTAAATCGGCAGCAACTCGAGGCAGTTGACGCCCAGGGATTTCAAATAGGGAATCTTCTCGCGAAGTCCCGCGAACGTGCCTGGCGCCGAGACCTTCGAGGAGGGATGCGCCGTGATACCACGGACATGCGCCTCGTAAATGATGAGATCTTTCGTGGGAATCTCAAGGGGTGTATCCCCCTCCCAGTCGAAGTCGTCGAACGAGAGGCGGGCGCGATGTTGGTAAATGTCGTTCCAATCTGGCTGCTCGCGCCACACGTCGCGTCCCCCCAGCACTCTCGCGTAGGGATCGCTGAGGATCTTGGTCTTATCAAAGCGCAATCCCGTCGCGGGATCCCAAGGACCTGAAAAGCGGAACCCGTATTCCAGAGTTTCGTAATCCAAATCGAATACGATGATGGAATAGACATCGCCGATGCGGAATTCCCGAGGGAATTCGATTTCAGCGAATGGCCGTGGTTCGTGTTTGTTAAACAGCACTAAGGTGCAGGAATCGGCCGAACTGGAGAAGACGGAGAAATTGACTCCATTCGGAACAATGGTGGCTCCGAAGGGAAGCGGTCGGCCTCGCCGGAAGCGGACGCCGTCCACCTCGTGAGTGGGATAAAAATCGATGCGTTCTTCTGTGGCCAGGCTCATGGAATTGTCAAGTTATCAAACAATGTCGGACTCACGCGACCGCCTGCTTCGCCTCTGTCTCCGAATTCGCTAGCGTGAAGAAGTTCAGGAACCCGGTGTGGGACATCACGGTTCGAATGTCTTCGGAGACTCCAACCAGCACGAGCTTGCCTTTCCTTCCGGAAATCTCGCGGTATAGCAACAGCAACAGGCGCAAGCCGGCGCTGGAAAGATAGTCGACCTTGGTAAGATCCAGGATCAGCTTCGAGTTCGCGGCCAGAAACGGACGCAACTGCTCCCGCACTTCGGGTGCAGTCTTGCCGTCCAAACTGCCTTCCAGCCGAGCCGTTCCAATGCCATTCGCTTCTGAGGTTTCGAGGTTCATAATCTGCCTGCTTACTGTTCCAGCCACTGCGTTGGCGCGATCTTCACCTTCACGGTCTGCCGCTGGTCGGAAGCGGGCAATTTCACCGTCAAGGCGTTGGCGTCGTAATCCTTATGAGCTTTCCCATCGATCCAGCATCCCTCGATGCGAACGCTGCCCTTCGGCAGGATATCCGGGGACACGCGCAGAATGTTATCGGGAAATCCCTTCGGATACGGCTTGAAGAAGAACTCCATGGGTTGGCGCGTAACCAGCAGGTTCGTGTACACGGCGGATAGGAAGCACAACTCCATGGAGTGATATGCGCTCATGGAATGGCTGCCCTTGAAGCGCTCCGTGCCGACCAGGTACGGCACACCGTTGCCGAGAACGTTGAAGTACACGCCGCCGTCATCGTGGTCCAGGAAGAAGGCGTTGTAGAAGGCCGCGGACTCGCGCCCCATGCGCTGGTAGAATTCATCCTTCAAGATACCGTGCAGAATCATGTACGCCAGGATGGCTTGCTCCTGTTGCCACCAGGCCTTCCTATCGTGCCATGCGAAGCGGGGATGCTTGCCGTCGGGCTTGATCACGCGCTCCACCACATCGTACCAGCCGCAGCGTTGCCGATCGCTGCCCGCCGCCGGCATCAGTTCGGCGATCTTGCGCGCCAGCTCCACGTACTCGCCCTTATGCTTCAACGAGTCCATGCGCATGAGGTTCCAGGCGATCTTCAGGTTATGTCCGACCACAGCACGGTTCTGCTGCCATCCCCAGGTTTGATCGTGGCTCCAGTCCTCGTGGAACTTCTCGTTTACGAAGGGGCTGTTTTCGTAATCCGGAAAATACTTCGCGATGGTGTCGAAAGTGTATTCGAGGAAGTCGCCGTATGCCGGATTGCCCGTAGCCAGATACAAGTTGACCAGGTAGGCTGGTGCGTGGTCGCCGACCGAATTCCAGTTTTTGCGGGCCCGGTTATGAGCCAGGGATTCGTGCCGCGGGTTGAGTTCGACCGGATCAATGTGCGAGAAATACCCGCCCTTCTCGTTGTCCTTGTACTTCTCAAATATCTTGACCGTCTTCTCGATGTCCCACATGATTTTCGGGTCGCCCGTCAGACGGTAAGTCATGGTGGGGCCAGCGAGCGCGTAGATCTGCTCATACATCGGAATCGAATACTGGTCGTCGCCGAATTCCGAGGTGAGCAGCTTCGTTTCTTTGTCGCCTTCGACCCTGATGCCGTGATACCAGTACACGATGTCTTCATCCTGGTCGTAGAAACGCATGTGATCGCGCAGGTATAGGGAACCTTTTTCGGAAGCTTCCAGAAACGCCTCGTCGCCGGTCATCATGTAAGCCGTCGAGAGACCGTAAATCATGCGGCTGACGGTGTCGGTTTCCTGGAGGAAGTCCCCCTTCTTAGTTCCGGAGAGTTGCAGCATCGTCCGGTAGTTGCGGTAATTAATCTGCTCGTCGGGGTGGTTGAACTGCCACTTCAGATAACACTTGCCGATCGAACGCGACTGATTGATCCACCAATTCGGCTCCTCATGGCGGTATACCCCGGGTCCATTACCCGGGAAGACCAGCCACTGCGCTTCGAACCGTCCCGTTTCGCCTGCCGGGTAGAAAGTGCCGTAAGCGAAGACAAACTGGCGCTGTAGCGCCAGGAGCCTGGGCATATCGCCCGTCGCATCCTGATAGGATTCCGACAGGTTGTAGCCGTAGCGCGCAAACGTGTTGGAATTCAGATAGACGGCGAATTCCCGATCGTCGGAAGTGCGCAGGGTGAAACTGCTCTCGCGAGAGTTGTACGAACTGACGTATCCCGCTATGGTATCGGAGAACGTGAAGTCGACGTTCATTCTAAGATCCTCATCCTGAGCTCACTGGTCTTCCCCGCCGCCAATCGTTATTCGGAGCGAGGGTTTCTTCATAAAATCGAGGCCATCAGCCAACAGGGACCCAAGTTTCACACGCCAGCGACCTGCCCTCCGACCGCCAGCGCCGCGATTGCACCCCAATCCCCGTTCGCATCCAAGCTGGCGAAGCTACCACGAGCTGAGAATAGTGTCAAGCCGTTGTACATGATGGTGACGTTGCGGAGTGTCACGCGAATCCCGAACCAGAACAGTCGTGTCGTTCGACACAAGAATCATTCAACAGTAGCGCGAACGGGCGAGATGAGTGTATACTACGCGCCGGTTTTGAAGTCAAGAAGGAAGACTGGCTAGGAGTAAAGAATCATGGCGCGCTCGAAATTCGCCAGGGGTAACAAGCGCAAAGATGAAAGTGCCGACACCAATGCAGCCCTAGTGCCGCCCGTGACCGCAACAGAACCCGTGCCGGGTAACGAGGCACGAGACGCGCCGAAACTGCAAGGGATGCCGAAACTGCAAGGGATGAAGACCGATTCGCGGGCCAGCGTTGTGCCCATCAATCTGGAAGATGAAATCCGCCGCCGGGCTTATGAACTTTCCCAGCGTCGCGGGTTTGCATCGGGACACGAAACGGAAGACTGGCTGCGAGCGGAAAACGAAGTTCTGCGGCGGTACCGTCAGTAGAGCGCGTCTTATCCGGCGATATCCCGTCGTGCGGGGCGGACCAACCTAATCCCCGAGAAACGCAACCGAATGTTTGTTCTGGTTGCCGGGCCTGCTGGCCTGGGTTTGCCGAGAGGGATTGAGCACTGATCCCTGACCAACTTGCTGCAGCCGCGGGTGAAGAGATGACAATTTTTTCAGACTACCGCGACCGGGCGAGATGGTATATACTTCCGGCCACTTTTTGAAGTCGAAAAGGAGACTCGTGCGGGATTCGAGCCGGTTGCTTAAGTCACTGCTGTCGATTGCGCTGTCTCTACTTCTGGCGGCAACGCCACTGTATGCGGCTTCAGCCGATACCCAAACCGCTGGAGAAGTGAAGGCGCTCATTCCCGCCGCGTCGCGAAATGCCCAGCCGGTAAACGTCAAAGACAGCCTCAACTGGAATGATCTGCTGAAAACTGACGCTCAAGGACGTTTGCGGGCCGGGCTCACCGCCGGCTCCATTCTCAGTCTCGGCTCTAACAGCGAACTCCAAGTGGTGCAGCACGATGCCGTCTCGCAGCAAACCTCGATCGTAGTGAACTACGGTAAGCTGCGCAACCAGGTAAACAAGATCACCAAGCCGGATGGCAAGTACGAAGTTAGAACGCCGAACGCGGTGATCGGAGTAATTGGAACTGATTTCTACGTCGGCTATGAAAACGCCCAGACCACGGTGATCTGCTACGCAGGCAAGGTTGTGGTCACGCCCACGTCTGGGGCGAAGGTAGTCAAAGGCGACAACAAAAAGAAGGAGTCGGCAGCCATTATCCTTCTTGCGGGCCAGATGGTTGTCATCGGAGACGACACCCCGCCCGGCGGGTTCGTCGCCATGTTGACTCCAGGGCCGGTGGCCGAGGCGGGCATACAGGACACCAACGTTCCCGATCAGCCGGTGAGCGCGAGCAATGCACATCACCTGCGGCGAAAAATCTTGATCCCCATAATAGTGGCTGGTGGACTGGGGCTGGGGTTGGGGTTCGCGGGTTTTTCGGGCAGTGGCAGTCGCAATGGCAACAGCAGTGGCACCCAGCCAACCACACCAATTGATCTTACCAACCAATTTGGCACAGTTAATCTCACAAACACCGGAATCGTATCCAAAGGGTCGGAACTTGGGAGTTACAACGAGATTGTAGCGCCTCCCAAAAAATCGCTGGGCACGGTGAGCTTCTCGACGGGCGGGTTCACGGGCGACAACATCTTCACCGGCGGAACGTTTTCCGGCGTGGGGTCGGGCTTTAGCGTGGCTAGTGGGGCCGCGAATTATGGTCAACCCCCGAAAGGAAACATCTTCACTGGTTCGTTCGTCGGGCCTGTTTCCTGGACGCTGGTCAGCCAAACTGGTAAGTACACCGATAACTTTACGCTATCGGGCGCGATCAATGGAATGTTGTACACTGGCAGCAACGTAACCGGGACTGCGACGCAAAACATCACTGTGTATACGAATCAGTGGACCCAGGATCATGAGGGATTGATCGCTCTCGGCAAGATCCACCTGAATGTTCCGGACCCGAGCAAAATGGGAGTGCCCGGCAAGGGATCGAGGGCCGCGGGCAGAGGCACGCGCCGCCAGCTCTTTGGTTGGACATTTGTGTGGTAAGTTGACTTAATGAACCTCCAGGTCAAGTTCAGCCTGATTTTTCTGCTCGTCTTTGGAGTGCAACTTGGGCTGGCAGGTTATGTCTGTGATGGGTTCCTGCAGAGCAGCGCCGGCGATCAGGTGATTCGCCAGGCACGCGGCTGAGCCGGGTTTGGGCGTGGTGTGGGAACCGGCGATGTTGGAAAAGACCAAGAGGGAACTCGCGGTTTACATCGGTCCCATGGCCAAGTTTATTGTCGATTCCACGGCCAGTGAGGTGCATACGGTCAAGGATTTCTACGATGCGCTTTGCAGGGAAATACCTTCCAGCCAGGACCGCGAGCGCTTCTTGTCGCGCTGCAAAGCCGGTATCTAAACCCAGCCCTTCCGCACGATGGCGCTGCCGGGCTAGAAGCGCATGTTGGTCCCCACCACGATGTCGAAGCACCTGGGGCTGAAACCCGCGGAATGAGCGCCGATGAACTTCGCCCAGATCTCCTTGGATTCCA
>Ga0316363_10003308_pt1 | contig 11602 bp, 11 predicted proteins | sample Sb_taG_3_FD_200459 | JGI IMG/M metagenome (GOLD analysis project Ga0316363, IMG submission 200459) | Peat soil microbial communities from Weissenstadt, Germany - Sb_50d_a_PC metaG (v2) (version 2) | ecosystem: Environmental > Terrestrial > Soil > Wetlands > Peat | place: Germany: Weissenstadt...
GGTATCTTGCAGGCTCACCCATGGTGAAGTGCGAAATTGTTGTGCCCATCTTCGTGAACAAGAAACTCGCCGGGGAGCTCGATGTCGAGAGCTATTTTGCCGGCACATTCACTGAAGCAGAGCAAGAGTTTGTTGCCGCCTGCGCAGCCCTCGTCGGAGACTTCTTAAGGAAACGATAGTCGGCCATGGTCGCACCATGGGGAGTTGCGTCTGGTTTGATTATCGGATAAAATGAACAAATGTTCAGGTTCATATTATGAAGACCCGCCTACTCCTCTGTGGTCTTGGAATCTGGCTCGGCGCCACCGTCGGTTTGCGGCTCGCGGGACAGCATCTGCTGCATCCTGGTAATTGGAAGGGAACGCTCATCCTCTTTGCGGTCAGTTTTCCCCTGATGGCTTGGTTAGTTCGGCGTCTGTGCAACCGGTTTCGGTTGCCGCCGGAGCAGTGGCCGGCGGGCGCGGTCTCGATCGCGCTACCGACGCTGTTGCTCGATCCATTTTCCAGTGCATTTTTTCCAATTGTGTTTCCGAACATCTCTCCTGAAGCGTCCGGGCTATTTGGAGGTTGGATGCTTTGGTGCTGTGCCGGCGCCCTGGTCGGAGGTATTATCCGTCCAGGAAAACGCTCGTGAATGTGCGTCCGAAGCTGCTAGCCGGTGAAGACCTTCCACCGGAGCCGCAGCAGAAGCGGAGTCTGGAGAAACGCGCGCGATTGAAAGCCGCCGGGCTTTCGCTGTTTGGCGAGAAAGGTTACGAGAGCACTTCGGTCGACGAGATCGCGCGGCGAGCGAAGCTCGCGGTGGGAAGTTTCTACCAGCACTTCCGCTCGAAGCGGCAGTTGTTGCTGGCGCTCATGGATGAGTTGTTGGAGAAGTTGAGCCAGCTTGAATTTCGGCCGGGGAATGCGTCCGATGTTCGGGCGGTTGTCCATGATTTGTTGTCGCGCGCTTTCTCTCACGATCTCCAGTACCTGGGAGCTTATCGTGCATGGCAGGAGGCCGCGCTTTCCGATCCAGGCCTGGCGCAAAAGCAACTGGAGATTCACGATTGGACGACTGGCCGAGTCACGACTGTGTTTCAGCTTCTGCAACGATTGCCTGGTGCGCGGCCCGGAGTGGACGTTCCTGGGCTGGCGCGGGTGATGGATAGCTTCTTCTGGAGCCTGCTCGCGCGGGCCGTGAGCATGCCCGCGTTGGAGTTGAATCAGTGGATCGATTCGGCTACGCACCTTATTTATCACGCGATGTTTATTGACCCTCCAAAGACAGAGAAGCGGCTGAAGCCGAGTTGATTCGAGCGTGCTTGCGATATGGCTGAAGCATATCCCGACACGAATCATGAGATTGTATGAAGTCTGAGACGTAGCGAGCTACGTCCCTACAGCTCGAGCGGAGTTTTATCCATCTAACACAAATGCCCGGCGGTTACCCGGTCGTACACTCCCTTTCGGTAACCCTTAGTAACCATACGATTCTGAGTACCCAGCCGTACAATTACCCTTGTCCTAAAGACCATCTCCTGACACCCGGCGCAATGCCGATGGAATGGTCAATTTGGCCACGGACTCTCGTGCGGGAGAGAATGCTTTCCGGCGAGAGACGAAACCGGAGTTGGAGTCCGCACTTTTATGGCGTTTGGTTTTGGCTTCAATAAGCAGAAGGTTCTCAGTGCTGCGGAGAAGTTTGTCCAACAGGGCAAATTGCCAAACGCGATCGCTGAGTACGAAAAAGTCCTCAAAGCCGACCCCAAGGATCTCACGGTGATGAACACCGTGGGCGACCTCTACTCGCGTCTCGGCAACAGCGAAAAAGCCGTGGAGTGTTTCAAAAGCGTGGGCGATGCTTACGCCTCGCAAGGCTTCACGGTCAAGGCGATTGCCATGTACAAGAAACTCAGCAAGCTGAAGTCGTCCCTGGAAGGGTCGCTCCGGCTGGCCGAGCTTTACACGCAGCAGGGTCTGTTCAATGACGCGCGGGCTCAGTACCTGCAAGTGGCGGAAGAATTCTTGCGTGAGGGGCAACTGGAGCAGGCGGTGCGAATCTTCCAGAAAACTCTGGAAATGGATCCCGAAAACGTCGCTATGCGGACGCGGTTGGCTGAAGTTTACGTCCGCTTAGGCAAAAAGACTGAGGCCTGGCAGATTTTCTCCGCGGCCGCCGAGACTTTGCGGGCCAAAGGTCAGCTGGGTCCAGCAGAAGAAATTCTGCAGCGCATGATGACCCTGGATCCAGGCAATGGTTATGCGTTGCTGATGCGCGGACGGAATGCATTCGATGCCGGGGATATGGCGGCTGCGGTTCAGAGTCTGGAGAAAGTTGCGGACCTGGATAGCCATCCCGACGGATTGCGAACTCTGCTGCAAGCCTATTTGCAGACCGGACGTTTGCCCGAGGCGGGCACGCTGGCGGCGAAGTTGTTCTCGGTTCACAATGACATCGGTGCTCTCCTGTCTTATGCGGACGCTTTGATCGCGGTCGGCCAGTTTGAGGACGCTCTGCATCTGTATCAGCAACACTCCGATCGGCTCCTGGCAGCGGACTCCGCGAAAATACTGGATAACCTGCATTCCCTCATCGGGCACGTGCGGGAAAATACAACCGCGCTGGAGATGCTGCTCGATCTGTTGACCAAGGCGGGAGACAACACCCATCTTACCGAGGTCTACGAACTGCTAGCCCACGCCTACGTGCAAGCGGGTGAACTGGAAAAAGCTCGCGACTACTATCTCAAGCTAACGCAACTTGAGCCTGAGAATCAGTTGCACGCCCGCAACTATCAGCAAGTGGCCGGCCGGCTTGGCACTCCCTCCGGTTCGCACCTGATCACTCCCGAAGAAGGCGCGGTTTTGGTCGACGAACTTGAGGCCACGGCGCCGTTTATCGATCAGCGCTACCCCGATGATGTAGCGCTCTTCGTTCGTGCGGCTTTGACCGATGCCGAGCTTTTCATTTCCTACAACATGCCGTCAAAGGCGCTCGGGCCATTGCTTTCCGCATTGCCCCAGGCGCCGCGCGACCTGCGCGTCAATCAGCGGCTTGCCGCGTTGCACACGCGAGCTGCACGATTTACCGAGGCTGCCGTTTGCTGCCGCACCTTGGAAAGCATCTACCACGACGCCGGATATCCCGATGAAGCAACTCGTTATGGAGAACTCGCGGCCAAGTATGAGGAACGCGGTTCCGCAGGCCCAGCGGAGCATGGACAGCCTGCGGTAATGCACGTGGAGCCGAAGGCGGTAGCGCCTGGGGCCCTGGTCGACGAGGCTATCCCTGAAGCTCCGATTGCGGCGGATGCGCCGGCCGATGTAGATGTAACAGAAGCGCCCGCTCCATCGACGACCCACTCGTTCCATGCTCCTGCAGTGGCGGATTCTACCTTGGATGCAGCGGAGCCGGCGGAGTTTGAAATCCAGTCTGCGGCAGCGCAAGAGAAGGAAATCGATCTCTCGGCAGAGTGGGAAGGTACTCTTTCGGACGAACCCGAACCAGCTTCCACGCCTCAACAGCATGCAGTCGAAGTTGCCGCACCCAGTCACCAGGAAAGTTCCACCGATCCCGAGGCGATCAAGGACGCGGTGGAAGAAGTTCGCTTCTACCTCTCGAATGGTATGCACGAGGAGGCTCGCGCAGCTTACAGCAAGCTGAAGCGAATGAAACCAGAGCCGTCGTTGTTGTCAGCTCTGCACGACGAGATCGAAGCTGCTTCCGCTAAGCCTCCGGTCGCAGCGGTCGAGGCGGTTGAGGAAATTTCCGCTGAAGACATCCCTGCGCCCGAGGAAGAAGTCGCATTAGTTCCCGAACCAAAATCCGGGGTGCTGGATGCGCTGGTCAGTGACCTGGAATCTTCGCTGGGAGATGGATTCCTGCCGGAAGCTGCGGCGCATGAAGTAGCCCCGGAACCGGAGCCCGAACCGCAGGCAACGGAACCGACCGCCGCCTCTGCCGCTGCACATCATCCTGTACGTCATCCTGAACCTCAGTCGGAGCCTCAGCCGGCTGGCAAGCTGAGCAGCTTCGTCTCGGACCTTGAAGCATCCCTCGGGGACAGTTTCCTGGCGGAAGCGCCCGTGGCGAAGGCCGAACCTCCAAGTAAGCAGCGCGTGATCCGCGATCCCGAGCCGGAACCCGAGGTAGCTTCGGCGAAGGCCCAGATGCCCATCCCGGTCAAGTCCGCGCCGGCGCAAGTTCCGGCTGCGATGGCAGCGGCGGCGGCAACCCAATCCGTTACGACCCAGGCCGTTCGAACACCGCCTGGGGCAGCGCAGGAGCCAGCGAGTGCTCCGCCCACTTTCACTTATCATCCTTCAACAGTTCGGACTTCCCCTACGCACGCACCGGGCGCGACACCACCGAAGTTCGACTCCGGCCCCGGCGTGGATCTTGCCGACATGTTCGGCGAGTTAAAGCACGAGCTTGAGGAAGATTCAAACGCTACCGACGAGGATCCGGAGACGCACTACAACCTTGGAGTCGCTTTCCGCGAAATGGGACTTTTGGACGAGGCCATCGGAGAGTTGCAGAAAGTGTGCCAGGCAGTAGATCGTGGTCATCCCTTTCCGCACATCATGCAGACGTATACGTGGCTGTCGCAGTGTTTCCTCGACAAGGGCATTCCGGAAGCCGCCATCCGCTGGTATGAACAGGCGCTGAAGTTGACCACAATCGACGCCGACACTCGCACCGCGCTGCACTACGAGCTGGCATCTTCTTACGAGATTGCGGGGGACAAAGCTTCAGCCCTGAGCCATTTCATGCAGGTGTATGGCAGCAATATCGATTACAGGGACGTGGCCGAGCGCATTAAGACCCTGAAGTCGTAGAATGTCGGAATGGGTTTTCACACTCTGACGCTGGGCCCGTGCATTTGCAAAACCAGGCCCGCAGTGCTCGGGCTTTTCGGGTGCTCGCGGTGACGGCGGATCCGAATACACCCCAGACAATTCCATCGGGATCGTTGGGGGCGAAGGTGCCTTCCTCAGACGGCGGCGATGCTTCTGCCACAGTCGTGCAAATACCTCCTCGACATCCCGAAGTTAGCCGCTACGCGGGATTAGAACTCTGGCTGCATCGGGCGACGGTGTTGATGTTCGGGTTGGTCTGCGCGGTGGTTGGCGTGCTGCTGGTGATTCTTCCCTGGCGGCCGGAATGGACCGACAACTATCTGCTAATGGCTTCCCCGGGATTGCGGACGTTCGTTGCCAACGGTTTTGTTCGCGGAATCTGCAGCGGGCTGGGTTTGCTGGACATCTGGATTGGATTCTCGGAAGCACTTCACTACCACGAGGAAAAACGCTCCTAAAACAAAAGCCTCCCAATCATTCCGCCTGGCATGGCGGTTACTAAAGCCCGACGGAATCATGGAAAGACGTGACTATGAATGACGGTGTGAAGCGTGCGCCGCTGGCGTACGAAAACGAAGCATTTCTGAACAGCCCGGACGGGCGCATCCTGCGCATCCTGTCCGAATATACCGAACCGATTTCCCGCTTTCGTCGCGAACAGATTCAGGACACGGTTGTGTTTTTCGGCTCGGCGCGATTTCACAGCCGCGCCGCCGCGAAGGACAAGCTGGCCGAATTCGAATCAAGCTGCTCGCAGCTTTCCGGCAGTCAGCTTGAGACCTCAAGGAAACGTGCGCTCGCGGCGGTGGACATGGCGCGTTACTACGAAGATGCGCGTCGCATGGCTTTTCTCTTGAGCCAGTGGTCCATTCAGATTCCGGCGCGCCGGCGGCGTTTCGTGGTCACGACTGGCGGAGGGCCCGGCATCATGGAAGCCGCGAATCTAGGTGCAGAGGAGGCGGGTGCGAAGACAATAGGCTTGAACATTGCCCTGCCGTTCGAGCAGAGCCCCAATCCCTACATTACTCCGTCGCTGAATTTCGAGTTTCATTACTTCTTCATGCGCAAGTTCTGGTTCGCCTACTTGTCCAAGGCATTGGTGATTTTCCCCGGCGGATTTGGGACGTTCGACGAACTTTTCGAAATTCTCACCCTGGCGCAGACGCAGAAACTGGCCAAGAAAATTCTCGTCGTCATTTATGGAAGCGAGTACTGGAACCGGCTAATCAACTTCCAAACCATGGTGGATGCGGGAACAATTTCTCCCGAGGATTTGGAACTTTTCAAGATCGTGGACTCGCCAGAAGAAGGTTTTGAATTTCTGCGCGACGGCCTGACGAAACATCATCTTGGGCCGGAACCGAAGCACAAGGGCGAGCGAGTTCCAGAAATCGCGAAAACAAACCCATAACTCTTGCTTCTTTTCTACATCACCGACTGCGCCCAGTTTCCCGGCGACGAGAACGCGCGCCAGCGCGCTCTACTCGCGAAGATCGCGGAAGCAACTCGCTGTGGCATTGATTTCATTCAATTGCGGGAGAAAGATCTCTCCACTCGCGAACTCGAAGCTCTCGCCCACACGGCGGTCCGTATCATTCGCGAGAATTCTCTATCAGGAACTGAGAAGCGGGAACCGGCAACTCGCGTCCTGATTAACTCACGAACTGACGTTGCTGCGGCGTGCGGCGCGGATGGTGTGCACTTGCGCGCTGACGATATTTCGCCGTCGGAGGTGCGGAAGATTTGGACGCAGCCCACACCTCCCGCCCAGCCGCTGGTTAGCGTTTCCTGCCATTCCGCTGCTGACGTTGAACGCGCGGCCTCTGAGAGAGCTGATTTCGCCGTTTTCGCTCCAGTCTTCGAGAAGAAAGATGTTCCAGGTGCCAGCCCGGCTGGCCTCGATGGACTTCGAGAAGCTTGCCGGCAGAGGATTCCCGTCCTCGCCTTGGGTGGCATCACGCTCAAGAATGCCCGTGCCTGCCTTGATGCGGGCGCGGCTGGCATTGCCGCGATCCGCCTTTTTCAGTTGAATGATGTCGCCGAAGTAGTGCGACGGTTGAGGGGCTAGCCCGTCCATTTCTTGCCAGTTTTCAGGATATCCATGGCCTTCGCGAGACGGCGCAGACGCGTTTCTTCCTGTTTGGCTCCGCTGATCGAAGCAGCGATCTCTTTCTGATTCGTAAACGAGAGCCTTTGCCAATTAGCTTGCACGGTCTTGCTCTTGGCCAACTCTTTCTTCAAGAGTGGCGGCGCTTCAACCGTTCGCTTGTCTTCATCGCGCTCCATGACAACGCTCACGGTATCCCCGGGTTTGACTCCAGCTCCGTCACGCAAGGATTTCCGCACGGGCATCATGTGTGAGGAACTCGGCTTCGAGGAGTTTCCCTTTTCCTGCAAACAGTCGCCCATCGGCATCAACGAAGAGCGAAAGGGGTAGCCATTGATGGTGCCTCGCACGGGTACTCGCGCGCGAGTCCCGAAGACTTCGAACACGTCAAACGGCGGGGTAAGTGCCGCGACCACGCCGATTTCTCTTCCTTCTATTTTAGTGGTGAATTCGAGTTTCTTCATTTTGTAGCGCTCCATTGGCAACTAGCGGAAAAACTATAAGTGTGCGGTCCGATTAATGCAAGCCGCAAAGGCTTGCACACAACCCGAAGTGGAAATCGATAAAATAATGAGTGTCTGGGCATTGTGCTACGCTCATCAACCAGATGAGCGATTCACGATCGACATCTCTAGCCGCGAAGGATACGGCGCCAAACCTGGTGCTCATTCCCGCTGGCTGGTTCCGCATGGGATCGGACGCGGGCCAAGAGAACGAGCGTCCTGTGCACCAGGTTTGGGTCGATGCTTTCTACCTGGCCGCTTGCCAAGTAACAAATGCGGAGTACTCTCTTTTTCTGCTCGCGACCGCAGGCGATGCGGCTCCATTTTGCAATGATCCGAATTTCAATCATCCCGAGCAACCAGTCGTCGCCGTGTCGTGGTTCGAGGCCGTCAACTACTGCGAATGGCTCAGCGGAATTGCCGCCCGCAAATATCGCCTTCCCACCGAGGCTGAGTGGGAGCGGGCTGCACGCGGCGGAGTGGAAGATAAACTTTTTCCCTGGGGCGACGACCCGCCCCAATCATTGCCCAACTACGGAGAGCGCTGGAAGACGGATCCTGAACCAGTTGGCCGCTCGACGCCGAACGCGTACGGCCTTTACGACGTCTGCCAGAACGTGCACGAATGGTGCAGTGATTGGTATCAGCCCGGCTATTACGCCGTCTCGCCGGATCGTAATCCGCGCGGTCCGGAAGCCGGCGAGCGCCGTGCTTCTCGCGGAGGTTCGTGGCGACATCACATTAAGGTTACGCGTTGCGCGGCGCGCTCCAGCATTCCTCCGGAGTTCCACTATGCGGATTATGGATTCCGAGTGGCCTGCGATGTGGGCTGAACTTTATTCCGGACTAAGCTCGTTTCTGCCTGGGTGAGAGCAAAGCGAGAATTTCGCGGAGTCCCTGCCGGATTTGTTTCAAGTCAGGCGCAGTGCGTTCTGGAAAAGGCAGAGGAGTTTGTTTCTTATCGACCTTGTTCTCCGAGCGTAAATGTTGCCGTGCGCCGGCTATGGTGAAACCTTCTTCATACAGAAGCTTTTTTATCCGCAGCACACTTTCTACATCTTTATGGCGATACATGCGCTGTCCGGTGCTGCCCTTGACCGGTTTGAGTTGCGGAAACTCAGTTTCCCAGAAACGCAGGACATAGGCTGGCAAACGGCACAGCTGGGCAACCTCTCCGATCCGGAAATAGAGTTTGTCCGGGATCACCACGTCGGTGGTCTTGGCAGATTTGGACGCGGCTTTGTTGCGCGAACTCATCAAGGTTTCAGAAGTGGCCGGCAATGCCCTCACTCCCCATCCGCGTTTCTAGCACGACCTGGCGTTCCGGACAACCCCTCATTTTCGGCGGCGCTGAGTCCTTGAGTCTCCGCTATTCGAGAATGATAAAAAAACCCCCGGAGAGGTGCTTCTCTCGAGAGGCTTTTCTGAACATCTGTGTCCGAAGTATTGTCTCGCGTACGGTTAGTGCTTCTTTTTCTTGGCAGCCTTTTTCTTTGCTGGCATGAAGTTTCCTCCGTGAACAATTTTTCCCTTGAAGGGGACCCTTGATTCGAAGTCATAGCCCAATTGTAGTAGCGGCGACGACTCCACCCCAAGATATTGAGGACTATTACTTTCATTGTCAATAGAATTCTTCATTGTCGAGGTTTCCATTTGAGCAACCGATTCGCAAACGTATCGTACACTTGGGTGCCACAGTCTCATTCCATCATGCGTTTCGCCCCCGTCAGACGCGATCCCGTCGAACTGGAAATATTCAAGAACATCTATCACTCAGTTGCGGAGGAGATGGGCGCGGCTCTGCGTCGCACGGCTTTTTCGCCCAATATCAAAGAGCGCCGCGACTATTCTTGCGCGGTGTTCGATGGGGACGGTGAAGTGATTGCCATGGGCGATCACATGCCGGTTCACCTGGGTTCGATGCCGATGTCGGTGCGCGCTGCAATCAATCAGTTCGAACTCGATCTCGGAGACATCGCGATGTTGAACGACCCGTTTCGCGGCGGAACGCATCTGCCGGACATTACTCTTGTGGCTCCGGTGTACGTGGAATCCAGTCGCGCTCGTCGACAAGCCAAGATCCGTCGGCCCGATTTTTACGTTGCTTCGCGAGCCCACCACGCCGACATCGGCGGTACTTATCCGGGATCGATGGGTCTTTGCCGGGAGATCTATCAGGAAGGATTTCGCATTCCCCCGGTGAAGATCATGCGCGCTGGGAAGATGCAAATAGACATTCTTGCGTTGTTGCTGAACAATGTGCGCACACCGCACGAGCGCGAGGGTGACCTGGGCGCCCAGATCGCCGCGTGTCATATCGGCGCAGAGCGACTTCGCGAGGTCTGCGGTCGCTACGGTTTGGAGCGAGCCAAGAAAGCAGTATGCGAGTTACTCGATTACTCCGAGGAGATAATGCGAGCATTTCTCAACCAGGTACCCGGCGGGACCTATGGTGCGGAAGACTTTCTGGACAACGACGGAATCAGTCCGAGGCCGGTGAAGATTGCGGTAACGTTGCGATTTATGAAACAAGTTCAGGGTCGAGCAGTAACCGTCGACTTTACCGGCAGCGATCCGCAGGTCGAAGGTAGTGTGAACGCCGTGGAGGCGATTACGTGCTCAGCGTGCTTTTATGTCTTCCGCTGTCTGCTGGCCGAAGATGTCCCTGCGGCTGCGGGGCTCATGCGCCCGATTGCGGTGATCGCGCCGGAAGGAACCGTGGTGAATGCCCGACCCCCGGCCGCCGTCGCCGGCGGAAACGTGGAGACATCACAGCGCATTGTGGATGTGTTGCTGCTTGCGCTGGCGCAAGCGATGCCAGAACGGATTCCCGCAGCGGCATCGGGAAGCATGAACAATCTTACAATCGGAGGGGTTGATCCTCGAACGAACGAGCCTTTCGCGTACTACGAGACCATCGCGGGCGGCATGGGAGCACGCCCATCCAAAGCTGGAGTTTCAGGGGTACACACGCACATGACCAACTCGCTGAATACACCGGTTGAGGCGTTGGAATATGCATATCCGCTGCGCGTGCGGAAATATTCTCTGCGGCCCGGCAGCGGGGGCGAAGGTAAGTATCGTGGGGGAGATGGCATCATTCGAGAAATCGAAGTCCTTGCGGATGCCGAAGTCACGTTGCTGGCAGACCGCCGCGAACGCGGGCCGTATGGGCTGGCAGGCGGAAAAGATGGTGCACCAGGGATGGCGGCAGTGATCGCCGAAGACGGGTCGTCGCGCGAGTTGCCGGGGAAATTTAATGTTCGGCTGCGTAAGGGTGAACGAATTCGAATTGAAACGCCGGGCGGCGGCGGTTGGGGTAAATGACTGTCCGGTGGTGAACGGGAATCCGCCTGCTTTTGAAACGAATCCAATTCAAAGATCGAATTTCATACCCCAGCTCGCGAGGAGTAGTCAATGAATGCCGACATTGCCACCCACTACCTTGAGGAAGTCCGCCGTCAGTTCCGCGGGCACAAACGCCTTGCCGAAGGCGCAATTGCACAACTCAAAGACGAAGAACTGTTTATCACGCTCGATCCGGAGTCAAATTCAATCGCAGTTCTGGTCAAGCACCTGGCTGGCAACATGCGCTCGCGCTTCACCGACTTCCTGACCACTGATGGCGAGAAGCCGAATCGCGACCGTGACCGCGAATTTGAAATGAACTCAACGACAACCCGCGCCGACATAATGGGCTGGTGGGAGGAAGGTTGGGCGCGTGTGTTCGCAGCCGTCGAAGCGCTCAAACCGGAGGACGTCATGCGCACGGTGACGGTCCGCGGCGAGCCCCATACTGTGCTGCAGGCCATCAATCGACAAATCGCGCACTACGCTCAGCACACCGGGCAGATCGTTTTCCTGGCCAAACACCTCCGGTCGAGCGAGTGGAAGACGCTGAGCGTCCCCCGCGGGAAGTCGAAAGACTTCAATGCCCAGATGGCCACGAAACCTGAGAAGGGCGCGCCGCGATAGCCAGCGCAAGGTCGTTAAGCACGGTCGAACAAAGCTTTCAGTTGGCGTCAAGAGAGGGATGCTAAAATTCATGGTTTTGGTTTTGAATCTGGTTTTATAAGTTAAGGTAGGTACATGCCCGATACCATGCAGGCGGTCGTAAAAGCAAAAGCCGCGCCCGGCGCGGAGATTCGAG
>Ga0316363_10003312_pt1 | contig 11599 bp, 13 predicted proteins | sample Sb_taG_3_FD_200459 | JGI IMG/M metagenome (GOLD analysis project Ga0316363, IMG submission 200459) | Peat soil microbial communities from Weissenstadt, Germany - Sb_50d_a_PC metaG (v2) (version 2) | ecosystem: Environmental > Terrestrial > Soil > Wetlands > Peat | place: Germany: Weissenstadt...
AAGCCGTACAGCATGCCCTTGTGCTCGGCCTGGATCTCCGCCGCGTAATCCGACCAGCGCCGGATTGCCTTGAGCTCTTCCGCCGGCGCCTTGCCGCGCATGTAGTGCGCGGCATTGCTGAAGACGGTGACGTCGATGCCGCAGCGGCGGTGCGCGTCGAGCACATTTTCGAGCGTCATCGGGCAGCGCCCCGCCCAGGTTGGACCGCTCTTGCCGTCCCAGGCGAGCGCATCGGCCGCCGCCTCTTCCGGCGGATAGATATGGGTGTGCCACTCGATGATCATGTTTTTGCCCGATCAGTTGAGTTTCAGCAGCTTGGCCGCATTGCCGCCCATCACTTTTGCGCGCTGCGCAGGCGTCATGCCGATGTGGTCCATCATCTTAAGTCCCTTCATCTTCAGCGGCACCATCGGCGGCGAGTCTGTCCCGAACAGAAAATGATCTTCGCCGATCGTTTTCAGGCAGCATTCCGCGGCGGGGGCCGCGTAGCAGGCAGAATCGAAATACATCATCTTGAGGTAGTGACTCGGCGAGTGCTTGATGAGCATCGGCTCGTAACTGCCGAGGAACGCCGAAAAATCGAGAAAGTCGTAGGCGTAGTCCATGCGGCCGATGACCTCGCAAATACCGCCGCCGAGATGGCTACCGACAATTTTCAGCGTCGGAAATTGCTCGAAAATGCCGCGCACGATCAGGCGAGCGATCGACAAGCAATTGTCGGCCGGCCGGCCGATGCTCGACGCCAGCCGGTAATCCGCCATTGCCGGCGTCGTCGCATCGCCGGGATGGATAAAGACGGGAATGTCGAGATCGGTCGCCAGCTTGAAGAACGGCCTGGCCGCGTCCTCGTCCGGATAATGCCCGTGATGGCTTGAATTGATGATGACGGCGCGCGCGTCATCCTCTTTCACCGCGCGCTCCAGCTCCCTCAGGAATTCGTCGCCGCCGCCCGGAACGCAGGTCGCCATGGCGATGAATTTGTCCGGGTGTCGATCGCGGCACTTGGCAAGATGCCGGTTCGAGCTTTCGATCGCCGCAACGACCTCCGTCACCGATTTCATATGCCTGATGTAGTGCACGGCATTGCTGATGATGGTGCGATCGAGACCGGCGAGATTGTGCGCCGCCAAAGCGTCTTCCATCGTCATCGGAACCGGAACGGGCCACCATGGCTTGCCGATGAATTTCGGGTCGGTGATGTGGACGTGCCAATCAATCAACAATTTTGTTCTCCCTTGTCATTTGTACCCGCCGATGATCGCCTCCAGCCGGGCAACGGCCGCAGAAGGCGTGGCGAGTGTCCGTCCGACGTTCCGCTCGACCTCATCGCCGCTGCCGGGATCGATGTCCAGTTTCTGCTTTTGCGCATCCGCCAGAAACGCCGGATCTTTCATCGTAGCGTCAAATGCTTGACGCAGCGCCGCGACGCGGTCCGCCGGCACGTCGGGCGGCGCAACCACATTCCAGCCGACGCCGGAATCCGAGTTCATGAACTCGAGAATGCGGCGACCTTCCTCCGTCGTCGCGAGCTCGCTGATCAGCGGCAATTGCGGCAAATCGGCATGCCGCTTCAGCCCGGTTTGGAACGGCACGACGATCTTGCCTTCGTTCAGCCATTCGCCGCGGGTGGTCTTGAGCGCCGTCCATGAGGCAACCCGAGCGTCGGCTTCGCCCTGTTCGATGGCGAGGTCGACGTCAGCCGCGCCGCGATATCCCGTGACAATCTTGAATTGCGTCCCGGCCAGCGCATTGAGCAGCGTCGGCGTCACAAAGCTGTCCGTTGCGTTACCCCATGAACCGGCCACCACCTGAATACGCCGCAGGTCCTCGGCCGTTTTCACGCCGGTGCGGCTCATCACGAACATCACGCCGGTATAGCTCGATATGCGGCCGATCCAATTGAAACTTTTGGCGTCGTAGCGGACTTCGTTCGGATGCAGCATCTGATTGATGGCGATGTCGCGCGGCAGCATGCCAAGCTGCGTGCCGTCGCGCGGCGCCTTTTCATACAGATTGACGGTGCCGACCAGCCCGCCGGCTCCGGGCATATATTGAATCAGGATCGGCGGATTGCCCGGAATGTGCTTGGACAGATGCATGACGACGAGCCGGCTGTACAAATCGTAGGTGCCGCCGGGCTCATAGACCACGATGAAGCGCAATGTTTTGCCTTTAAAGAACTCAGCGGCCGGCTGCGCGCCGGCGCGATCAATCGGCGCCATTGCGGCGCAGATCGCGAGCCAAGCCGCAATGCAGCTACGCAACGCCCTTGAGCGTTCCCTCACCTGTCGCGCCTTACTGCGGCTCCATGCCGGCTTCGCGAACAATGCGTGCCGAAGCCGCGCGGTCGTCTTTGAGAAAGCGGCCGAACGCCTCCGGGGTGTCGAAGACCGGTTCGAGCGCGACGTCGATCATCAGTTTCTGCCGGAATTCGGGATCGTCGCCAATCGACGCGAATTCGTCGCGCAGTTTGCGGACGATCGGCTGCGGCGTTCCGGCGGGCGCGACGATACCGAAATAAAGCCGCGTGAGATTGTCGCCGTGGCCGAGCTCGGTCAGTGTCGGATAGTCCTGCGCCAGAGCGGATGTGCAGGCGCCGATCGCGCACAACGCAATGAGAAGCCGTGACACGCCCTACTCCGCCGTAGCGCCGGTGGCCTTGATGACCTTGCCCCATTTTTCCGTCTCATCGGCGATGATTTTGCCGAAATCCTCCGGCGTGCCGCCGATATTGGTGCCGCCGAGCTCGGCAAGCTTGGCTTGCACGCCCGGATCGGCGAGCGCCGCATTTATTTCTTTGTTCAGCTTGTCGATGATCGCACGCGGCGTGCCGCGCGGCACGGCCATGCCGAAAAATGCGCTCGCCTCATAGCCGGGCACCGTCTCGGCGACGGTCGGCACATCCGGCAGCGCCTTCGCCCGTGTCGCCGTCGTCACCGCCAGCGCGCGCAGCCTGCCGGACTGGATATGCGCGATCGAGGACGGCAGGTTGTCGAAGAACACCTGCACCTGGCCGCCCAGCATATCGGTCAGCGCCGGCGCCGCGCCGCGATACGGCACATGGACGAGATCGACGCCCGTCATCAGCATGAACAATGCGCCCGACAGATGCGTCGAGGTGCCCACGCCGGCGGAAGCCATGTTGACCTTGCCGGGATTGGCCTTGGCGTAGTCGATGAACTCCTTGACCGTGTGCGCCGGCACGTTGGGGTTCACCTCCATCACGTTCGGCACGCGGATAAAGCCGGCGACCGGCGCCATGTCCTGGATGAAGTTGAAGGAAAGATTCTTATAGAGCGAGGCGTTGATGGTATTGGCCGGATTGACCAGGAACACGGTGTAGCCGTCGGGCGGCGAACGGGCGGCCATTTCGGTCGCAAGGTTGTTGCCCGCGCCCGGCTTGTTCTCGATGGCGAATTGCTGATGCAGATGCTCCGACAAATATTGCCCGATCAGGCGGGCGCAAATGTCGGTCGAGCCGCCGGGCGGATAGCCGACCAGCCAGCGCACCGCATGGTCTGGGTAATCGTCGGCAGCGCGCGCCGTGCCAATTACGCCTCCCGCCGCCGCCAATGCAAAAACCGCGACCAACCACCGCAATAAGCGCCGCATCCTGCTCTCCCTGCCGAATATTCTTCTTGGCACCGACGACCACAGCCTACGCGGCATCGGTGATCTCGCACAAGTGATCGCCGCGCTCGCCGCGCCGGCCGAGTGCCGTCTTGCCGGCCGCGACTGCGGCCGATAATTTCACCGCCTTCCCGAACATTAAAGGACATTGCAATGATCGACCTTTATGCGTTGACCAGCCCGAACGTGCAGAAAATCTACATCATGCTCGAAGAGACCAGGCTGCCCTACAAGGAGCATTTCATCGACGTTTGGAAAGGCGAGCAATACAATCCCGATTTCATCAAGATCAATCCGAACTCGAAAATTCCCGCGATCGTCGATCACGACGGCCTCGGCGGCAAGCCCTACACGGTCGTCGAGTCGGGTGCGATCCTGATGTACTTGGCCGAAAAGACCGGAAAATTTTTGCCCAAGGACATGGCGAAAAAATACGACGTGCTGCAATGGCTGTTGTTCCAGGTCGCCAACGTCGGGCCGAATTTCGGCCAGTTTACCCACTTCAAGCTGTTCGCGCCGAAGGATAAGGACCATTCCTATTCGATGTCGCGCCATCAGACCGAAGTGAAGCGGCTGTACGAGGTACTGGAGAAGCGCCTCGGAAAAGTGCCCTATCTCGGCGGCGACGAATATTCGATCGCCGACATCGCCACCTTCCCGTGGACGCGCAATCACGACATCCAGGGCGTGAAGTGGGAAGACAATCCGAATCTGGCGCGCTGGTTCAACGCCATCAACGAGCGGCCGGCGGTGAAGGCGGCGCTCGCCAAGGTCGGCGCCATCAAGTCGAACCGCGACACCGCCACCGACGATCAGAAGGACCGCTTCTTCAATCGCGGTAAATACGCGCGGGCGTGATCTTTTTCATCCTGCTCCGCGATAGCGGGGAAGGGGGACCGCGCTGCGCAGCAGCGCGGTGGCGGACAAGCAATCTCGTTCCCGTGGCGCGATTGCGCGCGAGTTTTGTCAAACAGCGATGTCAAGCATCCTTCCGCAGCCCGTAGCCCGGCTTGAGCGGCCAGTCCGCCGTAGCGCTGATGCGCGAAGGCGGGAGCGAAAGCCGGGAACGATCTACAGGCTTGGACGCTGCTCCCGGATTTCACTGCGTTCAATCCGGGCTACGAAGCTAAGAAAGAAGGAAGCGGAACGCCGGCAAACGCAGTGTTTCATGTCCCGCACGCAAGCAGCGCGCGGGTCGCGCCACGGAAAGGCGGCTTGCGCCGCCCTCTCCGCTGTCGGGCGCGCTCGCCTGCCGGCGTTCCACCACGGCTCTCGCCAAGGGGACTTACGTCACCCAAGGCGCAGCTCAGGCCATGCTTCCTGGGACGTGGTCTGGCGGGCGTTACCCGCCATCGCCTGTCCCAGTCCAGTGAGCAACTCACGCGCCGGTCCTAGTGCCGGCAGGCATGATGCCCGAGCCGCCCGGGAGCGGATTGCAAAGCCGCCCGCGGGCACCGCACTCGCCCCGACCTCCCGGCTTGCCTCCGGAAAGCGTCCTTACGGGCGAGATTGATTCGCGGCGGCGATTACGCAGGAGTTGACAAAAACCTTCAGGCATGGCAATATGCTCCTACGTTAAGGCTTAGGAGTAGAACGTCATGGCAAAGCGTCCGAAACCAGTCCCGCAGATGACCACTGCTCAGTTTGAGGCCCGCTTCCCCGTTGGCGATGAGGCGGCTTGCCACCGATACCTGATTGCGCGCCGCTGGCCTCAGGGCGTCCATTGCCCGCGTTGCGGCAATGCGGACCTGTACGACGCCTCTAGCTACAAGCCGTTTCACTGGCAGTGCCGTGAGTGCGCGAAGGACGGCTATCGGTTTTCCTGCATGACCGGCACGATTTTCGAGAATACTAAGAAGCCTCTCCGCGACTGGTATCGGGTCGCCCATTTGATGCTTTCCAGCAAGAAGGGAATGAGCGCCCTCCAAATTCAGCGCATGATGGGCTTCGGTAGCTACAACACGGCCCATCTCATGTGTCACAAAATCCGGGCCGGTCTGATCGCACCGGAGCAAAAGCTTGGCGGTATCGTCGAGGTTGATGAGACTTGGGTCGGCGGCAAAGACAAGAACCGCCATTGGGGCAAACGCAGCGGCAAGAGCGGTTTGGGGTCGAGGAAAATCCCGATTATCGGCGCGGTCGAACGGCAGGGCAACGTTGTCGCCCGCGTCCTGAGCCGGGTGACGTCGCAAGCCATGCTCGATTTCGTGAACGAGACGGTTTCCAACAAGGTCAGTTTGCTGGCGACGGACTCTTGGCCCGGCTACAGCGACTATCTGCGCCAGTACCCGCACGCGACGGTCGATCACCACGCCAAGCAATACGTGGTTGGCGCGGTTCACACTCAAACTATCGAGGGCTTCTGGTCGATCTTCAAACGCGGCGTGGTCGGCACGTTCCACAAGATGAGCGCCAAATACATGCCACTCTACGTCGCCGAGTTCCAGTTCCGATATAACAACCGCTTCAATCCCGACATGTTTGGAAGCGCGATAGCAGGCTGCTGAGGCGTGGTCACTGGTCACCGTCTCAGCTAGAGACGCAAGAGGCCAGCAAACAGGAACCGGAGCAACTGAAATTGCCGTTTGGCTCATTTCCACAATCGCCCCCTTTTGCCAAACAGGACGATTAAAATAACTGCAAAGCTAGCGATTCCGTTCACCGCCGCTGTTATGTGTTCGAAGCGAATATAAGAAGCTATGGACCCGGATATAGCCTCACTGTTGTCTACCATCTCCTTTTGGGAAACGTGGGGATATGTTGCACTAGGGGCCGTGCTGCTTGGAGTAGTAGGCGAATCTGTAAAGGAATTTTCGAAGTGGCCTGAACGCATCGGCTGGGAGAAAAAGCTTGGCCGCGTATCGGCGCTTGTCCTGATCGCCGGACTGGCAGGAGAAGGAATAACGCAGCCCAATACGAATGCAGCCAATGCCACATTGGTGGCATTTGTGAATAAACAGGCCGCCCAAGCACGCCTAGAGATTGCAAGGCTTAATGCTCGGAGGGAGTTAAATCCAGCCCAATTTGGTGAGTTGGTAACTGCACTGCGACAATACAAAGATTGGAAATACTGGGTACAGATTGAACGGGCCGACCAAGACGCAAGTTCCGAACAATCGGCTTTCGGCACACAATTGGAACAAGCCTTCGATTCAGCCGGGTGGCATCGGGATAACCGATTGACGCCAAGCGACCCGAAAAAGGTAGAGCCGGAAGTTACCGCCGTTAGAGACAGGGGATGTAATTTGGCTGCCAGCCCCTCCAGCCAGCCTGTGATAGACGTGATTTTTAGCCATTTGCATGACGCCGGTATTGATTGTGACAGGCACCCTTGGCCCGATCTGAGCCAAACAGCCGTGATTTTGGAGATAGGACTACGATAGCGACCACGCAGAAACCCTCGCCTACGTTTGTCAACTCCTGCGTAATCGCCTTCGCGGCCTATATAACTGAAACGGGGACTATTGTCAATGGAACAGTGACGGCACTTTCTCCCCTCAATGCCTCCTCGTCATGCCCGCACTTGCTGCGGGCATCCACGTCTTAAAGTGCAAGGCAATTCAAAGACGTGATGGCCGGAACAAGTCCGGCCATCACGTCCGCCGTCCGCTGCCGTCCGCTTGGCTGCTACTTGAAGAACTGCTTGCGCGTGAGAATGGCTTGCAAGTGCGCGACGCGGGTCGCCATTCGGTCGGCCAGACAACCGAAGACGTCGCTGCTGATCGCAGGGTTGCCATGAATAAGGTAGCCGCAATCGTCGCGCACCTTCAGCCACCCACGTTGATCGGCGCGCAAGGCGTCGGCGTCGCCGGCGCTCAGCACGCCAAGTGCTTGCGCGTACACTAGTGCGATATCGCGATCGAGATCGGCCAATTCGGGAATGTGGCAGATCGTCTTTTCGACGACGCTCGCGGCACGGCGGCAATCGAAACTCGGCGCCGCTTGCACGGGGCGAGCCGAATTGGGTAACAGCGCCGCGGCGGCAACCACGATCGCAACCGCGCGTTTGATCGGACCCGTGCGACACTTCCTTTGTCGAAGCGATGATCAGTCGTGGCGGCACCTCGACCGGTTCAACGGCTTCCGCAGCTTTCTTGCTGGCGCGACCCTGCCCCGCCGGGCTTTGCCCGGACGAACTTCACCCGGTCAGCTTCGCCATCATCGCCCGCATGAAGCGCACCGCGGCGGGACCTTTAAGCGCGCTCGCCCACAGCTCGCGCGCCATCTTCTCGTGCAGAGCGAGCGCTTCCGGCGCCGACGTGATCATGGCGACGCCGACGCGGACGTTCGGCTCCTCGCCGAGCCGGAACGGGGACAGCGCCAGGATCCGCCGGTCGGGCTGGCGGAAGATTTGAAAGCTGGTATGCGGCAGGGTGTCGAGCACGATGCCGATCTGCACGCCGATCGGCTCGTTCTCCATCAACGCGGTAAAGTGCTCGGCTTCGGCGCGGGCGAGCGCGCGGCGCTCGCGGCGCACCCTATCGGGAAGATCGTGGCGGCCGACCAGACCGTTGCGCAGGAAACGCTCCATTTCGGCCGCGGCAATCAGGTTGACGATGGCGGGGCGGCGGCGGCGATAAGTTGCCTTGCGCTGGCGCAGCACGTCCATCAGCTCGTCGATCTGCGCCAGCGCCCGCTGGCGCGGCGCGACGTCCTGCGGCACCGACTCGCGCAAAATCTCGCCGAGCGCGCGATCGAAGCCGTCGGAGGCGAGCACATAGGAGATCGGGCCGGCGAGCACGATGATGTGCTCGGCCGTCTCCTCGATCTGGCGCATGCGCTCGAAATAGCTGACGGCGGAAGCGATGTATTCGACGCCGACGCCGAGCAGCGTCGGCACCGACACCTTCAGGAGCTCGGCGAGCTTCTCCAGCGTCTCGATCTTCGCCACCTCGCCCTTTTCGATCCGGTAGAGCGCGGTGCGCGATAGGCCGAGTTTTTGCGCGATCTCTTCCGCCAATAGCCCGGAGCCGAGGCGGAAGGCCTTGAGCCGGTTGCCGATATCGTCGAAGCGGATGGGCATCAGGTCATTTGGCGCAGCCGCTTCGCGGCGTCGAGCGCGGCGACAACGATGTTGTGGTAGCCGGTGCAGCGGCACAGATTGCCGGCAATGCCGATGCGGATGTCTTCCTCGGTCGGGTCCGGATTGTCGCGCAGCAGTTCGATCAGCGTCGTCAAAATGCCCGGCGTGCAGAAACCGCATTGCAGGCCGTGATTGTCGTGAAACGCCTGTTGCAACGGATGCAGCGTCTTGCCGTCGGGCGCGATGCCTTCGACGGTCAGTACCTCATGGCCGTCGGCCTGCACTGCGAGCATCAGGCAGGAGCGCGCGGAAAGCCCGTCGAACAGGATGGTGCAGGCACCGCACGCGCCATGCTCGCAGCCGAGATGCGTGCCGGTGAGCCCGAGCCGATGGCGCAAGAAATCCGCGAGCGTCACGCGCACCGGCACGGTCGTTTCATGGCGCGTGCCGTTTACGGTGACGGCGATCGTGCGCGTTTCGCTCACGATCCGGCCCCCGCGACGATACGCGCGTACGCCTTGAGCAGCGCGCGGCGCGCGAGCACCGTCGCCAATTGCTGGCGATAGGAAGCGGGCGCGTGGATGTCGTCGATCGCATCGAGCTTGCGCAACGGCTCGCAAATCTCGCGGACGCGCTTTTCCTCGATTGTCTCGCCGATGAGCGCGCGCTCGACCTCGTGCGCTCGCACCGGCGCCGCGCCTAAGCCGCCGAGCGTCACTGACGCGCGCGTCACCTTGCCGTTCTTTTCCACGATCAGGGCCGCCGCCGAGACGATGGCGAAATCGCCGCGGCGACGGGAAAATTCGACAAAGGCATAGCCGTGTCCCGCCGGCCAGCATGGCAACGTCGCGCCGGTGACGAGCTCGTCGGGTTCGAGCGCCGGCGTCATGTAGGCGACGGGAAAGGCAGAAAAGTCGACGCTGCGCCTGCCGTTTTTGCCCGACACCGCCAGCCTGGCGTCGAGCGCCGCGGCGACCGTCACCAGTTCGGCCGCCGGATCGAGATGACAGAGCGATCCGCCGAGCGTGCCGCGATTGCGCGTCTGGCGATGCCCGACTTGCGCGATCGCCTCGTGCAGCAGCGGACAGCTTTGGCGCACGAGGTCGGAGAATTCGATATCGCGCTGGCGCGTCATGGCGCCGATTTCGAGCGCGCCGAATTCGAAGGCGCCGTTTTGCTCGCGAATAAAGCTCAGGCCGTCGACCCGGTTGAGATCGATGACGTGGTCCGGCAGCACGAAGCGCATGTTGAGCATCGGCATCAGCGACTGCCCGCCGGCAAGCAATTTGGCGTTGTCCAGACTGCCAAGCAGCGCGACGACGTCGTTCGTCGTGCGCGGGTCGTGATAGGAAAAAATGGGGGGTTTCATTCCGGAGCTTGCAACTCTCGTACTTTGACTCTGTGCCAAAAACCGTGCTTCATTTCAAAAACATACGTCAATACCAGAATTGACACCAGCCGATGAAGCTAGCGCAATGAAGCCCGCGGCATTTCGCTATCACGCGCCGAAAACCGTCGATGAGGCGGTCGCCGTCCTCGCCGAAGTGGCCGGAGAGGACGGCCGCGTGCTTGCCGGCGGCCAGAGCCTGGTGCCGACCATGGCGTTCCGGCTCGCCAAGCCGGCGCATCTCGTCGACATCAACGGTATCGAGGCGCTCAATCGCATCGCGGTCGAGGACGGCAAGCTCGTCATTGGCGCCTGCGTGCGTCACGCGGCGTTCCACCGTCCGGTCTGCGACGGCCCGCTCGGCAAGCTCCTTGCCGACGTGGTGCGCCACATCGCGCATTATCCGATCCGCAGCCGCGGCACATTCTGCGGCAGCCTCGCGCATGCCGATCCGGCGTCGGAATGGTGTCTGGCGCTCACCGCCCTCGACGGCGAGGTTGTGGCGAAAAGCAAGCGCGGCGAGCGCACCATCGCGGCGCGCGATTATTTCAAAGGCATCATGACGACGGCGTTGCGCGAGGATGAGCTTTTGATCGAGGCGCGATTGCCGCTGCTCGCCGCCGACACGCGCTGCGGCTTTTACGAATTCAGCCGCCGCGCCGGCGATTTCGCCATGGCGATGGCGCTCGGCTGCTATCGCGTCGACGGCGGAAAGATCGCCGCGCCGCGCCTTGCGGTCGGCGGCGCCGAGCCTAACCCGCGGCGCATCGCCGAAGCCGAGCGCGCGCTTGCGGGAGCCGCACCCGGCGACAAAGCCTTTCGCGCCGCGGCCGCGGCGGCGACCGCGGCCATCGATCCGATGGAGGATTTCACCACCAGCGCGGAGTTCCGGCGCGATCTCGTTCTCGCGGTGACGCGCCGGGCGCTCGAACGCGCGGCGGCATGAACGCGCGCACCCCGAAAGCGCCATGGATCGGCCAATCGGTCGCGCGGCTGGAAGATCCGCCGCTCGTCGCCGGACGCGGCGCGTTTGCCGGCGACATCAATTTTCCGCATCAGCTTTATATGCGCATCGTGCGTTCCGCCCATGCGCATGGCCGCATCGTTTCGATCGACACCACAGCGGCGCGGGCGCTGCCGGGCGTGTTTGCGGCGTGGAGCGCGGCCGACATCGCCGAAGTGCCGCCGATCGATTTTCGCGAGGGCAGCATTCCGGCGCTCGATCCATACCGCCAGCCGGTGCTGGCAAAAGGCCGCGTGCGTTATGTCGGCGAGCCGGTCGCCGCGCTCTTCGCCGTCGATCCTTATGTCGCGGAGGACGCCGCCGATCTCGTTGCTCTTGAGATCGAGGAATTGCAGCCGCTGCTCGACGCGCAGAGCCAGCCGGTTGAATTCTCGCCGGGGCACAGCAGCGAACCGACGGTGATCCGCCAAGGCTATGGCGACGTCGATGCCGTGTTCGGCACCGCAGCCCACGTCGTCGCGCTCGAGCTTGCCGTCGGGCGGCATTCCGGCGTGCCGCTGGAGACGCGCGGCGCCATCGGCCGCTACGACGCCGC
>Ga0316363_10003314_pt1 | contig 11596 bp, 12 predicted proteins | sample Sb_taG_3_FD_200459 | JGI IMG/M metagenome (GOLD analysis project Ga0316363, IMG submission 200459) | Peat soil microbial communities from Weissenstadt, Germany - Sb_50d_a_PC metaG (v2) (version 2) | ecosystem: Environmental > Terrestrial > Soil > Wetlands > Peat | place: Germany: Weissenstadt...
TGCACCAATACGATCATGAAAACGGCCGAGGACAAAGCTAAGCTGGCGCGCACTGTACTCGCGCTGCTTACGACAGGCAGCGCGCGAGCCGCATCGGACCCAGCATGATTCTCGTCCCTGTCAAGAATCTTTCGACTGCCAAACAGAGGCTGGCATCCGTGCTAGACCAAGCTGCGCGCACGAAACTGGCGCAGGCGATGCTATTTGACGTACTCGAAGTGTTGGGAGCGTGGGAGAATCGTCCCGAGGTTGGCATCGTCACCAGCGATCCGTTTGCCACCGAACTGGCGCGGCGCTTTGATTTTCAAGTCATCAATGATGACTTGAATCGCAGTGAAACTGATGCTATTGAGATGGCCACGCGCGTATGCGAGTCGAGAGGCGCGGACAGCACGCTGGTGATTCCGGCAGATATTCCATTGATTCGGGTTGATGAGCTTGAAGCTATTCGCCAGGCTGCGCCACTTGAGGGTTCCGTGCTCGCTCCTGCCGCGGACGGACGCGGGACAAACGCGGCCTGGCGCCGTCCCGCTGGATTGTTCCCGCTGCGATTCGGCAATGACAGCTTTCAGCCGCACCTGGCCGCTGCACGCGCGACCGGCAAGCCCTGCGTTGTTCTCTCGCTTCCAGGGATTGCGCTCGATGTTGACAATCCCGCCGATTTGCGAAGGCTCGCTGACGCTCGCGGTGAAACCCGCTCTCAGCGCCTTGCCCGCCAATGGGACCTCCTCGATCTCCCGCGGGCAGCGAACGAATAATGACAAGAACAACCCAGCCTGGCGAGTTGCGGATCATTCCAGTTCCGCTCGCGGGCGAAATTCGTCCGGGCGATTCGCTGGCTGAGAAACTTCTTCAAGTCTTGAAGCATCCCAAGCGAAAACTCCGAAAGGGCGACATTCTGGTGGTGAAGCATAAGATCGTCTCTAAGGCCGAAGGGCAATTTGTGGACCTCGGCGTTGTAAAGCCTTCGGCGAGTTCGCGCACCTGGGCGCGACTTTACCAGCTTGACCCGCGAGTGATTGAATTGGCCCTTGTTCAGAGCAAACGCGTGGTGCGGAGAAGGCGCGGCGTGCTGATCAGTGAAACCCGTCACGGTCTGGTTTGCGCCAACGCTGGAGTGGATGTTTCCAATGTCGATGGCGGCCGTCATGCGCTCTTGCTGCCGCATGATCCCGACCGCTCAGCGGCGAGGCTCCACCGCGAACTGAAAAAACGCTTGAAGCTTTCCGTTCCGGTGATCATCACCGACAGTTTCGGAAGGCCGTGGCGAGAGGGCCTTACCGAAGTGGCCATTGGCGTGGCCGGTATGCCTGCGGTGCGGGATTATCGCGGGAGGCGGGATTCGCACGGCTATCGCCTACGAGCCAGTGTTGAAGCTGTGGCGGACGAACTGGCTTGCGCTGCGGGCCTGGTATGCGGCAAGCTAGCTCGCACACCGGTTTGCATCATTCGAGGCTTTCGCTACCGGCCGGGCCGCGGCAGCGCTCGCGATCTGGTTCGCCCGGCGGTTGCTGATTTGTTTCGCTGAGCGGGCAGTAGGAGGAGTGGTGAACCGCGTTCTGACACAATCCGAGTTGGAAAATTTTCCTGCGCTGGAGTGGTGCGATATCGCTCCGCGCATGAGCGCCGAGCCATGCGCTGCGATCGAGCGAGTTCTGGAATCGCTCGACAGCAACAGCCTCACGCGGGACGAATGTTTGTGTCTGGCCAACACGGAGGGTGATGACCTCCTCGGCCTGCTGGCCGCCGCCAATGTTCTCCGCCGGGAACTGGCGGGAAATCTCGTCACCTACGTCGTGAATCGCAACATCAATTTCACCAATATTTGTTTCGTGGGATGCAAGTTCTGCGCGTTCAGCCGAGGCCCGCGGGAGTCCGACACCTACTTTCTGAGTCCGGACGAGGTTGCGTACAAGGCGGTCGAAGCCTGGGAAATGGGTGCAACCGAAGTCTGTATCCAGGGCGGGTTGCCGCATGGTTTGCCGGCTTTCTATTACCGCGACATTCTGCGCGCGGTAAAGCGCGCTGTGCCGCGCATGCACATTCACGCTTTCTCGCCGATGGAGATTGTTTATGGCGTCGAACTCACCGGCATGAAGCTGCAAGATTATCTGCTGATGCTGCGCGACAACGGGCTCGACACATTGCCTGGCACAGCGGCCGAGATTCTCGACGATGATGTTCGTTTTGTGCTCTCGCGCAACAAGCTGTCCACCGAACAGTGGAAGGAAGTGATTCGCACCGCGCATGGCTGCGGAATTCGCAGCACATCCACTCTGATGTACGGACACGTGGAAACACCGGAGCACTGGGTCAATCAGCTTTTACTGCTCCGCCAGATTCAGCGGGAGACCGGCGGCTTCACCGAATTCGTTCCCCTTGGCTTCGTGCATCACAACACTCTGCTCTTCCACCAGGGGATTTCACGACAAGGGCCGACGCTGGCTGAGCACCTGAAGATTCACGCTCTGGCGCGTGTCCTGCTGGCTGGCGCTATTAATAATATTCAGGTTTCCTGGGTCAAACTGAATCGCCGATTGTCGCAGCTGTGCTTACACGCGGGCGCAAACGACTACGGTGGCACTCTCATGGAAGAAAACATTTCTCGGGAGGCCGGCGCCACCGCCGGGCAGTACACCAGCCCGGAAGATTTCCAGTCGCTGATTCTGGAGATCGGTCGCATCCCCGCCGAGCGCAACACCACCTATACGAGAATCAGCCTCAAGCTGCGGCCGGACGAATTGATCGCCGAGCAAGCGCTGGAGCCGGAATTTGCATGACGACGGCCCGACCCATCGCGGTTCTCGGGGGCACTGGGCCGGAAGGTTTTGGCTTGGCACTGCGCTGGGCGCAGGCAGGTGAAACCGTCATTATCGGATCGCGAGACGCAGAACGGGCCCAGGCCGCGGCCGAAAAAATCAAGCACCGGGCGAGTGTAAACGTGAAAGTATCCGGCATGGAAAATTCTGCTGCCTGCATTGCAGCGGACCTGCTGGTGCTCACGGTTCCCTTCGATGGCCACGCAACCCTGCTTAAGCAGCTTAAGCCCGCGATTCGCTCCAGCAGCATCGTCATTGATGCCACCGTGCCGCTGGCGGCTAGCGTCGGCGGACGTGCGACGCGTGTGGCAGGGCTCGGCAGCACAACAGACCGCCGAATTGGTTCCGGCCGGGGTCTCGGTGGTTGCCGCTTTTCAAAATGTTGGCGCGGAAATGTTGAACGCCGACGGACCGGTCGATTGCGATGTGGTTGTGTGCAGCGACGATCCTGAGGCGAGCCGGATCGTGCGAGCACTGGCTACTAGAATTCCGGGCGTCCGCGCGCTGGATGGTGGAAAACTGGAAACCGCGCGGATTCTGGAACAGATCACAGCGTTGCTCATCGGGCTGAACATTCGCCACAAAGGACACTCGGGAATTCGCATCACGGGTCTGCCCGCGTCGGCGTATCAGACTTCGTAAATCGGCGTCGATACGGCGACGCAACATTGCGATGGACAATCCTTCCGACGACGGCCCAGCCATCGAATTCCGCAACGTCTCTTTTCGCTTGAACCATGGCAGTGACCTGCTTCACAATCTGAATCTTGAAATTGCGCGCGGCGAGACCCTGGTGCTGCTGGGCCGCAGCGGCTCAGGGAAAACCACCACGCTGAAGCTCATCAATCATCTGCTCACGGCCACTGACGGGGAAATCCTCGTCAACCGCCGCTCCCTTCGCGACTGGGACGTCATCCGCCTGCGCCGCATGATCGGTTATGTGATCCAGGAAGTTGGTCTGTTTCCTCACTTCACCATTGCCCGCAACATTGGATTAGTGCCAAAAATCGAGGGCTGGCCCGCTAGCCGCATTCGGGAGCGCGTTCACGAACTTCTGGACCTGGTCGGCCTCGATCCGCAGATCGCTTCGCGCTATCCGCACGAACTGTCCGGCGGACAGCGGCAAAGAGTCGGCGTGGCGCGCGCGCTGGCAGCAGATCCTCCGATTCTTTTGATGGACGAGCCTTTCGGAGCGCTCGACCCGCTCACGCGCGACGAACTGCAACGCGAGTTTCTCCAACTGCAGGAACGGCTGCATAAAACCATCGTGTTCGTGACCCATGATCTGCGCGAGGCCCTTTTGCTCGGCACTCGCATTGCGCTGCTGGAAGCGGGGCGGCTAGTTGTAGTTCTGCCGCGCGAGCAGTTTCTCTCTTCGACGGAACCGCTGGTCGCAGCTTACAAACACGCGTTCGGCGATGATCTTGAAACTCAGCGAAAGTGAGGCCCACATGAACGTCTGGCAATTCATGCTGCAGAACCACGCCGAGGTCGCGGAACTCACGTTCGAGCATCTGTGGCTGGTCGGTGTCTCGACCGTACTGGCTGTCGTGGTGGGCATTCCGCTGGGCGTGATGATCACTCGGTGGCCGTGGCTCAATAAGCCAGTGCTGGGCAGCGCCAACATCGTTCAGACGATACCTAGCCTCGCGTTGTTCGGATTTCTTCTGCCGGCGCCGTGGATCGGAGCGCGGGCCGACCGGCTGGCGATCCTGGCGCTAACTCTGTACGCGCTTCTGCCCTTGATTCGCAGTACTTATGCTGGCATCAAAGGCGTGGATCCGGCTGTGGTCGAGGCTGGACGCGGCATGGGCTTGACCGACGGCCAACTGTTATTTCAGGTTGAACTGCCACTCGCGCTCGGCGTCATCATCGCGGGGATTCGTGTGGCGGCGGTGGTCTCGGTGGGACTGGCAACGATTGCCGCCGCCATTGGCGCCGGCGGCCTCGGCGAATATATCTTTCGCGGGCTGGCGATGGTGAACAACACCGTCATCCTCGCCGGAGCCATTCCTGCCGCAGCCATCGCGCTGCTGGCCGATTTCAGCCTGGGCTGGCTGGAAAGAAAGCTACGGCCAAACTGAGAACTGAGAACCATCAACTCGGAACTGGTTTTTCCTATTGGTTTTGTCCAACAAAGAAAATGTTTCGAACCTTCTCCATCCTGGTTTGCACGGCTTTGCTCGCCTCCTGCGGCCCATCCCGCACCGATCGCGTGATCGTCGGCTCCAAGAACTTCACCGAGCAACTCATCCTTGGTGAACTCATCGCCCAGCAAATCGAAAACAAGACTCATCTTCCGGTGGAGCGCCGTTTCTATCTCGCCGGCACTTACATCTGCCAGCAAGCAATTCTGGCCGGGCGTATCGACATCTATCCGGAATACACCGGCACAGCACTTACTGCCGTGTTGAAGCAAAAACCGGAAGGCGATCGTGGGCGAGTTTACCAGCAGGTCAAGGCCGAATACGCGCGGCAATTTGGGCTCAACGTCGGCGAACCGTTCGGCTTCGACGACACTTTCGCGATCGAGATTCGCGGCGAGGACGCCCGGCGCCTGGGTCTGAAAACCATCTCACAGGCCGCCGCCTACGCACCGAGGTGGCGCGCGGGATTCGGTTACGAATTCATGGAGCGTCCCGACGGCTACAAAGGATGGGCCGCGACCTACGGCCTGCGCTTTGAGGGGCCTCCACGAATCATGGATCTCGGTCTGCTGGATCGCGCCTTACAAAACAAGCAAGTCGATCTCATCGCCGGCAACATGACTGACGGGCTGATTCCTGCGCTTGACTTGTTCGTGTTGCAAGATGACCGCCACTATTTTCCGCCCTACGAAGCCGTGCCCATTGTTCGCCAGCAGGTACTGGCCCAGCATCCAGAGCTATCACAGGCCATTGGTGAACTCGCGGGTAAAATTTCGGACGATGAGATGCGTTCGCTCAACTATGCCGTGGACGGTCAGCACCAAGACGTGAAGGAAGTCGTGCGCGAGTTCCTCAGGGGAACGGGACTTTAGTGTCCGGTTGGGTAGTGTCCTAATTTGAAAATTAGGACACCACCGCCGGTTGACCAGTCCAGCGCGTGAGATAAACTCATGACATGGCTGAGACGCATAGTTGGCTGACGGAGTGGGTGCTGCGGGTGACTGGTATAGACCGCGGGAAATCTGTTGCGATGAAACTCGCAGTCATCCGTGAGGCGGCGAAGCATGAGTTTCCCGCGGGTGATATCGATAGCATGCTAGCCGAGAGTGGCGAAGGTTCGGCCCGCTCGTGATGCGTACATCTCGCCGTGATGGAGCAACATGGCATCGGGCAGATCCTGACCTTCGATTCCGGGTTTGACGGTTTTCCGGGAATTACGCGGCTGGCGTGAGAGCGCTTGCTCCGGAGGGGTGGGGCCACCTGCTCTCAACGGGCCGCTCTACATCAGCCACAGCGCGTCCACATCCACGATCACCTGCGTCCGCGGAAGTTTCTGCTGGGCTGCGTACGCCAGCATCGCGCGCAGCAAAGCATTCAGCTTCTCCCGGCTTTCCGACTTGAGCACGAAGTGGTAACGATAATCGCGCTTCAAACGTACGATTGGCGCGGCCGCCGGGCCCAGCACGCGAATCCCCTCGTGGCGTGTCTTCTCGAACCATTTGCCTAAGATCCCCGACCATTGCAGCACTTCATCGAGCTTGTCGCCGCGCACCAGAACGTTGGCCAACGCGCTGTACGGCGGATAGTGCATCCAACTGCGGAAGCGCAGTTCTTTGTCGTAAAAACCGGCAAAGTCGTGCTGCGCCGCGTATTGCACCGCATAATGCTCCGGGAAATACGTCTGCAGCACAACCCGGCCTGGAGTTTCTCCGCGCCCCGCGCGTCCGGCCACCTGGGTCAACAACTGAAAGGTGCGTTCGGCGGCGCGAAAATCGGGGAAGCCCAAGGCCGCATCCGCTCCAACCACACCTACCAGCGTCACGCCGTGAACGTCATGTCCCTTGGCGATCATCTGCGTGCCCACCAGGATATCGAGTTCCCCCTGGTCCAGAGCGTTGAGGGCGCGCTCGAAGTCCTCCCGTCCGCGCACCGTATCGCGATCGAGGCGGCCGATGCGGGCCTGCGGAAACAATCCGTGCAGCAACTCTTCCAGTTTCTCCGAGCCAGTCCCCAGGAAATAGACGTACTCGCTGCCGCATTCCCCGCAGACCTTGGGCACCGGAGCCATGAACCCGCAGTAGTGGCACACCATGCGATGGGAGCGCTTGTGATGGGTGAGAGCAATGGCGCAGTTCCTGCACTCGAGGGTCTTGCCGCACGCGCGGCACAGTACCAACGGAGAATATCCGCGGCGGTTGAGCAGGACCATCACCTGCTCCTTGCGATCGAGACGTTCCTGGATTTCCTGGGTCAGCTTGCGCGAGATCACCTGCTCATGTCCGGTTTCCTGGAACTCCTGCCGCATGTCGATGATCTCAACTTCGGGCAACGGCCGCTGTTCCACCCGGTCGGGCAGCTCCAGCAGCGAGTACTTGTTCTTTTTCGCATTGAAGTACGATTCGAGCGAGGGCGTAGCCGAACCGAGTACCACCACGGCATTCGCCATTTTGGCGCGCATCACGGCTACGTCACGCGCATGGTATCGCGGCGTCTCTTCCTGCTTGTAGGAAGAATCCTGCTCTTCGTCGACGATGATCAGGGCCAAATCCGAGACCGGGGCAAACACCGCCGAGCGTGTCCCCACGACCACGCGAGTGTCTCCATTCTTGATGCGGTGCCACTGCTCGGCGCGTTCGTCGTCAGAAAGCGCAGAGTGCAGAATGGCGACCTCGTCTCCAAAAACCTGGTGCACATCCGCAGCGACCGCAGGGGTAAGCCCGATCTCCGGAACCAGCAGGATTGCCGATCTCCCGGCTCCCAGCACCGATCGCATGGCTGCCAGGTAAATCACAGTTTTCCCCGATCCCGTGACCCCGTGCACGACCAGCCCCGCGAAACTTCGGGCGTTCACCCGTTCCCGGATGCAGTCGAGCGCGTGCTGCTGTGCTGGGTTGAATTGCAAGTCCAGTGGAGACAGGCGCGGCTTCATCCTCGACACAGCAAACTCCGCCGGTTCTTCTGTGATCTCAACCAGGCCCCGCTTCGTCAAAGTAGCGAGGGTTGAGCGCGGAACCTCCAGAGTGTGCAGAGTTTCAACCGCAGCTTTACCACCAGCCGCCGCCAGCGTCTCGACCAGCAATCGTTGGTTGGCATTCAACTTTCCTTCGGCGTTTTTCAAAGCTGCCATCTTCACAGTGCGAGCCACACGGCGAGAAGCTGATAGGTCTTCCCGGGCAATCCATTTTTTTCGCACCATCCCGGCGAGAACGGCTTTCGATGCACGCGTGGCTGACCGCAAGGTTTCCTCTCGGGTCATCTCTCGCTCCGCCAGATAGTCCAGCACACGAAATTCGGCAAGCTGGTCTTCCGGCGTTTTGCGGGCCCGCACCGAGGAGCCCGACATTCCGGCAAGGTGCAGCGCCATCTGACCCTCGGGTGTAATCAGATAGCCAATCGTGCGCTTGAACTCCGCCCGCAGCGGCAACATGGTGCGCAAGACTTCGCCCAGCGGCGCGAGGTAGTAGTCCGCAATCCACTTGCCCAGTTGAATCAGTGGCTGGTCAAGTACGGGCGCGCCGTCAATTACCGCAAGGACGGTTTTGGTTTGAACTCTCGGAGCACGATCGTGAAGAGCGGTGACAATGCCTGAGATTCGTTGTTGGCGGAACGAAACCAGCACTCGTCCGCCTACCACCGGGGCCATTCCGTTAGGAACGCTGTAGGTAAATACGGTGTCAAGGGGAACCGGTACGGCGACGTCGCAAAATTCAGACATGGGGTGTAAAGCCGGCATTTCGACCGCCGGAGGTCGAGGCGCGATGCCTCGCAGCCATCCTACCAGCTAGAGCCTTTCTTCCCATGGAGACAAACATTTTACAAATCGCTTACCTCGCGCAGACAAATAACCACCCACATTCGGCCTATTGTGTGAAACACTCGCAGGTTCAGAGCGGTGATGGATTCCCGCACACAGAACCCGCCCAATTCGCTTTTCACACTCGCACCAACTTTAAGGAGATCCGCATGCAACGATGGTTCAATCGCATTTTCAAGATCGCGCTGGCGCTCGGGCTTGCACTGATGTTCACTTCTGCTGCCCTGGCACAGTACACCGTAGCTGTTTTGGACACAAACCTGTCCGGCAAGGGCAGACACACCGACCCTCTGCTGGTAAATGGCTGGGGAATCGCCTATGCCCCCGGCGGCCCGTGGTGGGTCAGTGATGAAGGAACCGGCTGGTCAACACTGTACGACGGCAGTGGAAACCCGCAGAGCCTGCAAGTAGTCGTTCCCGCCGCGAATGGCACCGGTACCGGATCACCCACCGGCATCGTCTACAACGGCTCTACGCAGTTTCAGATTGACACCTGGCCCTCGGTTTTCATGTTCGCAACTCTGGACGGAACCATCCAGGGCTGGTCGTCTTTCTCACCTTCCGCGTCGCTCATCGCCGTAAATAACTCCAGTTCGGGCGCCGTCTATACCGCTCTGGCCGTTACCAGCCACTCTTCCGGGAACAGCTTGTTCGCTTGCAACATCACCACCGGCATGGTGGAGATGTATGACGGCAATTTCAACCTGACAAAGACCTTTACCGACACCGCTCTTCCAAAAGGCTATGTGCCCTTTGGGATTCAGGACATCGGCGGCCAGCTATACGTGGCATTCGCACAATCGAATGGTAATGCGGGCGGTGTAATCGATATCTACACCGAACAAGGCACGCTGGTGAAGCACCTGGCTCATGGCTCGCCCCTGAACCAACCCTGGGGATTAGCGATGGCGCCGAGTAACTTCGGCACCCTCAGCAACACGCTCCTGGTGTCGAACAACACCAATACCGGTACGATCAATGGCTTCAATCCCACCACCGGCGCGTTCGTGGGCACGGTCAAGGGATCCAATGGCAAGAACATCATCATCAACCAGATTTGGGGAATCGGGTTCGGCGGAGGAAACACCGAGGATGGGCAGACCAACCAGCTCTTCTTCGCCGCTGGACCAGCCAATAATGCCGACGGCGAATTCGGCTACATTTCGGCGCAGTAGCTTGTAGTTGCATCATGGTTCGTAACCCAACAGGGCCGGAAGTTCTCGCTGGTCGGCCTGGCGAGTGGCTTCCGGCCTCGTTGTTTCTGCGGCAACGCGTGCACTGGACAGGGCAACTTGCCCCGCACTAGCGACCTGCCCCCGTCCCTGCTAACATCCGGAAAGATGCCCGCTCAGGTTTCTGCCAGAAAGAGCAAACGGAAAAAGAGCGCGCCAGCGCGCACGTCGGCGCCCCGCCAGGGTCACGCAACCGAGCTCGTGATCATTACCGGGATGAGCGGCTCGGGGAAAGCCTCGGTGCTCAAGGCCTTCGAGGACCTCGGCTACTACTGTGTCGACAACCTGCCGGTTGGTCTCATCCCGCAATTTGCCGAACTGGCCGGCCAATCTTCAGCCATCAAGCGCACCGCGCTGGTGGTGGATGTTCGCGAGGGCGCCCAGCTGGAGAATCTTCCCGCCATCGTGAAGTCGGTCAAGCGCATGCTGCCCACCACCATGGTCTTCCTGGAGGCGGCTGACCAGGTGCTGCTGCGGCGTTACAGCGAGACACGCCGCCCCCATCCGCTGGGAAAGAATTCTCCGGTGCGAACCGCCCTGGCAGCCGAACGCCGCCATTTGCGCTCGATTCGCGCCATGGCCGACCTGGTAATTGACACCTCCAAATTCAACGTGCATGAGCTGCGCGCCTATATCACCGAGCGCTTCCAGAAGCGCGAATCGGGGAGCAATATCCTGGTCTCCTGCGTGAGCTTCGGCTTCCGCCACGGCGTACCGGAGGACGCTGACCTGGTATTCGATGTGCGTTTTCTGCCCAACCCGCATTTTGTCCCGGAATTCCGCCCGCTCACGGGACGCGATCTCAAAGTCGCAAGATACATCCGGTCGTTTCCGCAAAGCCGGGAGTTCATCAAGCGGATCTCGCAGCTTCTGATCTATCTGCTGCCCCACTACATTCGCGAGGGCAAGAGTTATCTTACGATTTCGTTTGGCTGCACCGGAGGACAACACCGCTCGGTGATGATCGCGGAAGACGTCGGCAAGTTGCTGCGGAAGGCCGGTTACCGGGTCAAGGTTGAGCACCGGGACAGCCCGGGGTAGAAGATCGTTGGTACGCCGTTCGCCGTTAGCTGTCCGTGTTGTGGCGTACTGGGAAAGTTAATGACACCAGCTGGCGGACAAGGTCCGCGAAGCCCTGAAGCTTTCAAGGCGAGCCATTACCGAAGTGGGCGAGCGAGCCACCAACGACGAAGGACGAACGACGAAGAGCCACCGACTCAAGTAGAATAAGACCTTGCGATCCGGGCAGATTTTATCCGCTGCAGACCGTGGCTGGCTGCGCATTGGGGACCTTCCATGCGGCAACTGACCCGTCTCATTCGCTACGTGGCGCCGTACTGGTGGCAGTTGCTGTCTTCGGTGCTGCTGATGGCAGTGGTCGGCCTGCTGGACGCGTTTCGCGTCCTTCTGATCGGCCCCATCTTTGATCGCGTGCTGCATCCCGACTCGCCGACGCGGGAGATGCAACTCTTCACCCTCCCGGGATCTCATCGGGGCGTCTTCCTGCAGACCTTCGTTCCGTCCCACTTTCAGAATCCCTGGACGGTGGTCGCATTTGCCCTGGTCGCCGCGACCGTGTTGAAG
>Ga0316363_10003321_pt1 | contig 11587 bp, 9 predicted proteins | sample Sb_taG_3_FD_200459 | JGI IMG/M metagenome (GOLD analysis project Ga0316363, IMG submission 200459) | Peat soil microbial communities from Weissenstadt, Germany - Sb_50d_a_PC metaG (v2) (version 2) | ecosystem: Environmental > Terrestrial > Soil > Wetlands > Peat | place: Germany: Weissenstadt...
GGAGCGAGGCGGGTAAGACAAACAACACCGTGATTCGTCTGGACGACGTCCCTCCGCGACTCCGGAGCGGCAACTTCCCCTGGGTTACTGGGAACCAAACGGACGGACTAATCTTCGGCGACACGCCCTGGCGGCACACGAATGATCCGGGCGTCGAGGGGATTGACAGTCGCGGGCGCTGGAAGGACGGCGGCCGGAATGTTGTCATCGCGGCCGACCTCGCCAAGGGAAAGGGCGGCGGGCGGAAGTCTACCTGGGTTTACCCGGACCAACAGGTCGAGGTCACCCAGTTCGTTGAGGTCGTTGCCGGCGAGCAGTCGCGCAAGCTCGACACCTGCCTGGTCCGCTATGTGATCCGCAACAACGACACGATAGAGCATCGCGTCGGACTGCGCTTCCTGCTCGACACGTTTATCGGGGAAAACGACGGCGTGCCGTTCACCGTTCCCGGGGAGAAGGAGTTGTGCCAGGACAAAAAGGATTTCTCGCGGCCGGACGAGGTGCCCGACTTCGTCGAAGCACTCGAGAACGCCGACCTGAAGAATCCGGGCACGGTCGCCCGGGTGCAGTTCCGCCTGGGAGACCGAATCGAGCCCCCGAGCCGTGTGACGATTGGGGCTTGGCCCGACAGCCGGCTTTACGGCCGAGACAAGGACTGCCGCCAGCAGACGACTTTCTGGGAGGTCCCCTTGCTCCCCATCAACACGATCAAGGAGGTAAAACCTGACGAAACCTCGGGGGACTCGGCGGTGGTGATGTACTGGGACGTCAAGCCGATCGCCGCGGGCGCCTCGCGCGAGGTCGGCTTCGCCTACGGGCTGGGCAACGTGGCGGCCGGCGACAAGGACGCGGCCGGCCGGCTGGGGCTGTCGGTCGCCGGCCGCTTCGTGCCCGGCGGCGAGTTTACCCTGGTGGCCCAGGTCAGCAACCCCAGGCGCGGCGAGGAGCTGACGCTCGACCTCCCCAACGGCTTCAAGCTCATCGACTGTGAGGCGAAGCAGGCCGTGCGCGAGGCGGAGCGCGGCGCCGCCCGGCCCATCAGCACCGTCACCTGGAAGATCAAGGCCGGCGGCGACGGCCCCTACACCCTCAAGGTGACGTCCAGTACCGGCGCCGCCCAGGCCCTACCGGTGCGGATCCGCAGCACCAGCATCTTCGATTGATCCAAATTCGATTGACATGATCCGTTGGGCGGCGCTTCGCCGAGGTGCCGCCCGCCCGATCCTTGTCGCCCCGCTCACGTCGGTCTGTTATTATCCTCTGATGTTCGACACGCCGGAGGCCGACGCCATCCTCTCCGCCCTGGAAGTGTTCCCGGCGGACAACCCCTGGAACCTCGTCGTCTCCGACTGGCCGCTGCACCCCAACTCGAAGAACATCATCGCCTCCATTGGTGTCGATAAGCCGATGCGCTACAACCCGGACATGGGCTTCGTGCTGGTGCCGCCCGATCAGAAGAAGGTGGCCGTGAAGATCGTCGCCTACGACGGCGAGTCGGACAAGGGGCCGTTCCCCGTGCCGGACAACATGCCCATCGAGGGCTGGCCGGTCTTCTACGAGCGGGGCGGCAAGAAGCTGACGCTCGACCAGGTGCAGCGCCTTAAGGAGGAGGGCGACCGGCACGCCAGCGTCGTGGACCCGGTCAACCGGATGCTGTACGAGTTCTACCAGGCGCGCAAGACCGACAACGGCTGGGAGGCGAGTCAATCGTCGGTCTTCGACCTGAAGAGCAACAAGATGCGGCCCGACGGCTGGACCTCGACGGACGCGGCCGGCCTGCCGCTCTTCCCGTCCGTGGTGCGCTACGACGAGCTGAAGCGCGGCGCCATCGAGCACGCCCTGCGCGTCACGGTGGTGAAGACGCGCCGCGCCTACGTCTACCCGGCGACGCACTTTGCCAGTTCGCTCACCGACGAGGACCTGCCGCGCATGGGGGAGCGCATCCGCCTGCGCCAGGACTTCGACGTGTCGGGGTTCACGCCGGAGGTGCAAACCATTCTTAAGGGGTTGAAGAAGTACGGCATGTTCGTGGCCGACAACGGCATCGACTGGGCGGTCTCCGTGGCGCCCGACCCGCGCATCCCGGTAATGCACGAAGAGCTGCGCAAGATCGAGGGGTCCGACTTCGAGGTGGTAACGCCGCCCGCCGGGTACAAGCCGCCGGAATAGGGGCGCTCGCGGCTTGGCGTCAGACGGGGAAAGAAAAGGTATCGGAAGACAAGCTGTCAGGACCGGCCCTGGAACCGGACTTGATCGAGCCGGTGACCCGGGTCCGGAAATCCCGGACCTGGGTCGCGCAGGGCGGGGACGGGGACGCCCCGCCGGGCTGCAATTGACTCGAACTCCGTCGGTTGCGTAAAGTACACGTCTCGCCCGACGGGAGGATCCATGAGCACCGGGCAAAACGAAGACGCCGGCGCTGGCGTAGGGTTCTCGACCGCGCGCGGCCGGGATTGGCCCAGCGTCCGCCAGTTCAACATCTTCGTCGAGAACCGCGTCGGCGGCCTGCTCAACGTCGTCCGCCGCTTCGAGACGACCGACATCCACATCGTCTCGCTCACCGTGGTCGATTCCGCTGACTGCGCCATCATCCGCCTGGTGCTCAGCGACCCCGAACGCGCCTACGAGATCATCCAGCAGGCCAAGATGGCCTTCACCGAGAGCGACCTGCTGGTGGTGGAATTGCCGGGCGGGCCCAAGCCGCTGTTGCAAATCTGCAAGGCGCTGCTCAGCGCCGAGGTGAACATCCACTACGCCTACCCGCTGCTGGTCGGGCCCGGCGGTCGCGCCGCCGTCGCCATCCGCGTCGAAGACATCGAGACCGCGACGCGCACCCTCACCACCGCGGGGTTCAATCTCCTTACCGAGGGAGATTTGACGGAATAGCCGCTTGCGGCTTAGCAATCGTTCCTGCGAAGCCGCAAGCGGCAAGAGGGTTGCAAGCGGCTCACCCCGCGCGGCGCCGCAGCGCCGCGATCTCCAGCGCGATCAGCTGCCGTACCACCGCCGCCGCCTTCGGGCGCTCTTCCGGGTGCCGCGCCAGCAGCCGCGTCACCAGCTGCGCCAGCTCGCGCGGCAGCCGCGCGCCGCAGCGGCGCACGTCGGCCGGCGGGTCGCAGCCGTGGCGGCGGAACGTCTGCCCGAGCGTCCCCGGCGGGTACGGCAGCTGCCCCGTCAGCGTCTCGAACAGCGTCACCCCCAGGCTAAACAGGTCGCTGGCCTCGCCGCCTTGCGGCTCGGGCCGGCACAGCTCGGGGGCCAGGTAGTCCGCCGTGCCCAGGACGTAGCCCTCGCGCAGCAGGGCGTCGTTCTCGCCGGGGCGGTGGGCGAAGCCGAGGTCGATGAGGACCGCGGTGCCGTCCTCGACCAGGCGCACGTTGTCCGGCTTGACGTCGCCGTGGACGAAGCCGGCCCGGTGCAGCGCCGACAGCGCCTCGGCCGTCTGCCGCGCCACCCAGACCGTCGTGTGTACGTCGAGGCGGTAGTCGCGCCGCAGCCGCCGCCGCAGCGACTCGCCCGGGAGCAATTCCATGACGAGGAAGTACGGCGGCCTCAGGACGTGGGCGTGCAAGAGGCGGACCAGGTGGGGGTGGCGCACGCCGAGGCCGGCGCGGGCCTCGCGCTGGAGCAGCTTGATGGCGGTGGGATCGTCTTCCCATTCTGCCCGGAGCACCTTGACGGCACAGGGCTCGTCGTCGGCCCCGTCGCGCGCGCCGTAGACGCAGGTGATGGGTCCGCCGCCGAGCGGAGCCAGTAACTCGTAGCCGGGAATGGTCGGCAAAGGCTGCATGCGTCGGGCCTTGACGGGAATCGGCAGAACGCCACGCGAAGGGAAAGCAAGTGTCGCGGGTATTATCGGCCGGGGCGCCGGGGCCGGTGCAGGAAAAGTGAGCGCCGCAGCGGCGGAGAGGCGTCCACCGCGGCGCTCGTGAATTAGAATGGAGTCGGCAGCCAACCGTTGAGCCGCCGCCCTCGGGGCGGCGCGGGATTCAGCTTAGGGGACTGCCTCGGCCCCGGGACGGGCCGGGGTGGTCCCCCGCTTCTTTAATGGGCCGGCGCCGGGGCTCCCTCCAGTTCCACCCGCTTCTTTTCCGGCGGATGGAAGAAGACAAGCAGGATCACGGCGGCCCCGACGGCGACCGCGGAGGGGAAGAGGAACAGGCGGGAGAACTGGACCTTGCCGTCCACAGTAACGGCATCCCCGAGGAACTGCCAGACGAATCCTCCGACGAAGGGCCCCGCCCCAAGGATCAGGAAGTTGAACAGCCCCTGGGCACTGGAGCGGGCGTCCTTGGGGAAGAACTCGTCCACGAAGATGTAAACGGTGGCGAAGAAGAAGGCGTAGCAGATCCCGTGGAGCACGTTGATGGCGATCGCCAGGTTCCGGTCGGGGAACAAGGCGAAGACGCCGAAGCGGGCCGCATGTCCAAGGATGCCGATGACCATCGTGTAGCGCCAGCCAAGCCGTGTCAAGCAGTAGCCAAGGACGGCCATCGTCCCGATCTCGGCGACCTGGCCGATGCTCATGGCCGGCATGAGCCAGTTGGCCGGGACGCCGACGCTTTCCAGGTAATTGGCCGTCCAGGCGAAGTAACACTGGTGGACCGCGGCATCGAAAAAGGTGACGATGAACAGGACGAGGACGAACGGCACCCGTAGCAGCTTCATGGCCTCGAGCCAGGCCAACTTCTCGCCGCCCTCCGGCGCGGGCCGCGGCGGCGTGTGCGGTAGCATGAGGCTGAAGGCGGCCAGGCCGATCGAGGCGATGCCGGCGACGAGGAAGGTGTAGCGGATGGCCTCGTGCGCCGCCACCCCCTCCATCGGCGTCCCCAGCGCCTCCCCGAGCCAGTTGATGAAGCCTACTTCGTGCATCGGACTCACCTTCGCCCAGTCCACCAGGATGAAGGTAAACGGTACGCTCGCCGCGATCCAACCGATGGTCCCCCACAACCGCACTGGGCCGAACTCTTTCTGCGGATCCTTGAGGTTGGCGAAGGCAATCGAGTTGGTGATCGAGATCGTCGGCACGTAAAAGAGGCAGTGGACCAACATGAGCAGGAAGAACGGCCAGAAGCTCGTCGTCCAGGTCAGTGCGAGGATGGCCAGACCGCCGACGAGTTGACTGAAGGCGACGAAGCGCTCGGCGGCGAAGTTTCGGTCGGCGAACTGGGTACTGAAGAACATCGCCGTGACCGACGCCAGGGCGAAGGCGTTGAAGATCCAGCCCCGTTCGCCGGCGCTGAAGTTCAGCCCAAGGAGGTACTTATTGGCCAGCGGCAGCCACGCGCCCCAGATGAAGAACTCGAGGAACATCATCACGCAAAGTTTCACGCGGGTGGCGTTCATTCGGCCTCCGGGGGTGCGGCGGGGTAATGCGGCGTGTAGAAAGAATTTAGGCGAGTCGGGCTCGCCCTGCAACCGCGATCGGGCAAGTTTTTCCGGCTTTGGCGGCGCCGAGGGAATCGCTAGGATACACAGGTTGCCCATCGCCGGGAGAAGTGCGCATGCGCGTCGATCTGTACGCCCTGGCGTTCGAGACCCCGCGGGTGACGGTCCACCTCTGGTCCCCGTGGCGCGCCTCGGCCCTGGAGCACCGCCTGTTCGAGGCCGTCAAGAACCTGCCGCGCGTGGAGTTGGAAAAGGGGCCCGACGAGTGGCGGCTGCAACTCGCCGAGGCAAAGACGTGGCGGGCCGCCGTGCAGGCGGTGGCCCGCGTGCTGAAGGGGTGGCAGGAAGAAGCCGACCCCGGCAGCGAGCGCCGCACCTGGCGCTGGCTCGTCGAGGGCGACACCGACGCCCACGGCTACGACCACACCGGCGAGGCCGCCAGCGTCTGGCTGCTGCTGCGCGTCAGCCTCGAACGCGGCGCCGCCGGCGAGCCGGAAAAGGGCGAGGACATCGACCTCGAAGGCTTCAGCGTCCGCGTTTGGCCCAACGACACGGTTTAGCCGCTTGCGGCTTCGCAGGGCATGCGAAGCCGCAAGCGGCTCAAGGAGTCAATCGCTCCCGGCGGCCGACACGTCCCAGACGAGCGCCGTCGTGTCCGCGCTGGCCGAAATCAGCCGACCGCCGGGCAGGAACGCCAGGGCGGTGACGGCGCCGTTGTGGCCGCGCAGCACCCGCCGCTGCCGCCACGTCGTGGTGTCCCAGAGATGAACGGCCCCGTCACCGCCGCCGGCCGCCAGCAGGCGCCCGTCGGGGGAGCAGGAGATGCTGTAGGCGCCGCGGACGAGTCCCTGGCAGCGGCCCAATTCCTTGCCGGTCCTTCCCCAGAACGCTAACCTCCCGGCCAGAGGCGACGTCCCAGAGCCGGACGTTGCCGTCCCGCCCCGCCGTGGCCAGGAGTTTGCCGTCGGGCGAAGGGCTCACGGAAGACACCCGGGAGGCAGTGCGGATGGGGAAAAGTGCGCCGCTTGCGGCTTCGCAAGATGGACTGCGAAGCCGCAAGCGGCGGCTCAGTGGGTCGTGTCCTCGTCCTCGACGTAATCGACGGTATCCTCGGCGGGCCGGACCGTACCGGGGGGATCTCCGGTTGTTGGTCGGTCCGGCCCGCCACTCGGCTCCGCCAAGGAGACCGCCGAGGCCGCATCGGCTCGGGCCGGCAGCACGGCAGCGCCGGGGGGCGACTCGGTTTCCCCCCGGGGGGAGGCTGGCCGCGCACATTGCGGCGCCTCGGCAGTCTTGATGGCGGCGGCCCGCTGAGGGGCCAACAGTTCGCTCAACTCGCCGTGCAGGCGGCACAGGCGCACGAACAACGCTCGACATTCGCCGCGCGTGGCCAGCGCCTCCTTCAGCTCGCTCACGTCCTGCACTGTCGCCAGGCCGTCGAGGTAGCGCAGCACCTGGATGGCGAAGGCCTCGTCGTCTGCCTGCGGCGGTCGGCCCTCGGGGGGCGTGCGCTCGGTCATGTCACGCTCCTTCACGGGCGAGCCGGCGCTGCACGCAGCCGGCGAGGTGACGGTAGGTGCGGCTCAGCGCGACGTAGATCGTGTTCGGCGATCGGTTGAGGCGCTCGGCGACGTCCAGGGCCGACAGCTCATCGACGTAGCGCAGCCGGATGAGCTGCCGCGCGTAGGGCGACAACTTCTCGACACACTCGCGCAGCGCCTTGCGGGCCGGCGCGGGGGTGGCGTCGGTCGCGGACCACTGGTCCTCGAGCAGCTCCAGCACCGATTGGTCGAGCAATTCCGGCGCCCGCTTGCGCTGCCGCAGCGCGGTCAGCGACTCGAAGCGCGCCACGCGCCGCGCCCAAACGGGGAAGTCTTCGTCCTTGGCCACCGCGCCCGCCTTGTCGAGGACGACGATGGCGACGTTCTGGAAGACGTCCTCGGCCAGGTCGGGGTCGCGCACGATGGAGACGATGTAGCCCAGCAGCATCGCCCGCTGCGAGAGCAGAAGCGCGACGGCGCGTTCTTGCCGTGAATCCATGTGAGCCAGCCTCTCTCTGCATAACTAACGTCGCAGCCGGCCACGGACTGTACATGGAAAAACATTCCCCGGCCGCAATTCCTACTCGCTCTCCTGGTGCCGGCGCCGCCCGGGCCGCGGCCGTGGCGGCTCCTCACGCACCTCGCCGCGCTCGCGCCGCCGGTCGCTGACCCGGAAATCGAGCTGCCGCCGTTGCACGTCCACCCGCACCACCTTCACCTGCACCTTGTCGCCCAACCGGTACGTCCGCCCGGTGCGCCGACCCGTCAGGCTGTGCGCCGCCTCGTCGTGGTAATAGTAATCGTCGCTCAGCGTGCTGACGTGGACGAGTCCCTCGACGGGGAATTGCTCCGCCTGCCCGAAGAAGCCGTAGTCCGCCACCCCGGTGATGATGACTTCCAGCTCCGTCCCAAGTCGCTCTTCGAGGTAGGCCAGCAGCTTCACCTTGATAAGCTCGCGTTCCGCCAGGTCGGCCCGGCGCTCCATCTTGCTGCAATGCTGGCCGAGCGCGTGCAGCTCCGCCTCGGCGCCGCCCGCCCGGCCGGTGAGCAGCCACTGCCCCAGCTGGCGGTGGACCGTCAGGTCGGGGTAGCGGCGGATCGGCGAGGTGAAGTGACAGTACGTCTCGCTGGCCAGGGCGTAGTGCCCCTCCTCGTCGGGGCTGTACACGGCCTGCTTGAGCGAGCGCAAGAGGGCGTAATGCACCGCGTGCATGTCGGGCCGCGCCGCCGACTGTTCGAGGATGCGTTGCAGGGTGAAGCGATCGACGGTCTTCTCGACCTTGTAGCCCAAGCCGCGGGCGAAGTCGCGGAAGGCCTCGAGCTTCGCCGGGTCCGGAGCGGGATGGACGCGGCGCAGGAACGCCACGCCGAGGCCGGCGAGGTGCTCGGCCACCGCCTCGTTGGCGGCGAGCATGAACTCCTCGATGATCTGATGGCTGACGTCCTGTTTGGCGAAGTGCGCCCCGCTGACGCGCCCCTGCTCGTCGTACTCCAGCTCGACCTCCGGCATGTTCAATTCCAGGGCCCCGCGCTTGCGCCGCCGCTTTCGCAGGATCATCGCCAGGTCGCGCATGCGCAACAAGAGCGCCACCAACTCCTCATCGACGTCGGCTGTCACCGCCCGCTGCGCCCCGTGGGCTTCGGCAACTTCCAGGATCTGACTTACCTGATCGTAGTTGAAGCGCTTGCGGGCGCGGATGGCGCCGTCGTGGAAGCCGACCCGGGTGCGCTGCCCCGCGGGGGTGAAGTCGATCAGGGCGCTCTTGACGTAGCGCACGCGGCCCTGCTGCAAGGAGGCAAGGCTGTTGGAGATGATCTCGGGGAACATCGGCAGCACGCGCTGCGGCAGGTAGACGCTGGTGCCGCGCTTGCGGGCCTCCTTGTCGAGCGCACCACCCGGCGGGCAAAAATGGGCCACGTCGGCGATGTGGACGGCGAGCTGCCAGTGCTTGCTGCGCGGGTCGATCAGCAGCGACACGGCGTCGTCGAAGTCGCGGGCGTCGGCCGGGTCGATGGTGATGACCAGGTCGCCGGTGAAGTCGGTGCGGCCGGCGAGGTCGTCCTCGCGGAAGGCGGCGGCGGCGGCACGGGCCTCTTCGAGGACGTCCTCGGGGAACTTGTCGGGCAAGCCGTACTCGCGGATGATCGACAGCGTATCGACGCCGGGCCGGCCGCGCGGCCCGAGTACCTCGATGATGACGCCTTCGCCGCGGTAGTCCTCCTGCGACGGGAAGCGCAGCATCTCGAGGACGACCTTGTCGTCCGGCCGCGCTCCCTTGGCCCCCGGGTCGCCGACGTAGATGCTGTGGCTGAAGACGGTGCCGTCCACGCGGACGTGGCCGTCGCCGTCGCGCTCGAAGTAGGTGCCGACGAACTGGCGTGTGGCGCGGGCGAGGATTTGCAGGATCTCGCCGCGCGGCCCGGCCTCGCCGCGCCCCTTGCTGAGGACCTTGACGAGCACCTCGTCGCCGGTGGCGGCGTCGAGCGAATCGTCCTCGCGGATGGCGATATCGGCGCCGGCCTTGCCCTCGACGAGGTGCGGCCGCACGAAGCCGAGGCCGGAGGAGGTGCGGCGGTAGGCGCCGACGACGGTGCCGTGCTGCCCGGCCGGCCGGACGGCGTGGTTCTTGCCGAACTCGACGCGCCCCTGGCGGACCAGTTCGCGGAGGGCGTTGCGGAAGTCGCCGTAGAGCTTCTGCGGCACGCCGAGCTTGCGGGCGAGGGCCTTGGGCTTGAGCGGCTCGTAGGATTTGCGCGCGACGGCGGCCAGGATTTGCTCGGTGAAGTCGGGCATGGTTCGGCGTTCTCCCGGCCGTGCGGCGAATGGAATGACGGCGCGTCATCCCTTGCCCTTCATCTTACAGGCCGAGCACCTCCGCAGAGAGCACAGGCCGGCCGGTGGGACTTGCTCAACGGCGATGTGCAAAGGGGTACACGGGCGCGGACAGTTTTCGGCGCCGGAGCGTCGAACCTTCGGCGCTGGTCAGCCAGAGCTTAGGGGGACGGTTTATACAACCTCTTCTCCCCCAATTGATTCCGTCGAAATTCGCCCATGCGCCTTCCAGAGGCATCTCGACCACGTGCGGCGGGGGCGGCTTGAGATGGCGCAACAGGATGGTCCGAACCAGGGCCGGTCAGTATTCGAGATGCACCATCAGCGACTCGACCGACACCGGGCCGCGGTCGTGGTTATAGGCCGGGTTGCAGATCTCCTGGAAGTCGGCCGTCGCGTAGATCCCCTTGACGATCGCGACGCGATAATAGACTTCGATGATCTCTTCCGGCCGATAATTCAGGGCGCCGTCGCCGACGCTGAAGTCGAGGCCACCCGCGGCCAGGTAATCGCGGTGGTCCTTCGCCAGCCCGTTGCAGACCCCCGCCAGGCCGACCTCGTCGTTCGGCCGCGCCCAGCAGCGCCCCTTCAGCAGCAGGCCCAGCGCCGCCGTGCGGTCGATCGGCGTGAACGCCCACGTCTCGGTGTGGCCATCGCTCCAGCCGAGGCGGCCCCAGACGCCGAGGTCGCGCGCCAGCTCCTGCTCACAATTCATCCCGTAGCCATACTTGAAGCGGTAGTCGCGCGTCTGCGTCACGTCCGGATCGACCGGCATCTCCTGGAGCGCCTCGCGGTAATCGCCCATGTGGGCGCGGTTGAGGTAGGCCATGAGGCGGACCCGGCCCGGATGGTCGCAGACACGCCAGCGCCCCTCCCACTCCAGGGCCTGACCGAACGCCTTGAGGAAGTGCGGGTCGATCGGGGCGCCGTTGGCGACCGCCGGCTCCGCCATGATGCCGTAGCGCAGCGCCCAGTCCTTCTGGTTGAAGTCGAGGCCGATCCCGTAGTCGTAGCCGCGGACGTTGGCCGGGTAGTCCCAGGCGCCGTTGTACATCAGCGACCAGTTCTGCATCTGCGTGCGCGGGTCGTGGCTGTAGCGGTTGTTGTCGATCAGGTCGGTGAAGGTAAACTTGCCTACCGTCAGAGTGATGCGGTCGATGTCGCGCTTGCCGGCGATCTGGTTCGGCTCGTCCTCCACGGTTTCCTGCTCGCCGCCCAGGCCCCACGTCTGGCGCAGGAATAGCCGGGCGAAGTACGGGGTCGGCTCGACGACGCCGACGCGAGTGATGTCGCCGTTGCTGAAGCCGGCGATGCCATCGACGGCGCTGAAGCCGCGGCCGCCGGCGAGCTCCGGGTCGAACACCAACTCCCCGGAGTAGCCGCCGCACTCCCACAGTCGAAAGTCGAGGAACAGCGTGGCGGTCAGCGACGTGTCGGCCTCCCGGATGGGCAGCAGGCTGCGCGCCCCCGTGTAGAGGGCCGGGAAGGGGGCGTGCCCTTGCAGGTCCATCGTGGCCTGGGTGTGGGCGCTGAACCACGTCTCCTTCGACTCTTCTTTCTCATCCTTTTTCTCGTCCTTGTCATCCTTTTTCTCGTCCTTGTCGTTCTTCTCCTTACCTGACTCATCTTTCTCGTCTTTTTTCTCGTTGCCCTCACCCCCCGCCGGCGGCGATTTCTTCCCCTTGTCCTCGGACCCGTTCGGCCCGTTTTTCTCCTTGTCCGATTTGCCCTTCTCCTCTGTCTTCTTGTCCTTGTCGCCGTTCGCCTTCTTGTCCTTGTCTTCCGCGCCGTTGGACCCCTTACCGTTCTTCTTGTCCTTGTCCTG
>Ga0316363_10003322_pt1 | contig 11585 bp, 6 predicted proteins | sample Sb_taG_3_FD_200459 | JGI IMG/M metagenome (GOLD analysis project Ga0316363, IMG submission 200459) | Peat soil microbial communities from Weissenstadt, Germany - Sb_50d_a_PC metaG (v2) (version 2) | ecosystem: Environmental > Terrestrial > Soil > Wetlands > Peat | place: Germany: Weissenstadt...
ATGGTAAGACGTTTCCTAGCCAGCGGACGCACGGGTTTCTACGTAGCCGTAACCAAAGAAGGCGAAGTAAGCTCCGGCGACGAAATCAAGCCACTCTCCCGCGACCCCCAAGCCGTCCCCATCCCAGAAATCACCCGCCTCTACGTAGCCAAAACCTACACCTTCGAAGACGCAGCCTCAGTCCACCGCGCCCTAAAAGTAGGATCGCTCCCAGCCAGCTGGAAAGGCTATCTCCGCGACCGCCTAAACAAAATGTCCGCCTGATCCGTCGCACTTCAGTCGAACGTGCCCGGCCTGCCGCGCCGCTCCGTCGCACTAGGGTCGTAGGGGCGGGGCTTGCTCCGCCCGCGGGCGTAACCCCCGGCGAAAACGCCCACCATTCACCTGCGCGCGCCCAAAGCCGACGCTCTCCGCGCAGTGTGCCCCACGCGCCGTCGTAGCGCGTAGGGTTTTTGACTTTTTCATTCTCACCTCTCTCTCCCCTCGTGAGCCCGCGCCCTCCCCGTTTGAAATTTCAAACGGCTCTGTCGACGTCCTCCGCCGTGGTTGAATTTCTCCCCCGTAGGGGCGGGGCTTGCTCCGCCCGCGGGCGTAAACCCGACTAAGACGCGCGCCATTCACCTCCGCGCGCCCAGAGCCGGCGCTCTCCGCGTCGAGTGCCCCACGCGCCGTCGTTGCGCGTGGGGTTCTCGACTTTTCCGCCATCGCCTTTCTTTCGTCTCGCGGAGTCATTCCGAGCCGTCTCCTAGCGAAGAATCAATGTTCGCACTTAGGCCCGTCTTGTCTCCCCTTTGAAATTTCAAATTTGAAATCTCCCCGCCGTTCGACGCCGGAAGCAGCCGGCACCTACACCGCCCAGTCAACTCTCGCAGTGCTATCATCCCTCGGGAGCGGTTGAAGTCGATCAAGCCGAAAATTCGCGCATTGAAAAAAGCTAGCCCAACCGGCGTGTGAAGGTGCGGGCGAGTCCGCAAGACCAGATAGAGTCGGCGGCGGAGGTGATCGAATATGAATTCGCAGCAGCCGCAAAATAAGCGTGAAATGCCCATCGCCGAAGTCATCCGCCTGACCGACCTAGTGAATTACCAAGACGGAGCCGTCGTCAGCCGCACGCTAATCACCCGCGCAACAGGAACAATCACGCTGTTCGCCTTCGATGAAGGTCAAGGCTTAAGCGAGCACGCCGCTCCATTCGACGCGGTGGCACACGTACTCGACGGCCAAGCGGAAATCGTAGTCTCCGGCAAGCCGCTACGCACAACCGCAGGCGAAGCAGTCCTAATGCCCGCCAATCAACCTCACTCTCTGAAAGCCCTCAGCAGATTCAAAATGCTCCTAACGATGATCCGCTCCTAAGCAACGGAGCCCCAGCATTTGGGTGGGAGCCCCCGCATTCATGCGGGGGAAGGAGCGCTTAAGCGCTCCGGGAAAAAAGCCCACTCCGCGACGATGCGCTTTAGCGCTGGGCCCTTGAATCAGCTCCCGCGCCATCGCGCCCGGTCCCGAAACTAAAACAGTACTAAAACTAAAGTACCATTGACTTACGTTTACTCTAATGCTATCAATGCATCAAAAGTGCGCAGTCCCTAAGCGCGGGACTGGCTCTCCTGAGCCCGCCGGAAGCTTGTCCTGAGCGCAGCCGAAGGATCCGCACAAAATAATTGAATATGCTGGAGCAAGCCAAAATGCGTGGCGCATTCGCCATCCGCCGTAGGGGAGGGTCTTCAGACCCTCCCGCCGTTCGGCCATCTTCTCTCGCCCTCACACCCAACCGCCGCCCACAACCTCAAATTCTTCGTAGAGCCGGCTGCCAGCCGGCGTTTTTGACTCAATACGCCCAAACGCGCTCAATTCCGCGAGAACGCAAAATCAACCGAGCCGCGAATCACCACGACGCCCCCGCATCCCGCCCAAAAATCCTAATCGATACAATTCCAAAATTAGAATTCCGCCTAACCCACTCAAAACAAACGACGGAGTTCATTTCTAATCGATACAAACTCAAGCCAGGCACTTTACAAATAATGCTTGAACCACGCCACGGCCCGCGCGACCACGTCGCGATTGTGCTCCGGATTAACAAACAAATGCCCCTCATTCGGATAGATGACAAATTGCGTCGGCGCATGATTCGCCTGCAACGCATGCCAGAACTCATACGATTGCGGCGGCGGGCATTCCCCGTCGCGATCGCCAACGACAATCAAAGTCGGCGTCTTGGCCTTCTTGATAAAAGTAATCGGCGAGCTCTTCGCATACACCGCGGGATCGTCGTAAACCGGCGCGCCAAAATACGGAATCATCCACTGGTCAATCGAATTCTCGCCGTAGTAGCTCTGAAGATTCGAGACCCCCGCGCCCGCCACCGCCGCGCGGAACCGGTCCGTCTGCGTCACGGCCCACATGGTCATGTAGCCGCCGTAGCTCCAGCCGGTGATCCCCACGCGGTTGTTGTCAATCGGCGCCGCCGCGAGCGATTCCGTGACGCCCGCGAGGATGTCGCGAAAATCGCCATAGCCGAAATCCTTCACGTTCGCGCGCGTGAATTCCTCGCCCGAGCCATAACTTCCGCGCGGATTCGGCTCCAGCACAAAAAATCCCGCCGCCGCAAGCGCAATTTCATAATTCCACTGCACTGGCCACACTGGCGAAACCATCGCCGCCGGCCCGCCATGCACCGCAACAACCAGCGGATGCTTCAGCGAAGTATCCACATCCAGCGGATAGTGCAGCCAACCCTGCACTTTGAAATTGTCGCTGGTCCAATGAATGCTCTGCGCCGGGCCCCATGCCGGATCGAGCCCCGCATTGCGCGAAGTGATCGGCTTCCAATCGCCAATCGCGCCGGCCCAAACTTCCGGCGGGCGCACGAACGATTGGCGAATCACCGCGGTCGTCACGCCGTCATTCGCCACCGACATGCCCGCGCCGAACCAACCCGAAGAAATCGTCTCGACGTCAGTCCAGACCACGCTGATCGTCTGCGCTGTCAGATCGAGCAGCGCCACGCCGGTCCGCCCGTCCACGTAAACGGTAATCAAAATTTGCCGCCCGCCATTGATCCACGCAAGCGAGCTCGGCGTCGCATTGATGTTCGGCGTCATATCGCGCGGCTCGCCGCCGGCCGCGGGCATAAGATAAACATCGCCGCCCACGGAAATCTCATCGCTCATCAATCCGCCGATAAACGCAATCGTCTCGCCGCCCGGCGACCAGTGCGGCACGGCAATCTGCATCTTCGGCTGATAAAACAATTTGGTCTCGCCCGTCACCAAATCCACGGTGTAAAGCCCCGCGACATACCAGTTGTCATCGCCATTGCCGTGCGCGGCAGTGGTGATGAATCGCGTGCCGTCCGGCGACCAGTCGAATTCGTAAACATACATGTCGGCGGGCGAAATCTGCCGCACCGTTCCCTTCGCCGCGTCCACCAGAGTCAGGCGCTGCTCGTGAATTTCCTGGCCGACCACGCCTTCATCCGGCGTTTCGGCAACGAGCGGTCCCGCAGCGCGCGTGGCGTTCTCGGTGAAAAGCAGCGCAATCGTTTTTCCGTCGGGCGACCAGCCCGGCGCAGCGAGAAATCCCTTGAGCTGCGTCAAACGCCGCGCCGCGCCGCCCGCCGCGCTGGCAACATAGAGCTGCGACTGCCCGGCTTTCGCAGCGTCCGAAAGAAATGCAATCCGCTTGCTATCGGGCGACCACGCGACATCGCTCTCCGCATGCGCCGTGCCGGCGGCGCCCGCCGTGATCTGCCGCGCGGCCTTCGGATCCTTCACGTCCGCAACATAGATCGCGGAATTCGGCGACGGCGCTCCATTCTTTTCCGTCAGCGATTCGACCCACGCGACCTGCTTGCCGTCGGGCGAAATCGCTGTTTGCGAAAATTCGTGAACGCTAAACATGGCCGCGACCGCTTTCGCTTCCGGCGAATCGGGATCAATCTTCGGCGCGAGCAGCGGATCTTCAGCTTTCTTGGGAGCAATCGTAGCCTTTCCCACCACGTGCACGCCGATCTTCGGCCGCGCTGTTCCCGGCTTCTGCGCCGGCGCCTGCTGTTGCGGCGCCTCTTGCGGTGCAGGTTGTTGCTGTTCTTGAGAAGCGGCGATGAAAGTCGAGAGCAGGATCGCAGCAGAAATCAAAATCAGTCGGCGCACGGTTCGTCCCCTTCTTCGGAAGCGATCGAAATTATTTCGCGGCAGCCGGACGCGGCAGAACAATCGGCAAAATCAGATGCGTCGGATGCTCGCGGTCGTGAAAGATTTTCTGATCGGCGGATTGCATGCGCGTCGTCTTGCCCAGCGGCTCGCCGGTGTTCGGGTTGCGATCAAATTTCGGCACGCCGCTCGAGGCAATCTCCACGCGGATGCGATGCCCGACCTTGAACATCTCGCACGTGTTCCAGACGTCCACCGAGTAGCGATAGATTTTCCCCGGCTCGATGGGCGAGGCCGATTCCATGCCGTCGCGATAGCGCGCGCGCACCATGCCGTCGCTCAAGCGCTCGGCATAGCCGTCGGTCCAGACATCAATCAGCTTCACCATGAAGTCGGTATCCGGCGCGTTCGAGGAGGCGTAAAGCTCGGCGCGAATCGGGCCGCAAACTTCTGTGTCGCTCTTCATCGGCTCGCTGGAATAAACGAGCACATCGTCGCGCGCCTCGACCGAGCGGTAATCATCCGGCCCGCCGATTTGCGCGAACGAAGGCGCGGTGATGAAAGGAGTCGGGTTTTTGGGATCGTAGCGATAGCCATCGGGCGGCTCGGCCGCGGGCTCGGTGGTCGAAAGCGCGCCGTCGCCGGAAAGCGTGTTGGCGCGGCCCGCGCTGTGAACGTAAAAAGTCGTCCACTGCGTGCGCGCCATCGGCCATTCGCTCTCGTTGGTCCACTCGTTCGAGCCCATCACGAAAATCCGCACCGGCGGCTCGGCCATGATTCCGGTGTCCTTGCCCTTCAGCCAGTAGTCGTACCAGCGCAGCATGTAAGCATCGAGATCGATGACGTCGGCCGCGCCGAAATCCACATCGCCGAGCTTGCTCGTGGAATTGACGGCGTGCGGCCACGCGCCCATCAGCAGCTTTTGATTCTTGCGAATTTCCGGCGTCGCGCCCTTGGTGGTCATGCCGATGTAATTCAGCGGCGTGCCGACTTGCTCGTCGTCATACCAGCCGGAAATGTGCAGCACGGGAACGCGGACGCGCTCGAATTTATTCTGATAGCGCAGCGGCTCCCACCAGGCGTCGAGCGTGGGGTGATCGAAAAGATCTTTCCAATTTTGATCGCGGCGGCCCGCCACTTCGTCGAGCTCAACGAGCGGCAGATGCTCGTAGACGCGATTCCAGTCAACGGCATCGATATTCTGCAGCACGTGGCCTGCAGTGAAAAAATACCAGCTGATGTCCTGCGGAATCGGAATTCCCGTGGGCGATTCGACGAAGGGATCGGAGGGCGAAACGAGCGCGATCATGGTGGTGAGATGCGGCGGCTGCTGCACGGCAGTGAGCCACTGATTCGCGCCTTCATAGGAACCGCCGTACGTTCCGACTTTTCCGTCAGACCACGGTTGCGCGGCGCACCATTCGATGGTGTCGTAGCCGTCCTGTCCATCGGCGCGATAGGGAACGAAGGTGCCGTCGGAATCGCCGCGGCCACGTACGTCCTCGTAAACGAAGACGTAACCCCGCGAGACGTATTTGCGCATGCGATCGATGGCACGCGCGCCGCCGCCGGCCTTGACGTACGGCGTTCGTCGAACGATGGCGGGGAATTTTCCGGGAGAATCGGGGCGATAGACGTCGGCGGAAAGCTCGACGCCGTCGCGCATTTTGATGCGCACGCCGAATTGAATCTTCATGGTGTAGGCAGTCTCGGCGGCGGGCGCAGGATTTTGAGCTACGACGTTCCTGATCCGCGAGGAAGCTGCGCTTCTGGATGGTGCGGCGAAGTTCGGGATGCAAAATCCGGCAAGGATTGCTGCAATGGTGATTACGACGCGATTCATTTCTTAAGATGGCTCCGCGAAAATAGTTTGCGTGACAGGGCGACACATACTGACGCGCCGTTGCAGCGAAATCAAGGCTTTCGCGGGGTTGCGGAGCAACTGCGGCTTCCGGCTGGTTGTGTTTTGATCTCGAAGGAGGACGCAATGGAACGTGGTTGCAGGTGGGTTGCCTAAAAGGCCCAGCGCTAAAGCGCATCGTTAAAGAGAGCGCTTTTTCGGAGCGCTGAAGCGCTCCTCCCCCGCATGAATGCGGGGGCTGCCACCAAAACCCTCTATCTTGACGGCATCGCGGCGAGGTCGTGCCTGCGCGGAGATAAATTGCGTTGGCAATGAAAAGACGTTTGGCGGTGCGCAAATTGGCATATTCTGGCGGGCGAGCTTGCGGTGCAGCGTGGCTTGGGAAAATTGGATCGAGGGGAAAATAAATTGAGAGCATCGGTGCGACGAAATGTTTGGATTTTGCTGGCGATCGCTTTGTGCTGGCTGGTGGGGCCGACGGCGCGGCCGTTGGGAGCGGAGCCGGGTTCGCGGGCGTGGCGTGGGGCGGGCTCGCACGCCTCACCGCAGGACGCGGGTGCTGAGAATACGGCGAAGTTCCGTTTGCACAAATTCGAGCAGGCGATCGGTGAGGAAACTTATGTGGAGACCGCGGCGGCGGGCGGCCGGAATTTCTCGATCAGCTTCGAATTTACGGATCGCGGGTCACCAGTGCCGCTACAAGCCCACTTCACGTCCCAGAATGATTTGACTCCCACGGAATTCGAGATCAGCGGGCGAAATGCGCGAACAGCGTCGATCGACGAGGGCGTCGAGGCCGGCACCGAGAAAATTCGCGTGCGCGAAGGCAAAGCATGGCGCGAGGAAACACGCCCCGAGAAATTCTTCACCATCGCCGGATATGCGCCCGCGACGATGCAGATGCTTCTGGTGCAGTACTGGAAGGCGCATGGATCGCCCGCGAAACTGAGGACGTTCCCAACCGGCGAAGTGAAGATCGAGGCGCGCGGAAGTGATGAGATCAAGATTGGCGATAAGACCGAGCAGCTTCAGCGCATCACGATTGAAGGCGTGATCTGGGGACGCGAGACGCTTTGGTTCGATGCCAAGCTGCAACTCATCGCCGAAATCAGCGTGGATGCGGAGTTCGATCACTTCGAAGCCATTCGCGAGGGCTACGAACCGGCGCTCGGAACGTTTGTGGCGCGAGCCGGAGCCGGCGAGATGGCGGCGCTCGCGGAAATGGCTAAGGGAATTTCCGGAGTGCGCGGCGATTTGATCGCGGTGGTGAATGGAACGTTGATTGACGGCACGGGAAAGCCGCCGCTCGCGAATGCGACAGTCGTGATCGAGAACGGGAAAATCATTGCGGCCGGCCCGCGCGCGCAAGTCAAATTTCCGAAGCGAGCGAAGATTATTGATGCCGCCGGGAAAACAATTCTTCCCGGCCTGTGGGACATGCATGCGCATTTCGAGCAGGTGGAATGGGGGCCGATTTATCTGGCGGCGGGCGCGACGACGGTGCGCGATGTCGGCAATGAACTGGAATTCATCACCGCGGTGCGCGATGCGATTGCCAACGGCCGCGGTCTGGGCCCGCGCATTCTGGCGGCAGGGGTCGTGGACGGCGATGGGCCGCTGGCGCTGGGCGTCGAGCGCGTGAACAATGCGGAGCAAGCCAAGGAATGGGTGGACCGCTACCACGATCTCGGATTTCAGCAGATCAAGATTTACAGCTCGGTGAAATTGGCGAGCATCTCTGCGATCACCGCCGAGGCGCATCGCCTGGGAATGACGGTGACGGGCCACATCCCCGAGGGCGTAGACGCATATCAGGGCGTAGAAGCGGGGATGGATCAGATCAATCATGTGCAGTATGTCGCGAATATCATGATCAAAAAGTTGCCGGCGGACGCGAAGCGAGTCGATCGCCTAGAGGCCGTGGGGAATATCGATTTGAACTCGCCCGAAGCGCAGCACGCGATTGCATTTCTGAAATCGCATGGAACGGTGATCGATCCGACGCTTGTGGTGTTCGAAGGATTCATCGTGGGACCGGATATAACGCTGGCGAGCCTCGAGCCGGGAGTTGCAAAAGTTGCGCCGGAGCTTGCGGTGCAGTTTGCCGGCGGAGGAGTTCCGCCGGAGTATCGCGAGACTATTCGAAAGACATTTTCGAAGTATGTGGCGATTGTAGGGGCGCTGCACAAGGCGGGGATTCCGATTGTTGCGGGGACGGATCAGTCGGTGCCGGGGTACAGCCTGTATCGCGAGATGGAGCTTTACGTGGAAGCGGGATTCACGCCGATGGAGGCGATTCAAGCGGCGACGATTGTTCCGGCGCGGGTGATGAAGGTCGATGGCGAACTGGGGACGATTGAAGCGGGGAAACGCGCGGATTTGATTCTTGTGGATGGCAATCCGCTCGAAAATATTCACAACATCCGGAATGTGAAGACGGTGATCACGGGTGGCGTGGCGTACGATTGCGCGGAATTGTGGAAGAGTGTGGGATTCAAGCCGTAAGTAGCGCTGGCGTCCCCGCCGGCATCTTGCGAGCGCGAATGTCGGCGAGTGCAGCGACTGTGAGCGGACTCAGCGCGAAACTAATTCCGGTTTTGTGATCCGCGCGTGACGGTTGCCTATGGCAGATTCTTAGGTCGCCGGATGCCGGCGGGGACGCCGGCGCTACCAAACCTTCGGCTTGTGCTAGAATTTGGTTCTCGCCCTCGCCGATTTTCGGCGGTTTCCAATGCAACGCTTGGACCGGTCAGATTGTTCTGCTTGAGATTGCGGCGATGCACTAACGCAGCAATTAGAATTTTCCGGGGATACTGAAGGCACGATGGGAAAAGGGACACAGATCGCGCTGGCGGCGCTGCTGATCGTACTGATCGCGGCAGCTGTGGGCGTTTTCTGGACGAGCGACTGGCGCTCGCCCGCCGCTCCGCCGGAAGATGCGGCGACGAAGGCGGAACTGGCTGCTGCGGCGCTCGTCGATCAGAAGCCGCTGCAAAACGCGCAAAAGCTTGCGCCGCTGGCGAATACGCCGGAAGAGCTGGCGCTGGTGCAGCAGGCGCTGCGCGTCGCGGATCAGGAAGTAGACCTGGCGTTCGATGGCGCACTGCAGACCGCCATCAAGCATCCGCCTACGCCGACACCAGCGATCAAAAAACTCAACGCGCGCATTGATGCGCTGCAATCGCGGATTGACGTCGAGGAAGACGAGAACGAAAAGCTGACGAAAGCCACGGCTGCCGCTAAAGGCGACGCGCAGGACAAACTCCAGGAGCAGCTCGATCTGCTGCAGGGGCAGCTCGAACTCGACGACGACGATCTCGCCAGCGCCAAGCAGGAACTGGTAAACGCAGGCGGCGACAAGCAATCGCTGCTGCAGCACATGAAGGATCAGCACGACGCTTCGACGAAGGATACGAAGGACGCGCTCGACAAAGCCGGGGCCGCGGCCGCGATGTCCGGCAGTGAAACCAATTCGCTCAATCTGGTGGCGGAAACGCGCGCGTGGTGGAGATTGCATTCGAAGCGGCGGCAAATCGAGGCGGTGCAGCAGGACGTGGTGCGTCTGGAACAAGATCTCGCGAAGAGCCACGACACACTCGAAGCTCAACTAGCGAGCGAGACTGCAAAAAAACCAGAACTGCGGACGGCGCCGGCACAGGATCAGGGAGACACCTCCGCGGCAATGACGACGCTGGCGCAGCTGGCCGACGATCAGAAAGCGATCGCGCAGATCGATCGGCGGATTCAGGCCGCGAAAGATCTGGATGGGACTTACGGAAAATGGACTCAGCTCGTGGAAGTGCGCGAGCGGACGGCGCTGCACGAAGTGCTGGTATCGGTGGTCATCATCTTGATCATCGGCGTGCTGACGGTGATCGGGGATTCGTACGTGAGCCGGTATTTCTCGCAGCTTCCGGTGGAGCGGCGGCGATTGCGGACGATCAGCACAGTGGTGCAGATCGGAGTGCAGGCTGCGGCGCTGTTGGTGATTTTGTTGATTGTGTTTGGGCTGCCTACGCAGCTTGCCACGGTTCTGGCGCTGGCCGGCGCGGGATTGACTGTGGTGCTGAAAGATTTCATCGTCGGATTTTTGGGTTGGTTTGTGTTGATGGGGAAGAATGGAATTCAGCTTGGCGATTGGGTGGAGATTGAGGGAGTGGGAGGCGAGGTCGTCGAGATTGGATTGTTGCATACCGTGTTGCTCGAGACTGGGAATTGGACTGATGCGGGGCACCCGACCGGGCGGCGCGTTTCTTTTGTGAATAGTTATGCGGTCGAGGGGCACTATTTTAATTTTTCTACTTCGGGGCAGTGGTTGTGGGATGAGTTGCAGGTTTTTATTGCTTCAAGCGAAGATCCGGCGCCGATTGCGCAGGCGATCCAGAAAATGGTGGCGGCGGAGACTTCGGCGAATGCGCGGGTTGCCGAGGAAGAATGGAAGCGGGTTACTTCCTCGCGAGGGTTGCAGGCATTTTCGGCGGAGCCTGCGGTAAGCGTGCGGCCGACGAGTTCTGGGATTGAAATTACGGTGCGATATATTACGCGGGCTAGCGAGCGGCATGATTTGCGGACCCGCTTGTATCAGGCGGTGATTGAGATGCTGCAAGGGCGGCCGGGAGCCGGGGCGGTTGTGGCGGCGCCGGCTGGGGATGCGGCGGCGGTGACTCCGGTGCCCGCGGGTTCGGGGCCGACGGCGGGCTCTCCGAAAAAGTAATTCTTCTACGGTCGGAAGATAAATCAATCAAGGCGAATCTGCTCTTGCTGAGTTGCGCGGCGCGATTTATGCTGCGCCGCGTGCGATGTTTTGTGTGGAGGCGATGATGAATGATTGGACGCGGCGAAAATTCGTTGTGGCTAGTGCGATCGGCGGATTGGCCGCGAGTGGGCGGAGATTGTTTGGGGCGGCGCCTGGCGTGGGAGATGCGGCTGTTCAAAGTGTTGCGGCGAAGGCGCGGCCGATCATTATTTCTGCGGCGAATGGAGTGAAGCATCTGGACGACGGAATGGCGGTGCTTAAGGCTGGCGGCGATACGCTGGATGCGGCGTTGGCGGTGGTGACGAAAGTTGAGGACGATCCTGAGGATGATTCCGTGGGCTATGGCGGATTGCCGAATGAGGAAGGCGTGGTGGAGCTGGACGCCAGCGTGATGCATGGGCCGACGCGGCGGGCTGGGGCGGTGGCTTCTTTACAGAAGGTGAAGAATCCTTCCTTGGTGGCGAAGGCGGTGATGGAAAAGACCAATCATGTGTTCATCGTGGGCGAAGGGGCGCTGCGATTTGCTGCTGCCGAGGGATTTCCGACGATGAATTTGCTGACGGACCGATCGCGGCTGGCGTGGTTGGCTTGGAAGGCTGCGGCCTCGGAAAATTGGCGGCCCGGATTGGATAGCCCGGAGTGGAAAGAGAAGATGGCGGAGCTATTGGATACGCCGGAGCGGCAGGCTTGGGCGGCGCATATAGAGGAAGTTGTGGCCCATCCGCCTACCGGAACAATCAATTGTTTGGCGGTGAATGCCAAGGGCGAAATTTCGGGGACTACCACGACTTCGGGAATGGCGTGGAAAATTCCT
>Ga0316363_10003327_pt1 | contig 11579 bp, 9 predicted proteins | sample Sb_taG_3_FD_200459 | JGI IMG/M metagenome (GOLD analysis project Ga0316363, IMG submission 200459) | Peat soil microbial communities from Weissenstadt, Germany - Sb_50d_a_PC metaG (v2) (version 2) | ecosystem: Environmental > Terrestrial > Soil > Wetlands > Peat | place: Germany: Weissenstadt...
GGTTGGCGCGGGGCGTCTTGAGCACCAGGTGGAGATGATTGGTCATCAGCACGAAGGCGTAGAGGACCCACCCCGAACGATGAACGGCTTTGTCCAACCCGTCGATGAGTCGTTGCCGGTCCGCATCGTCGCCAACGATGTCTTGCCTGGCGTTGCCCCGGGCCATGACGTGGTAAATCGCATCAGCATACTGGATTCGAAGGCGGCGACTCATGGATCGATTGGACCAAAGCAGCAGTGTCCTTGCAAGAAAAAACTATTAAATCAGTCTGACCCCACAGGGTGCGCCAGACAGTTTCAATCCGCCCCCGGCGGTGAGGCCGGGGGAAACGATGCTGATCCGGCAGCTCGAGCGCGAGACCGGCCGTTTCAATCCGCCCCCGGCGGTGAGGCCGGGGGAAACATTGTGGTTGCGGCCGGCCGGCTGGAATTGAGCTCGTTTCAATCCGCCCCCGGCGGTGAGGCCGGGGGAAACCGAACGGGAAACTGCCGACCGCCGCCGCCGGCAGTTTCAATCCGCCCCCGGCGGTGAGGCCGGGGGAAACCCCCGGCCTGAAGCGACAGGGTCCCTGGCTGCACGTTTCAATCCGCCCCCGGCGGTGAGGCCGGGGGAAACTCACCTCATCGAGCGCGCAATGATCCGACAGGCCTGCGTTTCAATCCGCCCCCGGCGGTGAGGCCGGGGGAAACGACGAGTCTCGGCTCAATCACCTGGAAGGAAGTCCGTTTCAATCCGCCCCCGGCGGTGAGGCCGGGGGAAACCCTGTCGCGACCGGCACGAAGACCTGCACATCAGTCGTTTCAATCCGCCCCCGGCGGTGAGGCCGGGGGAAACTGGTTATGGTTCGCAGCCCAGTAATGGAGAATGACGTTTCAATCCGCCCCCGGCGGTGAGGCCGGGGGAAACCGACGATGCTGGATTCCGTCCGTCCATGCCAACCGTTTCAATCCGCCCCCGGCGGTGAGGCCGGGGGAAACCCTCGCGCCCTCTCCGTCGTCCCGAGCCCGGCTATGTTTCAATCCGCCCCCGGCGGTGAGGCCGGGGGAAACGTGCAATCGACTCGAAAGTCGTTCGAGCAGTGAGGTTTCAATCCGCCCCCGGCGGTGAGGCCGGGGGAAACCTGGTGTAGTTTCCGACGCCGGCCGCGCTGATCGCGTTTCAATCCGCCCCCGGCGGTGAGGCCGGGGGAAACCGGCGTCCTCTTTCTTCTGCGCTGCTACCACCAGGTTTCAATCCGCCCCCGGCGGTGAGGCCGGGGGAAACGGGGTTTTGACAGCGATCGGGCCAGGATCACAATGTTTCAATCCGCCCCCGGCGGTGAGGCCGGGGGAAACCAGCACGTCTACATCTCCGACGGCGGCAAGGTCCTGTTTCAATCCGCCCCCGGCGGTGAGGCCGGGGGAAACGTCGTCAACTCTGGATTCTCCGGCCTGTTCACGCTGTTTCAATCCGCCCCCGGCGGTGAGGCCGGGGGAAACGCTGGATTGCGGCGTACCATCGTTCGCTGGCGGTGTTTCAATCCGCCCCCGGCGGTGAGGCCGGGGGAAACGCCAAGGCGAAAGACAAGGCGATCAAGCAGCTCTGTTTCAATCCGCCCCCGGCGGTGAGGCCGGGGGAAACAAAGTTGAAGCTGCGCACCTTGACCCCACGATAGTTTCAATCCGCCCCCGGCGGTGAGGCCGGGGGAAACCGTCGGCCTCGTGGATACACATGCAGAGCAGCGGGTTTCAATCCGCCCCCGGCGGTGAGGCCGGGGGAAACCTGCAACCAAAGCGGTCTATTCACCATATCGTGAGTTTCAATCCGCCCCCGGCGGTGAGGCCGGGGGAAACACCCGAATACGAACGGGTAGCCGCTGGCCAGGCAGTTTCAATCCGCCCCCGGCGGTGAGGCCGGGGGAAACCGGCCCCGGGCAATCCTGCCGCCGGTCATGACGGCGTTTCAATCCGCCCCCGGCGGTGAGGCCGGGGGAAACGGCCTTGCCCTAACCTGCTTGCAATTCGTCGGTTGCAGGCCGGAATTCGCGAAACAGGTGGCGTCCCGGGGTTCATTCCGGGGCACGAATGGGCCAGGCTCATCATAAAGTATTGCACCAAGCCTCCTTTCATCGATCGCGAAAATCCCGGGTCTAAGCCGGAGCGACGGGTTCGCGAAGCGCGTGGGACCCCAGGCCGGGGTTGTGGAGCCTCACTGATGGTGATCCAAGAGGTCAGTCACTTCAAGGGGTCAGCGAAACGCTGGATCGTGACCATTGTTTTGGTCCGTGGAGCGGGCGTGGCGTCGCCGCCCGCGCCACGGTCGAGGGATCAATCCTGCCGAATTGTCAATGAGCGGTGGTCAGGACGGTCAGACGATCAGGGGGCCTTCGAGGTCGATTGGTTTCTTGAGCCCGAAGTGCTCGATCCGGTCTCGGGCGTTTTCGTCCAGGGGGTAAATGCGAAGGCTGTCCTCCTCCGGGTTGATAATCGCCAGCAGTTTTTCGCGGAGGAGAACCCACTCGCTCGGACCGATCAAGCATTCGAAGACCGAATACTGAACGCGCTGACCGAAGTCTTTACAGGCTTGCGCCACGTGACGGAGTCGACGGCGTCCCGCGGGGGTTATCGTGGACACGTCGTAGGTAATCAGATAAAGCATTTTTTAAGATCGAATATTGACGACGAATCCGATCAGCGGAGGATGCACGGGGGATAACCCTCGGCGTCGCCTCGGAGGTGACGGGCGAGGAGCTTTGCCTGGAGGAACGGGAGCTGTCCAACACGTACCTTGGTGCCGAGCACCGGGTGGGTCACCTCCTCGCGCTTGCGCGCGACGTACGCCTGCACGAGGGTCTTGCGGCCGTCGCTGGTCATCTCGATCGAGCCGCCGTCGCGGTCGCGGAAATCGGCCGGCCCCATCTGCTGGCGGTTGATCAGGGCGAGGACGAGCCGATCGGCGATCAAGGTGCGGAACTCCTCGACCAGGTCGAGCGCCAGGCTTGGCCGGCCAGGGCGGTCGGCGTGCAGGAAGCCGACGTCGGGGTCAAGACCGGCGGCGGTCGCCGCCGATACACAGTCGTGTGTCATCAAGGCGTATGTGAATGAAAGAAGGGCGTTCGTGCGATCTAGCGGTGGTCTACGCGACCGTCCATTCATGGGGAAATCGTCGCGCCGGGAGGGACGGATGAGCCGGGGGAAGACCCCGAAGTAGACCCGAGCGGAATCGCCCTCGTGGCCGCGGACGCCATCGACGTCGAGGCTGTTTGGTAGCGATTCGAGATGCTGACCGATCAGGGAGGCGGCGCGCTGAAACTCGGCGGGAGCTTCGGGGTCGTCGGTATCGCGACCGGCGCGAAGGAGTGTGTGGCGGGCGTTCTGCAGCTTGCCGGCCACAAATGCCCTGGCCAGCGTGGCGCACGCTTCCGGTCGGTCGGCCCGGCGGAACTGCTCGCGACGGAGCAGCACGTTGCCCGACATCGGAGCATCAACCCGTGCGACGACCCGGCCCGAGTCACTCAGGAATGTCAGGCTGACGCCTTGTTCGTGGCAGAGCTCCATCGCGCCCGGGCTGACCATGCTCGGGCCGAAGATCGCGACCGAGTCGAGGTGATGGATCGGGATCGACGCCTTGACCTTCTTCTCGAACTCGACCACGACGTTCCGGTGGTCGCGGTGGACGTACGACCCGGTAGTGAGAACGTAGAGTGTGTTGAGATGAATTTCCATAAGTGAACCCGTTTCGCCGCAGTCGGATCATTCCGCCTGGAAGAGTTCGCGGAGGTAGTTTGTGATCTTGTCGGGGCTGCCGAAGGCTTCGGGCAGGCAATGACCGCGGAGGGAGCACCCCCGGCACTGTGGCTTGAGAACAGCCGGGGGAACTCGTCCGCTCCCGAGCAGCGCGTGCAGCCGGGCGACCGCGTTTTCGGTCTCGGCGCGGAGTTCCGGTGTGAACTCAACGGCGCGCCGCGACTTGCTCTGTTCGTGATAGACCGCGCCGCTGAGGACGGCCGTTCCGAGCATTTCCTCGAGGCAGAGGGCCTGGGCGCAAAGCTGGACGTCGTCGTTGTCCCACCGACGTTTCTTGCCGCGTTTGTATTCGACGGGCGAGGCGACCTCGACGACCGCCGCGCCGCGCCGACGTCTTCCCGGCTCGCTCCGGAACTCGACGAGATCAGCGCGGCCGAAAAGCCGGAGGCGTCGGGACGCGATCCAGAGCCCGCGTTCGGTGCGGACTCCTTTCCGCTTTTCAAACCCCGGCGTGTCGGCCCGCTTGTGCAGGGAGTTGCCGCGGAGCGTGTGCTCGTTGTGGACGTAGAGCCCATCGAGGTGCCGCAAGGCCGCGCGGCGGTCGCAGTAGAGTAGCGCGTTGAGCGCCGAAAGGGGGACGAGGTCGTCCCCCTCGGGGTCGGTGGGAGTGGTCATGGGTTGGGATTCACATGAACGTGGGCTTTAACGCCCTTGAACTTGTCTTTGAACTCTTGACTATCGAGATCAAACGTCACGTGGTAATCGGCAAAGCCCGCTGGCTGGAGGACACCATCGCGAAGTTCAACCTTGATCGTCTCGAAGAGTTGATGTGCATGGGCGCAGCCCAGCCTCGCCTCACGATGATTCTGTTGGGCGTTGGCCTCGGACTGGGTGCCGAGATGCTCGAAATCGAACAGCCCCCGAACGACCATGTCGCCGCGAGCGGCGGAGCGATCGTGGTCGAAAAGGTGGGTCAGTGCCTCGACCAAGACCTCGTAATCCTTCTGATCGAATCCGGTTTGCTCGGCGAAGGGAGGCGAGATGTAGCACTTGGCGGCGTAAAGTGCGTAGGGGACGATGTGCTTCTGGCCCATTGTCCGTTCCTTGGCGGCGTCCGCTTCCTTGGTGACAGCGCAGCGGGTGATGGTGATTTCGACGGGAAGCACCGGGTGAAACGAGCGGCCGAAAGTGAACTGAACCGGGCCGCGAATCTGGCCGAAGGTCGAGCCCTTCATCACGCTGTCGCCGGTCGAAATGACCTGTCCGAACGTCCGGACGTCGTAATAATGCTCACAAATCCAGTCTTTGACACGTTCGGCGTGCGAGCGTTTGTCGTCGGCGACCGGCTTTTCGGTCTCGTCAATCCCTTTCTTCTGGCTACGCTCGATGACGGCCCCTTGCTGGATCAGGATGTCGTAGCCCTTCCCATTGGACGTGGGGGGAAAGAGTTGAACGAAGTTGCGAACCTTTCGTTTGAGGCAGACGTCGGAGATCAGTCCCAGGTTCGTGGACGGGTCGACGCGCGGCATGTTACCCGAGTCGGGGTCGCCGTTGGGATTGCCGTTGGTAACTTCAAATAGGATCAGGATGTCGTGACGATTGGTCAGGGGCGAGGACATGGGTCGGTGACTCCTTGGCTGTGAATGTGTGTGTGTGTGTCGCTTCAATGTGTGAATGATTATTCGGACTCAGATTGATCGGCCTGGACCTTATCCTGCTCACGCTGGTCCTTGCGTTCCTTGCCTTCCTTGGCCGCGCGTTGTTCGTGGGCCTTCTGCTGATGAAATCCGAGAGCGAAGCGCCCTTGCTGGAAGAGGTCGAGCTGGCCGGGGAATTCCGGCGCGTTCGAGGGCGATTTCTTGTCGAAAAGGTCGCAAATGTCGTTCAACTTGGATTGGAGCGCGAACGCGACGGCGGGTTCATCTCGTCCGATCTTGTTGAGATGCGCCTTGGAGAGACGCAAGAGTCTCGCGAACACATTGGCGGGGAAGGTCGAGGCGTTGCCGTAGAAGCGCGCGATGATGTCCGCCCCGACGTCGCCCTTGTGATACTTTCGCTGAATGTCGTCGAGCACCGCAAGCAGACGGCCACAGTTATAGGGAGGATCATTCGTCTCGCGAATCCCTCTTTCGATCGTCATAGCAGGAGGCTCCAATCGGTTGAGGATCAGCTTGATCAGCGCGAAGTGGGAGGACTCGAAGCACACGTTGGCCCCGTGTTCGATCGCGGAGATCCGCAGTCTTTGCAAGACCGAGGGCAAGAGACTCACGGGATTCCGCCCCTCGAGCGCCGCGCGAAAGAGCGCGTCATAGACATCGGACCGGACGTCGCTCGGAGACCGGTCCGTGGTCTGGGCGAGCGAGTGGATCGAACGATAGGGCAAGCCCTTGAACTTCGAGGGGATCGTCTCGATTTCGAGATCGCGGAACCAGGCTCTCAGGCTTTCGACGACTTCGCCGAGCGGTTCGTCGAGCCACCGCCGGACGACCACTCGGCCACCATTGGAGGCGAGGGTCAGAGAGCGATAATGGCGAGGAAGCAGCGTGTGGTATAGCTCGCCCTCCTCAAAGGCATTGAAGAAATCCCGGATCTTGTCGTCAGTCGGCTCGATAGTGATCCCGTTGACCTTTTCGCTAAGGTCGGGGTCTTTGCGAACCCACGCGCAAACAACAAATTCGTTGTTGATCGTTCTTGCGAAGGGTTTGTCGCGGCGGAGCAGGTCGTTAAGGCCGAGTGCGTAGGCGGCGACGGCTTGCTCGGAGACGGGGGCATTGCGTCCACCCTCGAAGCCATACGATGACAACGCGGGGGCTTCCCTGGCAAACGAAACGAGATAGCCGCCCTTTGGTGGCAAGCCCGGCACGCCCTTGATCTCGGGTTTGTGCGAGTCGGCTACTGGCTGGCCCTCCCGACCCGTAACGAGGCAGAATGTGTCCGAGTCGTTGGCCTCGGTGAACATTTCGCCGCGATAGGCCGATTTCCAGTAGTCGTGGAGCGGGGAGTCGTGGAGCGGGGAGTCGGGCAAGAAGAGCGGTAGACCGGCCACCGAAAATCCGATGGTCCTTCCCTCGATGGGATAAGGCTCGCTCAGCCCGAGGGCACAGAAGGTCGGAGTTGCCTTTTTGCCGACGGGAGCGGTCCCGAGAAACTGCAAAGCCTCGCGTCTGGTATGGTCCGCGAGATAGCGTTCATGGAACGCGAGAAGGGCCTTCAATTCGGGTAGGCTCGTTTTGTCGAGGGCTTCCTTGATTCGATTCCAGAAATGAAGGAATGCCTTTGTCCCGTTCTTCCCCTGCTTGGGATCGTCGGGAAGAGCCTTGCCGGTCTTGGGATCAACGCCGAGAACCGGGCCACAGGTGTCGGCCAGAAAGTGGGCCTTGCCGCCGTTGTTCTCGCCGGGAAATCGCGGCATCCGTCTCGATTCGCCAGGTACCTCCTTGTTCTCACCCTTCTTGGGCCTCTTGCTCGGCGAAGTCAGCTCCTTCCATGCGTGTTCGGGATCGATTTCTCCGTCTTCATCGAGAACGAGGACGAGGTGAATCGTCCGGTCGGTCAACTCGATGGCTTCGACCAGTTTTTCGTCTTCGGCATATTCGTGAAGCGATTGCAGAAGCATCAGGCGAGCCCTCTCGGCTTGGGGATCAGTTCGACGCGGTCGGGATGACAATCAAGACGGGCGGCGTCGACGATGGCTCTCCTAAAGAAGACCGGTCCGGGGCGGAGGGGCAGGCCAGTCGTGCGTAGCAGGGGATGGAAGACGTCGTAGAGCATCATGCCCAGGGGTTCTGGTTTGGCCCATTCCGAGACCCCCAGCGCCACGGAGGCCGGATCTTCGATGAACTCGAAGTTCGATGCGAACTCCCTGCATCCGAGGTATGGGCGCTGAAAACATTTCCCCCGCGAGGCCCGATGGGTGAAGAGATCGCGGTACTTCTCAAGCGAGTCGCGTGGCGACCTGGCAAGCGACGTGAGGCGAATCTCGGCCGTGATCAGATAGGCCACGTCAGCCAGTGCAAGCATCCCACGCTGGGTGCCGTCCTCGGCACCGCCTCCGGCTCGGATCGGGTCAAGCGGCGATCCCCCCTCCATCGCCTTGGACGCCGCCCGCATCGAGACGACTTTGGTAACCTCATTCCGTCGGAACGAGAACCAACGCCCCCGCCTGATCACGCCGATTTCGTGAATCACGTAGGACATCTGGGGCTCGTAGTAGATCGACTCCAGGACGCCACGCGCGGCCGAGGGCGTGAGAAGAGGATAACTCACGCGCTCCGCCTTCAACTCCGGGCGAGTCATGCAGGCGTAATCGCCCCAGACTTTCAAGGATACGAGACTCGGACGCTCTTTCATGGGCTCTCCCTTCTCTGGTTTCCTACGTTTGAAATCTCAACGGAGCCGCTCGGTTCGTGACCGTGAATCTCCTTCAGTCTAGATACCAACCTCCTCTCGCTTCACGATTCTCACAAGGCTGCTCATATTGGTTGATTTCATTGTGATCACTTTTATATATGTTTGAATCAGTGAACGGGAGCTTGTGGTCGATCCGTTCGTGTATGCATCATACTCCGCCGGGTTTTCAAAGTCAATACGGGTTCTAGCTTGCCTTACAATGCCCGGGCGGAGAGCTTGACTTTACACTGCCCGGGCGGAGAATAAGAGAGTCGAAGTGCCGGAAAGGCCCTTCGAGAAGGAATGGGTGGCGATAGAACTCATCTGAGTTCTCTGACTTACCTGTACCTCAGATGGTGCGGGTTCTCCCTGGCCGATCGCCGGGGGGCGGATTGAAGCCGGGCGTTGTAAAGGCAGGCTAGCTTGCACGCCGTCTTGCCCTCTCGGCATGTCGTTTGGCATGCCGAGAGGGCAATTTCTTGGATTCCTCCTCACTGTGCGAACGAATCAACGGGCAATTCTCCGAACGTGACGCCGAGGTAATCGTCATAGGAGGCCGGGTGATCGAGTTTCCAGACAGATTCTTCTCCAGGGACGAGAGGGACGATGGATCGCGATCCGCAGAGTGCCTGAATCTCCTGGGGATAGAGACTCACGGAGAATCGCTGGAGCCTGCGCCGCTGGTCGATAGTGGCGTACTTCTTGAGCGCGATGGCGGCGATGAGTCGTTCCGCCTCGCCCTTTGCCGCAGGGTGGAGTCGGCTCTCTCGGCGCCCTCGGTAAGGGATGACGACCGTTCCCCCCGTCTGGTCGATGATGCGGAATTTCTCGGCGACCGTCTCGAAATCGAGTTTAGCGCGGGAGTCTTGGATCGACTTGACGTCGGTCGGCTTCCATGCGATCAAGATTTCATGATATGCAGGATATAGACTTGGATCGACAGCCAACCGATCGGGGTCGGAACCCACCTTGTTGAGGAGTTCGCGGGTCTGCTCGGTCGCGAAAGCGTAGAACCCGGGTGGCGTGTTTCGTTCACCGTCCAACTCGAAAACGACCACGCGCCCGCTAGGGGCGCCCGATGTGTCGAGTGGTAGTTTTCCCTCCCGGTTGCAGCGACCTCCCGCCTGAATAATCGAATCAAGGGGTCCCAGCGATCGAAATAGCACGGGAAAGTCGATATCGACGCCCGCTTCAACAACCTGCGTGCTGATCACACGGCACGGATTCCCTTGCGACAAGGCGTGATGAATCGAGCCTTTCGCCGGCCGATCCTTCTTCCCCAGCACGTCGGATCGATGCTCGGGGCACATGGTACTGGAGAGGTGGAACAGCCCTTGGACCCCACGGTTCTTGAGGCGTTGGAAGAGTTGGGCGGCCTGACGGCGAAGATTGACGACGACGAGGACTTGGGGCTCGCGCTCAATGCGCTCAAGCAGCGTCTCCCAGTCCCATTTGCCCTTGAGAAAGGCGAGTTCGTAGCGCGTCCGTTGCAGCTCTCGAAAGACGATCTCGGGACGGGGAGCCAGTTCGCGGCATTCCTCGGAGCCGAAACCACTGGGAAGTTGAGGCGACTTTCGAAACCTGGGCTGCGTGGCCGAGCAGAAGAGGAAGGACGTTCCATAGTTGGTCTTCAAATCGCGCAGCACGCTCAGGATCGGTTCCAGGAGGTGATGGGGCAACGCCTGGACTTCGTCGAACACGACGACGGAACGGGCGATATTGTGCAGCTTACGACAGCGCGAGGGCTTCCGGTCAAAGAGCGACTCGAGGAACTGGACCGTGGTGGTCACGACGATCGGGGCGTCCCAGTTCTCGGTCGCTTGCTTGGCGACGACTTGCTCGGGAGTTTCAGATTCGCTCTCGTCAGTCGCGCCGGGCGCGGTCCCGGAGTGATGTTCGATGATCACGCCGTCGCCCAGCACCTTTCGATAGACGGCTGCGTTCTGCTCGATGATCGTCAGAAAGGGCAGGACGACAATGATCCGGTCGAGCTTGTGAGTTGAGGCGTGTTCGGCCGCGTGCCGGAGAGCAAATGCCAGCGACGCAAGCGTCTTGCCGCCGCCCGTCGGGGCGGTCAGGCAAAAGAAACCAAGCTCGCGTACGGCTTCCCTCACGCACGATTCGTAGATCTCGCGACGAATCCGACCAAGTGCCGACTCTTCCTCGGCCGCTCCAAGACCCCGAACGTGAGCATCGACTCGCGCGAAAAGCGAACCTGCGTCGAAATCGGTGCGGGTCCGCTCCTTGCCGGTCTTGAACCGTTCGGTGTCGAGATAGTCGGCGTCGACTAGGCAAGAGAATAGCATCCGGGTCAGAAACTCGTCTTCATGCCGGACTGGAACGGCAAGTCGTCCCGTCTTCCGAAAGACCTCCGCGACCGGATCGGGAAGTGTTTCAGTCACATCGTTCGTGTCGCGCTTGAGTTGCTCGATCAGTCGTTCAGCCGTTGGGTGCGGCTTCAGATCGTCGTTCGCGACACGTTCATTGCATTTCGAGTAGGACGGAAGACCCGCGTGATGCCCACTGATGGCAAGGGCCACCGCTCGGGGAAGTTCTTCCCACGACCAGGCCGCGCCAAAGACGGCGTGCTGGGTCTCATACCCCCCTTCTCTTCGACCGAGCAAGTAGTCCTGGAACTCGTCCCGATATTTTCCGAGGTCATGAAGCCAGCCGCCCCATTCTGCTAGAGCCGCGAAGTCTGAATCACCAGGTTTCGCTGTCTCTGCAAATCTTCGCGCCAGCGCTGCAACATCACGCAGGTGCACTACCAAGTCATGGCCTTCGCCCCCCGCCCCGCCGGTATGCGCCAGAGCACGTGACATCGTGCGACCTCTCTGAATTTCTGGACACAATGAACGCCTGTGACTTAACTATCGCGATTTCTTCCGTCCAATGCAAGCGGTTCGACGGATTTTGGCACTACTCCCAATTTCTAGAAGGCATCGCTATGGGCATCTGCTCGGGCGAAATTCCCGTCTCATAGGTCTGGGCCAATTCGTCGTAGAGCATGGATTATGCTTACGCCTAAGTCGCTTGGACGACTCTGGTGTTCCGGGAACACCATACCTAACTGCTTGGCCGAACTCGGGGAAATCAGAGAGAGAACGGGCTTTGCGGCTGAAGGCGATCCGGCAGGCGCGCCTGGAGCCACTGGAGTTGAGCGTCCCGGCCGCGAGAGGATGTTCAACGGCTGGGCGGCGGCGTGTGGGGAAGAAATGGTTGATTTCCGCCTCCTGTATTGGGGCGCTTTTCACCGGGTGGAATGGCAGGATGTTGACAACATGGATGCGATGATGGTCACCACGGAGCGGACATTCAAGATGGCCATCGAGAATATCGGCTTTCTGCTGGCGGTATTGGAGAAGAATTGCCTGGGGGAGTGGCGCAAGGCATTAGGCCATGGGGGATAGCTGATCGCGAAGAGTCAGCGACCGAGCGGCTGGCCTCATCGACGAAGAAGAGGT
>Ga0316363_10003331_pt1 | contig 11569 bp, 16 predicted proteins | sample Sb_taG_3_FD_200459 | JGI IMG/M metagenome (GOLD analysis project Ga0316363, IMG submission 200459) | Peat soil microbial communities from Weissenstadt, Germany - Sb_50d_a_PC metaG (v2) (version 2) | ecosystem: Environmental > Terrestrial > Soil > Wetlands > Peat | place: Germany: Weissenstadt...
TCGTGCTGTCGGTTTCCTCCGTTCTACTTTTCGCGGGCGCGTCGCTGGCTGAGACCGGTCTCGTAGCAAGTTCGGGTACGGTAGCCGGGCCCCTGTCGGCGTTCGGTTCGGGAGGCGCGGTGTCGAACAGCCACATCAAGTCCGCGCTCTCGGGGTCGGACTGTGCCAGTGGGTGGACGTTCTTCTGGACGTTCTGTCTCCCGCAAATCGGACTGCCATCGGGACTTACCTGTTTCCTCCCAATCCCGCTTCCTATCGTCGTGAACGAGGCCATCTTCGGACCGGGATGCGGAGTCATTCCTTCGAGCGAGGTAGCGGCGGTCAACCTGGCGAACGCCCATGTTGCGGCTCAGAACTTGATGACCACACTGTTCAACTATCTCAACGTCACGAACTCCGGCACGGCGAACGTCAACGCAACGTTCCAAGAACTCCTCTCGTACTATGAGAGCCGAGCGGAGGCAATCATCCCGTACTTCGTAGGCCAGCCTTGGAACCAGACGATGTATGACTTCATCGCGACGCTATCGGGCCTCGTCCCGTCCCTTGAGGGGATCGAGGGTTCCTTCGCCTCCCAGCAGTATCAGGATTGGAATGCCACGGCGGCGGGATGGGACATCGCCTTCGGGTCGGGGGGAACGTTCGATGCGACCACCGCGCAGTGGGACATCAACGAGACCGGTACTTTCAGTGGCAATTTCCCGGTCGCATTCAATGGGTACGATGTGAACGTGACCCGTCCGTACGAGTACTGGACGACCTATGCCTCGGGCGGCACGGGCGGTCCGACCATTTACTTCAACATGGCACCGGGCGGAACGATTGTTGACGCGAACTACGCCAAACAAAGCGGAACGGGATGGCAGGGGAACTTCACCGTCTTCGACCTTACGCAGGGGACCCACTTCTTCGTACCGTCGGAGTCGTACGGAAACTGGGCGAATGGGACCATTCCCCTTGAGGCGAAGCTCCACAACGTGAGTCAATTTGACCTCCTGAAGATGGTCTGCAACACGAACTGTTCCTCTTCCACTCTCGAGACGGACTTCGCCTATGCGTTCGAGAACAATACAAACTTGCCACTTGGGTCGCAGAACCAAAACACGATGATCCCGATGGTCAACGTCCTGAACCCGGCGGCAGGCATCTATTGGCCCGTCCCGAGCACTCGGTTCAACACGTGTATCGCCTTCTCCGGGCCGGGGAACCCTCCCTGCGACACGAGCGTTACCGCCACGGGAGGCAATTCGATCGAGCTGAGTTCCGGCCCGGGGCAGGCCATCGGCGGCAACAAGACGTTCCTCGCTTTCGCCGAGACAGCCCAGAGTCTCGTCAACAACACGATGACGATGGCGTACGACTACTGGCTGACCCTTCGGGCGATCACGGAGAACGGGACGTACGCCATCCCTCCGAACTGCGCCATCCCAACGCCATCTGACGCCTTCCCGTCGGCGACCGACTACACGAATTACAAGCTCAGCGCCAACGATGTGGAGGCGGTCTACCTCGCGTACCTGAACGCGGTGGCGCGCGAGTATGGGCAAGTCTTTACAAATCAGGTGAACTTCTGCGGCAACCCCAACCTCGGATTCTCCTTCAACTGGTCTGGCTCGTGGAAGTTGCTCCTGAACATCACGGCCTCGGTTTACATCGGAACGAACCAGACACCGCTCGAGTTGAACGGTACTCCGAACGCGAACATCTCATACTCGAACGTAGCGACATGGCCGGCGTACAACGTAGACCCAGCTCTCCTCTACCCGTACGAGTACCAGATGAATGTCCCGGTCGGGAAGGTCTATCCCATTCCGCTGAACAATCCTCTCGTCGCGGTCCTCGTGAAATACCCCGGGAATCTCTACTACGGGAACGCGGCGTTTACACCGGCGTGGGGCGTGCCCACGTACGCCTCCCTAACGGGCAACGGGAACCTCTCGTTCGTCTCGGGAAACCTCTCGACCATCCAAAGCGGAAGATTTCCTTCGCAGGGTGATGCCATCGAAATCAATTCGTGCGTCCTCAATGGCATCCCGCAGAACCCGTGTGACATCTCCGTGACGTACTTCAACAACTTCACCATCGGCCTCGTCCACGCAGTCATCCCGCCCGTCATCATCGTCCCGCCGGGAACGCTGGGTGGCCTCGGGAATAACTGCGGCTTCGGAGTCCTCGATCAGTTCTACGATGGGTGGGCCGGCTACATTGGAAGCGCGATCGCCGATGGGTTCGCCCACATCGCGCAGGCCGTCAACGGGATTCCTATTATCGGCGGCGGTATCTCCTACCTCATCAACGGTCTCGGCTGCATCATCGCATGGATCGTCATCATCCTGATCCTCGTCCTGTTCGCCTACATCGTCTACCGAATCGTTCTCTCCGTGTACCACGGTGCGCGCAGGTCGCGGTCAACGGGGGAAAACGTGTCCTGAGGGGGAAAAGAACGTGGCGAGGAGAAGGGAGAGGCGGTGGTCGAAAGGAGTCCGCGTTCGCAAGGGCGCACTCGGGGGCTGGCACGATGACCAGCCCGTCCGAACCCGGCACCGAGAGCTACGACGGGTCGCCCGCCGGAGCGGGGCCGGAGAAACGTCCCGTCGGCTGAACTTCGTGTCGAACGTGGCGAACCGATCAGACAACCGGCGGCTCGAGCGGGTAGCGCGCGAGGACCAGCGGTGGGTCGCTGCGAATCTCGAGGACGATGAACGGATGCGCCGCGGCAGGTCCAAACCCATCCGAGTCCGGGGGTCCAGTCGGGCCCGACGTCACCGCCGTCGGAGGTCCCGCTGATGGGGCTGTTCTTCAAGACACCGGAGGAGAAGGCCGCCAAGAAGGCCCTAAAAGAGGAGCGGTCCCGTCTCTACGTAGCGAAGACCCAGGCCAAGATCGCCAGGACAAAGCTGCGCGCGCAGAAGGCCACGGTACGTCGAGACGTCGCGGTGGCCGCGACGCAGCGCGCCGCTGCGAGGGGTGCCTCCCGCGCCGGGCGAATCGCCGGAAGGGCCCGTATCACCGAGGCGAAGACCCGGCGCACCGTGACGAGACTCCAGCGCGCCGAGGAGCGCGAGGAGGCCCGGTACGTCACGGCCGAGGACCGGCTCGAGCGGGACCGTCGCCGGGGCCGGGCGAGACCAGTCCGCGTGCGTGGGTCGCGCAGGGCGCGCCGCCACCGGAGAAGCCGGCCGCGGGGGTAGAAATGGAGACCAACCCATTCGTCATTGTCCAGGGGACAACCCCAGACTCGGGAGGGCGCCCGGCAGAACCGGGCTTGGTGGGGACCACCGCCTGCACCTCCGACGCACCGACGGCCGCCCGGCCGAAGGGAGCTAACAGGCCACCCCACGGGTTGGGACTGGACTGAGGTGAGTTATGGGGAAGTATGCCGGATGGATCATGCTCTTCGCCCTGGCGGGAACTCTCTCCGCGATCGCGGCCATCGCGATCGCCGAGGCGTTCGTGGCGTCGACGCTGCTGGTCCTGACGGTGGGTGAGTGGGAGCTCTTGGCGGTCGTGTTCTACGTCATCGCCATCCTGCTCTACATCGGCGAGGGCGGGTTCAAGAACAAGGCGTAGTCTACGTTCTTGAACCAGCGAGCGGGAGGGCACCCGCGGGGATGATAACCGGGCCCGAAGAACCGGCTCCCCACACCCTTTTTTATCCTGACGGACGTGCCGGTAGGCGAAGAGACCGTGCGAGAAAGGCCAAACGTAAGACTTGAGAGACCCGGCATTCCACGATTAGCCGTCACCGCCGGCACGCTGCCGTGGACGATTCTGCTGTGCTCGGGATTCATCCTCTGGGTTTGGGTGTTTCCGCAGCTGGTATGATGAGACTAATTGCCGTCCTCCTCGTGTCACTGGTCGCGGCCTCCGCTCTCTTGGCCATTCCAATCGGGGCGCAGGTCGCGCACCACGGAAGCCCCGTCCCTACCGGGTCAAGCGGCCTCCATACCGATAGCGGGCCCGTCGGCCCGGTCATAACCACCCAGGCCCAATCCATCTGCAACAACGTGCTTACCTGCCACGTGGCGAACGTCGCGGTGACCAATAAGGAGTTCGTCATCATCGCCGCGGAGTCGTCCTCGACCGGGACGTACACCTTCGCCGCGCATGGGCTCACGCTCAACACACTCACGAGCGAGGCGTCGACCACCGCGGTCTACGCCGACTACGTGGCGCCCCCGACCGGGACCTACACCTTCTATGTCAACGTCTCATCCACCAATTACTACATCGCACAGGTTTTCGCAGTCACCACCGATACGGTAAGCGAGCAGGGCGCCTCCCTCTCCGGGGCGGCTGCGATCGCCGGAGGCAACGGCGCGTCCTGGTCGAGCTTAGGGAGCTTCCAGCCCTACGACCTGAACCTCGTCCTGTCTGCCGTGGGTGTTGGGACGGCGATCACCCCCTCCGGGCCGGGCATGGCGGCGGCGCAAGTCGACACCACATCGGTGAATGTGGTGACCGGCGCGAGCCAGGACGCCCTCTATCCCCAGGGCGGCTCCTACGCCTTTGGCGCCTCGTGGTCGGGGGCCAATTTCTACGCCGTGATATTCATCCCCTTCCATTACACGGGCACGGCCCCTACCACCGCGCCCACCGGGTTCTCCTGCCAAATGACGACGAACAACGCTCTCACGCTCTACTGGCCGAAGCAAAGTAACATCTGGTACCCGAGCGGCTACACAATCGAGCAGTTTAACACCCCGACCACCACGATTATCGCCAGTACCGTCGCGCCGAACTACAACGCGACCTATTGGAACTTCTACATCGTGGGCAGCGTGGGGGGGTCCCTGCAGGCGGACACTTTCTACTGGTTCATCATCCGGGACACCAACGGCTCGTCCGGGCCCAGCCCATACACGAGTCCGTACCTCGAGTGCGCCACGGTGGTCGCCCCGACGGACCTTTTCGCGGCCGCGGCCTCGTCCACATCGGCCGTCCTGACGTGGACCCAGGCGTGGCCATCCGGAAACGTCTCCAACGACACGGTTGGTTATGGGACCACCTTCGGGTCCTATACGATCATGGTGTCCGCGGGGGCGGTCAACAACACGACCGTTACCGGTCTCTCCGCCGGCCATACCTACTACTTCGTCGTCTGGGCCTGGGTCTCCCACCCGCCCGCGCTGCTGATCAGGCTGAACCCATCTACCAACGTTGCGGTGGTCAGTACGCCCGTCCCATCGACGGTGGTCTTACCCCCAGTCCTTACGGCTGCGGGCGCATCCGGTACCACGGTAGTGGTCTCATGGAGCGCTGCGGTGAACGTGACCGTATCGAACTATACCCTCGAGCGCGGGACGGCCTACGGCACGTACGGGACGCACACCAGTGAGGGCGCCTCCACATTCGAGGCGGCGGTCACCGGGCTCGCCCAGAACACGACCTACTTCTTCATCGTCTACGCCGGAACGGGCGCGAGCTACACGGCGGTCGGCTCGAACGTGGTCTCCGCGCACACCCTCTCCAACGCTCCGGGCGTGCCGGTCCCGCCCATCCTATCGGCCGCCGGGACGTCGGGAACGACCGCGGTGGTGGCCTGGTCCGCCCCCGTGAACGACAGCGCGGCGAACTACACACTCGAACGGGGGGTCGCCTACGGGACCCCCAACAGCTGGACCTCGGAGGCGTTGTCGGTGTCGGAGGTAGCCGTCACCGGGCTCGCCGCGAACACGACATACTTTTTCTTCCTCCATGTGTGGATGGGCTCGGCCGTAGCTGCGCCACTCTCATCGAACACCGCGCCAGCGCACACCCTGGCGAATCCACCGGCACCGACGAAAGTCGTCCTGCCACCCGTGCTCACCGCGACCGGCATCTCCACCACGAGCGTCGCGGTATCCTGGGGTGCCGCTGCGAACGTGACGGTGACCAACTACACGCTCGAGTGGGGCACCGCCTTTGGGACGTATCCGGTTCACGTCTCCGAAGGGGTGTCCACGTTCGAGGCCATCGTCTCGGGCCTGGCCCAGAACACGACGTACTGGTTCCGCCTCTACGCCGGTACGGCCGCGAACTATACGGCCGTCGTCTCGAACGTCGTCTCGGCCCGCACCCTGCCCAACGGGTCCCTCCCGACCTTCCCGGTCGTGACCGCCTCGGCGGTGAATGAAACCGGGATCACCGTATCCTGGCACGCGCCGCCCGGGCACGTCGCGAACTATACCTTGATGTATGCCCGGTTCTACGGCCTACCGATCGCCTACATCTCGGTCGGGAACAAGACGGTCTACAACCTCTCGCTCCTCGGATTCGGCCTGACGTACTACTTCACCGTCTGGGCTTGGTCGAACGCGACCTCGGAGGGGCCGCCGTCCAACGTGGCCGCTGCGCAGACGGACGTCCCCGCCCCGCCCGCGCCGCCGTTCCCCTGGTCGACCCTCACGACCATCACGACCCTGAGCATCCTGGGATCAGTCGCCGTTTCTTTCGCCCTCCTCGGGATCGTGGACGGGCGGAGGCGCAAACGAACCCAAGGGGCGGCCACGATCGCGCTCGCGCGGTCGAGACGTCAGGGAGAGGCGAACTACCCGGCCAACCGGTCTCCTCCCCCGTCCACCCGGTCCTACTCCGCCATCCCACGCCGCCGACAGGGCCCGTGAGGGCCGTCCGCGCCATCCTACGCCTGCTGGTGGCCTCGGCGCTCGTCATCTTCACCTCGGCCGACCTCTATGTGTGGCTCGCGCACCCGCCCGACCCACCCCTGGGCGGCCTCTACGCGGACGCCGCCCGGTGGTCCGGCTTCTGGCCGCTGTTCCACGCGGCCCTGGTCCTGCTCCTGACCGGGGGGCTCCTGGAGGGGACTCTCACGGGCCGGGAACTCGTCCGGGACGCCGAACGGGGCCCGTAGACTCCCCTTTCCGTGCGGGGAGGACTCACACAACCGCACCAGGACCGATTTTGGGGCCGGAAAACGTCCAACTACCCGTCCGGAGCCTGAAAAGGCCCCGGTTGGACCTGGGTCACGGATGGATAACCCGGGGGCGGGCCGGGTGACCCGATCCCCGGAGGGGCCGGTCATGCCAGCCGGTCTCGGGCTAACGCTGACCTAGTACGGGGACGACGACAGGTAGTGTCCAACCCCTTCCTTCTTTTCCACCGTTTCATGGCCCCTCATTGGGATTATTAAGGAGGGGAGCGATGGGGTCATCATGGCGGTCGCGCAGCGAATGGAGCCCATCGAGCGGGATGACGACGAAGAAGACGACTTCACCGAGGAGCAGCTTGCCCACATTGACAAGATCATCGAACGCGGCGTATTCTACGAGGCGACGGTCACCAAGGACGGGCACATCACCTACGGGAAGCTCATCCGTGCCTAGCCGCCTGATCGTCTCACCCGACGCTGGTGATCGGAGGGCAGGCCCTAGATACCTCCGGGAGCGTGACCGTAGCTGGCGGGAATTACCCCGGCCAACCGGAATTGCAGATCAGCATTGACCTTGGCGCGTCCATGCCAAGCGCCGGAGTGACATCAATCGGGCGACTTGGTCGCCTCCCCGACTTCCGGTCCCGGTAGGAGATGCGTCGGCAAATATATATTGGTGAATGAAGGTGGGTTACACTATGCCAGCCGCGTCTGAAACGCCCGATAGGGCGCCGGAGACAACCCGTTCCGCCGAACCTGAAGGTTTCAAGACCGCTGCCGAGATGGTCCGCGAAGCCGCACGACGGGCCGAACCGCCGAGGACTATACCCGAAGACGTTCAACTTGCCATCGACGCCTCGGGCGGCCAGATCACGGCCGCTCAGGTCCGAGTCCTTCAACGGACCATCTGCTCGAAGTTCTCCATCGAACAGCTCCAACTCTACTTGACCATCTGCGGACGGAAGGGAGTGGACCCATTCACCGAGGCGTACGGATTTCCGAACTCCGAAGGGGGCCTCGCCTTCGGTCTCCGCATCGACGGGATGCGAGCGCTCGCCATGCGACAAGGAGCCTATACAAGCCGAACTGTCGAGACTCTTCTAATACCTGATGGTGAACACAAAGGCGAGCTTCTTGGCGCGCGGGCGACGGTGACTCGGCAAGGAATGACCCAGCCGGTAATTGAAGAGGCGTACATGGCGGAGTACTCTCGAAAAGGGTTCACCGACGAGAAGGGTCATTATCACCCATCAATGTGGGAACGATTCCCCGAGACCATGATCCGGAAGGTCGCCGAGTCGAAGGCTCTTCGGGCGGCCTTCCCGGATGCGCTGAGCGGCGTCTACGAGCCAAGCGAGATAGACGAGCGGGGAACCGGCTGATGGGTCCCGACGAGCGCGCCGCGTTCGTCCGGTGGCTCTCCGAAAGTCCCTGCGCAGAGGCGGCGGGATACCGCCGGGCCCGCATGAACTTTGATGCCGCACGGAAGGGACTCGCCAGTCGGTGGGCCGGGGCGCACAAACTGTTCCGGTCACTCGGCCGACCCGGGACCGGCCCGCATGAAGGCGCCATCGCCAAAGCGGAGACAGACTGATGGGGTGGATAGGTCCTGTCGCCGGGGAAGGCCGCGAGTTCTGTAGCCGCTGTGGCTTCACGGTGGACTTCACGGGATCATCTCTCAAAGGCAAGGAGCGACTCCGCGAGTACCTCAACGACCACCTCGCCGTCTGTCCCTCCCTGCCATCGTCTGGTCAGCGCCGCGAGATGAAACGCGCCGTCCGAAAGGCCCGGTTTCTCTACGGGGAAGGGGCAGCCATCGAGGCCGCGGAGAACGTGCTCGCCAAGATCGGGAGCACCGATGCGGCGTGACCACATCATCGAGGACCCGGTGAACGTGATATGTCCGCACTGCGGCCGCGAGAACGGCACCCTGTCCGGGCTCGTCCAGCACCTCAAGTTCCGCCACCCGAGCCTATCGACCCGGGAACGGTCCGTGATCCGAGACCTCGCGCGGCGCGAAGCTGGATGGTGGGGGGTGCGTCCGTGAGTTCCGGCGCAGTCCGCCTCGCCATAGGTGCCGAAATCGGTGCCTCGGTAGTTCGCGCGGTGAAACGAGCCGCCTCTGGGGCCGACGCGGAAGTCGTGGGCTCGGTCAGACGTTGCCGACCGATTGTGGGGGATGTGGAGATACTCGTCGATGGGGCAACACCAACCCAAGTCCGATTCGCCCTCCATTCAATCAATGCCGAACGCGGACCGCCGAACAAACGCGGGGCCCGCGCTCCCTGGGGAGACCGTTACTTCAAGGCAGTCATTCCGTACCAGGTCGACGACAACGTGGGCCGGTGCGACCTGGACGTATTCGTGTGCTTACCGCCTGCTGACTACGGAGTCTTGCGACTGATCAGAACCGGCTCCGCTCACTTCTCTCAAGCCGTAGTCACGCGCCTTCACCGGTACGATCTTGAATCCCGGGATGGGCACATCGTCAACCGGTCGAGCGGGGCGATCATGCCCGCTCCTACAGAGGAGACAGTCCTCCGACTGGCACGGCTCGCATGGATACCGCCCACAGAACGCGAGATGGACAACCCGGCAACCCTCGCTGAGTTTCGGAGGGAGGCCGCGCCGTGGGAGTGCCAAGACCGACCAATCGCGCGGCTCTGCCCTACGTGCGGGATGGTTCATGTCCCGGGGGCCTGCCGATGAGATGGGACGACCCACCCACACCCGACATGGAGCGGTCGAACCGTCGCTTCGCCCTATGGCTCGTGACGATGGCCGTCATCGCGGGAGCGAGTATGACCCTGGTCCTGTGGCTCGCGGGGGGAGCATGACGCGCTCCCCCTACTGGGAACCCTTCGCCCAGTCGGTCCTGGACCTCGCGCGATCGGCGGGACCCGCCGGGTTCACGGTGGACGATGTGCCCGGCGCGAATCAAACACCTCCGCAGGTCCGCGGATCGGTTCTCGCAGCCATGACCTTCGAAGGTTTCATCATCTCGATAGGACGTGAGCGGTCCCGGCGGCCCGAGCGAAAGAGCGCGAAGGTAGACCGATTCGTGCTCGCGGAGCCGGAGGATGCCATGCCCGAATCAAAACCCTACGCGGATAACGTCGGGTCCGTTTGTCTGACGGACCCCTCCCGATGGGAGGGGAGCGGATGACCGAACATCAACTCAAGACGTGGCCGGGGTTCTTCGCAGGTCTCGCGGATGGGACCAAGACCGCCGAGGTCCGACGGAATGACCGGAACTTCAAGGTAGGAGACCTTCTGACCCTCCGAGAGTTCAACGCGGAACTGGACGACTACACCGGGCGCTATGAGTTCCGAACGGTTAGTCGCGTGGACGACCTGCGCTTGATTACCGGGGCAAACGGGTTCGTCCTTCTATCCTTCGCACCGAAAGGGGACCGTCAAGAGGGGAGCCCATGAGCGAACAGGCGAACCGTGCCATCGCGCAGCACGATGCTGAGCTTCAATTCGTCAGCGGAGATTCCGGGCCGTCATGCGAGGAGATAGGTGTGACCTGCCGGGCAGAAGGGCACGATTGTGTTTGGGACCTGTTCCCCGGTGACGGCTATGAGGTTGAGGGCGGGATGATGCTAACGGTAGAATGTTCTTGCTGCTCGGACCAAGAAGTTCGCTTCTTTCCGATAGGGGCACAGTGGACCGGAAGATTTCGCGACTTCGAGGCCAACCGGCCCACGAAGCCGAAAGGGGACCGTCAAGAGGGGAGCCCTTGAGCGAACTCGAACGAGCGCTCGACGACTTCCACACTGCCATGCTCGCCAAGTTCATGCTCCGGGCGCCAAGACAAGGCGACCGCTCCGTTCACATCGACGGGAACCTCGACCGTCTCGACCCCGATCACGTCGAACGGCACTACAAGGCCGAGCAGCTCGAACGGGCACTCGCCAGAACTCCGGAGGAGCGCGCCGCCGAGGACGTGGACGTGGCCAACATGGCGTTTCTGGACTGGTACGGGCAGCGGCGGCTCGCACGGGAGGAGGGGAGCCCATGAACGAACTACCCTTGGTCCTCGACCTGTTCAGCGGCACCGGCTCGGCCACGCAACCGTTCGTTGAGTGCGGCCGGCACACCGTCGTACGCGTGGACGTAGCCGGGTCGCCCGACCTCCGGTGCGACGTACGAGACCTTCCAGCGTTCTTGTTTCGGGGACGTCCCCAGTTCGTTTGGGCAAGCCCGCCGTGTGACCGATTCAACCCGATGGGCGGGTGGAGAGGTTCCGGAAAGTGGAACCCCGAGGAAGGCATGGAACTCGTCCGTGTCGCTAAGTCGGTAATCGATAGGCTCGCCCCCGAAGCATGGCTGCTTGAGAACACGCACGGGGCGGTTCGCTACATCTCGGAGGAACTCGGTCCGCCGATTCTCCGGGGCCACGCATGGTTTCTTTGGGGACGGTGCCCCGGTTTCCTCCTGCCGACGAGCAACCCGCTCCGGAAGGGGCTCGACAAGATCGCGGCCCCGACTAACGCGGGGAAGGTCGAATGGCGGAGATGGCTCCGAAGCCGGCCGAAGGCGAAACAGTCAGGCCGCATCCCCCGGGAGCTCGCCGAAGCTGTCCACCGAGCCGTCTGTCCGAAATGGGACCGAACATGACAATCCCGGCGCCGTGTGGCGCCCAATCAGCGACGTCATACGTTTGTCCGACGATTTGATAGATTTGTCCGACAA
>Ga0316363_10003332_pt1 | contig 11568 bp, 10 predicted proteins | sample Sb_taG_3_FD_200459 | JGI IMG/M metagenome (GOLD analysis project Ga0316363, IMG submission 200459) | Peat soil microbial communities from Weissenstadt, Germany - Sb_50d_a_PC metaG (v2) (version 2) | ecosystem: Environmental > Terrestrial > Soil > Wetlands > Peat | place: Germany: Weissenstadt...
GGCGCGCACCTCGGTTTCCAGCCGCTGTTGTTCCTTCTGCAGCGACGCGCTCGGCATGCCCTGGCTCCGTGCCTGCTCCAGGCCCCTGGTCGCAGTGCGCAGCGCGGCCAGGTGAGCGTTCAGCTCCGCGTCGGCTGACGGCCGCACCGGGGGAACCGCGTAGGCGGTGGCCCGCCAGCGCTCGCTCCAGGTCAGCAGGAGCCGCGGCCGGCGGGCCTGCGCGGCATGTCGCAGGGCGAGGCCGGCCAGTTCGGCGCCATGCACGGTGGCCTGGGCCCGGAGTTCGGAGGCGCCCAGGGCCAGCCGGTACTCATCGAGAACGTCGAGCCCTCGCCTGCAGGCGGCCAGCATCCGGCCCGGACGGTCCGCACCCTCGGCGCGCAGGGCCTCGCCGAGCCACCCGCTGACCCGCGACAGCGCCGGACCGCGCCGCCGGGTCCGGGCCAGCGCGGCCAGATGGCGTTCGGCGTCGTCGCGGCGGCCGAGATCCAGGGCAATGCGCCCGGCCAGCAGGTGCGCCTGGGCCGCGTCGCTCGAGCCCAGGGCATCCAGCCGGGCGGCGGACCGGTTCGCCTCGCGCAGCAACGGGGCCGATACCGGGCCGACCTCGTACCGGACCTGGACGAGAACGCGTGCCGCATCGGCCTGCCGCCAGGCGCTCCGCTGTGACCGGCGGTACGCGGCCTGCGCCCAGTCCAGGGCGGCCCGGGGCTGCGCCGCGGCCAGCGCGCAGTTGGCCGCCTTGAGCAGCAGTTCCGCCTTCTTCGTAACCAGGCCATGGATCTGCTCCATTTCCCGCAACGCGGCCTCGGCCTCGGCCAGGGCGTCGTCGGCCAGCCCGGCCGCCAGCAGCACGGCACACCGTTCGCCGCGCAGCGTTATGGTCGGTACGTTCAGCCGCCGGTAGCTCAGGGTCGCCGCATCGAGGCGGGCCAGCGCGGCCGGGAGGTCTCCGGATGCGAAGGCGACCAGCGCCCGGTTGACGACCGGATCGAGCGCTTCCAGTTCCTGCCCGATGGTGGTGTACAGCCGTGCGGCGGAAACGAGGTCGGCGTCGGCGCGGCTGGTCGACCCCAGCTTCAGGTAAACGTTGGCGCGGGTGTTCAGCACGCGAGCCGTCCAGAGTAGGTCGCCCGCGCGCCGCAGCACGGTGACCGCGTGCTGCGCGTCTTCCAGGGCCGCCGGGAACCGGCCCAGGGCGAAGAACACGATCGCGCGCCGGGCCAGCACCCGCGCCGCCAGGACACCACTGGACCGGCGCACGGCGTCGTCGAAGGCGGCCAGCCCGGCCGCCGTCCGGCCCGCGAAAACGAGCGCCACGCCCAGGCCGGCGAGTACCTCGGTCTCGCGCTCGGCCGAGCCGGTGCGGCGGGCCTGGCGCAGCGCCTGGCGCAGTTCACGGACCCCGGCCTCGACGTCGCCGTAGTCGCGCAGCACGATCCCCGCGGCCTGATGGGCCACGGAGGCGTCATGAGGGCCCGGCCGTCCGGCGAGCACGGCACGCGCTCTGCTCAGTGCAGCCCAAGGCCGGGACGTGGCCAGCGCGATCAAATCGTTCACCTCGCGCGGACCTGCCGCGGCCGCGCGCCCTCCCCGGACCATAGGCCGATTCTAGGTCTCCAGATTTGGTGCGGTCCATGTATTAAAGTGCCACAATTGCCGCTCCGTAGGTGCGTCGGACTCCGCGAGCTTTCTTAGGAATCGCGGGGCTACTTACCAGTACCTGCGGTTAGATCGGGTAAATGATCAATTTCGGAGGGGCACAGTGACAGAAGAGAATTACTGGTACAGCCAGCTTGAGCCTAAGCTCGCACCTGAGGCCGTCGCCGAGGCCAAGATCATCGTCGACGCGTTCCGCGCCCGCGACATCCCGATTGAAATCGGCGGTTCCCGCGACGACGCCGGAGAAGACGACGACCTGCACCCAGGTGGCATTGCCTTCATGTACGACAGGGATCACATTCTCACCCGCGAACAGTATCTCGGCGGGGTAGGCGGGATGCTGGGACCCCAGCCTCCTGCGGACGCCAGCAAGCTACGAGGAGTGCTGGACGTACTCAAGGTCGACGACCGTGCCCCGGAAGTCGAGGTCATACGAGTGGTCGGGGACGTCGTGCTCCTCTGCCTGAACCCGCGGCGTCATAAGCACACTCGTGGCTACAACTACGGTGACGAAGGGGGCGGTGAGCACGCCGACGTGCTCGATCTTCTCCGCCTCATCGACGACGAACTGGGTGAGGGAATCGCGACGCCCGATCACGTGCTGACCGCCGCGAACGGAGCGATGACTCCCTGTTCAGCCACGGAGCCGCAGCAGGTTTACCAGACGGCGGAACCCCGCCCCCCGGTCTGCTGGGACGGCGGCGCCCGGGTGCGGATCTTCCAGGCCGACACCGGGCTGGTGGAGAAGGCGGCGCAAACCTTCCCGTGGCTCGCCGGCGTCCACGGCGATCTCGACCCGCGGGCCGGGACCGGTCCGGGCAGCACGATCTCGCCCTACGGGGGACACGGGACGTTCGTCGCGGGCGTCCTGCGGTGCATGGCTCCGCATGCGCAAGTCCACGTCGAGAACATCTTCGACACCGGGGGCAGCGCGCTGGAATCGGAGGTCGCGAAGAGGCTCCATGCGGCGTTCGGCTTCGGCTTCGAGATCCTCCACATCACGGCCTCGTGCCATACCTGGAAGAACATCCCGCCGCTGGCCCTGGAGGCCTTCCTGAAGCTGCTTCGGCCGTACAAGGGTGTCGTCTGCGTCGCAGAGGCGGGCAACAACCACACCCAGCGGCCGGCCTGGCCGGGCGCATTCCCTGACGTGCTCTCCGTCGGGGCGCTCGCGACCGACTGGCGTCACCGTGCGGACTTCAGCAATTACGGGGGCTGGGTCGACGTGTACGCACCAGGCGAGAAACTCATCAACGCCTTCGGCAGCGGAACGTATACCTGCCAGGTCCCGCCTAATGTCGGGCAGGTAAGGACGTTCTCCGGCCTGGCGCAATGGAGCGGAACTTCGTTCTCGGCCCCCATCGTGACCGGGCTGATCGCGGCCCGGATGGCCCGCCGGGGCGAGAGTGCCCGGGAAGCGGCCGAGGCCCTGCTAGCCGAGGCGCGGGCCCAGACGATCCCGGGCGTGGGTCCGGTGCTGTTCCCCTGCTGCGATGGCGATGACGACGAGCGTCACGGCGGACGGTGTGGGCATGGCTGCGGTGATCACGGCCGTCACGGTGGTGGTCACGGCTGCGGCTGCGGTGGCCACGGCGGTGGTCACGGCCGCCACTGACTGATCTAGTTTCTGTTATCTCGCGGGTCTATGTATTAGATCGGGATGCAGGACCCTCCGTAGTAGCATCCGAGTCCGCGGGCTTCCGGGGGGAACCCGCGGACTCGGTATTGGCTGGCCGGTCACCAGGATGCGGTGGGGACGCCGGTGCGCTGCAGGCTCGGGTCCGCGATCCGCTGCGCGCGCGCCATCAGGATGAGCCGCTGGATCGTGAACGTCACGCCGAAGTACAGCAGCAGGGACGCCGAACCCAGGCCGGCCTCCGCGCCTTTGCCCTCGACGAGATAGTCGTAGCCCAGGTGAGCGCCCAGCGAGACGATCCACAGCACGGCCGTGAGCCAGCTTCCCTGCCGCCAGGCCTGGCCGCCGTCCACCCACACGCGCACGGTGGCCGCGCGGATCGCGCCGAAGACCGCCGCGATGACCAGGCTGCCCGCCAGCGCGACGAACACGCTGGGGCCATGATGCCCGTGCTGAAGGAACTGGGCGAGTTGGACTACGCCGATGATGGCGATGATCAGCGGCAGTCGCATGGTGTCGCGGACTGGGCGGACTTGCAGTTGCCGGTACAGGATAAGTGCGAGGACCGCCAGGCCGATCAGGAGATCCACGCCAGTCGTTGCCGTCATAGTCGCAACGCTAGCCCGCCCACCGCCGGGCCGCCCAGTGCCGAACATCCAGAACGGCCGGTGACTTCCTATCGGAGTTGCCCATGACGGATGTCACCGAGAAGCGGCTCACGCATGGCGTCCGAGGGGTCGTGTGGGGCGCTGGCCCTTGGCGCTGGCCCTTGGCGCTGGCCGCGCGCTTGACGGCTGTTTCGAAGGCCGACAGCGGGAGCCAGCTCTGGTCGTTCGTTAAGTGGCGTAAGCCCGCTTTCCGCTCAACTCACTGTCGTCGGATGTTGCTCGACAGGGGGCCACCCACTCCTCGACGACCTGGCGCAGCACGGCAAGCGGCAGGGATCCGTGGTCGAGGATGGCAGAGTGGAAATCACGGATGTCATAGGCAGCTCCCAGCCGGGATCGGGCATCCTCGCGCAGCCGCAGGATCTCACGCTGCCCGACAAGATAACCCAGCGCCTGACCGGGCAGGGCGATGTAGCGGTCTATCTCGGCATCAACGAAGTCCTCGGGCATCGGCGAGTGCGCGAGCGCGAACTCCCGGGCCCGCGCCCGGCTCCAGCCTCGTGCGTGCAGGCCGCTATCGACGACAAGCCGGACGGCGCGCCAGGCGGCACAGCCGAGCATGCCGAGCCGCTGGATGTCGTCGGAGTACAGGCCGAACTCGTCGGCCAGCCGCTCAGCGTACAGACCCCATCCCTCACCGTGCGCCACGACGTAGAACGCCGTCATCAGCAGGGGCAGGTGTGGCAGGAGCTGCAGGCGGGCGAACTGCGCGTGGTGTCCGGGCACTCCTTCGTGAAATGCCGTGGCCTCCAGCGCCCAGGTCCCAGCCTGTCCCGGGTGGGCGTTGTTGAACAGGTACGCGCCGGGTCGCGAGCCGTCGCGGGCGGGCGGCGAGTAATAGGGCGGCGCGCCGAACTCGGCCATATGCGGCGGCATTGGCTCAACCGCGCATGGCGGCGGCAGCGGCGAGCGGAACATGTCCGTTAGCCGGTCCTGTGCGCGGGCGATCGCGGTGGCCGCACGAGCCATTGCATTAGCGTCGCCCGGAGTTCTCAGCGAGACGTCCTCGCGGAAGCGAGCCATAATGTCATTTACGTCGCGTGTGCCCACAGTGTGGCTGCCGAGCTCCGCGATCTCCTGCTCGATTTCCGCCAGGGCCTCCAGACCCACGCGGTGAAGCTCGTCGGAGTCGAATGGAAGCGTCGTGCCGTTTCTGACGCAGCATGCGTACGCGGCCACGCCGCCCGGCACATGGAGCAGGCCGGCCTGCTCCGGCGGCCGTGACCTGGGCAGTAGCTCGGCGAGCAGATCGGCGTAACGCCCGATAGCGGGGCGGACGTGATCGCGGATGACGCACTCGATACCGTCCCGCCACGCCGTCGCCCCAGCCCAGCCCTCGGGTGGCTGGTGAGAGAGCATCGGGTCCCGGGCCGGGTGCGACAGATGGTCATGTAGCTGCCTGATGACGTCGCTGACAAGCGGAGCGACGGGCAGCAGGCCGTCTCGCGCGGCGGTCTGCAGCCTCGCTGTGTACTGGTCCAGATAACCCGGGATCTGCCTGCACCTGGTTAGGTAGGCGGTGGCGCTTTCTGCGTCGCTCATGCGCGTGCGCGACGCGATCAGGAGCATCAGGGATGGCCCGCCGAGGGGGAAGGTCGTGACACTGAATTCGTCTACCCGCGAGTCGGCTGCGGCCAGCTCGCGTGCCGCCTTGTCGCGCACCGTCTCAAGCAGGACGCGACCGCCGAAATCCGCCCTGTCGGCCTTGAACTGGGCACAGCGCACGATGATGTCGACGAGCCGGCGGCGCCACGCCTGCTGGTACTCCGGCGACAAGTCCGGTACCGCGTCGTCGTAACCGCTGATCGCCATGAACGATGCCCCGAACGGGTCACCGCGGAGCAGTACTTCTGCGAGCTCGTCGGCCAGCGCTCCGATTGGTGCCGTCATGGCGCATGCCCCTTGATAATCAACGGCCGTCACCGGCCGCACGTGTACTGATACTCGTGCCGGACGGCCCTGCGGAAAGCAGGCTCGTCCGGGAACCCACAGGACTGCGCATAGGCGGTCAGGTCGTCCGGTACCGTCGTGCCGCGCCGATCAGCGAAGTACCACCGGATGGCTGCCTGCTCGGAACGGGCAATATGGGCAGGTGCCTTCTCCTGAGCGCTCGGCAGCCGGTCATAGTCCAGCTTTTCCTTGGCCCTGGTCACCAGCTGCGTATACTCCCCGCGCATACGCAGCTCGTCGAAGAGGTCATCGAACGCGTCCCATTCGGCCTGTCCGCAAGCCCAGCGCACCATCTCCTCAGCGGCGACGAGCCGCCCAAAGTCATCTGCCGACAGATCGTTGGCGGCCAGGAATCGCGTGAGGTCGGTACCCCGCTCAAGGCCCATGTTAGTCCTGACCTCAGCGACAGCATCCTGCAGCTTTTCCCCGTCGATCATCACTCCCTCGCGCTCGGCGAAGTCAGCCGCGAAGACCCTCAGTAGGCTCCGGCAGCGTGCCGCCTCGAAGACGCCCGGGCCGAGCAGGCGGATCTCATCAAGGATGCTTTCCAGCATGGGCGCGGAAGCGGCCTGACCGTCACTGAGCATGGTGCCCGCGCGGCGCGTCGCCGCTTCCCACCTCGCCGTGTTAGCCATACTCCAGCTCACTTGCTGCGGCGCCGGGTTGGTGGCGAGGAAGCTGCTCATCTCGCGCAGCATGGCCACGGCGTCGTCGGCCTGCTGATCAATCCGCCCGGTCGGCAGCCACCGGCGCAGCGCACCGAGCTCGGCCGCGTCGGCCCCCGTGGCCCCGGCCGCCCTGAGCAGGCCTGGCCAATTCCGATCGTGGTAGAAGAGCGCCGCTCCAGTGACCATGAGGATGTCGCGCGTGGTATCGGAGATGATTCCCTGCTGATGGGCGGCCTGGAGTGTTGTGCGGATGTTCACCATCGCCTCAGACAGCACTCGATACCCATCGTCGGCGGCTCCGTGCTTGACGGCGACCTCGTCGTCCCTTTCCAGGGTTCCGTCTCTGAAGGCCTGATAGACCCAGCCGACGCCGCGCATCCCGAAAGTGTCAAGCTCGGCCGCGCGAAGCGCGCCCATGCTGGCGGCGCCGAACACATGGACACCACGTTCCATGATCCACATGATTTCCTTGTGCCACACGGCGGGGACATACTCAAAGTAGCCGTCAACCATACCGATGACACGGGGGCGCCGCCGCTGCAGCCGGTAGACATCTCCTTCGGACACTGGCGGGAGATAGACAGCATCGAGTTCCGCTCTCGCGGCACTCTCGGCGAGCGTAGGTCCGAGGAAAACGTAAACCTCGCTCATTGGCCGCTGATCAGGTCCATAGCCCGCTGACCGAGGCGGCAGGAGCGAACAGTGGCCGTCGGCCCTTCCAGCCCCGGGACGATGACCCGTACCACCGGGATGCCAAACTCCTCGCGTGTCAGGTCCACGACTACCACCTCGCTGATGCCCGCTGCCCGCAGCCCACTGAGCTCCCACGCCACGTCTGCGTCCAAGCTGTCGCTCTCGAACGCTGAAACAGCAGTGAAGTCACGGACTGTCTCGCCTGCGAGATACGCCACCTGCTTGCGCAGCAGTTCCGGCTCCGGCTCCTGCGAGTAATCCCACCGCGTGGGCTCGTCACGGCCGCCAGAGATAGACGCCAGCCGACTCTGAGCGGCTTCGGTCAGAGCACGCAGCAGCGCGACTTTCGGGTCAGGATGGCATCCCATTCCCTCGGCGCTATACATCATCCGGACCGGATGCTGACGCCCTTCGAGGATCATGCACGTGAAGGCGGGGATTCCGATATCAGTAGTGATATCCCAGATCCCCACCGACATGTCCGCTCGGTCAAGCCGGTCGAGCGCTTCACAGCAGCCGGGATCGTCCACGGTCTGCGGATCAATCCGGCGCAACGCCGTTTCCTCTGGCGCACGTACGCTATGCAAAGTGGCGGCGTCACGCTCGACCGTCTCGCAGATCGCATGGCTGATCGCCTCAAGGAGGTGGTTGCCAGAAGCCAACCCGTTTGAGGTGGCGATGAAACATCCTGTCCCATTGGGCGTGGGCAGCGTATACGCGGTATGAACCATCTCATACGGGACCAATCGCCGCGTTCCTGAGAATAGTTCCTGCCCTTCAATCCACAAGATAGGGAGATCCGGATGATACAGCGAGTCTGTCGTCCGGGGGAGGAGGTCAACATCGACCAGAGGATGACTGAGCCGCAGGTCGTTGAAGCTGCCTAGCACAAGTGGCAGGGTGATCCGTTCGGCCATGAAAGCCTCGATACTCTCCATGACACCTGACGCCTTGGCTGCCACCAAGTCGAGCCCCTTGCCCAGCGACACCGTTACGGACCTTGAATTGGGCCGACAGACCGTAACGACCGGGATGCCGATGATATCGAGTCCGGTAATATCGGCCACACGCGTAATCTCTATGATCGGGAAACATCGCCGTACCGATTCGAGTGTCTCTCCTGGAGAGATGACCCGATGGGTCCCGTCTCGATGCTCCTTCGGCGCTTCCGGACCACCCGGCGGGGCACTCCGCTGGTCCGGGCTTGTCATGTCGATGATGGAAATTGGTGAGTACTCCTCCCTCAGGTGTGGGGACCGCAGCCGCCCAGTTATTATCCGAAGCACGAATTTCCGGTATAGCTGAAATAGGGCCATACTGGCATCCTCAGAATGTCCCCGTACGGCTTGTTCACCGAGTAGCTGAAGCACTCAGTCGCAGGCCTCCTCGGGAGCTCGTGCGCTGCCCGCTGCGCAGCATCGCGGACCCTGATGCCCAGCGGCACATCAGGCCAGTAAGGGCTGAAACACATGCGGGGCATATCCGCCTCCCGGCGATTGGAGGGAATAGCTAGACTGGCGTGAAAAGTTCCTGGTCACCTGCTGCTACGCCGCAACCCGCTCAGATCACGGCATTCAGCCACAAGTCGGTTAGTTACTCCCCTTAACGATCTGAAATGGCGGCGCAGGCGGAGTACCGCAGATGGCTACCGGTATCTTGCGCACGTTGGCCTAGTAACTGAAACAGTGAGTAGGATGTCCTTCCGGCGTCCTCCCGAAGTCGCGCTGTGCGCTCTGCGCAGCATTGCGGCCCCTGATCCCCAGCGGCACATCGGCCGAGTAACTGAAACAGGGAATAGGATTTCCTGGCATCCTCCGGAGGTCGCGCTGTGCGCTCTGCGCAGCATTGCGGCCCCTGATCCCCAGCGGCACGTCAGCGGAGTAACTGAAACAGGGACTAGGACTTCCTGGCATCCTCCGGAGGTCGCGCTGTGCGCTCTGCGCAGCATTGCGGCCCCCGATCCCCAGCGGCACGTCGGCCGAGTAACTGAAACGCATGTAGGACATATCCGCCTCCCGGCGATTGGGTTAATAGCTAGACCGGCGTAGTATTCCTGGTCATCTGCTGTAGGTTGGCCGATCCGATGCCCCCCTTAGGGTGTCATGCGAAGCCAGACCTGTGCATCCCAAGAACTTCTACTCTTTAGCCCTTGATGCGCGCCTAGGTCCGGAGCGGAGCTAGCCCGGCAGGTGCCGCTGCTGAGCGCGGATCAGCTGGCGTTGCGCATGTCGACACGATGCAGCGCGGGGTCTACAGGCACTACAAGCAAGTGCTGTTCGTTCACGCCAAATCGAGGGCTGGCTAAATTTTAGACGGTTCCAAGATCACTTGGAAGATCGCTTGGGCTGTTCAAAAAAGTACGTACCGTCACCCATTGCACGCTAGGGGCGATGCTCTATACAGTTGATGGGATCCTGGATGGGCGGTAATTACAAGTTAGGGCGACGGCAGGCAGAACAGGAGGGTCAAGTACTAGGTATCGTGCTCCGGCAGGTCGTGAAGCGGGTGCTAGGAGAGATGCGATCAGATGACCAACAGGAAACTGGACACGTTACTGGGCGGCAGCTGGAAGTGCTCTGTTTGCTGGCCATTGGTCTTACCAGCTCGGAGGTGGCCAAGCGCCTAGGCATCAGCGAGCACACCGTCATCCGTCATGTCACGAATATGGGGATGAGCGTCGGCGCTGGGAATCGCCTGGAGCTGCTAGCCCTGGCCATCATCGGCGGTCTCATCGACCCCAACCATTGGCCACCGAAACCGACGGGTCAGCTTCGGCTCCAGATCTCATAGTCAGGTTCACGGACTGTGACTGAATAGGCCCAGCCGCCAGGTCCCTTTCTGCTGGGACGCGATGCGTATTTGTCGGGCGGGTGCGCGATGGTTCGCCAGGTGGAGGTCATTGGTGAGGCTGTGGAGGAACCCGGCGTTCGTGGTGTTCTGGTCGGCTCGCACAATCTCATTCGCCGGCACCGGAATCACGATGGTCGTCCTGCCGGTGCTCGTCTACAGCCTGACCCGGTCGCCCGCATGGGTCGCCTCGGTGAATGCGATCGAGGCCGTGCCATACATTGCTCTCGGGCTTCTGGCCGGCGCGGTGGCTGACCGGCTGAACCGGAAGAAGATCATGGTGGCCTGCGACGGTACCGCCGCACTCATGCTGGCTGCCGTTCCGGCCGCGGCAGCCCTTCATCTACTCGTTCTGGCGCAGGTGTTCATCGTCGCACTCGGTATCGCGACGGTCTTCGTGTGGTTCGACGCGGCCAACTTCGGTACGCTGCCCACCCTCGTCGATCGTACTCAGCTGCCTGTCGCGGCAAGCCTCATCGGCTCCTCGGGTTCGCTCGCGTTGCTAATCGGGCCGACGCTCGGTGCCGCTTTGCTTACTGTCATGATGGCGCCGTATGCTCTCGGCTTCGACGCAGCGACCTACGTGATGTCCGCCCTGTTGCTCGTGTCGATCAGGCAGCCTTTCAGGCGCCCGCAGCTCAAGCAGGACCGGCGCGAGCATATCCGTACAGATATTGCCGAGGGCTTGCGGTTCCTCTGGCATCAGCCGGTGATCCGGACAATGACGCTTTCGGTCTTCTGTGCGTGCCTGAGCTGGGGCGGCGCGTTCGGGCTGCTCGTGGTTTACGCCAACCGCGCACTTCACATGACGCGGGTGGACGTGCGGCTCGGGTTGTTGTATAGCGCGGGGGAACTCGGCGGCCTGATCTCCATTGCCGCGGTTCCCGTGCTGATCAAGCACCTGGCGATCGGTCGCCTGGCCGCGGTATTCCTGGCCGCCAACGCTGCTGCACTCGCATTCTTGTCTGTCGCACCGTCGTATGGGTGGGCCTTGCTGGCCTTCTTTTTCTACGAGCTTGTCTACATCATGGTGACCGCGACCGGCGTCACCGTCAGGCAGATGCTGACACCGGACCATCTGCAGTCGCGCGTCAATACCGCCGGCAGGATGATCGCATGGGGCGGCACTCCCATAGGAGCGGTACTGGGCGGTCTGCTCGCCGAGGTGCTACCGATCCGGCTTACCTTCGGGTTGCTAACGATCAGCGTCGCCGTAGGTGCGGGGCTCGCTGGCTGGTCATGTCTTGGATCAGGCCCGCTTTCCGCGGTCTGCCTGTCGGCTCCGATCCCGCCGCCGTGAATGGCGCGACGGTGGCGACGTGCGTGATGGCGGTCGAGGCAGACTGAATCCTCAAGGGACCTGATGATGAGCAAGGTCATGACATGCTGCTCGGTGTAGCTATCCTTGCGCAGCGCCCGCGCGCTTGGCGGCTGATTCGAGGGC
>Ga0316363_10003336_pt1 | contig 11561 bp, 6 predicted proteins | sample Sb_taG_3_FD_200459 | JGI IMG/M metagenome (GOLD analysis project Ga0316363, IMG submission 200459) | Peat soil microbial communities from Weissenstadt, Germany - Sb_50d_a_PC metaG (v2) (version 2) | ecosystem: Environmental > Terrestrial > Soil > Wetlands > Peat | place: Germany: Weissenstadt...
AGCGAGCCCTGATGTTTTCCGAACGGCAGCGGAATCAACTTGTAGTTCAGTTCATACCCGCGGCGAACGGTCAGCGCATCCTTCCAGCCGCCGCCGTGGGGATACAGCGAGTAGGTGAACTCATGATGGCCCTCATCGGCATGAGGATCGGGCCACTCCGGTGACCGCAGTAGTGACAGGCGCAGCACGTTTCCTTTCGCATCGTACCCATATTTGCAATCGTTCAGCAGGCTGAATCCGTGCTTCACGTCCGAGATGTCGGCCCAGCGCTGTGCAGGAACTTCAAACTGCGCCATCTCCGCTGGAGTGTTGCGAGTGGTGGGACGCTCCACCGAACCGAAAGGAATCTCGAACGCCGCTTTATCACTGTGGGCGCTGAGCGGGAATGTCACTTTCAGCAGGATGTGTTTCTCGTGCCATTCCACCATCATCTTCACATCGACGCGCGGTACGCCCGCGTACACGATGATGTCTTGGACGAAAGTCGAATTCTGAAAATGATTCTTGACCTTGATGACCGCTCGCAGAGGCCCGCTTTCCGTGAGCTTCACTTCATCGGCTTTGTCCAGATCCCAGTGCTGCTTCTCGAAGTCCGCGTCGATATTCCAAGCGTCCCACTGCTTGGGCTTGTCGACGAAGGTCTGCAGCAGGTTCCCGCAGGTTGAAGCTTTAGGTCCGCCTGTCTCGGTTTCCGCTGGAGCGAGAGCTTCCGTGTTGGTCCGCTTGTCAAACAGACTCGTCATGCAGCCGGTTTGCGGGTCGATCTTCACGCGCAGGAACTCGTTTTCCAGCGCGTCGACGGAAGCTTTCAACCTCGAATGAACCGTAGGTGGCGTAGTCGCAGGGCGCACGAAATACGTTTGATAACCCAAAGACGGCGTCTGCGACAGCAACAAGAATCTTGCCCGGTGCGTGTCCGGATCGAGGTACTGCAACTGCGCTTCCGCCAGTTTTCCAGTCGAGTCCACAACCTCGATCTGCCGCGCCGGTGCGGGCAGTTGCGCCTCAACCTCAACCACTTCAGTTCGCGCCCACGAGAGGGAATTGAAGATCAGTACCGGCACTCCCTCTCCTTGCGTGTTGATGTGCGTAGCAATCTCGCGCAGCGAGCCCATGGTGACGTCGTTCGCGGCTCGATCCACGTTCTCCAGATTCCGTTTGGCGTCCAGATAGTTCACCGCAATCCCGGAGCCCGGCATGATGTCGTGGAAGTGGTCGAACAGCAGATTCTTCCAGGTCTGCTCCATGCCGTCATGTGGGTAAGGCCGCCCGAAGAGCAGAGCCAGCGCAGCAAACTTTTCAGCGTTAAGGACCGACTCCTCAGCGCGGCGTATTCTGCGTTTGGTTTCGGCTTGCGTCGTGAAGACTCCGCGGTGATACGCGAAGTAGAGTTCGCCATCCCAGGTCGGAACCTGCATGCTGGGGAGCTTCTTCTCCAGATCACTGAAGAAGTCGCGCGCGAAACTAAACTCAAGTTTCGGATAGACCGCGTCCTGCGCCCGCAGTTGGTCCGCGTGATCGAGCATGATGCGAGTGGGCCCGCCGCCATGGTCACCCACGCCGTAGAGGTGCATCATTTCAGGTTTCTCGGGAAGGCTCTTGCCGTAAATCGACGGCATCCAGATCGAGAGGTCGGTCGCGAGCGGCTCGGCATCGATCCCGCCGGCGTAGTCATGCGGGAAATACGTAAGCAGACGGCTGCCGTCGGGCGCCTGCCACCAGAAGAGCTTGTAGGGGAAAGTTGTGAACTCATGCGCCCAGAGCAGCTTCTGGGTGACGAAATAATCCATGCCCGACTTTTTGTAAATCTGCGGCAGCTGGTAGTTGTATCCAAACGAATCCGGATTCCATCCGATCTTCACGTCCACGCCAAAATTCTTCTGAAAGTAGCGCTTGCCCACCAGAATCTGCCGGACCAGCGACTCGCCATCCGGCATATTGAGATCTGGCTCGACCCACATGCCGCCGATAATCTCCCACCTGCCTTCTTTGACGCGCTGCCCGATCTGCTGGAAGAGGTCGGGATATTTTTCTTGCATCCACTCATAGGTTCGCGCGGATGACATCGTGAACTTGAAATCCGGATACTCGCGCATCAGGTCAAGCACGCTCTGGAAGGTGTTGCGCACCACCTCCACGGTCTCGGTCCACGGCCACAGCCATGCCATATCGATGTGCGAATTGCCCACGATGCGGATGTTGAACTGCTGCAGCCAGGGCTTGAGCACCTCCAGCTTGGCGTGTGCGGCTTTGAGCGAGGCATCGAAGCCGGCCTGATCACTTTTTTCGAGCGGCGAGAAGTCAATCGCCTTGAGCGCTGCATCCAGTTGTTGTTGGCGCTCCACTCTTCCTTCTTCATAGGCTGTGATGATGGGGCGTGCGGCGAGCAACTCCATTCGCAGAAACGCCGGGTCCGGGCGCGCGTGCGGCTCGATCGTGAGCTCGCTGTGAAAGAATTCGGATTGCGCGTCGTCTGCCGCAACCACTCTGGCTGCAACCAGAAACTTTTGTCCCGGCTGCGCGTTCTCGGTCAGAAGCACGGGCAGAATATCGTCGTCGCTGCCCCGATCGAGAATCGCACCGTTCGAGAAAACAGTGATCCTCAAGCTCTGCGGACTACGAAATCGCAGGTCAAGCGACACCCGCGAGCCTCGCGTCGCGTAGCCATTGATCTTCTCGGGAACCTCAATCCAGCGGCGGAACACACGGGTTCCCGTCCAATGCTCCTCGTTCACATTCCCGCTCGGCCCCGAGACATTCTTCACCGTCAGCGTGCCCCAGCCGGAGTCATTCAATCCCGGATCTTCAGGATGCGGAACGTCGGCGTGAAGTCGCCATTCGGTCTCATCCTGACGGGTGAGTGCCTCGAGTCGGTCGAGCGTCGGTTTGTAAGGATCAGGGGCGCCGGAATTCTGGGAAACTGCAAAGGCGGCACCTAGCGGAATTACGAGTATTAAAAAGACAACGGAACGCTTCATCGAAAGCCCACCTTTCCCAACCAGTTCAGACCGCGACAGCGGCCTCGCGAACAAACAGAGATTATCACTCAACAATTGTTCGGATGCCTAAGTCGCTGATTCTACAGTCCTCTCATGCAGCTTGCGTGAAAGCTTGCAAAAATTCTGATTCCTTCCATCCAAATTATGAATCCAAGGCGTTACGTAAGGTTGTTGACGGCGCGGGCCGCTCAACTTAGAATTCAGACTCTAATGTCGGATAGCCGAAATCTTCGCGTGGTGTGCTGCTGCACTTGTTGTTGTTGTGCATGCGTGTGCACTGGCGCGGGGAGGCTGCTGACCTAAGAATTCTTTCTTAACTCAGGCACTCATCAACCCATCGCCAGACGAACCTGGCGGTGGGTTTTTATTTTCCGGACAAACGGCAACCAATGGCTCACACAAAAAAAGAGACGACAGCACAGCGGGTCGAGCGCTTGAAGCGGGCCGCGAACCCATGGGATGGGTTAGAAGAAATCCGGCGCTTCGCTCGCGAAGGATTCGATTCCATCCCCCCCGAATGGATTGGAACCTATTTTCGGTGGTGGGGTGTGTACACACAGGGAGACGGCGCTGGCGTAACCGGTGGCCAGGGTGGCGTTGGCCGTGCTCTGCAGCGTTTTATGGTGCGCATCCGCATCCCCAACGGCATCCTGACCTCTCATCAATTGCGCGCCATCGCCGACCTCACTCGCCGCCACGCCAACGGAATCGCCGACCTCACCGTACGCCAGAATATTCAGCTGCATTGGGTCACCATCGAGTCGCTGCCGGAAGTGCTCGACGGACTCTGGCAGGTCGGACTCAACACAACCGGAGCTTGCGGCGATGTCGTGCGCAACGTGACTGGGTGCCCCGTCGCAGGCGTCGATGCAGACGAAGTCGTCGACGCGTCGCCGTTGGTACTTGAAGCATCGCGCCTGTTGGCGGGGAATGCTGAGTTCTACAACCTGCCACGCAAATTCAAAATCTCGATCACTGGGTGCCGCGTGTGGTGCCCCTACCCCGAAATCAATGACATCGGCCTGACTGCACTGACCCGCATGGTCCGCGGAACGCCTGAGGTGGGTTTCTCCTTGCGAGTCGCCGGCGGGCTTTCAACCGAACCTTATCTCGGTGCGCGCCTGAATGCGTTCGTTCGCTGGAATCAGGTTCTGCCCGTGGTCAAGGGAGTTGTCGAATTGTTCCGTGATTCCGACGTGTTGCGCGAACACCGCGAGCGTGCTCGGCTGAAATTTCTATTCTTGCGCCACGGATGGACCGCCGACCGCTTTCTCAGCGAACTGCAAGATCGCATCGGATTTCAACTCGATCCCGCGGTCGAAGAGCATCCGCCCGACGACGTTTACCGCGACCACGTCGGCGTCCACGCGCAGAAGCAGTCCGGTCTCTCCTACGTTGGAGCGGTGGCGCTGCGCGGTCGGATTACCGCGGAACAGATGCAGGCGGCGGCGGATCTTGCCGAGCGCTATGCCGGCGGCGAGTTGCGTGCCACCAACATGCAGAACCTGCTGGTCGTGAATGTGCCCACGCTCAACGCGGAACCGCTGGCGAAAGAATTCGACGCGATCGGACTGAAGGTCGGTGGCTCTGCATTCTGGCGCGGCACAGTGGCTTGCAGCGGCACCGAATTCTGCAAGCTCGCCATCACCGAAACCAAGAGCTTTTCCCGCTGGCTGGTGGAAGAACTGGAAGAACGGTTGCCCGGTTTCGACCAGCATCTGAAGTTGCACGTTACCGGGTGCCCCAACAGTTGTGGACAGCACTGGATCGCCGACATCGGCATTGAAGGCAAGAAAATCAAAGTTCACGACCGCATGGTTGATGCCTACTACTTCTGCGTCGGCGGAGCCTCGGGTTTTCACCAGGCTACAGCGCGCCCGGTCGGATATCGCTGCGCTTCCACGGAAGTGCCCGATGCGCTCGAACGCTTATTGCGGCGATATCTTGCGCAGCGCGAACCGGGTGAAAATCTGCGCCGATTCTTTGTCCGTCACACTGACACGGAGTTGCGTGAGTTTCTGGCGGGCGAAGTAGTGGCCCGGGTAGCTCGCGATTTGCCCGACCCGACACGAAGTCTGGCACAGGCAGGAGGCCTCGGTGACTAACTTGTTCCCAATGTTTCTGAAGCTGGAAGGCCGGCAATGCCTGGTCGTGGGCGCCGGAAGAGTCGGCGAGCCCAAGATCGGCGGTTTGCTCGAAACGGGCGCGCGCATCCGCGTCGCTGCGCTGGAGGCGAGTCCTGTGGTCCGCGAATGGGCGCGCGCGGGAAAGATTGAACTCGAGCTTCGCGCCTTTTCGCCTGACGACCTGGAGAGTGCCTTCCTCGCAATCGTGGCGACCAATTCGCGCACTTTGAATGAGCGGGTCTATCACGAAGCGCGGCGGCGCGGCGTGCTTTGCAACGTGGTCGATGTTCCCGATCTCTGCGACTTCTTCTATCCCGCCGTCGTGCGTCGCGGCGATCTGCAAATTGCCGTTTCAACCGCCGGGCAGAGTCCATCGCTGGCGCAGAAAATTCGCCAGCAGCTCGAAAAACAATTCGGATCTGGGTACGCCGCGTGGGTCGCGGAACTGGGCGAGACTCGAAGGCTGATTCTCGCCAGCGATCTCGATAAAGAGCGCAAGCTCGATCTGCTGCATTCGCTGGCCAGCAGGGAAGCTTTCGAAGCCGCACTGGCCGAGACGCCCGAACTAGCCGCTAAAGGAGAGGGAGTATGAAGGGGAAAGTCTATCTGGTGGGTGCTGGACCGGGCGACCCGGAGTTGCTCACGCTGAAAGCGCTGCGTGTGCTGGAAACGGCCGACGCTGTGCTACACGACGATCTGGTTGCTCCCGAGATCCTGAGACTGATTCCGGCGACGGCGCAGGTTCACAACGTCGGCAAGCGTTGCGGGAAGAAAAATATCCTGCAGGACGAAATCAACTTTCTCATGGTTGCGCTAGCCGAGTCAGGCCTGCGAGTAGTCCGGCTGAAAAGTGGCGACCCGCTGATCTTCGGACGAGCCGGAGAAGAAATCGAAGCGCTACGCCGGGCCAACATCCCTCATGAGATCGTTCCCGGCGTGACTTCCGCGCTGGGCGCGGCCGCTGCAGCGCAGATTCCGTTGACTCATCGCCAAGCCTCGTCAGCGCTGGTATTCATCACCGCGCAGCAGGCGTCGGAGAGCGAAGCCGCCAACTGGAGCAAGCTGGCCGGAAGCGGCGCCACGCTGGTGATTTACATGCCCGGACAGAAGTACACCGAGCTCGCCTTGAAGTTGAGGGCGGCTGGGCTTGCCGACGAGACGCCCTGTGCCGTCATCTCGCGTGCGACGACACCGCACCAGCAAACGCATCGTTCCACGATCGGCGAACTCTCCCGTTCGCCAAAGCTCGCTGCTCCCACGCTGCTGGTCGTGGGCGAAGTCGTGCGCTTTGCCGATCCTCTGGCTTTTGCCCCGCAATTCGTATCGCCGACCTTTTCTGCGGCCGACGGCAATGCTCTCCCCGCTGCGTTATTTGCGGATTCCCAGTCGATCGCAGAGTTCGGAACCAATGAGGAGCCTCTCCCGTGAAAAACCAGATTCATGAGCATCTTCAAGACCAGATCGCAGATGTGCAGCACGCGGCCGAGAGTTGGGCCCCGCAGCATGCTCTGACCTGGGCTTTCGAACGTTTCGGCAACAGCGTAGCCGTTTCTTCGGCCTTCGGCCCCGAGGGCATGGTGCTGATCGAGATGGCTTCGCGCGTTCGAAAGGACTTCCGCCTTTTCACCATCGACACCGAATTTCTCTTTCCCGAGACCTACAACCTGATGGACCGGATCGAAGAGAAGTACGGCATCGCGATCGAGAAAGTGTATTCGGAGCTTTCGCCCGAGGAGCAGGAGAGTACTCACGGCGCAGCGCTGTGGACGCGTGATCCCGATCTCTGCTGCAATCTGCGAAAGGTCGAACCGCTCCGCCGCAAACTCACCGAGCTCGGTGCGTGGATCACCAGCATTCGCCGCGACCAGACCTCAGTCCGCTCCAGCGCACGCAGGGTTGAGTGGGATGCCAAGTTCGGGCTGGTGAAAATCAATCCAATCGTCGACTGGACATCGAAGCAGGTTTGGCGCTACATCCACGACCACGATGTTCCTTACAACGAGTTGCATAATCAAGACTACCCCAGCATCGGCTGCACGCATTGCACACGCGCCGTCCGGCCGGGAGAAGATCCACGTGCCGGTCGGTGGCCAGGATTCGCCAAGACGGAGTGCGGCCTGCACATCATTGAGCCTGTGCCGACTTCGCCTGCCACCGACGCGTCAAAAGCCGCCAAATTCGGCAGCTGATTTCAATTTCTTCATCCCGCCTGGCAGAACGCGCTGGAGATCCCTCCCCAGTCGCGCGCGGGTTCTGGCTTCTGCGGAAAGAATATTCCGTGCAAGCGCTGTACCGACTCGTCAACTTTCGACTCTTCGACCAGAAAGGAAATCGTGCGGTCCGAGGCGCCCTGGCAGACGACACGCACGTCCATATCCGACACGGCTGCAAACACACGGCTGGCGACCTCCGGCTGTCGTCGAATGTTCTCTCCCACCAGGCACACCAACGCCTTGTGATTCTCCCATCGCACCTCGGCCACACCTCGGAGATCGGCAGCAATCGCGGGCAATGCCGCGGTCGAGCCCACTAGCAGCGACATGTGCCCCAGCGACGCTGCCATCAAATCCACAGAGCAGGAATGCCGGTCGAATGCCGAATACACCGCGCGCAACAACTCCGAGTCGACGCCCTGCGCTGACTCAATCTCAACGGCCGACACCGTTCTCTTCGCGGTGATCGCGCTTACCACACTGCCGCCCTTTACGCGAGCAACGATTTCCGTTCCTTCACCCTCCGGTCGCCGCGAATTCAAAACATAGACCGGGATGTTCTCCCTCATCGCCGGAGCCAGCGTCGAGGGATGCAGGACTTTCGCTCCAAAGTGCGCCAACTCCGCCGCATCATCAAAACTCATCTTGCGGATCACGCGGGCGTCGGAACAGAGCTTGGGATCAGTCGTCATGATGCCGTCTACGTCGGTCCAGATTTCAACCCGGGAGGCGCATAGAGCCGCGCCCATGATCGCGGCGCTGAAGTCGGATCCGCCACGGCCCAAGGTCGTCGGCACTCCTTCGCAGGTTGCCGCGATGAACCCTCCCAGCACAGGCACCTGTCCGCTTTCCAACAGCGGACCCAAGGCCTGCTGCAGCCGATGCTCGGTGACGTCCCAGACTGGACTCGCCTGGCCGTAACGCGCATCAGTGACGATACAAGTACGTGCATCCACGTGTGCCCCGTTTATTCCGGCTTCGCAAAGAGCTTCCTTCACCAGCCTGCTGGAAAAACATTCTCCAAAGCCCAGCAGATGGTCCTGTGATTTGAGATCGAGTTGGCGCGACGCCTCCAGATTATGCAGCAGCGATTCGAGAGCCTGAAACTCGCCACGCAGTTCGTGATCGAGCGCGCTGTGCGCAGATCCTTCCACCAGCGAGTCCGCCAACTGCTCATGCCGAACGTAAATACTCCGCACCGTGGCCAGCGCCGAGCCGAGACGGCCTTTCGCGGCCGCGTTTCCAGCCTCCAGTAATTGGTCGGTGACTCGCGCGAGCGCACTCACCACGACCACCGGCTGCGCGCCGAGTCTGCTCTGCACGATGCCGATCAGCCGGCGGATCGCGGCCGCATCCTCCACCGACGTGCCCCCGAACTTCATGACCACCACATCGTCGCCTCGCTCGAATCTGCTTTGCCGCTGTCGTTCCGCCCTATGTTCGCTCATCTGTCCGCTCCCTTATCAGTTTTGGCGCAAAGAAAAACCCACCGCCAGATCACTTCTGGCGGTGGGTTCGGGTGATTCTCTTAAGATTGCTTTACTTCATCCGATCCCGTCCTCCAGAAGACACGTAATTCGTGTCGACATACCTGTACCTGTCGATGTAATTCGCGTGGACTTCTGGATAAGGGTCTTCATGAAATGTTCAATGCCGAGAACAACTACGATCTAAGAGTAGTCCGCGGCCCGGTCCTGGGGAAATTCAAAATTCCGATAGATGCAATCGATATTTCAAGTGAGTTGAACCCAGCGAGGGAAGGTTTATCTGGGGACAGCCGCCCCCGGCTAGCTTGCCCTGAGCGAAGCCGAAGGGTCGAGCGAAGCTCGACAACCAACTCCTAATCGTCCGTCTTTTTCAACTGCGTGGCGAACTGCCGCAACAGCGCGACAAAGGCGGTCGAAGCCACGGAGAGCGTGCGATCCCGCCGGTAAGCCAGCCCGAGTTCGCGGTACAGCACAGCATCTTCCAGATCGATCAGTTTGACCCGGCCACTCTCCACTTCGTCGCGCGCGAACGATGCGCTGATGAGCGATACGCCCAGATCCGCTGCCACGAAGCTCTTGATCATGCCAATGCTGGGCAGTTCCATTCGTACTTGCAGCTCCGCGTTGTAGGGCCGGAACAGCTTGTCCAGCAGCCTGCGCGTGTGCCCGGTCTTCGGAAAGAGGAGGGGATGTTTGACGATCTCGCTGACCGGCACCACTTTGAATTTGGCCAGCGGATTCTTGGGGCTCACCATCAACATCAGCTTGTCGCGGAAAATCGGCTGGATCTTCAAACTCGGAGACTGGATCGGCAAGGTAAGAATGCCGACCTCGACCTGCCCGTTTTCCAGTTTTTCCACGATTTTGTAGCTGAAATTGCGGTAAATGCTGATCTGCACCGGGGGATAGCGTCGGCAATATTCACCGAAGACCTCAGGCAGAACATACAAACAGGTAGCCTCGTTGGCGCCCACCCGCAGCGTGCCGCGCGGCGTGCCGCTGTGGTCGGCCACTGCCATCAACGATTCATCCCTCAGATTCTTAAGGCGTTCGGCGTATTCATAAAAAACCTGGCCAGCCGGAGTTAGTTTGACCGTCTTGCCCGAGCGGTCGAGCAGTCGGTCGCCATACTCTTGCTCCAGTTGCCGGATTTGTGCGCTAACCGCCGACTGCGAGCGGAAAACCTTCTCCCCAGCGCGGGAAAAACTCCCTTGCCGGGCTACCTCCAGGAATGTGATGAGCTGATCAAAGTCCATTGTGGTTGAGCGAAATTATAGCGGAGTCAACCCCGTTCGAGGTTAATTACCCGGAATCAACCTCGTCAGGGTGTACCCTGAAATTTGCATGGCTTGCATCGAAATTCTGCATTGTACTTTGTATGCACACAGGCAAGAGAATACGAACGGCTGTTCCTGTGGAGAAGTGTGCGACACTCTGATGTTGTGCCAATGTTGTGCCAAGCACGCCCTGGCAAACACGCCCAAGACCAGTGATTCGAAAGGAATTCAGTCCGCTGGACGAAGTCCATGACGACGCGTCTCAACCCGAGAAACGGCCTGCCGCCCGCCCAGGGACTGTACAACCCTGCGCACGAGCACGACGCCTGCGGGATTGGATTTGTCGCCAGCATCAGCGGCCAGAAGAGCCACGACATCATCCGCAAAGGGATCCAGGTGCTGCTCAACCTGGCGCATCGTGGCGCCTGCGGCTGCGATCCCGAAACCGGCGACGGCGCCGGCGTCCTCATCCAGATTCCGCATAAATTCTTCGCACGCGAATGCGAGAAGCTGGGCTTCGCGCTTCCGAAGCCCGGGACGTATGGCGTCGGCATGACGTTCCTCCCGGTGGAGAAGCACCAGCGCCTGCAGTGCGAAGGAATTCTGGAACGCATCATCCGCGAAGAGGGCCTGACCTTGCTGGGCTGGCGTGATACTCCGGTCTACGCCTCGGCGATTGGCCGCGTAGCGCGCGCTTCACAGCCTTATATCCAACAGATCTTCGTGCGATGCGCTCCAGAGATGGACGAAGACGCCTTCGAGCGCAAACTCTACGTCGCACGCAAGCGCGCGGAAAATGAGATCCGCGAGTCGGGCGTAGGAGACGCCGAGATGTTCTATATCCCGTCGCTTTCGTGCCGCACGATTGTTTACAAGGGATTGTTGCTCGCGCCGCAGATCACCAACTTTTACCGCGAACTTTCCGATCCCGACGCCGTCAGCGCGTTATGCCTGGTGCACCAGCGCTTTTCGACGAATACCTTCCCCAGTTGGCAGCGGGCGCATCCGTATCGTTATGTCGCCCACAACGGTGAGATCAATACGCTTCGCGGCAACGTCAACTGGATGCAGGCCCGCCAGTCGCTGCTGCAGTCCCCCCTTTTTGGCGACGACCTGAAAAAGCTGAATCCCATCATCGCTCCGGATGGCAGCGACTCGGCGAACTTCGATAACGCCGTCGAGTTGCTCCTCCAGTCTGGACGCAGCCTTCCGCACGTCATGGCCATGCTGATTCCCGAAGCCTGGTCGGGCAATCCGCACATGAAGCCGGAGAAGCGCGCCTTCTACGAATACCACGCCTGCATGATGGAGCCCTGGGACGGCCCCGCCGCCATCGCCTTCACCGACGGCCGCGTTATCGGAGCTACGCTCGACCGCAACGGTCTGCGCCCCGGACGATACGTCGTCACCCACGACGACCTGGTGGTTATGGCCTCGGAAGCAGGCGTGCTCGACATTG
>Ga0316363_10003342_pt1 | contig 11536 bp, 7 predicted proteins | sample Sb_taG_3_FD_200459 | JGI IMG/M metagenome (GOLD analysis project Ga0316363, IMG submission 200459) | Peat soil microbial communities from Weissenstadt, Germany - Sb_50d_a_PC metaG (v2) (version 2) | ecosystem: Environmental > Terrestrial > Soil > Wetlands > Peat | place: Germany: Weissenstadt...
GATGAATGCAAACGACGTCATCAGGATCGGGCGCAATCGCAATTCGGCCGCTTCAATCGCCGCGTTTGTGATCGATCGGCCTTGTTCGATCAGTTGCTCAGCAAATTCGACGATCAGAATCGAGTTTTTCGCTGCCAGCCCGATCAACATCACCAGACCGATCTGCACATACACGTCGTCCACCAGCCCGCGGAAGGAGATCAAGAGCAGCGCTCCCAATACCGCGGTCGGAACCGCCAGGAGGATGATGAATGGCAGGGCAAAACTCTCGTATTGCGCTGAAAGCGTGAGATACACCACTAATATGCCGAGGGCAAAGATGATGATCGCCTTGCCGCTGGCTTCGACTTCCTCAAGTGCCAGCCCGGTCCACTGGAACGACATCCCCTGCAGCATATTCTGCTTGGCTAGCTCTTCCATGGCGCTCAGCCCTTGACTCGAACTGTATCCGGGCGCCGCAGCCCCATCAATTTCTGCCGAGCGGAAGAGATTGTAGTGATTGATCACCTGTGGCCCCGAGGTCTCCTTCAATGAGACGATATTTCCTAGCGGCACCAATCCGTTGGTGTCCGAGCGCACGTAATACTGCCGCAGGTCCCGCGCATTCATGCGGAATGCTTGATCGGCCTGCACGTAAACACGGTAGGAGCGATTGTTGAAGTCAAAATCATTCACATACTCCGAACCCATGTAGACGCCAAGCGCCTGCGTGACCTGGCTGATCGATACTCCGATGGCCTTTGCCTTCTCGCGATCAATCTCCACCAGTTGTTGGGGATCATTCGCCGTAAAGCTGGTAAACAATCCTTGCAGGTCCGAACGCTGACGACTGCCGGCCACGATCTTGTGAGCGACGGTGTCGATGTCTTGCAGGGTGTTGCGCCCCAGGTCCTGCAGTTCGAATTGGAACCCGCCGAAGCTTCCAATGCCGTTGATCGCGGGAGGTTCAAACGGCACCACGATCGCTCCCGGAACGCTGAAGAGTTTTGGCGCGACACGCGCGACGATATCGCTCACCGCGTGCCCTTTGCCCTTCCGATCGTCAATCGGCTTCAGCGGAGCAAAGATCAGGCCGTAGTTCGACGAACTCCCCCCGGAAAGCGAAAAGCCGGGAACCGCGAAGGCACCGAAGACATCCGGGTCGGCTCGCAGAATCTGCTCCGCTTGTTTTGCGATATCTGTGGTGTAGGCGAGCGAGGCTCCCTGTGGCGCCTGCACCACCACGATGAAATAATTCTGGTCCTCTTGTGGCACGAGTCCGGTGGGTACATGAACGTACATGTATCCAGTAGCAGCCAGTCCGGCCAGGAACAGCAGGACCATTGCATAGCGATAGTTCAACACCTTGCAGATGGTTTTGCCGTACGCACTGGCCAGGCCCTGGATTGCCGCGTCCACGCCATGCGCGAATTTCCTGTAACCACGCGAGAGCCATCCGATGCGGGTCCAATCGAAGATCGAATACTTGTGTTCTTCGCCCCGCAGCAGAAGAGCCGCCAGCGCGGGCGAAAGCGTGAGCGCGTTGAAGAGCGAAATCGCAATGGAAAATGCGATCGTCAACGAGAATTGCCGGTAGAGAATTCCCGTCGTCCCCGGGAAGAAAGAGACCGGCACAAACACGGAAATCAGCACCAGTGAAGTCGCCACCACGGCGCTCGACACCTCCGCCATGGCCGCGGATGTCGCCGTACGCGGATCCGTCTTATCCGCGTTAATGTGCCGCTGGGCATTTTCAATGACCACGATGGCGTCATCCACCACCAATCCGGTCGCAAGAGTGATCCCAAAAAGCGTGAGTGAATTGATCGAGAAATCGAAGAGCTTGATGAAGGCAAAGGTACCAATGAGCGACACCGGGATCGTGACCGCGGGAATAATGGTGGCACGCCAGTCCAGCAGGAATATGAAAATCACGAAGATAACGATGGCGATTGCTTCCTCCAGGGTGGTGACAACCTCCTTGACGGAGTCACCGACCACTGTGGTTGTGTCGAAGGCAATCACGTACTTTATTCCCGGCGGGAACGACCTGGACAACTCCCGGAGCTCGGCCTTGGCGGCCTTGTCTACTTGCAGTGCGTTGGCGTTCGAAAGCTGCTGCACGCCCACGCCGACGGCCTCATGTCCACTGTACAAAAGATTGGTGTCATAGCTCTCTGCGCCAATCTCTGCCCGCCCAACATCCCTAAGTTGCACGATCCCGGTGCGTGTGTTCTTGAGGATAATGTTCTCGAACTCCTTGGGCTCTGACAGCCGGCCTACCACGCGCAGCGCCACCTGGAAGTTCTGCTTCTGATCCGCTGGCGGACGTCCCAACTGTCCAGCGGGGATTTCGACGTTCTGTTCCTGGAGTGCCGCGACTACGTCGGCCGCCGTCAGTTGGCGCGCGGCCAGCTTCGTCGGGTCGAGCCAGATGCGCATGGCATACTTGCGCTCTCCGAAGATAATCACGTCGCCTACCCCGGGAATGCGCTTCAGCGCGTCCTTGACGTAAACGTCCAGGTAATTCGAAATGTACTGGTTGGAAAGACTGTTGTCGGGCGAGTAGAATCCGGCGGCAAACACGAAGTTTGGATTGGCCTTGGTGATGGTCACGCCGGTGTTCTTGATTTCCTGCGGCAGCCGGCCCTGCGCCGTGGCCACGCGGTTCTGCACGTCAACCGCCGCGATGTTCAGATCGTACCCGGTGCGAAAGGTTACGTTGATGCTGCTGGTGCCGTCGTTCGAACTGGTCGAGGTGATGTAGTGCATGCCCTCGACGCCATTGATCTGCTGCTCTAGCGGGATGGTAACCGCGGACTCCACCACCTGTGCGTTCGCGCCCACGAAATTACTGGTGACGGTGACCTGCGGCGGCGCCAAGGTTGGATACAGCGAGACAGGCAGGGTTGGAATACAGACTGCGCCCGCAAGAATGATCAGCAGAGCGCACACCGTGGCAAAAATTGGCCGTGTAATGAAAAAGTTAACCAAATCTACTTGTCCTCTTTTTCGCCGCCGGCGAACGCCGCAGTTGGGTCAATTTACTGAGAATCGGACTGGCTTAGCTGATCGCCTGCACGGGCGTGCCGTCGATCAGGAACTGGATGCCGGAGATGATGACCTTTTCGCCAGGCTTCAAGCCGTCCGTGACGGCATAGTCGTTTCCGATGGTGTCGCCCAAAGTAACCGCGCGCTGTTTGGCGACGGTGCCGTTTTCCTCCTGAGTGGCGACATAAACAAACGACTGGCCCCCGATGCGCGTGACCGCCAGGACCGGAACCGTGGGCGCCAGAGCAGTGCTCCACACCACTCGTGCCTTGACCAGTTGCGCGTTCCGGAACTTGTCGAGGGAAGCGTGGATGGGCGCCTTCACCAGGATGCCCTGGATCCCATTGTCTACCTGCTGCGAGATGAAATTGACCTTCGTGCTCCCGATCACCTCGCCGCGGCTGGTGACAATTTCCACCGGAAGACCCATACGGATGTTTCCTGCTCGTTCGGTGGGAATGTAGATGTAGGCTTCCAATTCGGCGTTCTCGTCTACGGTTGTTAACAGCGTCTGCGGCGACACGTAGTCGCCGATGTGCACTGGGATATCGCCGACGATTCCCTCGAACGGCGCCGTCAAGTTGTAATACGCAAGCTGGCGCTGCTGGGTGACACGCGCGGCAGTCGCAGCTTCCCAATCCGCCTTGGAATTCTCGAAGGCCTGCACTGCCAAGTCGTAGTTTTGCTTGCTGGTGACGCCGGCCTCATATAATTTCCGCTGCCGCTCCACTTCCTGCTGGTTGTAGTCGAAGGTGGCCTTCTTCTGTGCTTCTGTGCTGCGCTGCTGGTCCACCGTTGCCCGCTGCTTCAACGGATCGATCGTCATCAACACTTGTCCGCTGCGCACGTGGTCGCCTGACCTGACCAGGATCCGCGTCAGTGAACCATCCACCTGGGGCTGGATGCTGGCTGAACGGCGCGACTTCACCGTCGCCACATACTCATCGACCTGAGGCACAGGCACCATGGTGACGGTTTCCGTCTTGACCTGCAGCGGCCGCGGGGCGGGCTGTTTCGCTTCCGTATTGCTGCACCCGGGACTCAACAAAACAGCGAACCCCAGCAGCATAGCAAAGGGAACGACTGCGAGCTTTGGCCGAATCGCCATCCTCGAACCCCCGTTCCGTTGGAGATGTCCGCTTCGCGCCGAAAGATTCAATATGTACCGATAGGTAGGCACTCTAGCGCGGCTTCAAGCAGCTAACGCCAATGAACGCCAATATAGATGGCGAACTCAGCTTGCGCGACGATAGGCAGGTACTCCCACCTCTTCCATCCGAGCCACCGCGCCTCTCAATGCATTACGCATACATCACGGCACTAGCATCTGATGTGAGCTGCGGTGCTGTCAGTGATACAGCTCACATTCTGCATAGCAAACCCGAGCGGTTGCGGTCGCACATGCAGCAGTGCCACGAGCATCGCCCCCGAGTGAGTGCCACAGCCCGCAAAAGCTGGTTGGGCGGGTATCTTCGAGTGTTCCCCGTTTCGAGATCCTCGACGGCCTGAGGCGCCCGGCCTCGAACAAGGGTGACATCGAGTCGAGTAGCTTCGCGCAATCCGTAACCGTGAGTGCACGCGAATCTGTTGTTGAGATTTTCATCTGCCGTCCATCAGCGCTCGCGCGCCGTCTTTAGGGCTGCTGTCCACCAGAGGAGATCGTCGATCATGACGTTCGCTGGCTTATCCAACTCGGCGAGGCCTTTTTCCACATCTCCGCCCTGGAAGTGCGCCCAAAGCGTTGCCACTGGAATGTGAACAGATGATCGAATCGGTGCCATTTGAATCTCGATTGCCGTCTCGCGAAGCTGCTGGACGGCTCGCGCACCCATGGCGCTGCCATAGCTCACAAAGGCGGCGGCCTTGCGGTTCCACTCCGGATAAACCCAGTCGATCGCATTCTTAAGTGCTGCCGAGGGGCCGTAGTTGTACGGTGTGGTCTAGTCGGGCCTGCCCGCCCATCACCAAACCTTCATTCCGCCATCGACGACGATATCGACTCCGGTCACGTACGAACTATCATCCGAGGCCAGGAACAAAGCGACGTTCGCTACTTCCTCGGGCCGGCCGGGGCGCGAATACCGTGTTCTCGCCCCTCCATAGCGAGCTGCCGCGTCATCCCGATGATCCCTGCCTTGGCCGTCGTATGCGCCAGTGAGCCCAGCGTCTTGAAGCTCATAAGGCCGTTCAGAGACGCCGTGTTCACGACGACGCCGTGGCTGGCCTTCAGATACGGCCACGCCGCGCGGGTGAGAAAAACCAGATCTATTTCTTCCCGCAGATCGCGGTTCCATTCCTCGTTGGTAATGTCTTTGAGCCAGTTGAAGTACGCCATCGCGGCGTTGTTGAACAGCGCGTCGATCCGCCCGTACTCGCGCACGGCGAGATCGACCACCGCCTGACACTCGGACGGTTCGGTCAGATGGCAAGGCTGAAGGGAGATCATCGTTCCGCCCTGGGCGCGAACCATTTCAACCGTAGCTTCAGCCGCGGCGACGTTCACGTCGCAACCGACGACCGACGCACCCTCTCGAGCGAATGCCAAGGCGGCCGCGCGGCCTGATTTGCTGCGATTGCGAGGACCTTATCTGCGACCGCGGCCGCCTCGCAGGTCCCGGCGCCGAGCGGGGATGCGCGGTCAAGGAATGCCGAGCGGCTGATCTCGCCGGCCAGCAACTGCCCTTGTAGCAGCGCGAAACTCACACCGTGTGACGTAAGGTCGACCATGGGTTCTCTCGTTTCAGCGACCATTTGGTCGCGCGTGGCGGCGTGCCCAGTCGGGGACCTTCGTGAGCGCACGGCCGAACTCGCGTTCCAGGCCAGCGATGTCGGCGCTGTAACCGACGCGCTCGAACCATTGCAGCATCAACGCCGTATCCTGGCTGTACTGCCGGACCTGTTCGATTGGCGTCTGCGCGAACGCAATCGGCCGACCCAGCACCTCCGTCAGGATCTCCGCCGCCTCCGGCATCGTTCGTACGTCACCGGCGAGATCGATCTCGCGGCGGTTCAAGGCGGCGGCGTCGGTGAACGCGCGCGCGCCGAACCAGCCGATGTCGTCCACCGCAATCATCTGTAGCTTCGTGCCTGGCCCGAGCGCCCAGGCCAGCGTGGGGCCCTGGAGACTGTAGGGCGCTAGCAGGTTCTCCATGAAGAACACCGGACGCAGGATCACATGCGAGGGGAAGCGGAGGCCGCGCACGGTTTCCTCGATGCGCCACTTGTTGTCGAAGTGCGGGATGCCCGTCCGCTTGTGGGCCGATCCCACGGATGTGTAGACGTAATGTTCGGCGCCGGCCTCGCGCGCCAGCGTCGCAAGACGCTTGCCCTGCGCCTCTTCCCGCTCGACGCCCGCCTCCAACGTGTTCTGCACGCCGAAGACGCCCCACACGCCAGCCAACGCACGGCGCAGCGTCGCCTCGTCATCGAGATCGCCCTTGACGACGTCGACGCCGTGGCGCGCCAGTGCCGCCGCCCGCTCGCTGTCCGGCATGCGCGTCAGGCCGCGCAGATAGAACCCGGCGCCCTGCAGCGCCTGCGCGACCGCGCCGCCCTGATTGCCTGTCACTCCGGTGATGAGAATCGTTCGATCGCTCGTCATGATGTATTCCTTTCTATGAATTAGCGTTAGTTGGCTCTCACGGGGACTTTCGTCAAATCCCTCGATCTTTTACTTGATCGATCCACGCGCGACTGGAACAACCCGGTAAAGGCTGGTCGCACATCGACGAAGATCACCGCCCACAGTACAGCCACGAAGAGAGCCAGCGGAAGCCCGCTCGGAGCCATCAAGCGTGGAAACAAAGAATGTTGACGATCACCGGCGCCAGCATGGCCACCGCCAACGGTACGTAACGGTTGACCAGCAGAAGTACCGCTGCGATGACCTGAAACGCGAAGATCACCATCAGGTAATGCGAGGCGTAGAGGGCACCCATGAACTGTCCCGCGATGCCCCCCGGCGGGGGCAGGGGAATGAAGTTCAGAAAGCCGTTCAGGCCGAAAACAAGGAAGATCACGCCCGCCAGATATCGGGCGATTGCGGAAACGGATCTCATAACCGGGTTCTCCTTTTCGGTTGGCAGCCATTAACCATGGCGCCAAGCATATTGATGTCAATATAGTTGATGGTGTATACTTCGGGAAGATTCAGAATCTTATGGCCCACGGTGTTCAGGAGACGTCGCACGTTTGGCTCGTCATGTTGAAGGCGATGCGCGCGTTGACGCGCTACGCGGCAGCGGGAATCGAAGGAACTGGACTTGGCGACTCGGATTTTCGCGTGTTGGAGGTGCTGCTCCATAAGGGGCCTTTGCCCGTCAATACGATAGGCCCGATCGTCGATCTCACACCAGGTTCGATCAGCATTGCCGTGGACCGTCTCGTCGCGAAAGGCTTGGTCAGCCGGGTCGAGAGCACCGAAGACCGGCGCGTTCGGATCGTTGCCCTCACCCCACGCGGCAAGGACCTTATTGTTTCAGCCTTCCGAAAGCATTCCGGGCAGATGAAGAGAGTGTTCTCTCAACTGAGCCCCGAGGAGCTTCGTGGCCTCGAAGTGGCGCTTAAGAAGATCGGCAAGCAGGCTGCTGCGCTGATGGAGCAGAGTTGAACGGCTCCATAAAGTAGTCAATGTGAGCAGCTACATCGTGCAGCTGGGCGCTTCGCGCAGCAGGTCAGCGCCGGCCAAACGTGTTCCCGCTCGCAAGTTGTCTTTATGCCAGACGGCTCGTTTCCCATGCTCAGGTTGTCGCGCCTGGCGTGAATCGTAAATCGATCACGGACATCCCATGTTGAAGTAGGGACGATACCTCATGGCGACGGATATAAGGCCGGCGGTTCCGCCCGGCTCCGAACAACCTCCTGCGCGCACCTGGCGAGAGCGCTTAAAAGCGCTGGAAAATGTCAGACCGCTGCTGAAGATGGTGTGGCAGACAAGCCCATCCTTGGCGCTGATCTCCATCATTTGCCGCTTGGTGCGAGCCATCCTGCCGGTGGCAACTCTTTACATCGGAAAGCTCATTATTGATGCGGTTGTTCGCAGCGTACGTGGCGGCCGAATAGACGCAGGGTACATTTGGAAGCTCGTAGCAATTGAGTTGGCGCTGGCGGTGCTATCTGACTTTCTCGGCAGGGCCGTGGCGTTAGCTGACAGCCTGCTCGGCGACCGGTTCACGAACCGCGTGAGTGTTGACCTCATGCGGCACGCCTCGACACTCGACCTGGCCCACTTCGAGGAGCCGGAGTTTTACGACAAGCTGGAGCGCGCTCGCCGCCAGACGATGGCCCGCATGCAGCTGATGGCCGAGGTGATGGGAACGGCACAGGATCTGGTCACGCTGGCTACCTTGACCTCGGCACTCCTGGTGTTCTCCCCCTGGCTGCTGTTGATGCTGGTTTGCGCCGTGCTTCCCGCGTTCCTCGGCGAAACCCATTTCGCATCGCTCAGCTATTCGTTGCTCTACCGGTGGACTCCGCAGCGTCGAGAACTCGACTATCTGCGGTGGCTGGGCGCCACGCAGGAGAGCGCCAAAGAGGTAAAGATTTTTGGTCTCGGCGACTATCTGATGAATAGGTACAAACGACTCGCCGACGGCTTCTACGACGAGAATCGTGCGCTGGCACTTCGGCGGGCTGCCGTGGGTTCGGTACTCGCTTTGGTAGGCACGGCCGGCTACTACGGTGCCTATGTAGTGATCCTCTACCGCACCTTGCATGGAAGCTTGACGGTGGGTGATCTGACGTTCCTGGCCGGCAGCTTTGCGAAAAGTCGCGGACTGATAGAGGGTGTCCTGTCGCATGTCTCTAGCGTAAGCGAGCAGGCTATGTATCTGGAGGACCTCTTCGCCTTCTTCCGCATGGAGCCGCGAATTCGGTCCAAACCTTCGGCGCTGCCGGTCCCACGGCCCATACGAGAGGGGCTTGAATTCCGCAATGTCAGCTTCCGTTATCCTGGCGCCGAACGCGACGCGCTACACAACGTCAGTTTCGAACTGCGTCCTGGCCAGCGGATCGCTCTTATCGGAGAGAATGGCGCCGGGAAGACCACGATTACCAAACTCATCGCGCGTTTGTACGACCCGACCGAGGGGCAGATCCTGCTTGATGGTACGGATCTGCGGGAATTCGACCTTGAGGATTGGCGCGGTGAAGTGGGAGTGATCTTCCAGGACTATATGCGTTATCACATGCTCTTGTGGGAGAACATCGGCTTGGGGCGGGTCGAGCTTCTCGGAGACCGGCAGCGCATAGAGAAGGCCGCACGACTCAGTCTGGCTACTGATGTTGCCGCGCGCCTTGAGAAGGGTCTTGAGCAAATGGTCGGCCGCCGTTTCACGGGAGGAGTGGACCTGTCGGGGGGAGAGTGGCAGAAAGTCGCTTTGGGCCGTGCTTACATGCGCGACGCACAGCTGCTGATCCTGGATGAGCCCACCGCCACGCTTGATGCGCGTGCCGAGCACCGTGTTTTTGAGCGCTTCGCCGATCTCACCCGGGGCAAGATAGCGGTTCTGATCTCACACCGGTTTTCAACGGTACGCATGGCGGATCGCATTCTGGTGCTGCATGACGGGGAAGTTCTCGAACATGGAACTCATGAGGAGTTGCTTGCGCTGAATGGACAGTACGCAGAGCTTTTCGAGCTGCAAGCTTCCGGGTACAGGTGAGAGCGCTGGCGTTTGACGCGATCTTCGCGGGATACGAGGACGCCAATGTTTTGGATCGGAAGCAGTCGTGTGCAAGACCTGCCTCTGCTTAGGCTGATTTTCTCGCGGGCGCTGCTTTCAAGAGGGGCAGTTTTCGGGTTCCGTCCGGTTGGTCACGAATCCGGAACCAACCCTGAAAAGACGTATGACGGGATGGCATGAGCTTTTTACTGTTTTTACTAAAATTCCTCAGTTTGGGGTGTGACACCCTGTTGCGGGTTGTGACGGTTTGTGGAACCAAAAGCTGGACAAGTGTCCGCCATTTCAAAGTGTTACAATGGAAGTGCTCGGAAATTAAGGAGTTTGGAAAGGATGCGGGTTAAAATCCCTCCCTCTCCGCCAGTTCTTCCCCAAGGATCATCGCTTCGTCTCGGATGCCTGGAGGTCGAGCCCGGCGCGCTCTCCGTTGATGAGGACGATCCCTGAATTCAGCAATTGCTGCCCGTTGCAATCGTACTGCGCATAGCAGTGCATGGCGCTGAAGGGCAGAAAGAATTCGACGGACAGCGATTTCTCTACCGCCGATCCCTTGACGGTGGTGCTGAAATCCACTCCATCAAAGCTGGAATCCTGCTGGAAGTAGGCGAGCACGGGCCGCACCAGGTGGGAGACGTGATCGTCAAATGCCAGCGCCGCGGCGGCGTACCGGCTGACCGGCTGCTTCTGGTCCAACGCGGTGGTCATGGAAAGTTGCAGGTAGGCTCCCTCGTGGAAACCTATGAAAGTGGGTGGAGCATAGGAGACGAAGTTTGCCTGGGATGCCAGGTCCCTGAGGATGCGCGCTACCACCTCCTGGTGGGAGGCTTCGAGCGCCTCCAGCGTGCCCGGTGTGATCAAACGGACAGGCATGGCGGGCGGCTTGATCAAGGCCTGCGCCACCGAAGGTTCGGCGGCGGGAACGGGCTGGGGAAGCGCTCCCGGCGCCCGCTCGCGTTTCCCTTTGGCATGTTTGTTCCAGTCGGCGGGCACGGGATCATCGGAAAGCCACAGCATCATGGGTTCACCATTAAGGTAAGCGTGGCCATCCAGCAGCGCCGCCTGCTGTCCCTCGACATCCGTGGCGTTTACCAGTTTCTTGGCGGCGGCCCGCGGCAGGACCACAACTACGTTCTCGGAATTTTCCGCCTTGATGCCCGACACGGTGCCCCGGATGTGATGAGACACTTCCAAGGCAAAACCCTGGAAGTCCTGGTCGGAGGGGAATTGCGGCACCGCGACTTTCAACAGCGGGAGCATGACGTCGAGGAACGTCTTGCGTGCCCGGGCATTGCCATCCATGGGCGGAGCCGCATAGGAAGCGTAGTAATTGCCGGTGATCTGCAGCACCGTCTGGTTCTCGAACTTCGCAAAGCGGATGGAGCGCTGGTCGAGTTGCCGCTGCTTAGCCTCATTCACGTCCAGCACCCGGCTGAAATAGAACGGATAGGGAAACTTGAGGGCCTCCATCTGGGTGGCGACCGCCTGCAACGTCCCGGTGTAGCGCTGTTGCAGCGCGCGCAGCTCCGGGTCGGCGATCTCCAGGGGAGAAACCACCTGTGCCATTCCCGGCGCAATCGCTGCCCAGACGAGCAGCGATCCCGCAAGGACACTAATTCTTCGCATATACCACACCGGCCGAATGGTAGGGCGGGTCGGCAACCGCCCGGATATAGGAGATTAGCGCCTGAATGTCGGACTTCGAAAGCGTGTATCCGAACGAGGGCATCTCGGGCGATCGGCTTAGCGCCGGACCGCCATGGCTGATGATCGCCACCAGGTCAGCGTCGCTCATCTTGTTGAGCGTGTCGCCTTCAGCGAAGGCATGC
>Ga0316363_10003353_pt1 | contig 11490 bp, 9 predicted proteins | sample Sb_taG_3_FD_200459 | JGI IMG/M metagenome (GOLD analysis project Ga0316363, IMG submission 200459) | Peat soil microbial communities from Weissenstadt, Germany - Sb_50d_a_PC metaG (v2) (version 2) | ecosystem: Environmental > Terrestrial > Soil > Wetlands > Peat | place: Germany: Weissenstadt...
GAAGGAAAGAATGTCAGGGAGGGATCGAACCCGCCCAAAGACGAGAATCCACAGTTGAGCACGGTGAGGTTCTCCTGTACGTTTCGCCAGACTGGCCCAATGCAGAAGAATTTGCCAAGAGGCGCCTGCATGAATCTGCGGGGACGTTAGACGAAAGATCCGCGTTGTGCTGCTCGTGCGGACGGCGGCGCCTGGATGGCAGTCTACCGCGAGGACGAGTTAGTGGCGGTCGTTGTCATTATCCGGATGTTCGTGGCGCCACTTCCAGTATTCCGACTGTTCCTTAGCCTTCAGCTTGGAGAATTCCCGATGTGTTTTGCGCTGAGCCTTCTCCCAGGCTTGGTAGGCACGGGCTTCGTGGTCGTCCCAATTATGGCAATCCTTATGGTCGCGGTCGTAGTATCCGTTGTCGGGGCAGTTTCGATCCTTGTCGTTGGCCTGGATGCACACGGGCGCAATCAGGGCCGCACCCACCAGAAGCGAGCCTAGATACCAATGGAGTCGCTGCATGCGTTTCTCCTTAGGCGGGACTTCATTATGCTTTCAACCCCGCTGGTTTGCCCTTGTACGCCACCAACCTTGGGCAAGACTGTGCAATGTTGAACACTTCAGCGTTTTCATTCGCCCGTAACGCTAAAGGTCGGGTGCAATGAAGAGTACCGGGCTCTTTAGGGATGGAAGGCTTCGCACGACGTCGAAGCCGACGATTCGGCACAACGGACGGTATGGATTCTGCGTTGAAAGTGATAGAACTGATTCCTCGGAATCAGGTTCGCTCTGCGAGCATGGGGACGTTGCGGACATGAAGACCCTTGGCAGATTTCAAGCTCGCCTGCCCCACGATCTGGCGAAGGCCATTGATCTAAGTTCTCCAACCCCCGGTTTGTCACCTACCCGGTAGTAACTTCGCAGGAAACAAAATTGGCGCTGACGGTAGTGCACAGAATTAGCGCAAAAATCTAAGCGTGTTTTTCAGAGCGTTCACCTTATTGAACTTGGCGATCACTCTAAACTTGGGGCACCCATTTCTTCTGGCATGCGCTATCCCAGGTCCCAAAATCGGGACCTGGGGCGCCCGGATTTTCGGCATTCAGGAACACGGGCTAACTTTCGGAAGAGGGAGGCGCCGAAGCACGGGGCTGGTTGTCGATTACCGGGCGAGGCGCGGGGAGAAAGTCGGCCAAGTGGACGTGGGCCGATTCGATGAGATCCGGCTCGAGCTTTTCGCGCTGGCCATGGCAGTGTTGATAGAGCGCGAGGCCCAGGGGGGTGGGGGTGACATCGAAGCTGTCGGCGTGGGAATACGAACTGAAGTCGAATGATTTCTCAATCAATCCCAAGTTGAACAAATAGCCGAGATCGGTAGCATCCCTGTAAAGGTCGTTTACGCCGGTGATATCAACGATTTCCTTTGGGGTGAAAACGACGGAAGCGGGGGCAGAATTCTCGAATGCCGGCGCGGCGTCCAGGGCCCGCGCACATGCGGCGGCGAAGATTTTGGCCTCGACGGGCGTGACGTGGACCAGCAAGTCGACAAGGATCTGATTGGAGTCATCGGGCTCGTCAACTGAGCAGGATGAGAGGAGGAGGCCGGTCCAAAGATCCGAGGTCAGTTCATCGCGGGCCCAGGACCCTTCGCGCAGGATGCTCGCGACAAGCTTGCCGTGGGCGCGAAGGCGGCCGGCATCAGGCTCGACGGCGAGCAACTTCTCCGCGGTGAGCGCGATTTTGAAGACGGCTGCTGTGTGGTCCACGTCGAGTTGCCCGTTGAACAAAAGGATCGCCTCCCCGGCATCGGTCGGACAAAGGCGGGACAGAAAGAGGAAGGTGCGGAGGCTACGAAACATCTCCGCGACTTGATCGGGATCAGTGAGAGTGACGATCTGCTTTATGAGCACTCCCCACAGGTCCACATCCATGCCCGGAGGCAAAACAAACGCGAGCCCGATGCCGTCCTCTTCGTGGCGTACGACCTCGGCGTGAACGGAGACCTGCAACTCTGAGTTGTTTTCGGGCTCGCCTTCCTTACGAAGGATGAGGTTCATCAGTTCGCCGACGCGGGGACGCTCATCCAGGAGGAGGTAGATGCCGTAGGCGCTGATTTCTTTGATAGCGGCAGGCGTGGAGGCGGAGTCGGTCCCGTAGAGGGCCGCGAGCCCGGTTGCGGGCCGCCGCTCGGCGCGCCGCCGCTCCTCTTCGCTGGGCCTTTGCAACGCACGCTTCAAACCGCTCAGCCAAGCCATCGCTGAAAATCTCCAAGCTGAAGTGCCGGCGGCGCAAACGATTTGAGGGATCAGAAGGGGGAACCGGGGCGCCATTCAGGCACAGCCGTGAATACCTTCCATCCATGAGATGGTGACAACACAATAGCAGAAGCATGAGAACAAAGGCAGCGTTCGGCGGTAAAAAATGTGGGTCCGGGAAGCCGTGGGCCGGTAGTAGACTGGCGGCACCACTTTCCCAGGGGGGCCGCTCTATGACTCGCACATTCGTCTTCGCCGGGCTGCTTTTCACTGTCGCCTTGCCCGCTGCCATCGCGCAATCGGCCTCCGACGCATGCTCACTGCTCACTCAGGCCCAGGTATCGGCCGCCGTGGGCGCGCAGGTGGGCGCGGGCACGTATGTGATGCCCACCTTCAAGACCACCTGCACCTGGACGGCGACGGGCAAAATCGTGACTCTGATGACCACGACGCCCGCCACGTTCGAGGCCGGCAAAACGTCTCCGGCATACAAAGTTGTGCCCGCTGGCGGCATTGGCGACGACGCCTATTACGTTGTCACGGGCGGCACCATGGTGAGTCTCATCACCAAAAAAGGGAGCGTAGCGTTCAAAACGAGCGTCTACATCCAGCTGCCTGTCGACACGCTGGAAAACATGGAGAAGACGCTGGCTCTCGAGGTCGCATCGAAGCTGTGAAACGCACGAGGGAAACGATGCTCCGGGAAGAAACTCGCGGAGTCGCCAGACGTTTCTGTCTCGCGGTCAGGGCTGCGGGCGTGTGCGATTAGGATTCATGCCATTTCGCACCATAAGTTGTGCAACTGTCTCATTTCCAAACACATCGAGTGATCGCAGTCACAACTGAACATGGGAATTTCGGGTCAAATTGGGGAATAAAGTCAATAGAAAAGCGCCCGGTTTTTTGACTCAGTGATCGCACGCGAGCAAATCGGGGGTCGCAAGCGATCACAGCAAGCTTTGTTCCACTTCCACTTCTCCATTTTCAGAGCCTGCCAGAGCAATCATTCAATTCGTACCTGGGCCCACTATGTCAGATCAAAATCGAAAAAGGATCTCGGCAGTTCGATTCATTCGCAAACTGCATGACAGCTCACGAAGTGTTTTAGTGGAGGCCAGTAACGGGCTCGAATATGTGGTGAAGTGGCTGCTCAACCCGAAGAGCGCAACCGCAATCCATACCGAGGCATTGGGAGCCTCGATCTACGAGGAATTCGGCCTTCCTGTTCCTTCGTGGGCGCCAATCGAGGTTTCAAACGATTTTGTCGATGCCAATCCTTCCATGTGGTTCGAGTTGCAAGGCGGGACTGCCAAGCCGCGAAGCGGGTTCCATTTTGCATCACGCTCGCTAGACGTCGATACGTGCAGAGTGTTTGAGACTGTGCCCGAGAGCTGGCACAGCAGGATTCAAAATCGTTCTGATTTCTGGGGCGCACTGGCAATCGATGTCTGGCTTGATAGCTGCCACAGCCGCCATGCGCTGTTTGTTGAGGATGACCAGGCCTCGAAGCTAACGGCGTTTTTCATCAGCCATGGGCACATCCAGGCTGGTCTCAATGGGCAGCAACGGAAATCTTTCCGCCCTTACCTTTACCCTGATAGACGCATCTACGCCGCGACAGAGATGAAAGCCGCGCTTGGTTCCTGGGTTGAGCAGATTGAGACGAGAGGAAGCGCAGTATTCCTGACGGTTCTGCGCAACCTGGAGGTCGACGTGACGAAGCCGTTTGTGCGAGATTTCACAGAAAGAGTCCTCACGCGCGCCCGGTCACTGCGGAGAACCGTTTCCGCGATGGAAGCGGAATTTGCAGATGCGCACGGCAAGAAACCAGCGCGCTCGGTTCATCCGCCTGCTTTTTCGACTGCAGCTTGCGATAGCCTCACTGCCGGGAGGGCCTGCTCCACTCTCTGATCCGAACTGGAACCGGCGAGAGCAGTTTGCAGAGAACAGTGAACCACTGGGTTGCCTGCCTTCAATTTTTTGAAGCTTTCTTCCGGCCGGCTTCGGCTGCGTCGCCCTGCCTGAAGCCCTTCGAGCCGGGAATCTTTAGAAGCACGGAGTTGCGGCACGGCTCATCCAAGCTTCAGCGAAAGAGGCAACGATATTTCAGCGGGGCTCATCTGTTGGCGGAGGAAGACAAGGAGGTTCGGCAAATGACATTCAAATGGTTGGCTCTTCCCGCACTCGTAATGGCAACGTGCTTAGTGAGTTCTTCCCCATCGAGGGCCTACGCGGCTGCTCCGCAGGCTTCGGGCTATGATCATGACCAAGGGGGCTGGGACGCGCCACCGGCCGAGTTTCGCGACGTGCAGCGGCGGGGCTTTCACGATGGCATCGAGGCCGCGCGAAGGGACTTCGATCATCATCGTCGAGCGGATGCCGACGACCACGAAGAATACCGTCATCCGCACGTGGATCACGCAGTTCGTGACGACTATCGGGAGGGTTTCCGCCGCGGATATGACGTGGCGATGCATCACTTGATGGGACGGCCGGGCCTGTAAGCACGCATGGCACGGCACAAAATGTGAAACCCCAGCCTCTCGCGGGCTGGGTTTTTTTGTGACTTATGCTCCGGTTTGTGTGGGGTGCTGTTCGGCTGCCTACTCCTTCTTGCCCAGCAATGCGTTCACGCGCTCGATGACCGCGAAGGCATCGGCGATGTAGACGACATCGGCTTTGCCGCGGGTCCATCCGCAATTGGGATCGAGTGAGACGGCGCGGCGCTCGCCGATGAAGCGCCAGCCGACGACGTGCGGCTCTTCGCCGTGGCAGCAGGTGGCGAGGCCCTTGGGATGACGCGGAGTGGAACCGGTTTGGCCGACCTGATTGAGATGGGTGAGGAAGGGAAGAACGGACTGGCCTTCGCCGCCCTGATCGACGAGAGATTTGCTGCTGCCGAGTGATGCGCCGGAGCGCGAGAGGAACTGAGTAATCAGGTTGGCAGCCTCTTCGACGTGGGTCTGGCCGTCGGGCTGCTTTTTCGTCCAGCCTGCGCCGGCGACGAAAAGCAACTTCGCGTCGGGGCGGATGGTTTGCTGGTCAACTTTTGGAGAACGGAAGCCGGTCACCTGCGTGCGCAGCTTCGGCAACACGGCGGTGATGGCAATCTCGTCGGGCTGCGCGTGCGGCTGGGACGGGTCGGCGACGAAGGGCGCGTGGGTCCCGGTGTCGAGCAGGAGAAACCACGGCCGTTGATCGCGGGTGATGACGGCTTCAATGCGCTGGCGGTAGAACCAGCGCGCGGCTTCGACAGATTGGGCTCCGCCGATCGCCGTGATGTGGGTATCGATGACGCCGCCGACGCGATGGGCAACCGCAGCCATGACGCGGGTGAAGCGCGAGGATTGAGGCGCGAGGACGATGGTGGGCATTGCGGCGCGACAGAGGGCCTCGCAGGCTGCGGCGTCGGAGGCAAAGCGCGCCTGCGCGAATTCCTCGCCCGAGACGGCAAGCAGGCGCGGCGCGGCGGACTGGAGCGCTTTGGAGAGGTGTTGCGGATTCGCGGCGACGATGCCGATGGTGAGCTCCGCGCCGAGGCGCGCAGCGAGTTCGCGAGCGGTGGTGACGGCTTCAAGCGAGGCCTTGGTGAGAGCGGAGCCGGATTCGTCGGCGTGGGTGAGTACGAGGATGGATTCCATTGTTTTTCCTTGAGCCGGTAGCTTGTAGCCAGTAGCCGGTAGCTAAGGGCTGAGAGCGGCTAGCTGTCTTTCCCGATCCAGGCTACGAGTTCTGCGGCGATGGAGTCAGGGGTCATGTTCTTCTCGATGCGCGTCTCGCGCTGCTGTTTGGGCAGGCTGACCGAGACGTAGCGCAGGGTGGTCGAGTCGAGCGCGGTGGTTTTGGCGCGCTGCAGAGCGGGCATCATGGTTCGCATATTGCTCATGCCGATCTGCGGATTGTTGCGGGGTTCCGGCAAATTGCCGGTAGCCCAGCCGAGCACGGCGGGCGGACCGGCGCAGATGGAAACCTGGTGCTTCCCGCCTTCGACGCGCTCCAGGACTTCAAAGGAACCGTCGTCGCGGAGAGTGATGGCATCGACGCCCTGGAACTGGTCGGTGATGCCGAGACGCTCGCCAACGAGCTGCAGCGTGACGCCGGCGCCGCGGGAAGCCGACTCCCAGCCGCCGAAGACGAGCAGCCTGGTGCGGTCGAGGCCGGGGATGGCGGCGATGGTGTCGGCGAGGATGGCGGAGGTGGAATGAGCATCGGGGAATCCGCCGATGGGGCCGTCGATGGGGACGAGCTCGAAGGCAACTTTTTGCGCGACGGTCATCATGACCTGTTGCAGCTTGGCCTTGGGACCGAGGGAGACGAGGTAGAGTTTGCTGGGATTTTTGGCGGCCAGAGCAGCGGCCTCGTAGAGTGCGCTTGCGGCCCAGGGGTCGAGGACGGCGGGGAGGACCATTTCGTTTTTGATTGCTGGTCCGCTCGGCGATGTGGCAGGTTCCAGCGTCTGCAGTGGGTCGGGAACAATTCCCGCGCAGACGACGATTTGGAGTGGCTGTGGCATTGAGTATTTGCTCCGTCAGGGGCTAAAGCCCACTTTCTTTTTGCGCATCTTTCGGCGCGACTCAAGTCGTGCCCTGATACAAACCGCTTTCTACAACAAGGTCCGGAAACGCAACCGCAGGTCCTTCGCTCCGCTCAGGATGACAGTTCGGAAAAACATGTGGTGCGGCATGACATTTCCTCAGGGGCTGAAGCCCCGATCATTTTTATTTCGTCATCGGCACGACTGAAGTCGTGCCCTGACACTTCATGCTCTTACAACGCATTTTTCGTCAAGCTCTGAAGCTTTCTCATCGTTCACCTCACGAACAGTATTACAGTGCGCTTTCCCACAGCGGCTATTCATTCCTGCAAATGAAATGTCCTATTCCATCAGGAAAAGCAACCGCAGATCCTTCGACTCCCTGCGTCCGTTCCGCGGACTCCGGTCGCTCAGGATGACAGCTTGAGTTAAGGCAACTGCGTGGACGAGCCATGATGGCTGAGAGCTGAAAGCTCTTAGCAGCATTTCAGTTTTCTCCGCTGTGGAGGCCGCCGGAGCCGGCGCGGAAGTCGATGTTGCTGCGCTCGCCGTCGGGCGAGTGGGCGCAGTTCCAGAGGCAGGCGCCGCAGTGGACGCACTTTTCGCGCTCGAAGGCGGGAGTGCCGTCGGAGTCGAGGGTGATGGCCTGGCCGGCGCACATGGCGATGCAGGTCTTCTCTTCGCAGGCAATGCAGCGGCGTTTGTCGAGAAACACAACGTGGTCGGCGAAGCCGGGCATGGCCTGCACCTTGCCGCCAAGCAGCAGAGCGTCCTGGTGCGTGACGAGCAGTTGCCCGTCGAAGGGGATCTCGGGCCAGCCGCGCATAGAGAGCAAGGCGTCGTGGAGTGGACGGCCGTCGGCCATGGCCAATTCGGCGGCCTGGCGGAGCTTGAGGCGGGATTGGCCATGAGTTGCGAAGCGGCGAATCTGGCTGGACGCGGGTGGAATGTGCGCGGGCAGCGAGAGGCGGCCGCGGGTGAGGCCAGCGAGCGCCATGCCGATGAGGCCGCGGAGGACGCCGCGATGAAAGCCGTTGCGCGCGTTGGCGGCTTCCTGGGCGCCGCGTTCGACGGAACTCGAACGCCGACGTTTCTCATAAGTGGCAGCGAGGTTCTGTTGCGTGAACGGCTGGCCCGCGCGGAGTAGTTCGAGGACGGAGTGGCCGAGCTGGACGCCGGTGGACCAGGCCTCGTCGACACCGGAGCCGGTGAGCATGTTGGTGGATCCAGAACCCTCGCCGATGCGCGCGTAGCCGTCGCCGGTGAGGAAAGGCTCGCCGTGTTTGCCTGATTCCTCGAGCGACTTGGCTCCCCAGGAGCGGAGCGTGCCGCCCGCGAGGTGGCGCCACAGCGCGGGGTGCTGGATGTAGTGCTGCAGATAGCGATAGGCGGTGCGCGCGGGATCGCCGAGCCAGGAGGGGATGAAGATGCCGACGGAGGCGAGGCGATCAGGGTGCACGTATAGAAAGCCGAAGATTTCAGGCTCGGGGAAACCGAAGGTATGCCAGACGGTGCCGGGCTCGAGCTTCGAGTCTTCGGGGAGCTCGATGACGAACTTCATGCCGAGGGCCCACTCGCGGCGGGCATGGCCGGCAGGCAGGCCGAAGCGCTCGTCGAGCTTTTGGCCGACAGCGCCCACGGGGCCATCCCCGACGACGGTGAGGCGGGCGTGGACGTCCATGCCGGGCATATAGCTGTCGGCGGGAGCGCCGAGCTTGTCGACGCCCTGATCGGCGAGTCGGAGACCGGCGACGGCGCGTGTTGCGGTGTCAGAGGACTCAGCAAAGATGGGCGCGGCGACGGGCATGCCGGGCCAGATCTGCACGAAACCGCTGGCCATGAGCTGCGAACCGACCCACTGGTTGAACTGGCCGATGGAAAGGATGAGGCCACCGTGCTTGTGAAGGAAGGCGGGCGTGAAAGGGAGCTCGAAGGCGGCATCGCGAATGCAGAAGGTGCGGAAGAGTTTGAGAACGGAGTCGGCGAGGCGGAGCGGGAACGAGCGGCGGCTGGCGCCGATGGGATCGAGGAGGTAGAGAACGCGCTCCTGCTTCACTTCCGCTGCCATGGGAATTGCGGCGGGATCGAATGCGGGAAAGCTGGCGCGAATGTTGTTGGCGCGGGAGACTACACCGCTGACGCCTGCGGCGAGATCGTCGGCGCGCTCGTAGCAGAGAACCTGGAGAGGCGTGCCGGGCGCGACTTTGCTTTCGAATGCGGGATCGGCGGGGTTCTGGGTCCATGCCTGCGTGAGGGTGGTAAGGAAGCCGCCGGTGGCCGGGCCGAAGCCGGCGCAGACGATGTCGACGTCCATGGAGGGGCGGTCGAGGTCGACGGTTTGGGGTGAAGGCTGAGTGGTTTCCCAGGTCCCAAAGTCGGGACCTCCACCCCCCGGACCAAGACCTGTCCGTGGGGACCCCGGACCTGGGGCACCCATGTTGGAGTGACTCCCACTCATGCAGGACCTGCCGCGGGGTAGTCGAGCGCTTCGGGAATCATGACTTTGCTTACGGTGTCGGCGGCGCGGTCTTTGGCGAGGCGAGCGCCGGTGAGGCAGGTGGTGAGCTTGCTTTGCAGGCGGAGGAATTCACTGGAGCCGGCGCATCCGGCGCACGGGCCGGCCTTGGCGGGATGGCTGCCGTCAGGCTGGAGGACGTCGACGGCCATGGCCATGATGCCGGGCATAGTTTCCTCGAGTTCTTCAAGCTCGGCGGCGAGGAAGCAGTTGCGATGCTCCTGCTCGTCCCACGAGGGATGGCGCGTGTAGCCGAAGACGAGTTCGGCGCAGATGCGCGAGACTTCGCCAGCGGCCTGCGCTGCTTGCGTGTGGCAGAGGTCGCTGAGGAACTGCACGGTACCGGCGAGGCCTTCCGCGGCGACGGCGTCTGCAGCTCCGCGCGTTTCCAGTTCGACGACATCGAGGATCTGGCTGCGCGAGGCCACGAGCCAACTGAGCGCGTCGGCGAGAGCGAAGGTGACGCCCTGGCGCTGTCCGTGATAGAGCTTCGATCCCGTAGGGTCTGTGGCGTGCTGCAAGTAATTGAGCGACCACGCCCAGAGGTTCATCGCGGAAGCCAGCGTGCACGCGCCGGTGCCGGGACGCGAGGAGGCGATGCGGCGCATCTCGGTGGTCCAGTTGGCGAACTCGGCGAGGAAGACGTCGCTGGTCATGGTGACGGTGAGCTGGCGGCGCTGCACGGCTTCGGGGCCTTCATAGGTGGCTTCGAGTTGTGCGTCCATCCATTTGTTGGCGAGGAAGCCTGGGCAATCCTCAGTGATGCCGTAGCCGCCCATGAGGCTGACGGCCTCGCGCATCATGTTGGCGCCGTGGCCGGTGTTCCAGAGCTTGGTGGCTGGGCACAGGACATTGGCTTCGGCATCTTTGAGGACGTATTGCACGAGCGGATCGGACTCGAGCTCGGTGCGTCGCGGGCTGCCAGGCTTGAGCTTGAGAAGTTCGATGGCGCGTTGCTCGCTTTCTTTGAGGGCTTTCATCTCCGCGCGGCCACCGGAGACGCCGCGCTCGGCGAGGATGGCGGTCTTCTGTTTTTCGAGCGGGTCTAATTCATCAAAGAGCCGCGCTGCAGCGAAGCCGAGCGAAGATGCCGCCTCGCCCGTGGCCCAGACGTCGACGAGACGGTGCAATGCGTCTTCGCGCTGCTGGATGCCTTGCTCATAGCGGACGGAGCCGGGCCTGGCGCCCTCAGCGCCGCGGAAACGCTGGCGCTGATAGCGGACGACGGGTTCGACTGCCGAGAGCAGCTTGGCGGCGGTCATGAGGCCGACCGGGACGCGCGTGCGCCGAAAAACTGCGTCGATGATTTCGGTGTGGTTGAAGTTGGGAACGATGACGCCGTCTTTGACGGTGTATCCGCCGACGATGCGGCTGGCCGGGACAAGGAGATTGAAGACCGGGTCGCCGGTGGACGAAAGCTGATGCACAAGTTTTTTGGTGGCTGTGCCGCGGTCGAAGGTGCCCGGGTCAGTTTCTTCGAGGATGACGACGCAACTGCCCTTGAGGCGGCCATCGTCAGAGTTGACGGCGGCGGTGACGAAGTTGGCGAAGGCGATGCCGGTGATGAAGCGGCCGCGCTTGTCGACTTGCAGCATCGGCTCCTGACCGTCTTTCCACTCGACGATGCGGAGTTTTCCGCTCAACATGCCGGTGTCGACACCGACGTAGGGAATCGGCTCGGTGAGCGCGAAGGCGCCGCGCCAGGGCTTGCGATTTTCACCGGGTTGCGGAGGGGCGGCGAGCTTTTTGTAGCGGGCCACCTGCTGCGGCGTGCCGCGCTCGTGGATGGGCGAGAGAGCGAGGAATCCGGCGAGGCTCGCGGTGGCAGCGCCGCCATCGACCCAGGCGAGCTCAAAGGCCGCGAGGCCGAGAGCAAGATTTTTGGGGCCGACGATGAAGCCGCCCTCTTCCGGCTCCATGAAGGCCGCGGTGATGCCCGCGCGATCGAAGGCGTTCATCATTTCTTCTTTGGCCGCGGTCCACTCGTGGGTGTTGCGCTCACCGGCTGCGACAAGGCGGGCGACTGTTCCGCGCGCTACGCCGCGCGCCGATTGCACCAGCATCTGGAGTTCAAAGCGGTCGGCAAAACGCCATAGAATCTGGCGTATCGAATCCCCGGGGAGGGTGAGCATGGTTTTTGTTTCAGGAATCGCAAGTGTGGCCATGGAGTGGCTCCTCAAAGCAAAGCAGTTCCGCGA
>Ga0316363_10003355_pt1 | contig 11489 bp, 11 predicted proteins | sample Sb_taG_3_FD_200459 | JGI IMG/M metagenome (GOLD analysis project Ga0316363, IMG submission 200459) | Peat soil microbial communities from Weissenstadt, Germany - Sb_50d_a_PC metaG (v2) (version 2) | ecosystem: Environmental > Terrestrial > Soil > Wetlands > Peat | place: Germany: Weissenstadt...
GCGGCAAGACCGGCCAGCGTCGGACCCGCTTTGCGCAGAGAGGGAAGGTTCTCCAGCAGATATTCGGCGTTCGCGCCGATGTCTTGCAATCGCAAGGTCGCGTCGAAGCCGTCCTCAGCGACGCAGCTGCCCGCGATGACACTCGAGGCGCCAGATCGGACGCCGCAGATCGAGATCCCCCCCTGTTCGCTCGCCGCAAGAATCTCGGCCGGCAATTTGCCAGGCTCGCGGCCGGCAAGCGTCGCATCGAGCGCGAGCGTCGAATGGGCCATGGTCATGGCGGCGAGCACCGCGATGATCGCAATGAGGAGGAAGGCGAAGGGGCCGGCGCGCACAGCGCTCTGCCTGTCGCGGCTGGCAACGGCGGGGCCGAGGAGAGGTGCGAAAGCGGCCAGGCCGAGCGCCAGCGCGACGACGACGGCGGGCTCGATGGGCAGGTTTGGATTCGAACCGGTCATCGCGTCGAAGCGCGCCGCGCCTGCCGTCCAGAGCGTCGCTTCGTGCAGCATCGATAAGGCCGGCGGCAGGCCAAGCGCCGCCAAGCTTACGATGGCGGCGCCCGCCGCCAGCCATATCACGCCCGAAAGGCCGCCCGGCACGATGACCAAAACGAGCAAAACGCCCAAGACCGCCGCGCCGAAAGCGCGGCTCGTCCCGGTTGCGGCGAGGAAGGCGCGCAGAGCGATCTCATAGCCGCCCATGGCGACGAGGCCGGCGCAGATCGCCGCAATTCCAGCTATCGCACAGCGCGCCAATGGGTGGGGGAAGCGCGATCCGGCGAGGTCGGCGATGGAAAAGGCGGCGCTGCGGCGCAGATAGGGACCTGTCGCGAAGATCGCGCAGAAGAGGCCCGCGCCAAATCCCGTTGCCAGCGAATTGAGGCCGAGGCCTTGCGGCAAAGGCGGCAGGAAGGGCAGGAAAAGTCCGGCGGAAAGACCGGCATAGGCAAGCCCGACATAGGGCGCGGGCAGAGCGCGGCCGCCGGCATAGAAGTCCACCGGCCGCATGCTGCGCAGCAGTGCGGCTATGATCACGAATCCGGTGAGGATAAAAGCGGTGACGCAAAGCCGGAGCGCTTGGTCCGGCAGGCCGACCCGTTCGAGCACTGCGATGAGGCCGAGGCCGGCAGCGAAGGCCGCGAGCGCGAAGCTGAAGCCGCCGTCGATTCTCGCCCGGGCGAGACTGGCGTCAGTGTCCTGCTGCGTCACGGAAGATCCAAAGAGAGGCGCTTGCCAGGCGCGGCGCGGCAGCCGAGAATAACGGATGTCCTGCGCCGTCTAAAGAAAATGATCGCGACGAGCAAGGGCGAGAGGCTCTCTATGCCGCGCAACAGGATATCTCGCAAGATTCGGGAGATCATATGATCGACGAAACAAAACCAGCATCGGCGTGGTCGTCGCCGCGGACACCGAGTGCCGCGCGCTGGCACCGGCCGGAAACGCCGCTCGCCCGCTTCCTCGGCGGCACGCCTTTGAATGTCGCGCTCAGATTGTTCTTCTTGTCCTTGATCGTCGGCGCCTTGCTGATGTGGCTCGACATCAGGCCGGCCGATATTGTGCAAGGGGCCGTCCGCTTCGTCCACCGCGTCTGGTCGCTCGGCTTCGATGCGTTGCGCGACATGGGCGATTATCTCGTCGCCGGCGCGATGATCGTGGTGCCGCTCTGGTTGATCGCGCGGCTCCTCAATATGCGCGAGCCGCGATGAGGCACTTCGACGAAGCTGCTCGCTCGCGTTTCGCGCACCCCCCTCCCTAGCCCTCCCCGGCAAGGGGGGAGGGAACGCGCCTGAGGTCTGCGCCTGTGACTCTCCCCTCGGCCCAGTCCTCCGCTTTGCTGCCGCGCGCCTCGGCGAGCCGCTGCACGCCGGCCTGCTCGAGTTTGGCGAGAAGTCCGCCCTTGATCTCCTCGACGAGCTTCGGCCCCTTGAAGACGAGGGCGGAATAAAGCTCGACGAGACTGGCGCCGGCTTCGATCTTCGCAAAAGCGGTCGCCGCGTCCTCGACGCCGCCGATGCCGATCAATGGGAATTGGTTCTCGACGCGCAGATAGGCCTGCGCGAGAATCCGCGTGGAGCGCGTGAAGAGAGGCCGTCCGGAAAGGCCGCCTTGCTCCTTGATCTCATCGATGAGGTCCGGCCGCGCAAGAGTCGTGTTGGAGACGGCCAAGCCGTCGATCCTATGCGCGCGGCAAACGTGGATGATGCCATCGAGTTCGTCGAGCGTCAGGTCGGGCGCGATCTTGACGATCACCGGCCGGCGCTTCGGCGCTGCGTCGCGGGCGGCGAGAACACGCGGCAGGAGGTCGTGGAGCTCTTGCTGGCGTTGAAGATCGCGCAGGCCGGGCGTATTCGGCGAGGAAACATTGATGACGAAGAGCTGTGCGAGATCGGCGAAGGCGTTGATGCCGGTGACATAATCGCCGATGCGATCATCGGAATCCCGGTTGGGGCCGAGGTTTAGGGCCACGATCCCCGGCCTGCCGCGCCGCGCCGCAAGCCTGCGATGGACCGCCTCCGAACCGGCGCTGTTGAAGCCGAGCCGATTGATCACGGCGCAATCTTCGCGCAGCCGGAAGAGGCGGGGGCGCGGATTGCCCGGCTGCGGCAGCGGCGTCACCGTGCCGACTTCGATAAAGCCGAAGCCAAGGGCGAACATCGCATCGACCACCTCGCCGTTCTTGTCGAAACCCGCCGCAAGACCGAGCGGATTGGGGAAATCGAGGCCGAAGGCTTTGACCGCAAGCCGCAGATCGTCGGGGGGCGCCGCTCGCAGAGGCAAGAGCGACAGCGCCCGGATCGTCAGCCAATGCGCCAACTCAGGCTTGAGCCGCAACAGAAGTTGTTGCGCGAGCCCCTCGAGCCTGTGGAGGGAGGCGTTCACGGGACGAGATCTTGAAAGCAATGCACGCCATCGGCGCCGAGCAGCAGAGGCTGCGCGAAGCTGACGGCGGCGGGATCGAGCGTCCCATAAAGATGCGGAAAGAGTGCGCCGTCCCGGGAAGGCTCGAGGCGCAGGGCGTCGCCGAGCTTGCCCGGATCGATGCCCACCAAAAGAAGATCGCCTTGTCCGGCGAAATGCTTGGCAGCGGTGGCGCGGACCTGCGCCGCGGTCGAGAGATGGATGAATCCGTCGCTGCGATCGACCGGCGCGCCGACGAACGCGCCCTTCCTTTCGGCTTCGCGCCAGAGATCGGCCGGCACGATATTGTAGACCAGATTCATGGGCCGAAAGCCTAACCATGCTCTCTAGAGTTTACGCGCGAGGAAGCCAGCCGGTTCCGGAGGTCCGCGGTAGGCCATCATCAAAGGGGCCTGTGGCGACTCGCGCTCATTCTTCTTCGCCGCCAAAGGCCAAAAGCTCGTCTTGCGACATGTGGAAAGCATTCTCTTCCGCAGGAAAGCTCCCCTCCCGCACCTCACGGACATAATGCGCCAAAGCCTCGCCGATGAGCTGGCCGAGTTCGGCATAGCGCCGGTTGTGGCGGAACTCGACCTCGGTGATCCCGAGCATGTCATGGATCACGAGAACCTGGCCGTCGGTGCGCCGCCCGGCGCCGATGCCGATCGTCGGCGCGGCGATCGACCTCGTGATCCGCGCCGCGACCTCCTCCGGGATCAGTTCGAGCACCAGCATGGAGATGCCGGCGGCGTCCAGCGCGCGCGCATCGGCCAGCAATTTCGCGGCTTCCTCGACGGAGCGGCCCTTGAGCCGCTTGTCTTCGTGGTGCTGCGGCTCGAGGCCGAGATGGCCGCAACAGGCGATCCCCGCCGCCGCCAGAGCCGCGGCGATCTCGGGGCGCGGCCCTTCGAACTTCACCATGTCGGCGCCGGCTTCGATCAAGCGCTGCGCGTTCGCAACAGCCGTGGCGGGCTGCTCGTAGCTGCCGAACGGAAGATCGGCGAGGATCGGCGTCTCAGGCGCGCCGCGGCGGACGGCGCGCACATGATGGCCGATATCGGCCAGCGTCACCTCCCTCTCGCTCGCATAGCCCAGGACATTGGTGCCGACGCTGTCGCCGACGAGGATGATGTCGACGCTGGCCGCTGCCTCGGCCTTGGCGGTCGGATAATCATAGGCGGTGAGCATGGCGATCGGGCTGCCCTGTCGCTTGAAATCGAAAAATCGCGCCGCTTTACTCATGCCGATCGAAAGCTCTTGGGTGGCAGCGAATTCGGGAAGATCCTCATGGCGGCACGCGCGCCGCTCTGTGAATTATGTGGACACGCCTTACTCGGGCCGCGCTGCTTATCTATAGTGGCGAGCCTCAAACCTAAAGGCAGCGATGCGATTCCCCCCCTCCTTTCTCGATGAACTCAAGGCGAGGCTGCCGGTCTCGGACGTCGTGCGCAAACGCGTGAAACTGACGAAGGCCGGCCGCGAATGGCGCGGGCTTTCCCCCTTCAATGCGGAACGGACGCCGTCCTTTTTCGTCAATGACCAGAAAATGGCCTGGTTTGACCATTCGGCCGGCAAAAACGGCAATATCTTCGATTTCCTCATGGAGACCGAAGGTCTCAGCTTTCCCGAAGCGGTCACGCGGCTGGCCGAGCAGGCAGGACTCGCCCTGCCGCAAATGTCGCCTGAGGCCGAGGCGCGGGAAAAGCAGCGCGCCAGCCTCTATGACGTGCTCGAATTGGCGGCGAATTATTTCGCCGCCGAGCTCGTCGGCCGGTCGGGCGCCAAGGCGCGAGCCTATCTGGCGGACCGTGGGCTCAATGGCACGCTGCAAGCCGAATTTCGCCTCGGCTACGCGGGGCCGGAGAAATACGCCTTGCGCGATCATCTGGCGGGCAAGGGCATCTCTGCCCAGGCGATGATCGAAACCGGGCTTTTGATCCATGGCGAGGACATTGCCGTGCCTTACGACCGGTTCCGCGATCGCGTGATGTTCCCGATCGCCGACCGCGCCGGCCGCGTCATCGCCTTCGGCGGCCGGGCGCTCGGCCCGGACGTTCAGCCGAAATATTTGAATTCGCCGGAAACGCCGCTCTTCCACAAGGGCGCGATCCTCTACAACCATCACAAGGCGCGCAAGGCGGCGCATGAGAGGGGCAGTGTTATCGCCGTTGAGGGCTATGTCGACGCTATCTCAATGTCGGCCGCGGGCTTCCCCCATACGGTTGCGCCGCTCGGTACGGCTTTGACGGCGGACCAGTGCGAGCTTTTGTGGAAGATGGCGGAGGAGCCCGTGCTCTGTTTCGACGGCGACCGCGCCGGCCGCAAGGCCGCCTATCGCGCCGTCGATCTGGCGCTGCCGTTGATCGGCGTCGGACGATCGCTGCGTTTCGCGCTTCTGCCGGACGGCCAGGACCCCGATGACCTCGCCCGCAGCGGCGGCACCGCGGCGATCGATGATGTGCTGGGTGCCGCCCTGCCGCTCGTCGATCTCGTCTGGCAAAGGGAGACCGAGGCCCAGGTCCTGACGACGCCCGAGCGCCGCGCCGGGCTCGAACGGCGGCTCGAAAATATCTGTGGGGAAATCCGCGACGAGGCCTTGCGGCGCCATTATTCGGCGGAATTCCGCAACCGGCTCGCGGCTCTCTTCGGGCAGGCCTCGCCGGCCGCGGGGCAGCGGTTCGCCGTTCAGTCTGCGCGTTACAGAGGTGCGCCCCGAAGGGGCGCTGAAGGGCCCCAAACCTATGTTTTCCAGCCGGCTCCGGTGTTGGGGGCGAGCCTGGCGCGATCTCTCCTGCTGCGCCCGAAACGCGCCGGCATCCCGGGGCGCGAGGCTTTCATCCTGTTGATCTTTCTCAATCACCCCAACCTGCTTGACGCGCATGGGGAGACTCTGGCCGAGCTCGAGCTCAGCAGTTCTGAGGCTCAGACGCTTCGCCGGAAGCTGCTCGATCTCTGGGCCGATCGGCGCCTCGCTTCGCGAGACCTGAAAGCTGAGATCGAGCGCTGCGGACTGGGCGCCGTCAGGCAGCGTCTCGAAGCGATGACGGCGCATTCCTCGCTTTGGAGCGTATCGGCGGAGGCCGCCGATCCCGATGCCGAGGAATCGCTGAAGCAAGCACTGGCCTTGCATCGTAAGATGCGGGCCCTAAATAGGGAACTTGTCCTGGCGGAAGCGGCTTTGGCGGGTGATTCGAGCGAGACGAATCTCACTTGGCTGAAGTCAATCCAGGAGCAATTGTCCGCCTTAGCGGGCACCGAAGCCGTCATCGAAGGCTTCGGCGCGGCTTCCGGTCGGCAGAGCGGTGCATTGTGATCATGTGTCGACTGCCCGGAAGCGGTTAAGAAATAAGTGTTTTAGCGCGGGCTAACTAGCTGCCGACGTTTGCGAAGACGGAAGTATTCAGCCGGACGACGAGGCGATGTTGGTTCCGCGTGGCCTGGCCATTGCAGGCAGCGCCGTTGCGGTTCCCGCCAAGATGCGACACGGAGGAGATCAGCCCTTTTCCCCGGCAGTCGAATGAATCGCTCTGCGATCGGATCGCGGCGAAGAACGGCGCTTGTTTGGGCGCAACGAAGCATGACAAACGAGGATTTGATGGCGAAGAAAGACAACGAGAAAGCCGAAGCCGAGGGGGCCAGCGTCGAGACGACCGACAGTCCCTTGCTCGACCTGTCGGATGCTGCCGTCAAGCGCATGATCAAGCTCGCCAAGAAGCGCGGCTTTGTCACCTATCGCGAACTGAACGCCGTGCTTCCGTCCGAGGAAGTCAATTCCGAGCAGATCGAGGATATTTTGGCGATGCTCAACGAAATGGGAATCAACGTCATCGAAAGCGAGGAGCCCGAGGAGGCGGACGCCGAGGAGGGCGAAGAGGAAGAGATCGAAGCCGGCGAGCTCGTCGAGATCACCCAGCCCAAGGCGCTCGCCACGAAATCCTCGGAGCCGGCCGACCGCACCGACGATCCCGTGCGCATGTATCTGCGCGAGATGGGCTGCGTCGAGCTTCTGTCGCGCGAGGGCGAGATTGCCATCGCCAAGCGCATCGAGGCCGGCCGCGAGGCGATGATCGCCGGGCTCTGCGAGAGTCCCCTGACCTTCCAGGCGATCATCATCTGGCGCGACGAATTGAACGAAGGCAAGGTCCTGCTGCGCGACATCATCGATCTCGAAGCCACCTATGCCGGGCCGGACGGCAAGAACACGCCGAAGATCGACATGACTGCGCCCGGCGCCGCCGAGGCGCTTGCCGCGCAACGCGCTCCTGCGACGGCGCCGCTCATCCCGCCGGCCGGCCTGCGTCCTGCTGCCGAGGAAGACGGCGAAGCGCGCCTCCTCGAGGAATCCTTCGATGACGAGGAGGACCTGGAAAATTCGGTATCGCTCTCCGCCATGGAGGCCGAACTCAAGCCGAAGGTGCTCGACACCTTCGACCGCATCGCCGACGCTTACAAGAAGCTGCGCAAGCTGCAGGACCAGAACGTCGAGAACAAGTTGAAAAATGAGACGCTGACCCCGGCTCAGGAGCGTCGCTACAAGACCCTGAAGAAGGAGATCGTCACCGACGTCAAATCGCTTTCGCTCAACCAGAACCGCATCGATGCGCTGGTCGAGCAGCTCTACGACATCAACAAGAGGCTCATCGGGTTCGAGACGAAGCTTCTGCGCCAGGCCGAGGAATCGGGCGTCTCGCGCGAGGACTTCCTGAAGAATTACCAGAATTCGGAGCTCGATCCGAAATGGCTGCTGCGTGTTTCGAAGCTCGGCGGCCGCGGCTGGAAGGATTTCGTCAACCGCCGCAAGGAGAAGATCCGCGAGATCCGCACCGACATCCATGCGCTGGCGACCGAAACGGGCCTGGAGATCCAGGAATTCCGCAAGATCGTGCAGGTCGTCCAGAGGGGCGAGCGCGAGGCGCGCCAGGCGAAGAAGGAGATGGTCGAGGCGAACCTGCGGCTCGTCATCTCGATCGCCAAGAAATATACCAACCGCGGCCTTCAATTCCTCGATCTGATCCAGGAAGGCAACATCGGCCTCATGAAGGCGGTCGACAAGTTCGAATATCGGCGCGGCTACAAGTTCTCGACCTACGCGACCTGGTGGATCAGGCAGGCGATCACCCGCTCGATCGCCGACCAGGCGCGCACGATCCGCATCCCCGTCCATATGATCGAGACGATCAACAAGATCGTGCGCACCTCGCGCCAGATGCTGCATGAGATCGGCCGCGAGCCGACGCCCGAAGAGCTTGCCGAAAAGCTCGCCATGCCGCTCGAAAAGGTGCGCAAGGTGCTGAAGATCGCCAAGGAGCCGATCTCGCTCGAAACGCCGATCGGCGACGAAGAGGATTCGCATCTCGGCGATTTCATCGAGGACAAGAACGCGATCCTGCCGATCGACGCGGCGATCCAGTCGAACCTGCGCGAGACGACGACGCGGGTTCTCGCCTCGCTCACGCCGCGCGAGGAGCGCGTGCTGCGCATGCGCTTCGGCATCGGCATGAACACCGACCACACGCTCGAAGAAGTCGGCCAGCAGTTCTCGGTCACCCGCGAACGCATCCGCCAGATCGAGGCAAAGGCGCTGCGCAAGCTGAAGCATCCGAGCCGATCGAGGAAGCTGCGGAGCTTTTTGGATAATTGAGCGGTGCCTTGATGGCGACCAAGGTAATACACCTGGAAAAGCTCGACGGCTTTCGGCTGCGCGTTCGGTTCAATGATGGGAGCGAGGGCGTTCACGACTTTGCCGCCATGGTGAGCAAACCCGATTCCATAGTCTGGCCGCTGCGCGACGAGGCCTATTTTGCCCGTGTATTCCTTGAAAGCGGCGTGCCGACTTGGCCGAACGGTTTCGACATCGCGCCGGAGGGGCTCCGCGACGAAATGGCCGCGGCGGGCGAACTCTCGCGGCCGGCGGCCAAGTAGCAGGCGCTTCAGGACCAGGAGCTTCCTCGACAACTGATCTTACCGTACCTGGTATGCGGGCATGGACGTGAAACTACGCACAATCGAGGTCGACGCGAAGACCGCCGACCTTCTTGAAGCGCGCGCGCGAGGGCGCGGCATGAGCGTCTCCGAATTGCTCGCTGACATCGCCGCTAACGAGGAGGCATTGCCCGCGGAGTTCGCGGAGATGCGTGCCAAAGGGGAAGGGCCGTGGTCGCCCGAGGCCTTGGAAGAAGACGCGCGGCGTCTGGCGGAGTTCGAACGCACCCGTATGGGTGTGCCTTGGGACGAGGTCAAGGCCTGGATCGAGAGCTGGGGTACGCCGAACGAGCTGGCTCGGCCGAAGCCGCGCAGGCTGTGAGGCATGAACACCGACCATACGCTCGAAGAAGGCGGCCAGCAGTTCTCGGTCACCCGCGAACGCATCCGCCAGATCGAGGCCGAGGCGCTGCGCAAGCTGAAGCATCCGAGCCGGTCGAGGAAGCTGCGAAGCTTTTTGGATAATTGAGCGATCGCTAATTAGTTTACGCTTCTCACGTAGTCAGCCAGATCCTGCAAGCGCTGTTGCCAGAACAGGTGGACATTGAGGTCGTTCTGAACCGTTTCCAGGTTGGAAGTGCTGAACACGCCACCGAGCACGGCGCAGGGAATTGTGGACGCGGTGCCGAGCTTAGCTAGAATACCAAGTCGAGGCTTTTCCCCCGGTGTCGTGGACGACGCGTTTGTAGCTATTCACTGACGAGTTTGAGACTTTGCATTCGATCAGCATGATGTCACCATTCTTGAGCCGGGCGACCACATCGGCACGCGTACCAGCGACCAGGCTCTCGCCGCAATATTCACCGGGCGCCGGAGCGGCCGCAGACGAGAGCGAAGGGATTTCGCGCCGCGGCACCTCTTTCATTCCAAGTGCTTTCAGCAAGTCCTTGACCGCCTTTTCCTGAACCTGCTTAGAGTAATTACGGCGGCTCGTCTCGACATCGCGGGTTGCAGCGAGCGCAGCGGATGCTGCTATAGCTTTCCCTTTCTCCTCGTCTGTGGGGTCTCGGCCAGAAGCTATCCAAGGGAATCGATGCTCGTCGAGCACGGCCCGAATTGTGTCGCGTACCCGCGCCGCAGCCGCCGGGTCTCGCTTCAATACCAGCGGACCGTATTGTGTATTGGCTAACGTCTTGAGATCGTCTTCCGAGATTGGCGGCGCGGTTATGTATCGGAACGCCTTTTTGCGGTCTCGACCCTTGACCAGCTTCGATAACAAATCAGCATCCACCGGATCATGGAAGATGTTCGGCATTTGATCTATGAGCTCTTCGAACAGCTTCTCGAAAGTTGCGTAAAATTGATCATATGCCCCCTTGGGCTCGTCCAGTCGCTCATAACGGAAAATATGGATTGCCGCAGCCACGTCCTCGGCGAGCTGCTGCGTCGTCCACTTGATCGGCGCAATTTGCGGCATGAATGTCTTCGATTGCCGGGATGGGTATACGTTCTAGTTCCCTCGGCTCGAACTTGACGAGCCCGCCTGCATAGACGCGGCCTCCTGTCGTACCGACGTGCCTACGCAACCAGACCAATATCGCCGCAAGTTGGCTATCACTCAATGGTTTCCTGAGGTAAAGGCCATGAGCGATATTGAGGTGTCGGGCCTTAGCCGTATTGAGTACGAAAGCCGGAGCCTGGCGCGCCATATAGGTTGCCAACACCGGGGCAGCAGGGCGCAACTCGACCGCCCACCATGCACGACGATGCTGCGCTACGTAACTGTCCTGAGCGCCGAGTGACTTGGCCCATGCCAGGTACCTGCGCACCTCCTTGATCTCTTCACCGAGCAGATCGTCCAGGGAGACCGGCAGGTCCACTACGCGCTTTAAGCCTGCCGTCTTTACGAGCTCCGGGCCGGCGGCAAGAAGTTCACGCCCCTTCGTGACGGTCGCGCGGAGGAACCGGTTGGGGATCAAATGGGCCTTATCCCCGGCAATCCATGCTTGATTCGCGCCAGTGACTTGACCCCGGTGGACTCGGAAAACTTCTCCCAGCTCAATGTAGCCAGCCGGAATCTCCTGACGGTCGCGCACGAAGATGGACCATTTGGGTGCCTTCGCCACTTGCTCCCATTCGACAAGGCGGCCCTTTTCCAGCGGCGCTAGGTCTTCCAGCCGATGAACAGCGCGCACGGTGAAATGCGTCGGTCGGTGGCCAACATGGAAACAGGTCACCGCACCTGTGGTGAATGCGTCCGTGAAGGGCTGAACTTTGGGATCGATCAAGTGCACTGCGCAACCGCCCAGCCCGTCGGCCAGCATACTACGCAGCGCCGATCCATAGTTTACGTCGAGCCACTCAGCCGCGGTAATGAATGCGCCGTAATCGCCGGGATTTGCGATCTCGCGTGTGCGCAGAAAGAAATGGATGTGCAATCCGGCGAGCTTGCTGGCCTTGAATCCGAAGCGACGAGCGGTCGTGGCAAACCAGGATTTCCAGCCCTCCGGAATCTCGTGGTGCCTGATATAGGGCGGGTTGCCCACGTAAAGGGTCTTCCCTTGGCACGGCCCTAACCCATTTTATTCACGACAGGCGGGATTTGTGGCTGACGAGCGTGGCGTAATGCTTTGATATAGCGTAGGATTTGGTTGCTGACACCATGCCCTC
>Ga0316363_10003360_pt1 | contig 11473 bp, 13 predicted proteins | sample Sb_taG_3_FD_200459 | JGI IMG/M metagenome (GOLD analysis project Ga0316363, IMG submission 200459) | Peat soil microbial communities from Weissenstadt, Germany - Sb_50d_a_PC metaG (v2) (version 2) | ecosystem: Environmental > Terrestrial > Soil > Wetlands > Peat | place: Germany: Weissenstadt...
CCAGATACTCCCGACACGCAGCGTCTGTAGAGAAACGGGCCTCGAATTCCGCCAGATTTCGCGGATAATCCTCCATGGAACGCCATACTACATCTTGGGGTCACCTGAGTCAAGTAAATACCCCATTGAGCCATTTTCGACTGGCACAGCAACTCATTGCGTTACTTTGGAGCGCGTTTCTGGAAAGCGATGTATATACTGGCGCGTCTGGTCGCCTGTGGAAACTCAGGTCGTTGTCCCCACGTCCGATCTGGGAGGTTGTGCCCGACCCGCTCAAGGGGCGCCTCTCGGTTTCGCTCGGTAAACTCCCGTGAAGAAGCTGGAACGACCCATGCTCGCCAGTTGGCGACTCTGGAGGGGTGCGTCGATTGCGTTTACCACCACCTGGCAAAACCGGAGCCACGTACCACCCCTCACTCCCGGTGCGGGGGACGAAACAGGATCTCTGCGGCGGACGTGACAAATCGCCGTGGAGCCATCCGTTGGACCTCCACTCCGACCCAATTCGTGAATCCTGAGATGACTGAGTGTTCTCCTGCCACCAGCGCCCGCAACCCAACTCGTGCCACGTGGTCCGCCGGTTCCACGTTTACCACGATTGCGTTCGGCACACCCGCGACCTTCTGGAACTCCGAGGTGGTCGGGCCGGGGCAGAGGGCGCAGACCCGTACACCGTAGCGTTCCACCTCTCGGGCTAGTGCCTCTGCAAAGAGCAAGTCGAACGCCTTACTTGCAGCATAGGTAGCCATGTAGGGCACGGCTTGGTATGCGGCTGTGGAAGAGACGATCAGGATGTCGCCCGAGCGGCGTTCAACCATGCCGGGAAGGTAGAGGCGCGTGAGGTGAACCGCGGCGGAGCAGTTTACCTGCACGATCCCGAGTTCGCACTCCACATCGCTTTTGCGGAACTCGCCGTAGGAGCCGACGCCGGCATTGTTGACCAACAGGTCGATGGTTATCCCCCGTTCTTCGGTGAAGGCAAAAATCTCTTGAGGCGCACGTGGCTCGCCGAGATCAGCGGCCAGCACCTCGATCTCGACGCCATGCGCCGAGCGCAGTTTTCTGCGCAGTTGCGTAAGCCGCTGCGTCCGTCGCGCCGTGAGCACGAGATGGGCGCCCCCCGCCGCAAGTTCCTCCGCGATGGCCCAACCGATGCCGGAACTCGCGCCGCTTACCAGCGCCCATTTCCCGCGCCAGGAATCGAGATTCGCCATCACGCGTAACGTAGCACCTGGATTGGATTCAACACAATCGCTGTAGCGCATAGGCGACAGTCCCGTTCATGCGAGGCCGATGTTGGCGGGCTGCCGGGATAGCTTCCATCGGCTGCTGGTGGGATGCGTCCGAATGAACTCCCGCAGGAAAACAATCTGCTCGCAACCGATCTCCTGTCCGCGGTAGCGCCATGTTTCCGCCATAACCGCAGCATGCCAGAGAAAAAGGCAGAACGCAAGAGTTTTTGCTGCAACTGCTTTTAACTCACTTTCCGCCACACCGGCGCCGCAGCGGTCTCCGGATTGCCCGCCGCCAACAGTAACTGCGCCTGGTGCGCTTCCAACTGTCGGGCCGGTTCCTTGCCACTCGGCCACCACACAAATCGCCCTTGCGACAGGCGCTTCTGCGCCAGCCAGAACCCCTGCCCGTCATAGACTAAAATGCGGATCGAGGTTCCACGCCGGCTGCGGAATACAAACAGGCCACCGGAGAAGGGATCGCTCTGGAGTTTCTCCTGGCACAACCGAGCCAGGGAATCGATGCCCTTTCTTCCATCCACTGCCTCGATCGCTACCAGGATGCGCATCTGCGGCGTGATCTGAATCACGCTGACTCCCACAACACCCGGCTCAGTCCGGCCAGGTCCGCGGTAATCCAGTTAACGGCCCCTGTCAGCGATAACCGAGTCTACGCCTACAGCCAACCTCATCTGTATCATCTCGCCCATCTCGATGAACAATACCCACGATACGCCGCGGTGCTTACGGATACGAACACGGCACGCATCTTCGTCTTCGGGCTTGGCCAAGTCATCGATGCGGAGGAGGTGAAAGGCAAGAAGGTTCATCGGGTCAAGGTGGGTGGATGGTCGCAGTCCCGCTACCAGTGCCGGGTGGGGAACGCGCACCAGGAGCACGCCAAAGAGGTCATCGAGCGCTTGGCTCAGATCGTCTTTGAAGACAAAGTAAGTCACATCATCCTTGCCGGAGATCAGGTTGTTATTCCTCTTCTTCAAGAACAACTGCCTCAGGAAATGGTTTCGATGGTGGAGGTAATGAAACTCTACCTTCATGCTTCCGAGCAGGATGTGTTGACCGCCACTCTCGCGAAGCTACAAGAGCAGGAAGCCAGAACTGCCGCGGAAAAGGTCGACCGGCTGATGCAGCAATATCGTGCTCGCGGATTGGCTGTGGCAGGGCTGCAAGAGACGCTCGAAGCCCTGGCCAGCGGACAAGTCGAAGAATTGCTCATTAGCGGCGCGCTCGAGGAGACCCATCCCCAACCGGAGGAAGTGGAAGCCATCCTCGCGCCGGAGATCCCCGACTCAGAGGGAGGAACGAAGAGCGAAGAACCAAGGCAAGCGTCCGTGCCCGATCTACTGGTGACGAAAGCCAAGCAAACCGGCGCAACCGTGACGTTTATTGAAGACGGGTCTTTACTCGAATCGATCGGTGGAGTCGGTGCGTTCCTGCGGTGGCGCGAGTAAATCGGCCATTGGTTTGCTTATCGTCAAGCGTGTCCAAGATCACTGAAGCTAGCCGGGATCATATCACCGACGAGAACTTCGCTTTCCCCAAGGAGCGCAAAGAACCCATCCATGACGCTGCTCACGTGCGCAACGCGATCGCCCGCTTCAAGCAGGTGCAAGGGGTGACCGATGCTGAACGCGATGCCGCCTGGAAACGCATCAAATCCGCCGCGAAGAAACACAAAGTAGAGTTGAATGAGCAGGGCTGGCGCGACTTGAGTTAACCCCCCCGTGTGCGGCCCGGCACCGGAGTTCACTGGACCAGGCACCCTGGAGGGCGGGTGGCGTGAAAGAGAAATTGCCCAGGGACCAGCCGGCGAGGACACCGGCTTGGCCGGAGGCGATGGTCGCGCGAACCGCCGCATATTTCTGGCCGGAGTCTGAGTCTGGACTGTCGAGCGATCACCGCGCTTCGTAAGCCAGACTTGGAGATAGCCAAAGCCCCAGACCGCGGCCGCCCAATACGCTTGTGCGACGGAGGAGAGTACGTACCTTACGGCTTCAATTGCTCTCCTCGGCACTGAGGATGCTGGCACTGGCAAGCTAATTCTGTGCGGCTCTTTGCATCCTGACAGGAGGTACTGCAATAACTCTTGCCTTCGGGCGGAACACAATTACATGCAGGGTGGGCACACGTCTTTTTCGTATCCATAGAAAGCTCCTTGTCTAATATGGGACCGTGGCGTCATGGATTTTCGCCCTTGCGGGCCGCCTATCGTCCCTTGCACGAGATGGTCCAGAACAGATCCCCCGATATTCGGAGGCTAAAGCCGCTGAGCCAGCGTGGGTTAGCGGAAATTTACCGGAGCCGAGATGCAAAGGCTGCACCTGAAATGCGAGGTTTGCCGGCCCGCGATCTGCGAATGCCGGTTCAACTCGTGCCTCTTCCCTGCCCAAGCGCTTCAGCCGTGCCGCACTACTGGAGAATTTCCCCCGGTCGCTTGGTTTGAAGATCGTGGCGTTCTTCTCCGCTGGTGCCCGTGGGAATGTGGTTGGTAGCCCGGACGCTCTGCGCTGATCTCGCGCGAGGCCGGCCTCGCTGGGCCGGTGTTGACCAAATGCCGGTCCGGAAGAGACAAACGGAGAGCCGGACTCGGTCGGCTCCTGCTTTCCGTCCCGGCAGCCACCCACCGCAATGCTATTGGCCGCTGCCGCTTCGATCTGAGAAATGCGAAGCCTGCCCGTATTATGGGCGTTTTTCTTGGTTTCGAGGTGGCTAGCGGGGAACTGTTAACCCGGTTAACAGGTTTCCGTGCCGATTGTTTGGCTCGTCAAGAACTGGCAAAAGCAGGCGATCCTGAGTGGCGATGGCCGTACGTACGACGAAGTTGCGAAAGAACGTGGTTCACGGCCGATGTAGAGCCATGGGTGAGCGAGCATGAACGGTGGAAAAAGTTCGAAGAAGGGGCGACAGCGCGAGCAGTTGATTATGGCGTTGCTGCAACAGCCTAGCTTGGAGAAGGCCGCTGGCACCATCGGGATGTCGCGATCGACGGCGTATCGGATCAGCCGAACGCCGGAATTCAACGAGGAATATCTGGCGGCGCGTCGCGCCGCGGTTTCGCAATCCAGCGCCCGGTTGCAACAAGGATCGAGTGCCGCGGCTTCGGTGTTGTTGAAAGTCATGCTGGATACGAGTCATCCTGCATCCACTCGGGTGCGCGCCGCCGAGTGCGTCTTAGAACGCTCCACGAAGTTTCTCGAACTGGAGCTTCTGGAAGTGCGCATTCAGCGGTTTTAGAGCGCGAGAGGATCAGGGGATGGCCGAATTGAGGCAGCCGATGAGCCGTAGTCTGGAACAGCGTCTGCGCAAGCTGGAGTGGCGTGTACCGACGGTGGAGTCACCTCGCAAACCCGCAGTGCCGGATTGGCTGCAAGAACTCCTTGAGGCTAGCGGATGGCAATTCGATCGTGAGGGACAGATCGTATCTCCAGGCCCGCGGCGGATCGTGAGCGAGAGGCAGGCGGGTAGGTGTGTCGATGGCGGAGAGAGGGGGCCAGTTTGGCGGGTAGGAAGGGACCACCTGTGTGGTTACGCAATGGACTCCCGACACGTCACTCGGAGCCCTGGGTTCTGGCTTGGTTGCCCTGCGGCAACCGAACCACTTTCGCGCGACCACAGGAAGTTTTCTTATCATCTTCGAAGTGCCAGCTTGAGTCAAGGAAAATCTTCACGAAGCTCCTGAGATTTTCTGGACCCGCCAGCGACACGCTAACTTGTGATCTCTTTCCGTAGCCAGTTTAGTTTTCCCGAACCAGTTTGCGCTCTGGTCGTTTCCCGCGCGCCAACTCACGGCCGCAAGCGACCCCACGCCCGGCGCGCGCGGCTGTGTGGCAGATCCGTCTGCCATCTCGCGCTGCTGCCGGAGGAGGCAGCCAGGGCCACTCGCCGCCACCGAACATTGGCGGCGTGGCCCCCACTGGCCCCGCCATAATGGTCCCTTCGCCCGCCGCCGTTAACAGTAGGTGAACAGAATGACAACTGAGGGGCAAAGGGCCGGAGAGAGCGCGGCCCTGAAGCGAGCGAGTCTGCAAGTATTCGCCCGGAGGACGTAGGAACGGAAGCGGGCTACCCATGAATGGGATGAGCCGATAACCTTCTGTACCTGGTGGGCAGGCTGGGCGACGGGTGCAGGGCTAATCGACGGCGCGCTCACGCCAGAAGGTTGTTGCCTGTCCCGGGAGCGAAACCGTCCCTGAGTTGAGGTAACGTCTCATGACATGTTAACAAGGTCATTCTTTTCCCCACGGCGAAGGCCACTCCGGCTGCGATGGCGACGGTGCGCTCGCGCGTCATTCTCGTCCTGGGCACTGAGCAATACGCGCTGGACTTCACGGCGGCTGCGACTGTGCCTGGAACGGCTGCTTCCGCCCTGCCGAGAGCGCCCGGTGGGGATGCAGGCACCCCCCATCACGACCGCAGAGGAACTCTCGCGGGCTTGGGAGAAGGTGTGAAAGAAAATGGGAGGGGGTCAATTCACGCCCGGCGAAGCGCAGACCATGGCCTCGATGCTGGAAGGCCGGCGACGCGCGATCGAGACCAAAGAAAGCTGGCGCGGCGCGGGCCGGCGCTGCGGCGGCAGGGCCAACGGCCATTTCCAGACTGGCTGCAACGCGCTTTGGAGGCTCAGGGGTATCACTTCGATAGTGAGGGGCGGATCGACTGGAGGGCCACAGAATCTGCGCGCGGCAAGAGCGGCGCTACCGACAGGGATGGCCCGCTGACCGGGGGGCTGAAGGTTGACCGAGCTGATGGTTGACAGGCCCGGTGGCTGAGCGGCATGGTCGAGCAGATCCCGCCCGTGCCGCTTGCCTGGGCCCCGCTTCCGAGGTACTGTGTCAGGGCGTGCCCCACAAAGTGATTCCTTTCCCTTCCGAGCAGAGTGCGCCGACGCCAGGCCCTCTCTCGTTCCGGCGCCGCTTGATGGTCAAGATCGGCACTCGTCGGTACGCCTTCGACATTCGTGTGGCAGCCACCGAATTACCACCGCCTGAGGTGACGGTCCTACCAACCACATTCCCACGGGCACCAGCGGAGAAGAACGCCACGATCTTCAAACCAAGCGACCGGGGGAAATTCTCCAGTAGTGCGGCACGGCTGAAGCGCTTGGGCAGGGACCTTCATGCGAAGGACACCATCAAAGCTGGTTCCACCCTCGCATGAGCCGTTGCTATTGTCAAAAGCCGCCGCTGTGGGCGGATGGCGGTTCATGGAGAAGTGGTTCTCCGGCCGCGAGTTTGTCGCAGCCAGGGATGCCAGACGGTGTTCTGGATTTGCTCGCACTGCGACCGCGGGCAGTGCTATTGCTGCCCGGCTTGCCGCACGCAAGCTCGACGCCAGCAATGCCGCGCTGCCAACCGGCGCCACCAGCGTAGTCTGGAGGGCCGGCTCGATCATCGCGACCGCCAACTGGCGTACCGGCGACGTCACGCGCCGGCTCGCGTGACGGATCAAGGTTCCCTTTCGGTCATTTCTCCGGCACCATTCGGCTGTGGAGAAACGATCACCCCGCCGGTTGCGGTCCCGCTGCCATCCGAACTGCCCGGCGGGTGGGGACGGCGGCCCGATCTCTGGCTGCGCTGCTCGATCTGTGGCCGGCCAGGCCGCTTCGTCGATCCTTTCCCCCAGATTCCACGACGAAGGTGAGCTTTGCATGATCAGTCCCGAAACCCGTGTACAGATTCGCCGTTATTTCTATGCCGAGCATTGGAAAATCGGCACCATTGCCACCGCTCTGGACGTCCACCCCGACACCGTACGGCGCGCCATTGAAGTGGAACGCTTCCAGCACGCCGAGCCGCTGCGGCCCTCCATTGTCGATCCGTATCTACCGTTTGTGCGCGAGGTGCTGGAGCAGCATCCGCGGTTGCGCGCTACGCGCATCCACCAAATGATCCGGGATCGCGGCTACTCCGGTATCAGCGTGCCAACCCGGCACCCTGCAAGGTGGATCCGTACCGGCCTTTCTTGCGGGAGCGCTGGGAGCAAGGCGTCCACAATGCGCGCAAACTGTTGGATGAGATCCGCGGCCGCGGGTACGCGGGCGGCTATTCGCAGTTGAAACTGGCGGTGGCGCGGTGGCGGGAGGAAGAGCGCGAGCGGGCCTTCGTGCGCTTTGAGACCGGTCCTGGCGAGCAGAGCCAGATGGACTGGGGGCACTTCGGCAACTGGGATGGGCGGCGGCTCTATGGCTTCGCCCTCACGATGTGTTACTCGCGCATGCGCTATGTGGAGTTCACGCAGCGGCAGGATATCCATCATCTGCTGAGCGCGATGGTGCATGCCTTCCGGTATTTCGGCGGCGTGACCGAGTGCATCCTGACCGACCGCATGAAAACAGTGCTACTGGATCAGAACGGCGGCGAGTTGCACTTCCACAAGAAGTTTCTGGACTTTGCCGCGTATTACGGTTTCGTGCCGCGGGTCTGCCGTCCCTACCAGCCGGAAACGAAGGGCAAAATCGAATTCGACCATCGGCTATGTGCGCCTCGGTCACCCGAACGAGCATTTGCTCTGCATGATATCCTCACCGCTATGCTCCGCACCCTGATCCTCCTCGCCTGCCTTCAATCCCTGTCAGCCCAGCCAGCTGCGTACTTCCCCGCCCGCAACGACTGGCAGCGTAGTGACCCGGCCGCCGCCGGCATGGACCAGGCCAAAATCGACGAAGCCATCGCCTGGCACCGCGCCCACGAAAATAAGAACCCCCGCGACCTCCGCCGCTCTCACGATCTGTCCTTCGCCCGCGAGGCCTATGGCGATCCCCTCGGCCCCTTTCAGCCCCGCGGTGAACCCACCGGCGTGATCGTCCGTCACGGCCACATCGTTGCCGAATGGGGGGAGCCCCTTCGGGCGGACATGACGTTCAGCGTCACCAAGAGCTTCCTCTCATCAGTGGTCGGGCTGGCCTACGACCACGGCCTCATCCGCGACCTCAACGATCCGGTGAAGGATTACGTGCCGGGCGAGTACTTCGCCTCCGATCATAACAGCCGCATCACCTGGGACCACCTCTTGCGCCAGACCAGCGACTGGGAAGGCACGCTGTGGGGCAAGCCCGACTGGGCCGACCGTCCGCCCAAGGACATCCCGTTCGAGCAGTAGGTAGTGGGTCAGTTTGGTTTCCACAGGCTTGACGGCCTGACCCGAGACGCGGTACTGCTTGGGTATGCCTGAGCGCTCGAAGAACCGTCCCCGCGACCCAAACCAACTTGCCTACCAGATCATGCTTGAATCCACTGGGCAGGCTCCCAAATTCAACCCCGAAGCCGAGAAGCCAATTGACCCACTACCGAGCAGTACATCCAGCGACAGCACGCCGAGCCTGGCACCACCAGGTCCGTGCTCCAAAATGCTTATGTTTTCACAGCCTCCGCAAACGGTGCCATTCTCTCTATGTCACACTGTAAGCAGGACTTAACTCATTATGCTCCGTGCTCGGTGTGGAGCAAAATGCTCCTAAGATACTCCGCCTCTTGGACCGGCTCCGCGCGATTGGGTTTAGCGACGCACAACTGATATACTAATCCCGCGACGGGGACTCTCATTCCCCGATCAGGAGGTAGATATGTCCACAATCGCACCTGCGCCGGCTCGAACCGATGTCCAGGTTGGCGCAACCAAGCTACTGATTAATGGTCGCTGGGTCGATTCCGTATCCGGCCGCACCTTCCCCACTATCAACCCCGCTACCGGCGAAGAGATCTGCCAGGTGGCCGAGGCCGACGCGCCGGATGTGGACCTTGCCGTCAAGGCGGCCCGCAACGCATTCGAGCGCGGTCCTTGGCGGCGCATGGCAGCGTCTGAACGGGGACGGCTGCTGAACAAGCTGGCCGACCTCATCGAAACGCATGCTGACGAACTCGCCCGCCTGGAGAGCCTGGACAACGGCAAGCCGTACCAGGTGGCGAAGGCGGCCGACCTGCCGCTGACCATCGGCTGCTACCGGTATTTCGCGGGCTGGGCAGACAAGGTTCAAGGTAAGACCATCCCGCTTACAGGGAATTACTTCTGCTACACGCGCCTGGAACCCGTCGGCGTGGTGGGCCAGGTGATTCCATGGAACTTCCCGCTGCTGATGCAGGCCTGGAAACTGGCTCCGGCGCTGGCTTGCGGCAATACCGTGGTGCTGAAACCGGCGGAGCAGACGCCGCTCACCGCGCTCCGCGGGGGTGAACTGATTCTGGAGGCTGGGTTTCCCGAGGGTGTGGTGAACATCCTGCCCGGCTACGGTCCCACCGCGGGCCAGGCGATCGCACGTCACATGGACGTCGACAAGGTCGCGTTCACCGGCTCCACCGAGGTTGGGCACCTGATTATGGAAGCGGCCGCACAGACCAACCTCAAGCGCGTCACGTTGGAGCTGGGTGGTAAAAGCCCCAACATAGTCTTCGCCGACGCGGACCTCGATGAAGCGATCGAAGGCTCGCACTTCGGCCTGTTCTTCAACCAGGGGCAATGCTGTTGCGCCGGCTCGCGCCTGTTCGTCGAACGCAAGATCTACGACGAGTTTGTAGACCGAAGCGTGGACAGGGCGAAGCGGCGAACCGTCGGCGATCCGTTCGATCCCGCCACGGAGCAAGGTCCGCAGGTGGACGGCGCGCAATTCGAGAAGGTGATGGGCTACATCGAGTCGGGTCGCCGCGACGGGGCCAGGTTGCTATGCGGCGGCGATCGTGTGGGTGACCGCGGCTACTTCATCCAGCCGACCGTGTTCGCCGACGTGAAGGACGAGATGAAGATCGCGGAGGAGGAGATCTTCGGTCCTGTCATGTCGATCATCCCATTCCAAGGCATGGACGAAGTTGTCGAGCGCGCCAATCGGACCATGTACGGCCTGGCGGCCGCGGTCTGGACGCGGGACATCGGGAAGGCGATGGCCGTCGCCAACAGCGTCCGCGCCGGCACCGTGTGGGTGAACTGCTATGACGTCTTCGACGCGGCGGCGCCGTTCGGTGGATTCAAGCAGTCTGGTATCGGGCGAGAGTTGGGTGAGTACGGCTTGCAACAGTACACGGAAGTGAAGACCGTTACGGTGGCACTAAAGAATTGAACCTTTCGTCGTTTCGGCGTAGCTAACGGCTCTCGGCCAGCACTCCTGTTTCCCGCGCGGCGATGGGATACACTTCCGTGTGTGCTGGGCGGTTGCTGTGGGGCGTTGCATCAAGAGGACATGCCGAAGGCTTGACGCACGTGAGTTACGACGCTTGGCGCGCACCCGATAGCCGTGCCCTTGTCGATGCCCCGAGTCCCGTCGAGTGCGAAGAACACGCCGCCCGCCTCTTCGATGATCAGCTTAAGCGCGGCGAGGTCCCAGACCTCGACTTTGGGTTCGAACCAAATGTCCACCTGACCCGCCGCGACGAGGCAGGCGTCAAGCGCGCCTCCATACGATCGAACGGACCACGAGCGCTGCATCAGTTCCATGACCCGTGGCAGGTGGGGGCGGGCCTCGAAGAGTTGCATACCGTTGGGACTGAATGAACACGCGTTGATCGATGCGATGGCAGAGGCTTGCAAACGCTCATGATTCAAATACGAGCCTTTGCCGCGCGCCGCCCAGTAAGTCTCGTTCATCATGGGAAAATGGGCAACGCCGACAAGGGACTCGCCCGCTTCTTCGAGCGCGACCAGGACGCACCAGAATCGGTTGCCTCGGACGAAGTCGCGCGTGCCGTCGATGGGGTCAATGATCCAGCGGCGACCGCTGGAGCCGGCTTTGCTGGAGCCTTCTTCGCCGAGGATGCCGTCGTCGGGAAACTCGAGTTCGATGGCTTCGCGGATCAGGCGCTCGTTTTCTTTGTCGGCAATCGTAACAGGTGACGCATCCGGCTTGGTCTCGGCGGAGATCCCGCGTGCGCGAATGTACCTGACGTTTTCGCCGGCCGCGGTGGCGATACGACGGGCAAATTCGAGTTCTCGCTCGTAGTTCATCGACTACTATGATGCTTCCGGCGCGGTCCCCTCTGAGAACTCGGACTCGGGATGCCGCCACGGATCGAAGCCCCACGGGTGCCATGGAGCAGCCCTTGTAACCCAAGGTATCGGCAACGAATGTGGTGGTTTGAGATGGAGGCTTCGAGGGCACTTTCCGAGTAGCGCGAGTTTACCGGCCAATTTTGTGAATGAGGGCGGCCTGCTCCGAAACGACAGAAACGCGATATTCTTTTTTCGTTCGGAACTGACTTTACCTGGAGGGTGAAGGCCGGTCACCAGATCGAAACTTGGCA
>Ga0316363_10003361_pt1 | contig 11471 bp, 10 predicted proteins | sample Sb_taG_3_FD_200459 | JGI IMG/M metagenome (GOLD analysis project Ga0316363, IMG submission 200459) | Peat soil microbial communities from Weissenstadt, Germany - Sb_50d_a_PC metaG (v2) (version 2) | ecosystem: Environmental > Terrestrial > Soil > Wetlands > Peat | place: Germany: Weissenstadt...
ATGGCCGCCGACTGGACCGCGCTTGCGGACAGCCTCGCCGGGCCGAAGGACATTCTCATCGTCAAACGGCAGTGGGGCGCATTCTACGGCACCGAACTCGATCTTCAACTGCGGCGCCGAGGCGTGAAGACGATCGTGCTCGGCGGAACGTTGGGGCGATCTTCTCCGCTTCGGGAGACTGGGGCGGATCGGCACTCAGTGGGCAATCCTCTTCGTCCTCTCGGCGCTGTTCGTTTTGGTGCTGGAGAGCTTGCATCTGCCTGCGGCTCTGATGCTTGGGCCTGGACCGATCCGCGGCCTCTCGGCGATGGGCCGGGGCCATCCTGGCTCGCGCAGGTTGATGGGTGTCTACGAACAATCCTGACGCTTGGCGTCCCTACAGACCGGCTTTCCAGGCGACGATCTCTTGGCGCTGATCGCCGAGGTGGTCGCCGCCGAGGGTTATGACATCGCCGACTTTCAGGAATCGCGGCGGCTTACGGGCCATGCCGACGCCTGACGGCGTGCCGGTGACGATGACGTCGCCGGGCTCCAGCTCCATGAAATGCGAGACATAGGAGACGATCTGCTTCACGTCGAAGATCATCGTGTCCGTATTGCCGGTCTGCATTCTTTCGCCGTTCACGTCGAGCCAGAGATTCAATCCCTGAACGTCGGGAATTGCATCGCCCGTCACCAGCCAGGGGCCGAGCGGGCCGAAGGTCGGCGCGCTCTTGCCCTTCATCCATTGGCCGCCGCGCTCCAATTGGAAGGCGCGTTCGGAGACGTCGTTGGCGAGGCAGAAGCCGGCGATGTGATCGAGCGCGTCGTGGTCCGCGACGTAGGAGGCGTGCTCGCCGATGATGATCGCGAGCTCGACTTCGAAGTCGAGCTTTGCGCCGCCCTTCGGCATGATGATCGGATCGTGCGGGCCGCTTATGCAATTCGGCGCCTTGCTGAACAGAATCGGCTCTTTTGGAATCGGCGCGCCGGTCTCCTTGGCATGGTCGCCGTAATTGAGCCCGATGCCGATGAAATTGCCGGGCTTGGCGACCGGTGCGCCGAGCCGCGGCTGGCCGCGCACGAGCGGCAGGCTCGGTGGTTCCACCCTGGCGAGCTTGCTGAGATATTTCCTGGCGAGATATGCGCCGCCGAAGTCGGGAACGATGGCGCTCACATCGCGGATCTTGCCTTCGGCATCGATCAGGCCAGGCTTCTCCTTGCCCTTCTCGCCGTAGCGGACGAGCCTCATGCGCTTCTCCCCTTCATGTCCCCGCTGGAATCGCGTGGATTTATGCCTCGATCCTTAGCGGGTTAGGGGCGCCCCGTCGAGCCGGCGAGGCGCCGGCTCAATCCAGCGTCTCGCGATAGAACCAAAGGCCGATCATCGTGACGGCGAGCGTGAAGACCGCGATCGGCCAGAGTTGCGGCAGGATGTCGGACATATCATTGCCCTTGAGCAGCACCCCGCGGACGATCCGCAACATATGGGTAACGGGAAAGATTTCGCCGGCGAATTGCGCCCAGATCGGCATGCCCTTGAAGGGGAACATGAAGCCGGAGAGAAGGATGGACGGCAGCAGAGTGAACTGGGCCAGCTGCAGCGCCTGCATCTGATTATTGGCGAGCGTCGAGATCGTCAGTCCGAGGACGAGATTGCTGGCGATGAAGAAGAAGAGAGCGAGCATCAGCAGCGCAAGCGATCCGCGGATCGGCAGGTGAAAGACGAGCGCCGAACTCGCGATGATCAACAGAACCTGGATATAGCCGATGACGATATAGGGGACGATCTTGGCCATCATCACTTCCATCGGCCGCAGCGGCATGGCCAAGAGATTCTCCATCGTGCCGCGCTCGCGCTCGCGGGTGATCGAGAGCGTCGTGAGGAACAGGGTCGAGAACATCAGGACGATGCAGATCAATCCCGGCACCGTGTTGAGGACAGTCAATTGCTCGGGATTGTAGCGGGCGTGGACGTCGAAACGGAAGGCCGGGTTCGCAGGACTTGTCTTGAGCGAAGGCGGCAGGTCGCGATCGAGCACATCGGTCAAACCGGCAAGCGCTGCCGTTGCATCGCCGATCGCGATCGGGTCGGTCGCGTCGGCGTCCATGAGCAGATTGGGGCTCTCGCCGCGATCCACGTCGCGGGCGAAATTGGAGGGCACATTGAGGACGAAAAGAACGTCGCCTTGCGCGAGCGCGCGCTCCGCCGCGGCCTCCGAACTCATTTCGCGGATGTCGTAATAGCCGGAATTTTCCAGGGCCGCGATGATCCTGCGCTCGTAATTTGAATGGTCGGCGGAGAGAACGCCGGTCGGCAGATGTTTGGGATCCGAATTGATCGCATAGGCGAAGAGAAAGAGCTGCATGAGCGGCAGCACGATGATGAAGCGCAAGGTCAAGGGATCGCGCCGCACCTGGATCCATTCCTTGCGCAGCACGGCAAGGAAACGGCGGAAGGAGAACCCGGTCACGAGGCTTGCTCCGTGAGCAGATGGATGAACACGTCCTCGAGCCGCGGCTCGACCTCGTGCCAGGCAAATTCGCGATGTACCGAAATCGTCTGCTCAAGCGCTGCGCGATCGGTGCCGGCTACGCGCAACGCGCCGCCGAACACGGCGGCTGCTTCCACGCCCGGCGCATGACGGAGCTCGCGCGCCGCCTCGTCGATTCCGCTTCCCGAGGCTTCAAAGGTGATAAGCCCGGCGCCGCTTCGCACGTCTTCCGGCGCGCCTTGGGTGACGATATGGCCATTCGAGAGATAGACGATGCGTTTGCAGCGCTCGGCCTCGTCCATGTAGTGGGTCGAGACCAGAACGGTCAGCCCTTCGCTCGCCATGTCGTGGATCAAGTCCCAGAACTCGCGGCGCGCGGCGGCGTCGACGCCGGCGGTCGGCTCGTCGAGCAGCAGCAATTTGGGCTCGTGCAGCACACAGGCGGCGAGCGCCAGCCTCTGTTTCCAGCCGCCCGAGAGCTGGCCCGCCAGACGGTCCGCGAAGCCGCCGAGTTCCATGCGCGCGATAATGTTCGCGACAGCCTGTCGGCGATCGTCGAGCTCGTAGACTGCGGCGACAAAGTCGAGCGTTTCGGCGACGGTGAGATCGTCATAGAAGCTGAATCGCTGAGTCATGTATCCCGCGTCGCGGCGGATGCGCAGAGCGTCGCGAAAGAGATCGAAGCCGAGACATGTTCCGCTGCCTCCGTCAGGCACGAGCAGGCCGCAGAGCATGCGAATCGTCGTCGTCTTGCCGCTGCCGTTGGCGCCGAGAAAGCCGCAGATCTCGCCCGCCGCGACCTGCAGCGTCAGCCGGTCCACCACGAGATTGGGGCCGAAGCTCTTGCGCAGATCGTGCACGTCGATAACGAATTCGCTCATGGCCGTGCGTCCGCGGCGGGGCGCACATTGATCGGTTGTCCCGGATTGAAAAGAACGGCCTGATCCGGCGGTGGCCGGGCCTCGATGAGGAAGACGAGCTTGGCGCGCGTCTCGTCGCTGTAGATGAGGGGAGGGGTGTATTCGGCCGTCGGCGAAATGAACGAAATGGTCCCGTAGAGGTTCGGCCTGCAGCCGTCGCAGCTGAAGGTGACCTTTTCGCCATAATGGATTGAGGCGAGCTGCTCCTCCGGGACGAAGAAGCGCACGAAGATGTTTTCCGGCGGCAGCAGCGAGACCACCGGCGCACCGGCGGCGACCGTCTCGCCGGGGAAGGCGATCACGTCGGCAATGCGGCCACGGGCCGGGGCCACGACCCTGCGCTGGGAGAGGCGCCAGTCCGCCATTCCGAGCGCCGCTTGCGCGGCGGCCACCGCGGCGCGCTGAGTCCTGATCTCGCCCTCGCGCCCCATGGGCGTGTGGAGCTGTTGCAAGGCGGCTTCGGTGACTTTCACCCTGGCTTGCGCCGAGAGATAGGCGGCGCGCAGCTGATCGACATTCTGCCGGGTCTCAAAGCCGGAGCCGAGGAGTTTTTGGCCGCGGTCGAAGTCGAGCTCGGCACGCGTCACGGTCGCCTGGGCATCGGCAAGGTTGCCTTCGGCCTGCAGGATCTCAGTCGGCTTTCCACCAGCCAGCAAGTTTCCCAATTGCTCCTGGGCTTGGGCGAGCTGGCGCGCCGCCTGGTCGCGGGCGGCGCGATCGTCGATTTCGTCCTGGGTGAAAAGCGGAGCGCCCTCATTCACCTCGTCGCCGCGCGCAACCGCCACGGAGCTCAGCAGCCCCTCCAGCACGGGGCCGACCTTGACGTAATCGGCTTCGGCGTAGCCTTGCCAGACGACCTCCGCGGACTGGCGATGCAGCGCCCACCAGGCCACGCCTCCAGCAACGAGGGCCAAGATGATGATCCCAATGGCGAAACGCCGCGCCATGCGCGCGAGCCCTCTTTGCAACGCAACCGTTTCGTTGCATTATAGTGGCGGCCCGAGCTTGGCAAGGGCATGCGGCAAGGGGCTGAAGGGTGACGAACATCGGGGACCTGCCGGACGAGGCGTTTCGGCGTGGGCGCGGCGGCCGCCCAACCCAGGCCGAGGCCGAGCGCCGGCATGATGCTCTTCTGCGGACGGCGGCCGATCTCTTCATTGAGCATGGACTGCAGGGCGTCTCGGTCGATGCGATCGCTCGCGCCGCGGGCGTGGCGAAGCGGTTCATCTATGCCCGCTATGCCGACAAGGGCGAATTGTTCGCCGCTGCGATCGAACGGCTGATTGAGGATCGCACCGGACCGCTCTACGCCTATGAAGTCCGGGATGAACCGGTCGAAGAAGGGCTTTTGGAGTTTGCCCGCAGGCTGCTCGATCTCGCCTTGAAACCGCAGACGCTCGCGCTTTTTCGGATGCTGATCAGAGAAGCGCCACGTTTCCCGCAGCTCGCCAGGCTTGATGCCGAGCGCAACCGCCACAAAGGACTCGTCGCCATCGCGCGCGTGCTCAGGATCTATGCGGAGCGCGGCGAGATCGCGCTCGGCAATCTGGAGATGCTCGCCGAACTTTTCGGCGTGCTCGTCGTACGCAGCGCCCAGCACCGTGCCTTGATCCTCGGCCTAGAAGAGCCGGCGCACGTCGAACGCCGGCTGAAAGCCGCTATCCATCTCTTTCTGGATGGCGCCCGGCCACGGTGACCCCCTCGCCGGAAGCGCTCTCCTTCTGGGAATAGCGAGGACCGGTCCTACAGCTATGCGCTATCAACATGGTCGCTTAGACCTTTGGGATGGGCTGGCGCAATGGTTCGCGCGTTGCAAAGGCCGCGCGCATGAGCGGTGTTCGCGCAGATCCTCCCTATAGATGCAGAGACAATCTTCTATCTCGGCTGCCGTGAGGCGAGAAAAGGCGGGAGGAAGCTGGGTCGGGTCTAAGCTCGTTCCGGTGAAGCCCATCAAGCGGGCGCCGGCGCGAGTGCCCGCATGCAAATAGACTCGAGTCGGTTCCTTATCAAGAAACGCGCCGATGCGATGCGCGATATCATAAATTGTGAGTTCACCGATCCCACGAATGTTACCAATAGCCTCATCTACGAGCGCGTGAACCTCGTCGAAAGTTTTAGCACGGGTCAGCTTACTGCGAATCCCTTGCAACTTCCGTTCGGCAGGTTTGAGCAGTGCTCCTGGTATACGACGTTGATGAGGGTGGCGCTTGCAGTCAGGCAAAAAATGGCAGAGTGCAGCGTGCTCGATGGCAACTTCGATTGATGCTAGCCGCTGGAATTCGTCTGCCTCGCTGCGAGCGCAACGACGACGATTTTGGATGTAGGCGGCGACGATTTTCGCAGGCGTCATGTTTAGACCGTAGGTCTGATGCTTTCCAAGTTTAGGATGCTTTCCAAGTTTACTCAGCTCTTCACCCGCACATATTCGCCGGGCGCGTCGCAGAGCGGCTGATATTTGCCGCCGCCTGGCTCGCGGGCCGGCACTTTCTCAGGCGCCTGCCGCGCGATCCAGTCGCTCCAGTCGGGCCACCAGCTGCCCTTGTGCTCGGTCGCCTCGTTCAGCCATGCTTCGAAGGCGCCAGCCGGACGCGGGCCTGTCCAATAATGATATTTCGGCTTTCGGGCGGGATTGATGACGCCGGCGACGTGGCCCGACGCGGCGAGCACGTAGCGGACATCGCCGCCGAATAATTTCATGCCGGTGAACACCGAGGTCGCCGGCGCGATATGGTCCTCGCGCGTCGCCAGGCTGTAGATCGGTATCGTGACCTCGGAGAGATCGAGCTTCTCTCCGGCGATCACCATCTCGCCCTTGCTGAGTCTATTCTCGAGATAGCAATTGCGCAGATAGAAGGAATGGTTGGCGGCCGGCATCCGCGTCGAATCCGAGTTCCAAGTCAAAAGATCGAAGGGGAGGGGCGTCTGGCCGCGCATATAATTGTTGACGATGAAGGACCAGATGAGGTCGTTGGGCCGCAGCATGTTGAACACCGTCGCCATTCTCGACCCCTCGAGATAGCCTTTCTTGGCCATGCTTTCCTCGACGGCCCGGATCTGCGCCTCGTCGATAAAGACCCGCAAGTCGCCCGCATCGGCGAAATCCGTCTGGGTCGTGAGGAAGGTCGCGCTTTCGATCCGCGAATCCTGCATCCGCGCCTTATAGGCCAGCGCGTCCTGCATCCGCGCCTTATAGGCCAGGGCGATCGCGAGCAAAGTGCCGCCGACGCAATAGCCGAGCGCATGCACCTTCTTTTCCCCGGTCACCTCGGCGATCACGTCGAGGGCGGCGAAAATCGCCTCCCTGATATAGGCCTCGAAGTCCTTGTCGCGGTGGCGTTCGTCGGGATTGACCCAGGAGATCAGGAAGACGGTCAGGCCTTCTTCCACGGCGAAGCGCACGAAGCTCTTCTCCGGGTTGAGATCGAGGATGTAATATTTGTTGATCCAGGGCGGAATGACGAGCAAGGGCCGCTTGAACACCTGCGCCGTCGTCGGCGCGTATTGGATGAGCTCCATGAGTTCGTTGCGGAAGATCACCTTGCCGGGGGTCGCCGCCATGTTGACGCCGAGCTCGAATTTCGAGGAATCGCTCTGCCTGATCCTGAGCGTCCCGCGGCCGGCCTTGATGTCTTCGGTGAGGATGGAGACGCCGCGCACGAGATTTTCGCCGCTCGAACTAAGAGTCTCGTGCAGAAGTTCCGGGTTGGTGCCGATGAAGTTCGAAGGCGAAAGCGCGCTGGCGATCTGCCGCAGGTAGAATTGCGCCTTCTGCCTCGTATGCGGGTCGGCCGTCTCGGCGCGGGCGACGAGAGTCTCGGCCCAATTCGTCGAGATCGCATGCGCCTGGCGGAGGAAATCGAAGATCGGGCTCTCGCGCCATTGCGGCGCGGCGAAGCGTTTGTCGGTGGGGTCGTGCGGGACGACCGGCTCGTCTGCTTCACCGGAAAGCCGCCGCAAAGTATGCGCCCAGAGGCTGAGAAAATTGCTCGATAGCGCGGTCTGCGCCACGACCGCGCGCTGCGGATCGGCAAGCCAATATTCCGCCACGCGGCCGAAGCTCTTGACCGCGTCGACCACCGTGTCGGCCAATCCGCTCGCGCTGCCGCTCTCGGCAGGTTCGAGAAGAGCGGCGAAGGCCTTGCCTCCCTGTCCGACCAGCAAGGCCAGATTTTGCGAGAGCCGATCGAAGTCCGGAGTGGCGGAAGAGGTCGTCTCCGGTCCCGTCGCCTTCTCGGGCGGCGGCGAAACGAGGGCATTCGATGCCGAATCTTCGCGGTCGGGCGGCGGCGAAATGATGCCATTCGATGGCAAAACTTCGCGGGCGGGTGGCGGCGAAATGATGGCCTTAGGCAAAACTTTGCGGGTTGCGCGAGGCTTGTCATTGCTGCCGCTGCCGCCCTGCCTCTTCCGCTTCTTTGCCATGCAATGATCCAGCTTCGCCGCTTCACGTGCCATGATAGAGCTTTATTCCATGGCTAGGAAATCCGCCTCGAGTCGCATGCGCCTCCCCAATGAGCTTGGGATGATCGAAATGTGGTCTTCAGGGCGGATAATTCAATTTTCGCGGCGCGCGGCAATTTTGGCCTGTCTCTGCGCGGCGCCGGCGCTCGCCCAAGAAAATCAGCAGCCGGCTCCGCAACAAGGCACAGTGCCGAAGCCGCCGCAGCCCTATGGCGGAGGCACGCCGCTCGACGTGATCCTGAACACGCGGCTGTGGACGGACGTTCCCGAAGCACAAGACTTCGTGAAGGCAACGCGGCCTCCCGAAGGCACGCTCGAATATCAGCCGACGACCGGCACGGACCCCGTCCGGCCGAAGGTGCGAACGCCCGCGGAACTCAAGGCGATGGAGGACGAGCTCGAACGTACCGGCGCGGCCGCCGAGCGGGCCGCCGGCTTCAAGACGAAGAATTTCCATGTCGAAGCGAAGACGGCGGTGAGCGCCACGACGAAGCCAATGCACCATTTGGACGCACAGAACCGATCGCAATGAGCGTCTTTGCGAGAAGCGCAGCGACGAAGCAATCCAGTGTCGGTGGTGAGCGCTCCTCTCCCCTTGCGGGAGAGGGTGGCTCGCCATAGGGCGCGCTGCGCGCGCGCCCGTCGCTCAATCAAACGCCCCGCGCGAAGGCAGGGCAATAGAAAGCGGGGTGGCCTCACTGCGCTGAGCGCCCCTCTCCCCATTCGCTCACGCTCATGGGGAGAGGGGGTAACGCGGGGCACCCTCTCCCGCAGGGGAGAGGTTCGCGCATGCACATTCTGGATTGCTTCGCTTCGCTTGCAATGACAGGCGGCCATACAGCCTCTCACTCCTGCTCCGGCGCGCAGAAGCTCAAGATCGCGTCCTTCGGAAAGTCATAGAGCTTGCCGGTTTGCGTCCATGTTGGGCTGACGAGCGTGACGATCTTCGGCGCAAGCTCTTCCGGCGCCCTGAGCGTCGAAGGATCTTCGCCCGGCATGGCGGCGGCGCGCATGCGGGTGCGCAGCGGGCCGGGATTGACGAGCATCACTTTCACCTGCGTCGTCGCCGCGGTCTCCGCCGCGTAAGTCCGCCCGAGCGCGTCAAGGGCGGCCTTTGAGATGGCGAAAGGGCCCCAATAGGGCTTCATCTGCGCCATGTGCCCTGCCGCTGAGGTGACGAACACCACGCGGCCGGCATCGGCCGCGCGCAGCGGCAGGTCGAGCGAGCGGATGAGCCGCCAGTTGGCCGTGACGTTGACCGCGAGCACCTCGTCCCATTGCGCCGGATCGACATGCGCGAGCGGTGTGAGAGGGCCGAGAATCCCGCCATTGCCGATGAAAATATCGAGCTTCCTCCAGCGCTCGTAGATCGCCGCGCCCAGCCGATCGAGCGCCGCGAAATCCTTGAGATCGCAGGGGACGAGGGTCGCCTCGCCGGATTGCGCACGGATTAAGTCGTCGAGCTCTTCGAGGCCGCCCTGCGTGCGGGCAAGCGCGACGATATGCGCGCCGGCACGGGCGAGTTCAAGCGCTACCGCGCGGCCGATCCCGCGTGAGGCGCCGGTGACGAGAGCGATGCGGCCGAAGAGGGGGCGGGACATTGTTCGGTTGGGCTAGATGGTCGGAATGCGGCGCGCATGCGCGCGTCAGCCCGTCTCGGCGAGCAGCGAGAGCTGCGACTTCGTCTCGCCGCTCACATCGGTGAGATTGGTCGGATAGTCGCCCGTGAAGCAATGGTCGGTGAATTGCGGCCGCGCGGCATCGCGGCCCGTCTCGCCCATCGCCCGATAAAGTCCGTCGACGGAGAGGAAGGCGAGCGAATCGCAGTCGATATAGCGGCGCATTTCCTCGACAGAATGGGTCGCGGCCAGCAGCTTGTCGCGTTCGGGCGTATCAATCCCATAATAGTCGGGATGCGTGATCGGCGGCGAGGAAATCCGGAAATGCACCTCGCGGGCGCCGGCCTCGCGCATCATCCGCACGATCTTCACGGAAGTGGTGCCGCGCACGATGGAATCGTCGATGAGCACGATGCGCTTGCCGGCCACGGCGGCGCGGTTGGCGTTGTGCTTGAGGCGCACGCCGAGTTCGCGCACCGACTGGCTCGGCTGGATGAAGGTGCGGCCGATGTAATGATTGCGGATGATGCCGAGCTCGAAAGGAATGCCCGATTCCTGCGCGAAGCCAAGCGCCGCGGGAACGCCGGAATCGGGAACCGGCACGACGACATCGGCATCGATCCCCGTTTCGCGCGCGAGTTCGCTGCCCATCGCCTTGCGCACGTCATAGATGGAGCGGCCGTGGACGATCGAATCCGGCCGCGCGAAATAAATATATTCGAAGATACAGGGCCGCATCGGCCGCTTCGGAAACGGCCGCAGGCTTTCAATCCCCGTTCCGGAGATCACCACGATCTCGCCGTTCTCGACATCGCGGATGAAACGCGCGCCGATGATGTCGAGCGCACAGGTCTCGGAGGCGAAAATGTAATGGCCGTCGAGTTCGCCGAGCACGAGCGGCCTGATCCCGAGAGGATCGCGCGCGCCGATGAGCTTCTTGTGCGACAGCGCGACGAGCGAATAGGCGCCTTCGATCTGCCGCAAGGCCTCGATGAAGCGCTCGATCAGCCGGGTGCGGCGGCTCTTCGCCACGAGATGAAGAATGACTTCCGTATCCGTGGTCGATTGGAAAATCGCGCCGTCTCTCACGAGATCGCGGCGCAAGGTTAATCCGTTCGTGAGATTGCCGTTATGCGCGATGGCGAAACCGCCCGAGCTCAGCTCCGAGAACAGCGGCTGGACATTGCGCAGGATCGTCTCGCCCGTCGTCGAATAGCGGACGTGGCCGATGGCCGAGCGGCCGGGCAGGCGTTCGATGGTCGAAGCGCGGGAGAAATGCTCGCTGACGAGACCGAGACGGCGTTCAGAATTGAACCTATGGCCGTCGAAGGTGACGATGCCGGCGGCTTCCTGGCCGCGGTGCTGCAGGGCGTGAAGTCCCAGCGCCGTGATCGTTGCCGCCGAAGGATGGTCGAAAATGCCGAAGACGCCGCATTCCTCGCGCAACCGGTCGGCGTCCAGATCGAAGGTCTCCTCACCCCCCGTAGAAGCGGCAGCCTGCTCCTCCGCGGCACCCATCAATTCCCGAGAGTCGCAATTCAACGGGAGCCACCTTCCATTGCCGAACGCCGGGCGGGCAGGGGCGAAGCCTTCACCCATTCAAATAATATCACACGGGTCAAATGCCAGAAATTTCGTGCTTCGGCCGAGAGTTAGGCCCAGGAATCCCATGCCAAGCCGGCGCGCACCCTTAACCTTCCTGGAAATTTACCCCAAATCAACGTGTTAGGTGGCCGGCGATGCTCACGTCTTATCCGGCGGAGACGCAGCCGGGGCCGCCGCTGGAGGGGCAGCCGGCGGAGCCGGCGGGGGCGCCGCCGCCGGCGTATCGCTGTCCGGCACGGCTTCCTCGGTGGCGGCCTTCGGATTCTTCAACCTGTTGAGAAGACCCTCGGGGTCGTCCGGCAACAGGGCAATGAGTTCTTCGCCGGTCGATTGAAGCACCGGTTTCATACGCGCGTCCTTCACCCACTCCGGCTGGGATTTCTCGGTGACGA
>Ga0316363_10003364_pt1 | contig 11465 bp, 11 predicted proteins | sample Sb_taG_3_FD_200459 | JGI IMG/M metagenome (GOLD analysis project Ga0316363, IMG submission 200459) | Peat soil microbial communities from Weissenstadt, Germany - Sb_50d_a_PC metaG (v2) (version 2) | ecosystem: Environmental > Terrestrial > Soil > Wetlands > Peat | place: Germany: Weissenstadt...
GGCAGGTTTCAGCAGATATTGCACACGATCTCAAAACGCCGCTCGCGCGACTGCGCCAGCGGCTCGAAACGGTGCATGCGCACCCGCAATCAGCCGAAGGGTACAATGCCACTATCGAAGCGGCGATAGTCCAGATTGACGAGATCCTGGCCACCTTTGGTGCACTATTGCGCATTGCACAAATCGAAGCTGGAACACGCCGTTCCGGATTCAGGGAGGTCGATCTCAGCGACGTCTCCGCCACAGTCGTCGAGGCTTTCGCTCCGGTCGCCGAGGATGCCGGCAAGGCCCTGATTGGTCGAATCACCCCGGACATCAGCATCTGGGGCGATCGTGAACTCCTGACGCAGATGCTCGCCAACTTGGTCGAGAACGCCATCCGGCACACGCCCGAAGGCACGCGAATCGCGGTATCGCTTCGCCGCGACGGCAACGAGATTCTCGGTAGCGTCACTGATAACGGGCCGGGTGTGCCGGAGAAAGAGCGCGAGCGGCTGTTCCAGCGGTTCTATCGTCTGGAACGGAGCCGATCGACGCCGGGCAGCGGATTGGGGCTGAGTGTCGTCAAAGCCGTTGCTGACCTCCACGCGATCGCGCTTGACGTTCACGACGCCGGACCGGGACTGCAGATCGTCATCAAATTTCAGGGTTAGACAGGGCACATCAGTCATGAATGATTCCATGAGTAAAGTTCCGGAAGTCACACTTGTCTTTTGGATCATCAAAATCGCTGCGACGACGCTGGGCGAAACCGGCGGCGACTCCGTGACCATGACGCTCAATTGGGGCTACTTGGCTGGAACGTCTCTCTTTCTAGCAGCGCTGGTGGCGCTGGTTGGCCTTCAGATCGTCGCGAAGAAATTTTATCCCTTCCTATACTGGGCCACGATCGTGGCCTCTACGACATTCGGCACAACGATGGCCGATTTTGCGGATCGTTCATTAGGTATCGGCTACACAGGTGGTTCGGCGATTTTATTCCTGTGTTTGCTTGCTGTGCTTGGCCTCTGGTACTGGTCGTGCGGCTCCATTTCGATGGACACCGTCAACACCCCGAAGGTGGAAGCCTTTTACTGGTCGGCGATCACGTTTTCGCAGACTTTGGGCACAGCTCTCGGTGACTGGATGGCCGATTCAACGGGTCTCGGATATGCGGGCGGAGCGCTTGTCTTTGCTGCCGGACTGGCGGTGGTCGCGGCCGCCTATTACTGGACGAACGTATCGCGCGTTCTTTTGTTCTGGGCCGCGTTCATTCTCACCCGGCCCCTAGGAGCGACCGTTGGCGATTTCCTCGACAAGCCCGTAAGCCAGGGAGGGCTCGCCTTAAGTCGTCCGATTGCCTCCGCCATGATTGCAGCTTTCATAATCGGGTGTCTCCTCATTCTTCCACAGAGGGCAGGTAGGCATCCGGTGCAATCTGAAACGGCGGTGTGATTCAAAGAACTGCGTCAGTTGCGATGTCCGCCTTGGGTCAAATCTTCCAGTTAAGTGCCGCAATGAGGTAGGTCAGGATGGCGCAGAGCCAATTGCGGCAGTCGGCGGCGAGGTGTTCCAAAAGATCGGTGGGCTAGCCCGGCGCGTGCTTCGCGGCGGAAGACATGATGGTTATTCGCCATATAATTATCCGCCAAGCGAGAACGGCCGGACGGCGGCTCTCGTTCATATTGGCATCAAGGTGCCGTCCCGCTATGAACGGGATGACGATTCCGAAGAGGATCAAAAAGCGATCTCATTTCACGCCCGCGTCGGTGCCGAATATGATCCTTGGCGGCAAGCCCGCAAATCATCGGAGCTTTGAGCCATGGTCGCCCGGCTCGACCTTCGACAGATACGATCGAGGCAGTATTATGAGACGACGCGATGATTTGTCGACTTGGCGTTCGCCGGCACTTGCGCCAGCGGCCGTTTCGCTTGGGCCTTAAGCGACCTTCTCCAGAATCTTTTCCATTTCTGCCGCCGTGAAGGCGCGCAGTGTTTGAGCGCGGAGGTTGCCCGCCTTGAGCATACTCAACAAGAACGCATTTGCGGTTGCCTCGTCCGGGGCTTCTGAGATCGCGATGAGGTCGTACTGTCCTTGTGTCCAGACGATTTCTTTTATTTTAATCCCCACTTCCGATCCGGCTTTCTTGGCCGCTTCCGCTCGCTTGACCGTATCCTTGATGTTGCGAAGTCCTTGCTCAGTAAAGTTGTAAAGGGTGACATAGGTCGCCATGGCGTTTTCCTCCGTAACTGAGGCCGGCTGATTCAGATTGGAACACCGACCGACCCTCGTACTCGCTGCGCTCGCGCGCACATCATCAGCATTTCTCGCGCGACGGCAATGTGAATCTCGCGCGCAAATAACCAAATAATGCGTTGGGGCATGCCTGGCCCTCCGCAATATGGCGGGGCGCCAAGCCGATGCGGCGATGATCGAACCCGGCGATATGACCGGAGATACAGCCCCCGTCGACGCTAGCCCGGATTCAGGTGCGAAACTGGATCAGCTTTCAGACTACACTTCGAGCGACGCCTGGGGCGAGCTTCAGCCAGGCGCCCACGTGCTTGCGGCCAATCTTGACCGGTATGGAGCGGCTGAAGCTTGGTTCGCGGCTATCATCGTCCAAAACGAAGGAAATGAGTTCGTCTTGCGCTGGCGCGATTTTCCGCGCGAAGGCCTGCTGACGCGAGCGCGGCGGCACATCGCGCTTCTTCATCCGGCCGAGTAGCCGGATAGACTTCGAAGGGGCGGCCAAGAGCCGCCCTTTCGATTCTGAGGCCCCCGCCCTGTCGAAAGGATGTCTCATCAAAATCCAATCGCTCGATAACAAAGCTGACAAGATTCGCCAACTCAATGACGCGCTGCGATCGACTTTTGTTGGCGGCACGATTGTGATCACAGCCGGCGTCGCAGCACTCGATCTCGCCGTTCGCTCAGAACTGCTCGCTGCGGTTCGACGCATCGATGCCTTCTCGGCCGACAATGATCCGTACGGCGAGCATGATTTTGGCGCGATCGAGATCGCAGATCAGACCTTCTTCTTCAAGATCGACTACTACGATCGCTCGCTGACGTTTCACTCGCCTGACGCAGCCGATCCGGCGGTGACCACGCGGGTCCTGACCGTGATGCGTGCCGATGAATATTAGGGCTAGGGAGACGACCATGCTTGGTCGGCAAGCCAAAATCATCACGCCGACCATGCTCCGCCGCATACTGAACTTTGTCGGGGGCACGCCATTCACGAAGCGTGATCGAGTCATCATCCTGCTCTCTGTGAAAGCGGGTTTGCGCGCCTGCGAGATTGCGCGGCTCGACTGGTCCATGGTTCTCGACGCGCGCGGTCAGGTTGGCGCATTCGTCGCTGTCAGAGATGCGATCGCAAAGAGGCGCTCGGGTCGCCGCATACCGTTGCATGGCGATCTAAGACGCGCACTCGTCAGGCTTAAGGGACCCCGCCGCCTCGCCTCGAACTTATTGATATTCCTGGCGCTCCCTAGGGGACTCGAACCCCTGTTTTCGCCGTGAGAGGGCGACGTCCTGGGCCGCTAGACGAAGGGAGCAGGCCGCGGCATGACGGCTGGGTTCTATAGCGCGCCACCGAGGCCCGCAAGCATCCTATGTTCCGACCTCATCGCGCATTTCGAGTTTTTCGGCCGGCTCGGAGTCGGCCGATGCCGCCGCAGGCGTTGGAACGACGGGCGGAGCGGATGTCTCGGCATCGGCCGGATTCTCCGAGCCTGCACCGTTCGGCGAAGAATCCCCATTCGGCCGTGCGAGCCGGACAATGGTGCCGGTTTCCTTGTCTTGCCGCAACACGGCATCGGCTTCCGAGGCAGCCGGCGCTTTTTGGCGGCCCGCACGCTGGGCTGATAGATCGGCCTCGAGCGTCTCGCAACGCCGGCGGGCAACCTCAAGCGCGCCCTGCAAGGCCGCATATTCGGACTGCAAGCGATCGTATTTCTCGACCAGCACGTGCTCGGCAGCGCGGGTCTTTTCGACCTGCTGATCGCGCTGCGCGCGAATCATCTTTTCGCGGCGGCTTGCATCTTCGAGCGCGGCCTCGTTGACGCCGATCTTGATGGTGAGCGAACGCAGCTTGCCCTGGTCCTCCTCGCGCTGCTGGCGCAGAGCCTCAAGCTCCTGGGTGAGCTGTGCGGCGCGCGCGGTCTCCGCTTCCAATTTCTTTTGCAGCGCGGCGTAATTGCCCTCGCTCAGTTCGAGATTGCGGTTGGAATGGGCAAGCGCATCGCCGAGCTTGGCGGCCTGCGTGGTCCTCTCCGTAAACCGCTTCTCGGCCTCGAGAAGCATGCGGCTCACGTCGCCCAGACGCAGCTCCAATCCGGCAGCGCGGGCATCGGCGGCGGCATGGTTTGCGAGCCGCTCCTCGGCCAGCATCATCATTGCCTCGTGAGCCTGGCCGAGCTGGATCAATTCCTCCGTCTTCCTCTCATGCAGGCCTTCCGCGTCATACAGCGCCTTGGTCATGGCGCCCAATTCGGCGGAGACTTCGGTGAGATGGGATTGCACCTCAGCGAGCATTTGCTCGTATTCGCGGTTCTCCTGCGCGCTCTGGGCAAGTCGCTCATTCAGGCCGCTGATCTCGGCGGCGCGACGGCCGAGTTCGCTGCGGTCTGCCGCGTGGGCGAGTTTGGTTTGCTCGGCGCGCAGTTCCAAGCGGCGTTGCTCGACTGCGAATTCGGCTCTGAGCTGGTCCCGCTCTGCAAGGATTTCCTGAACGGAAAGTGGCACCTGCATCTCAAGCCGACGGCGGGTGAGTCGGTTCGCCCGCCGCCAAAAGGCGGGCGCAAAGGCCAGCGCCGCGAGCCCTGCGAACAGGAACCCGAGCGCGAAGATCATGATTTGTTCGATCACGCGGCTCTGCTCACTCGGTCTTTCGCGCCGGACTATGCCATTTAAGCACGGCGAGATCAAAATTCGTGCCCGGCGGCGCGCTGCGGCCGAAATCTCAGAACGGGTTCCAGGTCGGGTGCGGGGTGAACTTCAAATAGCCGAGATTGAGCCCGAGGCGGGCGCCAAGCCCGGAACGGATCGGGACCACAACGATATTGGCGGCGGTGAGCGCGGTCATGCCGAAACCGCCGACGAAATAGGCCGAACCATCGACCCCCCCGAAGCGGCGGAAGACCGCGTTCACCGCCGGCAGGCCATAGACGAGCATCATCGTGCGGTCGCCGTCGGCGCCGGCGTCGAACCCGAGCGACGGACCCTGCCAGAAGATTTTGAGATCGCCCGCGTTGCGGGTGTACATGATGCCTTCGCCATAGCGCAGGCCGCCGACGAAGGCGCCGCTCGCCTCCTGGCCGAGGATATAGCCGTTCGGCCTGCCCCAGCGCCGGCTTGCAGTCTCGACGACTTCGGCAAGGCCGCGCGAGATCGTCCCGAAGAAGTGCTGGCCGGCGCGGATCATTTCATCGCCGCTGAACTCGCCAGGCTGGTCCTCGGCAGCAGCCTGCGCGCCGCGCGGCCAGCCCAATGCCGTGCCGCCGGCGGCGATCAGAGCCAGTTTCACGGCAATCTCTCGACGCGAAAATGCGCGCATTGGCGCCTCCCGGTATGTGACGCGTTGCTGCCCCAATACGCGACTCTCGGTGAGCATGGTTAAGGGAGGATTACGGCATTAGGTAGCAAACTCACCTAATCGCCGATAGTCTTACGAGCCGCCATTTCATAGCCTTGTGAGATGCGGGATCAATCTGTCGTGAACGGCTTGCTTGCCAAGCGCGAAGAGCTCCAACGCGAGAACGGAGAGCTTCGGGAACGCATTGCCGTCATCTCAAACGACATTGGGGCGATCGATCGAGTTCTCGACTCTCTCGGTTATGCTGGCGAGCTTAACGGCGGCACGCCACGCCAAGCCCGAATCGTCCTGTTCTATCGGAACCAGCTTCGCGAATACCTTCTTGCTGAGCTTCGGAAAGCCGATCGGCCGCTTTCATGCCGGGAACTGGCCTGCCGAGTGTGTCAGTGCGAAGGCAAGGATTCTCATGATCGGCGGCTCTTGGCGGACGTTACCGGCCGCGTTGGATGCGCGCTTCGCCAGATGCGAGCTGCGAAGATTGTCCAAGGCGGTTCCCGGAACAAGAGCGGAACGGCCACATGGTCGATCACGTAGCGGGCAGATTCGCGACGGCGGCAGCCGAAGGGCGTCAGAGTGTGGAAAATTTGCCACACGTCTTTAATTTCTTCAGTAATCTTACAATTTCCTGACTTTGGTATTCTCTCATGGATATATGCTGAAAGATGCGCAGGACTTTTTGACGCGCACATTGCTGCGCGTCCGTCGCAACCAACGGGTTACGAAGAAGTTAGTGTACCGCTCTATGGCGACAGCAATAGAATTTGCTATTGGCTTCGCACCCACACGGACCATCCACGGTCCCAAACTCAAGGGAGAGAGAGCCTATGGATTTCATCATGAAATACATCCCTATGGGATGATATAGGTCCATCCCCTAGGTCCCAATCGCTAATTGATAAAGATAAAGGGCGTGCTCAAAGAGACCCGGGGGCACGCCCGCTTCATTTTGTCTTGCTGCAATATGCTCCGAGAAATTTCGGCCAAACGCGATAACAGGGCCGCTAAAAAGTCCAAGGGCATCGTCCTTTGATATATATTTTCGCTTTACCATCATTCCGACAGTCTCAAAAAAGCCGCCCAAACTGAGCAAGAGAGAATATTTATCTTTTTGCTTTTCACGCAATTCGGACAACTGCTTTGTCCATTCATCTGCCATCTTCGCCATTTTTTCTTCTTCATTCAATAATGATGGAGTCCACAAATAGCCACGCTCATCGCTCTCTCTCATTTCGATAAATAGATTTCTGGCCTCGGTCATTTCCTTAGAGTCGAAACGCTGATCTAGCTCCATTAAGAGAGTCGCATTAGCTATACGTAATCTTTGCCTTCTGTAATCCGCCATTTCGCGTAGTTGGTAACAGGCGACTACGGCACCGGCAAGAGCAACTATCGCTACGGCGATTTGTGCTATCCACGACGCGGTTTCGATCCAGCCATGTTCTGTGACCACTCGCATAGTTTCCATTATTAAGTTCCCACCTTAGCAATATGCAACGATAACGAGCGTGGGCATCCCTGACAATCCAGAGGATGCTATCAAACATACCGCGTGCGCTGCCAATACCCCTTCCACTGCCGCGAAACAGGATGCGCGAGAGCCGCCGAAGCGGTGATAAGGTACTGTTCGCCGTTGCTGACGCGCCGATTGTTCTCACGCCACGCCATCTCTGACGCGTAGGCCGCAAGATACCGGCCGCTGATATGATGATGGATGCCGAATTCGGCGCGGCGTAGCCGGCTAAAGAAGCTCTCGGCTTGATTGGTGCAAGCCTCGCCGTCCGAATAGCATTCTTCGTGATTGATCCGCTTCGTGAGGTAGCGGCTGTGCAGCACGTCCCATGATGCCGCTTCGTCGGCATGAATTATCGAGCCGAGCTGCACGCGTTCAGCGATCTTGAAAATCGATTGGCTTTCGGCGCGGAACACGAAAGGAAGCGTCATGCCGTTGCGCTCGCGCATGACGACCACAACGCGACGTTTGCCAGTTTGATGCTGTGCGAGCCGACGATCGACGCGGTTCTCTTTCCAGTTGGCCGGGCGGACGTGACCGCCAAAATATGCGCCGTCAACTTCCACTTCGCCTTGCAATGTTTCGTCGGCAGTCTCGGAAGCCATCGCTTCGCGGATTTTATGCGCGAGGCAAAAAGCAGTCTTGTATTGCACGTCCAAGTCACGCGAGAGTTGCAAAGCCGAATGGCCTTTCGCGCCGTTCACAAAGATCGCGATGGCCATCAAGTAGTCGCGGACGGGAAGCTTGCGGCTCGCGAAGATCGTCCCGGACGTGACGCTGAATTGGTGATTGCAGGCTTTGCACTTGAACAGTGGCCGGGCCTGATAGGCGTACACGGCCGCGCATTGGCAGCGCGGGCAAACGGGGTCGCCGCTGGTATCGGACCAACGTATGAGGCGGAAGGCATCGCGGGCTTCCTCGTCTGACATGCGGGCTACCTTCGCCAGACTTAGCGAGCGTGCCGCGGTTGAAAGAAGGAAGTGCTGCGCCATAGAAAAGCCGCCCGTTTTGGCTGACCTTATCTATAATAGCTGATATAGATGGTGTCAGCTGAAAAGGATGACCTTGACGAATAAATTTCGCGATGTTATCCATTGTGGATGACACCAGAACAATGCCGGGCTGCCCGTGCGTGGCTGAACTTGACTCAAGCCGATCTTGCGGAGGACGCCGGAACGGCGCTCTCGACCGTGAAGGATTTCGAAGGCGCTCGCCGAGTTCCGATTGCGAATAATCTAGCGGCAATTCGAACTGCCCTGGAGGCGAAAGGAATTGCCTTCGTCGATGGCGATAAATCATCTGGAATAACCTTTACGAAGCTGACCGTCCGCGCCAGGAAACAATAGACTGTGCGGACAATTTCTGATTCTGTCTGGAGGTGGAGGCGGGGGGTGTCGAACCCCAGGGGGAGAGCCTGCAAATGCTTCCCTGGCACCGGCCACTAACCGCCCCCACAAGGAACGGCCCCAGATGTAACTCTCTGGGGCCGTTTCGCTTTCCAGACACGAATCACCTAATCGGACTCAACTGCCGGGGCAGCGTCAGAGTCGAGTCGATCTGGCCGCTTTCCACAGCTTAGGGAAAGATTCCCCGCATGCCGGGAAGGATTCCCGGCGGGGAGGCCATAGCTGCGATCGATGATCTAGCTGGCGATCTGATGGGGGATAGGACATACTTTCATGCGAGGGCCGCATGGGGAACCGGCTAAATGAGGCGAGTTATCTCAGTCGCGTGTGTGGGGCTCGCACTAGAATTGGCAGCATTGCCTTCGCGCGCTCAATCACCCGGCCCGACTGGCCGCGCTCTTTTTAACGCTTGTCTTAGCCCCAGCGGGTCGACCGCCTATACGATCTGTTCCACATATCTAAGCGGCTTCATTAACGGTGCGAATTGGGCAACGGTCGCGCACAAGTCAGATATGCTCTGTATGCCGCCTAACCTTACTGGCGATGAGGCCGTTGCCGCTTTTGTGCGGATAGGCCGAACTTTTCGAGGGCAAGAACTAGAAAGGCTAATGAACGCCAACATGCAGCTCACGGTCGGAATCTTTTTGGGAATTGCCTATCCGTGCTCAAAATGACTTAGGTGAGTTTGCTACCTAATGCCGGAGGATTACGCCAATCTTGCGCCAAGCTGCGCCGGCACCGCGGTGCGATCGCCCCAGGCGACGAAGGAGCCGTTCATGAACTTGCTCGAGATCTTCCCATAGCGAAGCGGCTGGCCGTCGCGGCCGAGGACGATTCCGCCTGCGGCGCGCAGGATCGCGTCGCCCGCCGCCGTATCCCATTCCCTGGTCGCCCCGAAACGAGGATAAATATCCGCCGAGCCGTCGGCGATTGCGCAGAATTTCAACGAAGAGCCGATCATGCGGCGTTCCTTGATCGGAAATTTCGAAAGAAAGGTCGTGGTCCGCGGGTCGGTATGCGACCAGCTGGTCAGCGCGATCAGCCCGTCGGCGCCGGGCTGCCGGACGTGAATGCGCCGGCGCCGATCGGGCGGCGGCAGTTTCGCGCCAGGAAGAACCGGAAAGGAGACGGCTTTCTGGCCTGCCATCCAGACCTGCTCGAGCGCCGGCGCATAGACGACGCCGGCCTTCGGCTCGCCATGCACGACGAGCCCGATATTGACGGTGAATTCGCCCTTGCCGGCGAGAAATTCGCGTGTTCCATCGACAGGGTCGACCAGGATGAAAGCGTCGCCCAGCCGCGCCGTGGCGCCGCTCGCGGCGGCTTCTTCGGAGACGACCGGCAGGTTCGGCAGGCGTGCGGCGAGGCCCGCGAGGATGATCGCTTCGCCGGCGACATCGGCATCGCAGACAGGACTCTTGTCCGCTTTGGTCTGAACGTGACTGTCGCTTTTGTAAAAGCGCATGACGGCCGCGCCGGCGACAACGGCAAGCTCCGCAAAGACCTCCGCGATGGCCTCGTAGTTCAGGTTGAGGAGATCCGGGTTCTGGCTCGTTTCGACAGGCATGGGATCCGATAGCGCGGCGCTGTGCCCTGCATGCGGCAAATCGAGGCCCGATTCAAGTCTCGCGACCCAGACGATGGTCGGCGCAGGCCGCTTTGCAAACCATGAGGCGGCGTGTAACTAGAACGTTGCAAAGCGCAATTCGTGATTCGTCTTGTCTTAAACACTTGGACCCATGCTCCTCTGCTTCCCCTGTGTTGCATCGCAGCGGAGGCTAATCTGTCGCAGTCCCGCGTGGACCGACGTTCGCCACGCGATCCGATTTCAGCCTTGCGTTTCGGTTCCCGCGTTCAAACTCTTGATAGAACTGAAGGGACGGAACATGACGGATTTCGCGCTCAATCCCCTCGATCTTGCGGCGCTCCTGTGCTCGCGGGTTTGTCACGATGTCATCAGCCCGGTGGGCGCCATCGTAAACGGGCTCGAGGTGCTCGATGAGGAGAGAGACGCGGAAATGCGCGGCTTCGCGCTGGAGCTCGTCAAGAAGAGCGCCCGCACGGCCTCCGCGCGCCTGCAATTCTGCCGTTTGGCTTTTGGCGCGGCAGGCTCGGCCGGTGCCGCAATCGACACCGGCGATGCCGAGCAGGTCGCGCGCGGCCTGCTCGCCGACGAGCGCACACGGCTCGCGTGGGATGTGCCACGCATCCTGATGGCCAAGAACAAAGTGAAGCTCGTCTTGAACCTCTGCCTGATCGCCGCGGCTGCAATCCCACGCGGCGGCACGATCACGGTGAAAGTGAGCGACACAGAGGCAACAACCCGGATCGAAGTGGAAGCGAAGGGCGCCAACGCCCGGCTCGCCAGCCATGTGCCGCAACTTCTTGCCGGTACGCCGGAAAACAATCAGGTCGATGCTCAGGGAATTCAGGCCTTCTATACTGGCCTCGTGGCACGCGCGGCAAAACTGGCGCTGACCGTCACGGCCGCCCCCGACATGGTGCGGATCGAGGCCTGCCCTGCGACGGCAGCCACGCTGGCCGCCGCCTCCGCATGAGTTCCCCGGTTTCGTCCTCGACTATTTCTTCCTTGCCGAAAGCCTCTCCGAAGATTTCCTTCCCGCGCCCTTGGCTCGACAAATCACTTCAAATCACTCGCCTTTTTGAAACGACTTACGAATTAGCCTTCAAGCCTCCTTAACGGATCGGCGCGATAGTCCTGCCACCTGCGGCAACAGTCCCAGGCGGAGCTATGGACGAATTACTCAACGATTTCCTGGTTGAGACGACCGAGCACATCGAAGCCGCCGGCGAACAGCTCGTTCTGTTCGAGCGTGATCCTTCGAACAGCGGAGCCATCGGCAGGATTTTCCGCCTGTTCCACACCATCAAGGGGACCTGCGGCTTTCTCGGCCTGTCGCGGCTCGAACTCCTCACGCATATCACCGAATCCCTGATCGGCCGCTT
>Ga0316363_10003365_pt1 | contig 11463 bp, 13 predicted proteins | sample Sb_taG_3_FD_200459 | JGI IMG/M metagenome (GOLD analysis project Ga0316363, IMG submission 200459) | Peat soil microbial communities from Weissenstadt, Germany - Sb_50d_a_PC metaG (v2) (version 2) | ecosystem: Environmental > Terrestrial > Soil > Wetlands > Peat | place: Germany: Weissenstadt...
AGCGATCATCCCGCAAACAGTGGAGGGCCTGCGCGCCTTCAATTTAAAAGCGATCGCGGCGGGACATTGCACCGGCTGGCGCGCACTCACGGCGCTTGCCGGCGCATTCGGTGACAAAATCTTGGCACCCTCTGCTGTCGGAAAACGATACACTTTCTGAGCGATTTTGCGATCTTAATAGCGCGCCTACTGCAACGCAGCAGGTACAGCTTGCAAAGATGGATATCACGTACCAATCGGCAGGCGTGGGACCGGCTTCAGGACGATACCCCTGCATGATCGCGTTAAAAGGATACAGGAATGGCCGACAAGAATAGAAAGTTGAAGCTTGGCGTGTTCCTCTATCCGACCGGGCATCATCTTGGAGGCTGGCGTCAGCCGGCTGCCCAAGCAGACGGCGGATTGAGCCTTCCGCATTATATCGACCTTGCTCACACGGCAGAGCGGGGTAAGTTCGATTTCCTGTTCTTCGCCGATACGCTGGGCGCACGCGACGCCGCCGATGTCGAGGCCTGGAGCCATACGCCCAAATACAACAGCCAGTTCGAACCGCTGACCCTGCTCTCGGCGCTCTCCGTCGTGACTGAACACGTCGGTCTCGTATCGACTGCTACGACGACATATAACGAACCGTTCCATATAGCGCGCAAGTTCGCATCATTGGATTATCTGAGCGGAGGCAGAGCGGGCTGGAACGTTGTCACGTCTTCAAGTCCCGATGAAGCCTTCAACTTCGGCTTCGAGGCCCATCCGCCACATGTGGACCGCTACGAACGGGCGCGCGAGTTCGTCAATGTGGTCAAGGGACTTTGGGATACCTGGGAAGACGATGCATTCATCCGCGACAAGCTGACAGGACGATATTTCGACCCGGCGAAGTTCCATTTTCTCAATCACGATGGACCGCACTTCAAGGTACGGGGTCCACTGAATATTTCCCGACCGATCCAAGGATATCCGGTCATCGTGCAGGCAGGCTCGTCCGAAACGGGCAAGGAGCTAGCTGCAGAAACTGCAGAGGTCGTGTTCACGGCTCAGCCGACACTGGAGTCGGCCCGGGAATTCTATGGCGACCTTAAGGGCCGCGTGGCCAAATACGGTCGCTTGCCGGATCACCTTTTGATCATGCCCGGGGTAATGCCGATTATCGGGCAGAGCCGAACCGAGGCAAATGAACACTTTGAGCGGCTACAGGCGTCGATTCATCCGACCGTCGGTCTGTCATTGTTAGCGGACATGCTTGGCGGAGCGGACTTGAGCGGGTATCCGTTGGACGAACCGCTTCCAGAGCAGCTCCCCGAAACCCTTGGCAACAAGAGCCGAGTCGCACTGATCACCGAAATGGCGCGCCGTGACAAGCTCACGGTGCGACAGCTCTTTACCAAAATCGCTGGCGCTCGGGGACACTGGACGGTCGTCGGAACGGCTACAGACATCGCCGACCAGATCGAAGACCGCTTTCTCAAACGCGGCGCCGACGGATTCAATATCATGCCGGCCTATCTCCCAGGCAGCTTGGATGAATTTGTGCACCACGTCGTCCCAATACTACAGGACCGCGGATTGTTCCGTCTTGAGTACGAAGGCCGCACGCTTCGCGACAATCTGGACCTACCTCGCCCACCCCATCCAGCCCGATCTATCTAATGACGATGCGTCCTCGTTGGCGGACAGTGGCTGGTTTGAAAAAGGTCGCCTGCTCGACCAGCCTGCCGGCAGACTTTCCGCCTTTCAGCTTGCCAGCAGCATAATGGCCGACGAGACGGTAACTCGCGGCGAGGCCGGCACCGTACCTTATCAGCCCAGCATCGAGCACGAACTGGCGCAATTTGCATCGCCGGAACAGCGTAGTGGCGCACTCACTGCTCCGGTTGTGCTCCGGTCGGCCAACATCCGCCAGTTCGACGGGTGATGACGTTGCTAAGCAAGTTAAGCCGATTGACCTCGCTGCCTGAAGCGATAGCATTCTGATATTAGAGATCGGGCCACAACTAAACCCAACACCCGATCGGGGCGGGAGCATGCCGAGCGAGCGACAGCACGTCACGGATTGGGAGCACGTATTTTTTCTGACGATAATGCTGGGGTTCCTGGTATGGTATCTTGTGGATGCTGCTGCTGCGTCCCCCACTTTCAGCAACCTTATTCTCATTGCTCCTGTGGGCGCAGCGGCATTTATTCTGCTGCTCTATATCGGCGCAGTCGAAATCGTCGGGCGCAGCGGAGTGCCAAAAACATCCGCGTCCGATCAAAATGAGTTGCCTGCGGAATCTGCTTCGTCGCGATTTCGGGCCGGCTCTCGCAGAGCCATTGCGCTACTGATGGTATTATTTGGTTTGTTTGTCGCCGCCATACCCTATCTCGGTTTAGACATCGCCTCGTTTATCTTCATCATCGCAACCCTGTGGCTGCTCGGTGAACGCCGCGTAATCTTCACGCTATCGCTGGCGCTCGGCATTTCGGCGGCCATCAGCATAGCGGCATTGGCATTGCTGACATTTCCGATTCCTCTGGGCATCGCCCGTTCGCTGTGGAGAGCGCTTTGATCGATTGGCAAGCCCTGCAATCGGCCGTCCACATCCTGGCGGAATCATATACCGCCTGGCTGCTGATCTTTCCGGGCATCGCTCTCGGGATGATCGGCGGCGCAATACCCGGCGTTTCTTCCGCATTGATCCTGGCAATTGTTCTGCCGGCGACGCTTTGGATGAGCTTGCTGTCCGCGCTGATATTCATGACAGCGATCTACACCGGCGCGGCGTTCGGCGTCGCGATTCCGGCGATCCTGATGGGCGTGCCTGGCTCGCCCGCTGCGGTCGCCACCTCATTCGACGGCTATCCCATGACGCAACGGGGCGAGCACAATCTCGCTCTCGGCCTTGCACTCGCGGCTTCGACCATCGGGCACATGGGTGCCTACCTAATCCTGTTTCTCGGCATCGGAGTAATTTCGCACGCGGTGCTCAGGCTCGGCCCGGTCGAGATGCTGCTCCTCATGCTCTGGGGACTTACGCTGATCGCCGTGCTGCGCGGCCGCTACATGTCGCGAAGCCTCCTCTCCGGCCTTATCGGAGTATTGATCGCCACGATTGGACTCAGCCCGCGCGACGTGATGCGCGGAACATTCGACGTGCCGGAATTGCTCGATGGCGTCCCGGTCGTCTCCGCAATGATCGGGCTGTTCGCGGCGAGCGAGTTGTTCAATCTCGCCGGCAACAGCTACCTTGTACAGCGCTCTGACCTGCGCAACGTCAACGTGCGTGAGATTGCCCGCGGAATGGTGGATGCATTGCGCTACCCTGTCGTGATCCTGCGCGGTCTCATCATAGGCGCAACCATCGGCGGACTGCCCGGTGTCGGCGCCGCCGTGTGCAATCTTGTCTCCTATGCAGAAACCAGACGGGGCGACAAACATCCCGAAACTTTCGGAAAGGGCAATCCCAAGGGCGTGATCGCCGCGGAGGCCGGCAACGCCAGCTCCGAAGCCGGATCGATGGCGACATTGCTGGCACTTGGTATACCGGGCGGCGCATCATCGGCCGTGATGCTCGCCGCGCTTTCGCTGCACGACGTGACCGGCGGCCCGCAATTTCTCGACTCGTCCAAGGATATCGTCTACGCAATCATTCTAAACAACTTTGTTCAGGGCGCAGTGATGCTGGTGCTTGGGCTGGGGCTGATCGGGCTCATGGCCAACGTCATTCGCATCCCGGTACGCGTTCTCATCCCGGTCATCCTGGTACTGGCGACATTCGGCTCGTATAGCTTCTCCGGAAACATTGTGGGACCAATCACGATGGTCGTCTTTGGATTTATCGGCTGGTTCATGCAGCGGCACGATTACTCGGTCCCGGCATGTGTCGTCGGACTCATTCTGGGCGGCAAAGTCGAAGCGAATTTGCTCCAGACCTATCAGATCAGCGGTGGCGGGCAGATTAGCTATTTTCTGGGACGCCCCATTGCGCTGGTGCTTCTCGCACTCCTTTTGTTTTCACTGTTCAGCCGGCCGATAATGCAATGGTGGCGCCGGCAGAGGACAACAAACGTTTTGACAAAGGCGTAACAGTGTCCAAGCGAGGAAACGGCATGAGTCGCATAACGAGGCATTCGAAGATCTCAGCTGAGAAAGTTCGAAGCCGTAGCCAGAGGCCGATGACCCGGCGCTCGTTTCTGTGGCTCTCCGTTGCTGCGGCATCCTCCAGCCGACTATCATCAATGCCTGCATTCGCTGCCGATCCGTGGCCGACCGAGCCCATCTCTATCATCGTCAGCACCACCGCAGGCGGCGGCTTCGATCTCATGGCCCGCAGTCTCACCCAACCGCTCAGCTCTAAATTCGGAATTCCGGTCAACGTGATCGACAAGCCGGGCGGAGCCATGGTTATCGGCACGAAATATTTTCTCGGTCAGCCTCATGACGGCAATACGCTGCTCGTTTCAGGGCCGTCGCCCTACTGGTATGTCGACATCAACAAGTTTCATGCCGGTTACAAGCTGGAAGATTTCGATATCTTCAATATCCAGTGGACTGACAAGACGGGGATATTCGTTCCGTCCGGCAGTTCGGTGAAATCATTCAGGGAGCTTGTCGACGCCATAAAGGCAAGGCCGGGGCAAATGAGCTGCGGCGTGGTGAGGGATTCCGGCGAATATTTCAATTTCGGAATCATGCTCGATTCGCTCAAGCTACCGCTGTCCACGGTTCGCCTAGTGACCTATGAATCCAGCGCCCCATTGCGCACCGCCGTTGCTGGCAATCAATTGGATTTTGCAATGGTCTCGCTTGAAGGCAGTGTCACTATGCTTAGCTTGATGCGGCCAATCGCCGTGCTTTACGGCAGCCGCGCCTCGCTCATTCCGGACGTGCCGACGGTCAATGAGGTGCTCAAGCCCGATGGTATCACGGTTGACTTCGTGCCGAGCTCGATGCGAGCCCTGATCGTCCATGCCGATTTGCGCGAAAAATATCCGGAACGGCGCGCAAAGCTGTTTGATACTTATAAGAAAGTGCTCGCAGATCCGGAATACATTGCCAAAGCAAACAAACAAGGCATCAGTGCCGACTGGCTCGGCCCGGAGGAGTCGCTAGCGCAGATTAAAGCCGCGTATGCCATCCTCGATCGCTATAAGGAGCTCCTGAACAAGCTGTAGCGGATAGAACGGCAGGCGCGAGCTTTCAGGGATTTAGCCACGGGAACGTCTTCTTGTGATTATCTTCGAAACATCTGATCGTGTCGCCGTATTCCAGCGTGTGTGAGATTTCGTCCAAGCCCCGAAGAAGCCGTTGCTTGCTTAACCGCTCAATCTCGAAGTGGTAGACGCTGCCGTCGGGACCGGTGACCTCCTGATTAGGCAAATCGACCTTTAGTTGTGCGCCGCGTCGACCGAGCAATTGCCGCATCAGTGCGTCCACGGTCGTGCCCGACAGGCGAACCGGCAGCAAGCCGTTCTTGAGGGAATTGTTGAAGAAAATGTCGCCGAAGTTGGGCGCGATAACGGAACGAATGCCGAAACCGATCAGACCGAAGACGGCTGTTTCTCTCGATGAGCCAACACCGAAGTTGCGGCCGGCTACGGCGATAACCGCGTGGCGATACGGCTCCTGATTGAGGATATAATCGGCTTTCTCGGACCCGTCCGCGTTGAAGCGCCGATCATGCAGAAGGATCTGCGCAAAGCGCGGACCGCGCGGTACCTTGTTGAAGCGGGTCGGGCATAGCTGATTGGTATCAAGGTTCGCTTCACCAAGCGGAACGGCAATTCCAGATAAAGTCGAGAACGGATCCATAATCAGTTCCTCACGCCAAATTCGCGCACGTCCACAAGGTGGCCGCGCAACGCCGCGGCGGCAGCCATTGCCGGACTCATCAAATGGGTGCGACCTCCTGGTCCCTGCCGTCCCTGGAAATTCCGATTTGACGTAGATCCACAGCGCTCCCCGGGCTTGAGTTGATCGCCGTTGAGCGCGGTGCAAAGTGAGCATCCCGCGGACCGCCATTCAAAACCGGCCTCGATGAAAATGCGATCGAGGCCCTCGGCCTCGGCCTGGCGCTTGATGCTCTCCGAGCCGGGAACGACCCATGCAGGAACAACGGCGCGGCCGAGCTTGGCGACCGCCGCGGCGGCGCGAATGTCGTCGATGCGACTGTTGGTGCATGACCCAATGAAAATTCGATCGACCGTTATCTCGGTCAACGGCATCCCCGGCCGCAGGTCCATATACGCCAACGCCTTGCCGAATTCGATGCGGCGGTCGGCGTTGTCTTGTTGCTCTGGATCGGGAACACGTTCCGTGATCGGCAAGGCCTGCTCGGGATTGGTTCCCCAAGTCACCATCGGGCTGACAGCAGCCGCGTCGAGATCGACATTCTTGCCGAACCTTGCACCTTCGTCGGACGGCAAGGTTCGCCAAAACTTCAGCGCGCTATCCCAAGCGTGGCCTTTCGGCGCGAACGGACGATTGGCTAGAAACTGATAGGTGATATCGTCCGGCGCGATCATGCCGGCTCTGCCGCCGGCTTCAATCGACATATTGCAGATCGTCATCCGCTCATTCATCGACATCTGCGCGATGGTCGAGCCGGCGTATTCGATTGCATATCCGATCGCGCCGCCGATTCCAATCTTGGCGATGATCGCCAGAATAATGTCCTTCGCCGTTACGCCAAAACCAATTCGCCCATTGATCATGATTCGCATGGTGCCAGGCCGGCGTTGCCAGATCGTTTGCGTCGCCACCACGTGAGTTGTTTCAGATGAGCCGATACCAAACGACAAGTTGCCGAACGCTCCATGCGTCGAGGTGTGCGAGTCCGCACCCACCAGCACGATTCCCGGCTGACTGAGCCCGAGCTCGGGTCCGGCGACATGAAGAATGCCCTGCCGATCGTCGCCCCAGCCGAACCGGGCAATCCCGTATTCATCGGTGTTCTTGATCAGTAACTCGACCATATTGCGAATTTCAACATCGGGAATTTTGGCAATACCGCCTGCCCTCGCTTGTGTATCGGTTGGTATGTAATGATCTGAAAACGCAAATATTTTGTCGGGATGAGCTACTGGCAAACCCCTTTCATGCAAGGTGTCGAATGTGTGTCGCGAACCTTCGTGGATCAGGCAACGATCGACATACAGGAGCGTTTCATCTTCCTCCTGGGCGACGACGTGACTGTCCCACACCTTATCGAAAAGCGTCTTCATCCGAACCATGCCTCCCGCTCATCGAACATCCGGTTTTCTTATGAGATACTTCAGCCGCCGCAGTCCAGCACGACAAGTGTGCTCGGCGCAATGCTTCTCGTCGGAAAACGTATGCCTGCCGCACTCTCAATTGGCCGACAAGCGGCTAATCCAGGCAAAATCCCTTACCGCGCACAAAACCGCCGAAATCGCTGCGGGTCGGCACCGCGTATTGGCGCGCCTTGTCCTCGGACCATCCATAGAGTTGCCGCTCGCCCCAGCGTTCGGGATCGCGTTGACGCCGGTAGGGCCGCAACGCTGCACGGCGCCGATCATAAGCGTCGATCTCGGCGGCGAGATCGCGTTCGCCGTATGCATTCTCGATCACCGTGGTGCTCAGAGAAAGGCGAGGCGTGACCACGCCCGGCTCGGCCGGCCAGCCAACACAGAGCCCCGCCACCGGAATGACGCGATCCGGCAAGCACAGCAAGTCACTGACAGTGGCAGGATGATCGCGGATCGCGCTGATCGGACAGCAGCCGAGCCCAACCGCTTCCGACGCCTGAATAAATGTCGTCAGCACGATCGCCGCATCAACAGAGGCATTGAAGAACTGATCGAGATGATCGTTCGGAAATGGCTTTTGGCGCAGCTTCGCCATCATCGGCAACCGCTCGCCGTTGGCAACGAACACCAGAAACGCCGCCGCTTCCATGATCCAGGGCATATCCGGGATGGTCGTGACAATGGCCTTTCGTAGGGCCGCATCGCTGACGACAACAATATCGGCTTGTTGCAGGTCGCTTTTGGACGGCGCCGAGAGGGCGCATGCGCATAGGAGCCGCAGAAGGTTAGGTTCGATCCGGCGTGGCAGGTAGCGCCGATGTGAACGATGCCCGGCGATTTTTGCAAGCTCGCGCAGGCCGGACAATTCCGGATCAATCGCAAATTCCTCGCCGAAGCGCTCCAACAGCGCCACTTTTATTGAGTCCAAGATCGCATCGTCTTGCATTAAGGCAGCTCCGCTTCTACGTCGAAAGAAATTCATCGCAGTATGCGGAGCATTGCAAGATGAGCCGTTGATAACCGGAACGGGTCTACTCAGCAAACCGGTGCATTTTTCGAGCAAGGAGGGCAGGAGAACAAGCGAACAGGGTCTACGTGCCCCACCACGTCGGTTAGTGCGACGCAGCGATATTTCCGGCGTTGGGCGCACAGATGGAAATTGCGCGTGACCTGTTTCCCAATTTGCATCGCTTAAACAGAGAGTCTGTTCACACCCGTCTTCTTTAACCGTCGATCCTAAGCTGCGATTTCGTATTTATCGCGCTTCACTTTGGTGAGATCGATTCCTTCAATACGGATCAAGCGCGTCTCGGCCTCGCGGCGCGGTGAGTGCAAATCCCCTTCGCCGTAGAGGTGAGCCATGCCGGGCGTCAATCCGTATGTTCGAATCTTTGCGACTTTGCCGGGCTTATCGACCGCCGACTTTTCAACGAGTCGCCAATCCGTCATTTCCGTTACGCCGGCGGCTTGACCGTAGATCGCCCAGCTCGGCCCGTGATCGTGGGGAGCGCTGTTCTTGGCGCCTTTGTAGACGTGCCCGAGAATGCAGAAATGCAAATCGGGATCTTCATACAGAATCGTCCGCTCGGCATCTACATTCGGTCCGAGATACTTGGCCACGAAGTCCCGATCTGCGCAGGCCTTTTCGGTAAACTGACGAACGCGCTCGCGACCCGCAGGGCCGGGATCCTTCAGAAGCGCCGCCCTGCAATCGGCAGCAAATTGATCAATCGTATAAGGCATCGTCGAACCTTCTCTTTAGTTTGCCGTAAGGCATCGTTCAAGTTGACTATGCAGCGCCGACCGAAGGCTCGCCCTGCTGACTCTTGAATTGCCCGAACACCGCCAAGCTGTGGTTCATGTATATTACCAACAGGCCGGCGTCCAAGTAAATCACCATACAGCGGACCTCGATCACTTCAACTCGAGTGCCCCCAGCCCAACGCGACCAATATTGCGCCGCAACCCAATGTCCGCCTCCGAGTGGACAGCGTACAGCGGCCTGAGCAATTCTGCGCTTGCTCGCCGTTCTGCATGCCGAAGATTAATGGCGTTACGGTGGCGCGTAGGCGATGATCGGCACGTTAAGCAGCGCCCCGACATTCCGTAATAATGGGCATTATGCGAATGCCACTGAGGGTGCTCCTCTCCCTCGCTAGTTTGCTCACCTGCGAAACGTTTGATTTTGCGGTAGTGTTTTTTTGTGATTCGCAGCGAAAGACCGGCGAACTCATGTGGCTTCGCCGGCGGCAATGAGCCATGCGTTCGGGCATTCGATTACAGTTACCGGAGAGGAAAGTCTCCACGGCGCTCCCCGCCGAGCTCATGGAGCCGTGCCTCACGGTCGGAGATGCTCTGAAGCTGATTATGAGCCGCCGCGATATTGGCCCACAAAATGCCGAGCAAGCGCGCGCGCTTCGATTCGGCGGAGTACGGAAAGCACCTCCAGCGCTGTGATCTCAGCTATTGGACGATCACCGAGTGTTGGATAGGCGAAGTCGAGTAGCCAACGTTTCTTAGTGAGAGTCGCATCAGAGCGCCCCTCCTTCTCCATCTTCGCCAGAACCTCTTCAGCGACGGCCTTAAATGTATTTCCGGTCGATGCGATCTGCTTTTCCAACCGGCGTTGCGTCGAAGGATCGATGCCGTTGGCGAGCAGCCGTTTTGCCTCCTCGCGATTATCACGGGCCGCCTTCAGCGTAATCGTCGGATAAGCTCCCATGGCAAGTGTCTTTTGCTTACCACCAAAGCGGTAAGCCAAGCGCCAAAGCTTGCTCCCGTGTGGCGCGATCAGAAGATAAAGCCCGCCACTATCGGAGAGTTTGACTGGCCTTTTGGAGGGCTTGATGGTGCGCACCCGGGTGTCATTGAGCATGTTGGTATCGTCCTAGTTTCGACTCGCGCGATACCAACAAAAATACCAACAAATTACTTGGATGCCAACAACTGACCGCGAACGGCAGCGAACCAGCTGTCGCTTTAAATTCCTGATATAACGGCATTAATTGAATTACGACGAACTACAGCGAACAACGGCGAAGTTTGAAGTGGTGCCCGTGGAGGGAATCGAACCCCCACTCCTTGCGGAACACGATTTTGAGTCGTGCGCGTCTACCAGTTCCGCCACACGGGCATGCGCCGCCATCTATATCCGAAGGCCGGCGCGCCGGGCAAAAAGAAAATCTAAGGTCCGGGGCGGGCTTGCTTCTGCCTTAAAGATCGGCCAATTGCTGCGGGCCGCGAGTGTCGGGGCGGCGCGGCGGCGAGGGTGTTATGGCCCAGACTTCGGCTTTGCGGATGACCCTGCTCGATCGGCTGCGCGGCGAGCCGGCCGCCGCCGCGGCGCTGGCGATCTTCGTTGCCAGCACGGCGACCATTGTCGGCGCCTGGTATTTCGAATTCGTGCTCAGGCTGCCGCCCTGCCCGATCTGCCTCGAAGAGCGGCTGCCCTATCACATCATCATTCCGCTGTCGCTATTGATGGCCATCGCGGCGCTGGCGCGGGCGCCGCGGACGCTGCTCGCGGTCGGCTTTACCGCGATCATCGTTGCCATGCTGTGCGGCGCCGCGCTCGGCACCTATCACGCCGGCGTCGAATGGCATTTCTGGGCCGGCCCCACCGATTGCTCGGGGCCGATCACCGATCTTTCCGCCAAGGGCTCGATCCTCGGCCAGCTGAATTCGATCCACGTGGTGCGCTGCGACGAAGCGGCGTGGCGCTTTCTCGGCATTTCGCTCGCCGGCTACAACGTGCTGATCTCGCTCGCGCTGGCGGCGATCGGCGGCTACGGCCTGCTGGTGTCGCGTCGCGCCGCCTGACCGGCCGCCGCTATCATCGCGCAGTTGCGGCGCGGATCGACGTCTTGCGCGGTTTTCGTATTTGCCGACGCCGCAACGATTTTTCCAGCGCCTGCAACCGCGGCATCGCCGCGGCCATCGCCTGCGTCTCGATCGCCCGATAGTTCTCGATCAGCTCCAGGCCGAACGGCGTGAGCGCCGCGCCGCCGCCGCGCGCGCCGCCGGGCTGCGTCATGACCACGGGCGCGCGGAAAGAGCGGTTCATGTCGTCGATCAGGAGCCAGGCGCGCCGATAGGACATGCCGAGCGCGCGGCCGGCCCGCGAGATCGATCCGGATTTGCCGATCGCCTCGAGCAGCCGGATCTTGCCCGGCCCAAGCGCCCGGTCGGCGCCGAAATCGACCCGCACCGTCAACCTGA
>Ga0316363_10003372_pt1 | contig 11456 bp, 12 predicted proteins | sample Sb_taG_3_FD_200459 | JGI IMG/M metagenome (GOLD analysis project Ga0316363, IMG submission 200459) | Peat soil microbial communities from Weissenstadt, Germany - Sb_50d_a_PC metaG (v2) (version 2) | ecosystem: Environmental > Terrestrial > Soil > Wetlands > Peat | place: Germany: Weissenstadt...
GGGCGATGCCGTCAGTCGCCTCTGCTCAGCCGATTCGATCATTGTCGCGGATACGGGCATGTGCGTCGTGTGGGCGGCGCAATTCCTGCGGCTGCGTCGCGGGCAAAGAGTAATGACTTCGTTCAATCACGGCACGATGGCCAACGCCATGCCCGACGCCATCGGCGCGCAAATGGCTTTTCCGAACCGACAGGTCATCACCTTCTGTGGCGACGGCGGTCTCTCCATGCTCATGGGCGATCTCCTGACCATCGTCTCACAAAAGCTGCCCATCAAGATCATTGTTTTCAACAACTCAACCTTGGGAATGGTTCGACTGGAAATGATGGTCGGCGGTTATCCCTTCTGGGGGACCGAAATGCACAACCCCGATTTTAGCGCCGTGGCAAAGGCCATCGGCTTCCATGCGGAACGCGTCGAACGAAAGGCAGACATCGCCCCCGCGATCGAGCGTGCCTTTGCACATCCGGGACCAGCGCTGCTGGATATCCCCACCGATCCGAACGCCATGTCGGCTCCGCCGAAGGAAACCTACGAAGAAGTGAGAGGATTCGCATTGGCGATGACTCGAATGGTCATGGACCATCGCGGCGACCAGGTGTTCGAGCTCGTCAAGGACAATATTCGCGGAATGGTGTAAGTACAGGCCGACGTGGATCTCTGGCAATTTGCCGAACGCGCTGCCGCCAGCGCTCGTCCGGTTTGAGGGCGCCGTTGTTGCTCGTGAATGATGCTCCGTACGGATTGCCTGCCTTGAAATGAATTGGATCGGCGTAACCTAGCCCTACAATGATCGCGCCCCAGTGGTAAAAAGGTCGTATTGAGGTTGACGATCGCAGTCTCCTGGCCACCGTGTGCAGTGCTAGAACTGGAGAACGATGAGCAGACTTTGTTGACCAGCGCACTTTTTGCCCAGAGCGACCCCGTTGTGTCGAGGAACTGCTTCAGTTGTGCGGTTGGCAGGCCGTACCGCGTGGGTGTACCGAAAATGATCGCGTCAGCCCAAGCAGATCGTCATTGGTCGCTTCCTTCACATGTTGTGACTCCAGTCGATGTGCGGCCCATCCCTTGATTGGCAGCGATGGCTTCATCGGGTGCGAGTTCGTGCACTTTTCGCAAACGCACTTCAGCACCCGTTTCGCTTGCACCCTGCTCCACGGCACGTGCCAAGTGATACGTCGTACCAGTGGGACTGTAATAAATGATGGCAACCTTCACCGGCATTTCTATTTCCTCCTATTGAAGTAGTAAAACCACCGATTCGAGGTCTCTCAGACACACTACTTTTGTTACAGCGTCGCTATAAGCTGGCCATCAAATGGCGTAGCCGGCGTTTCATCGTCATGTTTTCCAGGCAATAATCGAACTGCGCTCCGCAGTCGCAACACACGCGATAAGTTCGCCTGTCGATAGTGAAGACACGACTCAACTGGCTGTGGCGGCACTCAAAGAACCATTTGAAGACAGCGACCAATTTCTCCATAGCTAATCCTGCATTGCCCCTTCTGCTATGCGTGTGAGCTTTACCTCTAAGGGCCAATGAGTGGAACTTGAGTCAACTGCAGGTTGATCGCTCAACAGTTGCACGTCTTGATCAGGAGCCCATTGCGAGTCCTCGTAAATTGCGGGCCCGTCGGGAGCCTTAAGTTGCTTGGCCGATTGCACGGCTGATTCCTGCGCAAGTGACAAACACCCCACCGAGAAAACCATGGCGACAATTGTGGGAAAAAATAGCGTTGACCTTAGTGTTCTCTCCACTCATCTCCTAAACGGATGGGTTTTCTGAGACCCCGTCTACCTACACTCTGCATCCAGGTTTCCACTGAGGGCGGCACGGCCACATAGGTCGCAGATCGTGATGGGACAAACGGTTAGGAGGAGTTCTGTCAATAGGCCTGTGAAGATTCTGCAGGTTGGTGACAACAGTCTGGCAGGTGACAGGCAAGCGTGATCGAGGCCGACAGGCAAGCGGCATGAGAGGACCCGATAATCGATGCGGGCCGCGAGGGTCGCGCGGGACCGCAGCGTTGAGGAGTGGTTCGTCTTTGGAACTGGGAGTGCTTCTCAAAGACCGTTGCTGTGAGGAAATCGAATGGGCCTGACTCTCTGGAAAACAAGCTCTATGAGGATCGTTTGGCGGAATTCAAACAAACTTGCGCAGAATCCGGTCTCGGTTGTATCTACCGGAAGCTCGAACGAACCCGGCCAGTTGAGACGCTTTTATCAAAGCCGGGCGGGATTGGGCATTCTTGGAACTAACTTCGAACTTTGGGTGAACTGCGAAAGATCTTCGTCGGCTGCGTAAAACGAAGAGTCTCGTAGAACAACCCGAAACGACAGAAACCTCAATGGTCTTCGCTCGAGAGGCCGGAGTTGCAACCATTCTCGTGTCCATCACGCTTTGGGTGCAGTGCGCAGGGATGGCCGTTCTCATCCGCTTGGCAAGAGCCTATCTTGCTCGAAGCAAGAATGGGTTAAGTCCATGGCGTGCAGGCGTACATATTGTGCGGTTTTCTGCTGCCATGATTGTTTTGCACATTGTGCAGATTCTGCTGTGGGGCAGGCTTTTATCACTGGCGTTGTCTTCCAACCTGGGAATCTTGCTTCTATTTTTCCGCCAGTAGCTATTCGACCGTCGGCTACGGCGACCTCGTTCTCCCGCGAGTTTGGCGAGATTTGGGTCCGGTGGAGAGTGTTACAGGAGTGCTGATGTGTGGCATGTCCGTGAGCGCTCTGTTCGCTATCGCCCATCGACTGGTCGCTGCTGAGGCCAATGATGGCACAGAGCCCTCCGGTTTGTAGTAGAGTTCGAAATCGGCGGTAGTAGTCTCAAGATGAGCTTCGTGACAGTGTCAGCGTGAAGGATATTGGGTAGTGGTCCGATGCCTTTATCTGCTTGTGAACCCGGCCGAGGCTGGCACGTACCGGGCCGCGAACAAAGGCCCAATCAATCGGGCGCCCCGGTTCAAACAGGTGGCGGGACGGAGTCGTAGGGGTGCGTGGGCTCGCGATCGCATCCTGAAATTCCGCGGAGGTGAATGCGGCAGCCGCACTATTTTTCGAAACATCCAGATTGAGGTCTCCAGTAATCACGAGCGGCCACCGCGGGTCTTGGCGGACGGCATCAGATAAAACTTCTTGCACTTGTGAAAGGCGCAATTGATCGTTAGCGCGACTCTCCAGATGAAGGTTGTAGGTCAAAAATTTGTTTCCCGAGATGTTGATGTCGGCCACCAACGCGATTCTGCCGCCAAGTCTCTCTTGAAAGGGTTCCATCCTCGGCAGAAACCAGCGCGGCTGCCAAATGTGCGACTGGCGTGTGAAGCGGATCAGGCGTGGATTAGAAATCGGCCATCTCGCGAGTGTAGCCTGTCCATGGTATGCGGGAGACTCCTTGGATCCCTGGACAAGCTCCTGAAACTCGCGCCCAAAGACGTAATTCATCCGTAGATTCCGAGCAATCTCCTCCGCAATATTGAGGCGACGCGTGCGGCGTGCATTGAGATCCACTTCTTGCAGGACGAGGATGTCTGCATTTGCACCGGCAAGAAAATCTATGACCCCTTGGAGTTGCAGGCCGCGATCGATGTTCCAGTCGACAATGCGCACTGAAGTCGGCGGCCAAGCCACCCAACGGAACGGTGCGAAGCTTCCTGTAACAATTTCTTGCATTGCCACGTTTGCACCTGTAGCCCATGGCTGTTCGAAACGGCTACATTTAGGAGACAGCGTTTGGCACTGCGGAGGCTCGTACTGGAACAAATGTCAGGTAGGAATAAAAAGCAATCATCCAAACCAGATTTGCACCCACCGCCCCCGCAATCAAGAGCCAGTTCATGATGTTGAAAAGCGCAAAAAACAGGAACACGTAAGGCAAAAAGCAGCGCCGGATGATGAACTCAGTATGTCGCCCGAGAAACAAAAAAGGATTTGAGCTCCGATGGTCGGCCTTCTTGTGCCAGACCGCCAAGTACTGTTCTGGCCGTTCGCCGGCCAACTGATGGCGCTGCAGTCCAGTAGTGAGGAAACTGGCGATCGCACCAAAAACCAGTAGACCGCCCCACATTAGGTAGTTTCGGTTGCCTGTAGTTCTCACCAGCCCAATGGTCAGGCCAGAGAAGGTGAATAGATAATAGAGATTGTCGCAAATCGTTTCCAGCCAGCAGCCGAACGGTGATTCCTGAAGTTTCAAGCGCGCCACCTCGCCGTCGCATCCATCTAGAACACTCGAAAACCAGGAGAGCGTTGCACCCGCCAGCATATTCCAGTAGCCGCCTAGCGCAAGGAACACACCGCCGGCAAAGCTTACTCCCAGCGTGAACAAGCTGACCATGTTGGGCGTGATCGGGAATGGAATGATCTGGCGGCTGATCGGTATGGAGATTTTGCGGTTCGCTCTGGCGAAAATCCCGTCTGTGGGCTTGACCAGCCAGCCGTTCAACTTCTGCTCAGCCGACAGGCGTTGTTGCTTGTTGAGGATACGTTGCCATTTTTCTTCCACTACAGGTTCGCGCTCCACGGAATGAGTCATGCTGAGCCAGGTAAGCACATCCGCGATAGAGCTGGCGACTGCGGGACAGCGGCCCGCGAGGTCGATCGCCATCTCTCGTGATAGCGCGCAGATGCCGACCATCTCGCCACCGGTCATTAACGCCAAAGCATTATCTTCTCCACTCCATTCGGCTGCTCGCCGATGAAGCGAAGGCTGATAGATACCGTCTCCAGCTATTAGCACCAGATGCCCTTGTACCTCAGAAGCCAACTGTCCTAATAAGGAAGGGAGAAACACTTGCCCAGAAGTCAATTCACACCACTCGACGGTGCTGGGAATACGTCCGGTTTTAACCAGCTCATCCCGCAAGCTGGGAGCTTTCGCCGAGTCGAAGATAACGTCGATCCGCGATGCGCCGGCTTTATGCGCTCCCAGGATACTTCGCAGCAAGATGGGGAGAGCACCGACCTTGGGCATTGGCGAGTCGGACCCGAAACCACCCAGGTTGTTCGCAAGAATAACGGCAATGTGAGAGCGACTGGCCGACTCGCTTGTGGTCTGCTGTTGGTTTTGTGACAGTGGTTCAGGCCCAATTCGCATAAATGTCCTCCTCCCTTCCAATGGCATTGCTTTGTTCTCTTCGTTTGGCCAACATGATCAGGCAGAGACCGCCCACGGCTGCCCAGAATATAGCGCGCAAACGTCGAGTGAAGGCCAGAGTCAATCCCGCGGCTCCGCTGAGTCCGAACATTTTCACGATTAGCATGTTCCCGCCCTCATAGGTTCCGATATTTCCCGGATTGAATGTGCCCGCGATGTTTACCAGCTTGGTCAGAGCCTCAATTGCGAGCGCCCCGAACAAACTGACCTTCGCGCCCATAAGCCACAGGATCAAGTAGACTTCGAACACCGCGGCGGCATGGCAGGCTAAGTTCAGAATGAAGCTGGCCCAGAAAGAGCCGGGTGTGTGGTGGTAGAAATCGAGCAGATTGTTCTCAACCGAGTGAATCAGCGTACGCTCACGCTCTATCCAAGCCCGGAAATATCGGATCCGGCCGAGAATCTGTGCCGGTCCTGAAAGCATGGGCCAGCGCTTTCTAACTGCAACTGCGGCTACAAAGACGACAGCGAGGAGAATCAATACAAACATGCCCGCGTAAAGCGCCAGCGTGTGCGGTAGCGGCAAGACGGTCAACACCGCCAGTAAACCGACGATGGTCACTAATGCAGCGCTGATGATGAAAAATGCGCGGTCAATCGTTACCGACGAGATCCCGCTGGCCAGGGGCATTCCCGGGCCCAGCAGTGATACTCGCAGCCCTTCACCAAACATCTGCCCCAGGCCACCAAGCTGACCAACTGCCTCGGAGGCGAGCCGTAACCCGAGCATACGCGCAAAAGAGACCTCACGCTTCTCGTCGAGCAGCATGAGCCGCCAAGCCCAGGTCTTCACAACATGAGCCACTCCTCCCCAAGCCATCACCAAAGCCAGTCCCCATCCCAGAGCAGTCATGCTTTCGAGAAGTTTCGCAGGACCGGCTCGGTGCACGAGATAGGCGAACATGGAAACGCCAAATGTGGCCGCAAGCAGTCGCAGGGGCAATCGAGTTCTCGCTACTGTGCTAGACACGGGCGACCCTCTCGAGAATCGGTCCGCGGTGGAAATATCCATCAAATACGCCTTCGGCATACGCCAGCGCCTCGGGCGTGTCAAGGTCTTGCCATTGACCTTCGCCGATCTCCAAAGCACGCAGGCGCCGCCCGCGGGCCAACTGTCGCATACCATCGGAAAGCGAACAGTTTCCATCCTTCGTCGCTGATTCGAGCTGGTCAAACAGGGCCGGGCTGCACAGGAACATTCCGGTATCCAGTGCGTCATAGTGCGGAATTTCCTTGCCAATATCCACTATACGTTCCCCGTCACGCCGAACCTTGGTCGCATCGTCCAGGTCAAAGATGCGATCGATGTTGGGATCGACCGCAAGAATCACTTCGTCGGGCGCGAGCCTTTGCTTCAGAAGCGACCGTGCCGTGTCCGGCTCAAAGATATGGTCTGCCATGAGCAACAAGAAATTCTCGTTGATTTCACTCCTGGCCTTTAATGCGGAAATGCCATTTGACTTGTGATAATCCGAATTTTCCACGAAGGTCACGGATACTCCAAGGGAGCGGCCATCAAACCAGCTGCGGATCAGGTCGGAGCGATATCCCACGACGATCACAAATCTGTCGATGCCAGCTTGGTGTGCTCTGCGAATGACGTGCTCGAGAATGGGCTTGACGCGAAAGTCAACGAGCGGCTTTGGAAGCCCGCCAGATAGCGACCTGATTCGTGTCCCGTTGCCAGCGGCGAGAATGAGACATTGATTCACTTTTTTCATAGGCTACCTTCTTAAGCGAGAAAACTCTGAACGATCTCAATCTTGAAAAGAATTGCGACTGCGGTCACCTGAGCCATATGCAAATCCCCAACAAATAGAAGGGCGCGACAAGGAGAAATGCGAACCGCACCCCTCGCCAGAATGCACTCGTAACACCGTGCCTTTCGGAGCTCCTGGGAGCAAGCAGAGCAATCAGTTCAGCCTCGGAAGCCCAGGCATCGAGTCCTTCACAATTGCATTTCGTCCAAGAGCTCCGTACCGTTTGCGTCATCACTAGAATCCGAAAACAAGCTTTCCTCTGAACGTGCGAATCGCGCTGTTGAAGAACTGGCCGAAGCGGTAGCTATCCAAATCATTTTGTACGTCGCGATAGTTGGCATGATTGAACACGTTGAACACTCCAAGCCCAACTTTTATCCTGTGTTCCTTGCCGCGGAATGGCACATTGATGCCCTTAAGCACCTGTAGATCAACCGAATCAAAACGCGGAAAGCGTTCATCATTGCGTGGACCGACAAAGCCGCGCATTGCATTCACAACGGAGTAAGGAAATCCAGTGTGAAGATCGAAGACCGGCAGCACGGTCATGTTCCACGGTGCGCGAAACTCTCCCCATGCCAGAACACGATTGGGCGCGTCGAAGGGCAATGGCCCGCGAGCGTCTGCCTGGATCACCGCCTGCGGATCGTTTCCGACAAATTGGTTGAAGTCATTCAGATCACCCGTGGCCTTCGATCGCACGTAAGAAGCATTCAAGGTGTGGCGGCTTATCTGGTAGCGGGCGGTAATTTGGAACTCGCGGTAAAAATCCCGTCCGCTGTTGGCCAAAGACAAGAAGCTGGCATTGTTAGTTGTAAGCGGCGCGAGAACCAGGTCATGGACGGTATTCCGTTGTTGATAGGCGACCCGGACGAGCAAACGCTCGATGACCTGACGGTCGACTTCGACATTCCAGGCTTCACTTTTCGGGTTTCTGATTCCCCCTGTGATGACATTTGAATATGGAGTCGACGAAGCCAGTTCGCCCGCCGGGTCGAAGGTCAGAATTGTGCGATCCGGGAAGTGAGGGAAGACCAGGGCGTTCAAAGGCACGCGATCATAAAACAATCCAGCGCCCGCCTTCAGCAGCGTCTTGCGATCACTCGTCAATGCGAGCGTCAGTCCGGCGCGAGGCGCGGCGTGCGTTGCATCGGTAATCGAGTCCGTGTCGAACCGAATACCGAGGTCGAATGTGAGGCGTGGCCCGACCGTCCATTGGTCGCCCACAAACCATGCAAATTCGGTTTGGCGCACAGAAAAATTGGTGGGCGCGCCAAACTCGATTTGCTCCAATGTCGAGCCTGTTACACCAATGATGTTGACTGGCGAGAACTGCTGATAGCCGTCGTAAGAGCTATGCGAGAAATCCAGGCCGGTCTTGAACCGATGTGAACCGAGAAAGTGCTTCGTGCCCGACTGATAAATCTCCTGCCATTCCACGCGATCGGTGTTCCGATTTTGCCGGTCAAAGAATCCGCCTTCGGTAGTTTCAACCAGCAGACGATAGGGGTCTTCACTGTTGGGGAAAAAATTCGCATCGAAGCGCTCGTAGGCGAACTGAGAGGTGAGCAAACCGCCCGAATCTGAGGCGTAATGATGTTGCGCTGAGACCTGATATCCGCGCTGGTGCAGGTCTGGAGTGGAGGGTATTGGAGTGAATGTATTCAGTCCGAGGTAGTCGAGCTTTTGTGGGAACACGGCAAGGGACAGGGTTGCCGTCTGTTTCTTGTCGATCTTCAGATCCAATTGGCTGAAGGAGTCAAAGCTCTCGAGCTTCATGTCGCGTTGAAGCGGAGGCAGACTCTCAACCGGCGTGCGAACGAAGCGGTATTCAAAGGACTGAGTGAACGCGAGTCTATCCTTTATGAGCGGCCCAGTGATGGTGGTCCGCGGAGTGAAAGCTCCAATTCCAACGATGTCACCATCGCGGTCTCTAGCTCGCGGGACGATGTTTTGTATGGAGAAGTGGAACTTGTCGAGGTCACTTGTGCGGGTTTCAACACTGGAAACCGCTCCGGTGAATTTCCCGTACTCCGGATCATAGGGGTTGGAAATAACCTGGACCGAAGACACGACATCGATGGGCAAGTTGATCGCTTGTCCACCGGTCGCTGGATCGGTTACATTCGCTGAATTAACCAGCCAGCCCGCCTGCGTCGCTTGGGCGCCTTTCATGTTGATTCGCCCGTCGGGTCCCCGGACAACTCCTGGGACGAGAGGAAGAAGGCTTTCGATTTTCTCGTCTTGATTAGGCGCCTCTTCCACGGTTGATTGGCCGATCGTGTTCTTCTGGGCAGATTCTTCAGCCAGAGGGGGATCGCCGGCCGTCACAGTCACCGTGCTCGCAACGGCTGCCATACCGAGCTCGATCGGCACTACTGCCGCCGTGCCCGGCTTCACTTCCACTGTGACCGTCGTGTTAAGACCAGGAGCACTCGCTTCGATGTTGTACATCCCTGGGGGGAGGCTATCGACAGCGAATGCTCCCCGTGCGTCCGACTGGGTTTCCTTGTTTATAGGCCCGTGAAGGACGATGCGTGCATCCGGCAAAACGGCAGGTTCTCCGCCTTGAGTCTTGGTGACGACCTCTCCGCGAATTGATCCCGGGGTAGCGGGGCCGTCTTCAGCAAAGCAACAAATAAGGAGCACCAGAGTCGAGAAAACGATGAGTGAAATTCTCCGCATTTGTGCTCCTCCTGCGCGGAAGCAAGTGCAATGAGGTATCCAAACGCTCGGCCAGCCGATGAGAATTGAGTCAAGCGATTGAGAAATTGCGTGTTGGAGGCGCTGACACGGAAGATTTGTGACGCGAATCCGAAGATGACCCAAGCGCTCTGAACTTGGCACGTGTCGAAGACTTGACAGATTTCCTGTTACTGTTCGGGGTTAGCCGCGATCCCCAAAACAATCGGTTATCCCGCTCTCACTCAAAAGTGGTATCGCATAGTGACCTGATTATGTAAGCAAAAACTACTCCATAATGCGTAAAACAAAAGACCTCGATTTAGGGTTGTGCGCAGATCGGTTCCGATTCATTATCGTGGTGTTGAACAAAGGAGTTAGCCATGAGCGCAGTTGAATTTGGTCTGACGTCGGAAACACCTTTTGTACACACGCTGCCGCAGCTGCATTTCGAGCAATCTTTGGCAGGATCGCACATGTTGGCAGCGCGGTATGAAGGGCTGTCGCACCTCTCCCGATTGACTGCATCGATGACGCCCGAAGTTTCATCCCACAGCCTTGTTGCACTCTTTCGGCCGTTGTTCCCCTGTGATTTTGTGAACGTTGTCATCTTCAACGAAGGCGATAATGGCGCTCACTGGAAGTCGTTCGGTGTGGAGCAGCTCACACCTCTGGATCTTCCCATTGAGGAGACCACAGTGTGGTCGGTCTACCAGCAGCAGAAGCCGTTGTGGATTTCGGACTGGCAACAGGACGATAGATTGGCGGTGCGAAAAGAGGCGCAGAACGCTTTGGCAGTTGGATATCGCTCGCTTTGCCGTCTGCCGCTGTGCACGGCTCACGGCAGTGTTGGAGTACTCAGCATAGCCAGCTCGCAGCCTCACAACTACTCCGAACAAGACACTCGGTTGTTGTTGCTGGCAGCGGACCAAGTGGCGTTCGGCCTGGCGAATAGCCTGCTTCATGCGGAATTGCAGAAACTGAAGGGTGAATCTGGCGTGGAGAACGAGCCCTATGTTGAGGATCAACGGGGCAGCGATCCCGTTTTTGAAAACATCGTTGGCAGAAGCTCGGCTCTGCAACGCGTGTTGCAGCAGGTGGACGTGGTGGCTCCAACCGACTCTGGCGTGTTGATTCAGGGAGAGACGGGCACCGGGAAAGAGCTCGTCGCCCAGGCCATTCACAATCGAAGCGCCCGGCGTGATCGGCCATTCATCAAGGTGAACTGCGCGGCTATTCCCTCCGGCTTGCTGGAGAGCGAGCTGTTCGGGCACGAGAAGGGTGCCTTTACCGGCGCCGTCATGCGAAAGCCGGGCCGGTTCGAGCTGGCAGACAAGGGAACCCTGTTTCTGGACGAAGTCGGGGATATTCCGCTCGAACTGCAAGCGAAGCTGCTGCGAGTCCTGCAGGAGCATGAGTTTGAGAGGCTGGGCAGCATACGCACCCAGCAGGTGGATGTGCGAGTGATTGCGGCTAGTCATCGGGATCTAAAGGAGATGGTCGAAGAAGGAACGTTCCGCAGCGACTTGTACTACCGGCTACATGTGTTCCCGCTGGTGGTTCCTCCCTTGCGCGAGCGTCGCGAGGACATACCGCTCATCGTCCGCCACTTTGTGAACAAGTATGCGCAGCGAATGAACCGGCGGATCGAAACGATTCCGGCCAGTACCATGGAAGTTTTCGCTAATTATCCCTGGCCAGGAAATGTTCGCGAGTTGCAGAACTTCGTTGAGCGGGCGGTGATTCTCTCACCTGGAACCAGCCTCCGCGCTCCGCTCGAAGAACTGAAGCAGCAGGCTACGCCGGGGTCATCTGTGAGCTTAAGCACTCTGGAAGAGATGGAACGCGAGCACGTGCTGCGC
>Ga0316363_10003380_pt1 | contig 11447 bp, 10 predicted proteins | sample Sb_taG_3_FD_200459 | JGI IMG/M metagenome (GOLD analysis project Ga0316363, IMG submission 200459) | Peat soil microbial communities from Weissenstadt, Germany - Sb_50d_a_PC metaG (v2) (version 2) | ecosystem: Environmental > Terrestrial > Soil > Wetlands > Peat | place: Germany: Weissenstadt...
ACCGGCGGCTCCACCCTGTCGTCGCCGTATGGATACGGCATGAGCGACTTGAATTACTACGGCAACTTCACCATCGTACCCGGCTACGGTTTCGTCTGGCAGCCCTACTTCATCGGCGCCGACTGGAGCCCGTTCCAGGATGGCGGCTGGGCCTTCTACCCCGGCGCCGGCTACATGTGGGTGTCGGGCTATCCCTGGGGATGGATGCCCTACAATTACGGCAACTGGGCCTTCGCTCCCGGCTATGGATACGTTTGGCAACCGGGGAATTGGAATACGTGGAATGCGCTTCCGCTAGTGGTGAATGCGCCGGCCAGAATGATCGTGCCGACAGCGCCCGCGAGCGGACATCAGACGGTGATGGTAGGACTCGGCCTCACCGCATACTCGGCCGGGGAAGCGCCGCGTCGCCTGACCATCAATCCCGGCTCCGCCGGCTTTGGGGTGCCGCGCGGATCGATCGATCACCTCGATCGCCTCGCGAAAACAATGAATCGGACTTCTCGTCCCGTCGTAGCCTCGACGGTTCAGCCAGTTTCGGCCGTGCAGCCGGCGCCGGGCTTCGGCACGGCCTCAAGTCTAGGTCCAGGTTCAGGTCTAGGTTCAACGAAAGGCGGGACGGCTTCGACGGCTGCGACGCACAAGTCGACCGCTTCGCCGCATCACTAAGAACAAGAATTGTTCACATGGTGGAGCGACGGGCGTCCTCGCCCGACCTGCCGGGCGGGACGCACGGCTCTCCACCTTTTTCCTACTCCACAATAATTCCCGCGTAACCAACCACTGACTCGTAATCGCCAGAGACCTCGCCCGATGTTGCATACTTGACCAGCGTGGCCGCAGTCGCTCCCAGAAGCTTAGCTGCGGTGAGCATGACAATCGTCGGCCCGAACCCGCACATGCTGATGTCTTCATTCATCACCACCTCCCAGAGTCCGCGTGCATCCATGGCCAGCACGCGTTCGATTGCCTTGTGGTCTTTGACGCGAGTGACCGCGTCAGACTCGTAGTGGTTCATGTCACTGGAGGCAACGATCAGGACTTTCTCTTGGCGATCTTCTTCTTGTTGACGATTTTCTTGCTGACGATTTTCTTGATAAAGACCGGCAATCACATCCGCCAGTGCGTCGCCCAATCCGCGCAGCACTTCAAAGTCGCTGGTGCCGATGACGATTGGAACTATATTCAATTCTGGCTGTCGCGCCTGCAAGAAAGGAAGCTGAACCTCGATAGCGTGTTCGGCGCGGTGCGCGGCGCTGTTCTCTTCGAGCGCAGGAAAGCGGCGCAGCAGCCGAGCGCCCATTGCCGCGTCGGCCGCAACCTCGCCCAGCGGAGTCTGCCACGTGGTGTTGGCCATAATCGAAAGCGGACGCCCCTTGCCGGTGTGGTTGGGGCACAGAATCACGCAGCGTTTGGGGATCTCCAGGCGCGAATACACAGCGCCGGCAACGCCACCCGAGTAAATATATCCCGCATGGGGAGCGACGCATCCGATGGCGGCGATGCGGACGGCTTCGACCGGAGTCTTGCCCGCAGAGGTATATTCCCGAACTTCGCGCAGCAATTCTACAGCCCGGCCCGGATAAAATCTGCCGGCGACAGCGGGAGTTCGTAAAGCGGAAGTCATCAGCAGCCTCCTAGCGGAGACGTGTGGCGCGGACCTGCCCTGAGCGAAGCCGAAGGGGCCCTCGCCCGCGAAAAATCAGCTCGCGAAAATAAAGCCCGCGAAAATTACGAACTGCCGTCGCCCAGCGCGCGGAACAGCGCGGCGCTTCTTTCAAGGGGCAGAGCTTCGGCCCGAATCGTAGGTTTCACGCCGCTTTTCACCAACGCGGCTCGCAGCGCATCTTCATCGTACCGCGTCTTCAGATTATTCCAGAGAGTTTTTCGTTTCTGCCCAAAACAAAGTTTGAGGAACTGAATGAACTCGGCCTCGGGAACCCGCAACGACTCCAGCCGAGGCCTGATGGTAATGCGAACCACGCTCGAATGAACCTTGGGCGGCGGAGCAAACGCCGCTGGCGGAAGGGTGAAGAGCTGCTCGATCCGGCCGTACAGTTGCGCCGTCGCCGAAAGCAAGCCATAGTCACGGCCTCCCGCCGAAGCCGCCAGGCGATCGGCAACTTCCTTCTGCACCATGATGACAATGGTCGAAAAGTAACGGTGATATTCGAACAGCCGCAGCAGAATATCGGAGGTAATGTAATACGGCAGATTGCCGACGACGCGGGCCGGTTCGGGGGCGAAGTTCAGGCCGGTGCGAAGGCTGCCGGGCTTCGCCCCGAAGACGGTGTCCAGTTCGATCGTCAGAATGTCGCCTTCGATGATTTCAACATTGGGTTGCAGGGAGAATTTCATCCGCAGCTGCGCCGAAAGGACACGGTCCAATTCCACCGCGATCAGCCGCCGCGCCTTCCGTGCCAGCACATCGGTGATGGCGCCGCGGCCGGGGCCGATTTCCAGCACCGTGGCCTCTGAAACATCGCCCAGGGCCTCGACAATGCGCAGAGCCGCCGCTTCGCTGGCCAGGAAATGCTGTCCCAGCTTGGGCTTGCGTGAACTCGTTTGTACGCTAGCGCCCTTCGTCACGTTGACCCTCTTTCTTTCCGGCTTTAGACTGAAGCGAATCGGCAATTGGCGATTTGTAATTTGCCATTGAACGAAATGATTCAACGGGGATTTTCAATTGCAAATTACGAATTGCAAATTACAAATGTCCAGGGGTGTCTCTACGTAAACTTAATCATAACGTGAGCGAGGCTTATCGAGTTCTCGCTCAGGAGGCTCTTTCGCAATGCATATCGCTTTCGCAGCATCCGAGTGCGTTCCCTTTTCAAAAACCGGCGGACTGGCGGACGTGGTCGGCGCCTTGCCGCGGGCACTGGCCGCTCTGGGACATCAGGTGAGCGTGTATCTTCCGCGCTATCGCCAAACCAAGCTGGCCGATCCCCAAACGGTGGTGCGCAGCATCACCATCCCGTTCGACGACAAGTATCGCTTCTGCTCGGTGGTCGCGGCGGGCACGAATACGCCCGCCGGGGTTAAGTTTTATTTCGTGGATTATCCGCCCTACTTCGACCGGGAGGCGCTCTACGGAAGTCCGGCCGGCGACTATCCGGACAACGCCGAGCGCTTCGCTCTGTTTTCGCGGGCGGTGCTCGAAGCCTCCAAGGTGCTGGGCGTGCCGCATGTGTTCCACTGCCACGACTGGCAGTCCGCGCTGGTGCCGGTGATGCTGCGCACGCTCTACGCCGAAGATCCCGCGTTTCGCGAAGTCGCCACCGTGTTCACCATCCACAACATGGGATACCAGGGCTTGTTCCCGCCCGATACCTTGCCGCTGCTGATGCTGCCGTGGGACATGCTCACCATCTCGAAGATGGAGTTTTTCGGCCAGGTGAATTTTCTGAAAGGGGCACTCGCATACTCGGACTTCGTCACCACCGTCAGCAAGAAATACAGCCTGGAGATCCAAACCACCGAATACGGGTTTGGCCTGGAAGGCGTGCTGCGCGATCGCGCGGCGACCGTGACCGGTATCCTGAACGGTGTGGACTACGACCAGTGGAGCCCGCAGACCGACAGATTCATCGCCGCGAAGTATTCGCCACAGGATCTGGGCGGCAAGCTGCAATGCAAACACGACTTGCTGCACACCTTCGGAGTGAGGAACGCCGATTCCAAAGTGCCGGTGATTGGCATCGTTTCGCGATTCGCCGCCCAGAAGGGCTTCGATTTGATCTCCCAGATCATGGACCGGCTGGCGCGCGAAGAAATGATCGTGGTCGCACTGGGTGCGGGCGACAAGCTGTTCGAAGATATGTTCCAGCGGCTCAACAAGCAGTTCCCGAACAAGATTGCGGTCAAGGTAGCGTACGACAACGCCATCGCCCACAAAATTGAAGCGGGCGCGGACATGTTCCTCATGCCTTCCCGCTACGAGCCCTGCGGCTTGAACCAGATTTACAGCCTGAGGTACGGCACCGTTCCCATCGTGCGAGCGACCGGCGGTCTCGATGACACCATAGAGCCTTGGGACGCGCGCACTGGCAAGGGCACGGGCTTCAAGTTCTCCGACTACACGGGCGAGGCGCTGCTCGCGACCATCAAGCAAGCATTGCTCTCCTATCGCGATGCGTCGTCGTGGCAGACATTAATGCGTAACGGAATGACTCGTGATTTTTCCTGGGGAGCGTCGGCCCGCGAATACGGCAAGATCTACGATCGCGCGCGACAAGTGCGGGCCAGTGCGAATGCGGTCCCAGTAATCGCGGACTTGAAGAAGGAGCCGGTGCTGGGGTAGTGGGTGCCCGGGATTGTATGTACAATGTTCCACGTGGAACATGACTAATTTGGGCATTTATATCCTTGACCCACATGTTGATTTAGGGTATAGTTAATTCATGAACAGCCCCAAAACACTCCAAGAAGCGATTGTTTACTTCTCCGATCCTGACCGCGCTTTCGAGTTTGCCAAGAAGCTCCGCTGGCCGGATGGCAACGTTGTTTGCCCGCGTTGCGGCAAAGCCAAGCACTCGTTTATCAAGACCCGCCGCATCTGGTTTTGCTACGTCTGCAACAAGCAGTTCACGTTGAAACTGGGAACGGTGTTTGAGGATTCGCCGCTTCCGTTGGACAAGTGGATGACGGGCTTTTGGATGCTGGTCAACTGCAAGAATGGGATCAGCAGCATGGAGATTCACCGCGCTTTGGGAATCACACAGAAGGCGGCATGGTTCATGCTGCAACGCCTTCGGCTCGCTGTCCAAGATGATTTCTACGGCTCCAAGCTTGGGAGTGGACCGAACAGTGAGGTAGAGGTTGACGAGACGTTCATCGGGGGCAAGGCGCGGAACATGCACAAATCGCGCAAGGATAAACTTACCGGTCGCATAGATGACGACAAGGCTGTTGTAGTCGGATTCATGGAGCGTGGTGGCAGAGTCCGCACACAAATCGTCACGAAGCGCCGGAAGGACAACATGCAGCCACTTGTCCGCGAACAGGTTGAAGCTGGTGCTGCGCTCTACACCGATGCGCTCAAGTCCTACGTCGGACTCAATTCCGACTATACGCACAATGTAATTGACCATGCCATTGAATACGTGAATGGCCGCGTACACACCAACACCATCGAGAACTTCTGGAGTCTCGTAAAGCGCGGGTTGCATGGCACGTATGTTTCGGTAGAGCCGTTTCATCTTTTCCGCTACCTTGATGAGCAAATGTTTCGTTTCAACAACCGCAAGAACATGAACGACTCGCAACGCTTTGCGCTGGCCATGTCCCAGGTCGGCGGAAAGCGCCTCACTTACTCCGAACTAATCGGCAAGGATACAGATTCGCTCCACCACGAAACGACAGGGACGGGGGAAGCGTCACAAGTCCCCTTCTAGTCCTTGTCGGAACGTTTTGATTTGCGCGGGGCAGTGAGTTTTCTGCCCTTCTTTCTTGCCTTCCCGATTGCAGTTTTGGGAACCTTGAACAGTGCTATCATCCCCTGTTCAAAGTTCTTCAGTGCTTCCGGGCCTTCGATGTATACGTGTTGCTTCATGGACTCATTATGCGCTTCTTCATCGTATTGGCGGTTCTTTTATCGACCGCTGGTGTTGCCGTCTACTATCAATGCGCAAAGAAGGGCCAAGGTAAAGCACATGTAGAACAGCATCAACCGACCGAAAGTCCGCTGACCACCATCCCCACACATGAACCACAAACTAAAGAGGAAACTGCCCAAGCCTACGATGCAGGCAAGGATTGTCTCTATCGCTTGTATTTGTTCGCCACGGTTGCTGGAGTATTTGTTGCGCTTAGTGGGATCTATGCCATTTATAAGCAAACCGAAGCCACTGCGCAGTCTGTCAAGGCTGCCGAAAAAAGTGTCAAGCTTCAAGAGGTTGCCCTGAAACAGTGGGTTAATATCGGAAATTGGGATATCACAATCGACAGCGGGCAGTTGCTGTCTGTCTTCTTCAATCTCTTGAACCCGACCAACATTCCACTCACGTTGAAGGCGATTTACGTGAAATGCAGTGCAGGACAAGAAACGGAGCAACACAATATTGAAGTCGAGAGCGTGTTGGCTCCTGGCAATCCCTATATTGGGAATATCTTCATTCGACTCACCGACAGGCAAATCAATGACCTCAAAAGTGTTCCGCTTTTCATCGGGATAGAGTGCCGGGTGTTGTTTGCTGACGCCAGCGATAAGCACTGGGAGCAATTCTTTAAGAGAATGCTCACTGCCCCCCACGGCATTTCGGATGTTCCAGACACACGGATTATCCCCGGCGTCATGGAACTTGCCAACTCGTTGCGAGAATCTTCCACCCTGCCAAAGAAGCAGGCAGACTAGCCCTGTCACGGCACACAATAGTAACAAGAAAGTACATGTGTCGCAAAGATATAAATGCCCTAATTTGTACGTATAATCATGCGCTTATTTAGAGTTGGCTTGGACGTACAAAAAGCGAAAATATGGGGTTGGGTCCGGTGTTTTTGGTGACCACTGGTCAGGTAATCTGACTGAGCCGCCATCCTAAGTCATTGATAACGCTCAGGTGGTGATGTGGCAAAAGAGGCACACGCAGGTAGGTTTTACCGTGTAAAGTTTGCCGACTCATGATTTGGTGGGTCGGCCCCCAACACAATATCAGCAAGACGACTACTTCCAGCAAAGCGCTTAGGCCCATGACGCCCGAGGCCATCGAGGCGGCTGCTCGTGCTGTCTCGACGCGCAGCCGCTGACCCCCGACGATCTTAAGCGGATGAAGCGGACGCCGCAGGCGAAAATCATTCGCCGCGCCTTAGCTTTGACGCAAGAGGAATTCGCTGTCCGCTACCACATCCCTCTGGGCACACTCCGGGACTGGGAGCAAGGCCGCGCGGAACCGGACCAAGCAACGCAAGCCTATCTCAAGGTCATTGCGCGCGAACCCGGGCGCGTCGAGCGCCTCTTGAATCCAAGGTCGCACTGACCTTCAATTCGCGCTTGAGGCTTCGCCGCGTTTCATGATGGGTCCCTTGCGCAACGTTGTTGGCCTTCGCGCCGGAGCGCATCTCGCGGGCACCCGGCCGATCACGAGCACGCAAGGTAAAGCGCCCTACCCAGATGAGTGACGCTCATTAGTTGGAAAATAGCCATGCCCCCGAATCCGTAGGCGGGAGCCGCGCACCCTAACCTATTGAGATTGCCAAGCGATATTCCCAGCTCCTTCGATATCTTCCCGGTATTCTGCGAGGTCTCCTCATGAACTCTAGTGGAGCTTGGCAGATCCCATGTCTCGAGGACCGGAAGATAGCCTTTTTCGGGAGCGTCTAGGGAAGCTCTTGCCATCAGCGAAAGATTCTTGACGTCAAAAGCAGACATACCATTCAGAATTGATATATACGCCACACGAAGTTCCATTTCCGTTGAAGCGTCGCCTGCATTTACCAACAACCTTGCCCAAGCTTCCTGAAGCTCATCGTCCTCTTCAAGAAAAGCATGCGTGAGTAGAGGAATGGCGAAATTCAGTGGGAGCTCTCGCGTAGCTCTCGATAATCTGCGCTCCGCCATGATCCTTTGGGACTTTTCAAAGAGTGCCACCTGTCCCTTCCAGCGGACAAATTTCAATCGGTCACACAGTATCCCCGCAAGCTCGTCAGCGGGTGGTTTTACGATCCGCCCTAGCCCTATCACTAAATCTAGGGCCTTGCCGCTCGTCTCTGCTACAGCTTTGGCTGCTTCCGCAATGGGATTCTGATCCATCGTATGACCCTCTAGCGCAGCCTACCATAGGTCCTGAGTAGTCGATCCGGGGAGGCACCGCCTAGCATTCTCTCGCGGTACACTTCTGCAAGGCACTCCGATCACCCGATGACCCGATCAGCCGATGGCCCGATTTCACGTACCATCTTCCACGTCGACATGGACGCCTTCTTCGTCTCGGTCGAGGAATTGTTTGACCCGTCGCTGAAAGGCAAGCCGGTAGTGGTGGGCGGACAGCGCGACGAACGGGGCGTGGTTTCGGCCGCATCCTATGCGGCGCGGAAGTTTGGTGTGCACTCGGCCATGCCGCTGCGGACGGCGGCGAAACTCTGTCCGCAAGCGATTTTTGTGAATGGGCATCCGGAGCGTTATCGCGAGTATTCCGCGAAGGTGCACGAAGTGCTCGGGCACTTTTCTCCGCTGGTCGAAATGGCTTCGGTGGATGAGGCTTATCTCGACATGACGGGAACTGAGCGCCTGCATGGCCGGCCGCTGCATTCTGCTCATCGACTGCATGAGGCGATGAAGTCGGCTACACAACTGAACTGCTCGATCGGGATCGGCACCTCGCGGCTCGTCGCGAAAGTGTCCTCCGCTAAAGCCAAACCGAACGGCGTGCTCTGGGTTCTGCCCGGAGAGGAGTCGAAGTTTTTGGCGCCGCTGGCCGTCGGCGACATTCCCGGCGTGGGCAAGGTGATGGAGCAGAAACTGCACGCCATCGGCATTCAGAAAGTGGGTGACCTCGCGCGCCTGGAGGATCGCGATTTGGAACACCGCTTCGGAAAATGGGGGCTCGCTCTGGCCGGCAAGTCGCGGGGCGAGGATGCGGGTGGATGGTTCGACAATGAAGTCGGAGAACACGTCGATCCCAAATCGATCAGCCACGAGCACACCTTCGACGAGGATACGGGCGACGCCGAGCGCTTGCAGTCCACGCTGATGCGGCTCAGCGAGATGGTGGGACGGCGGCTGCGCGAGGGCGGATATTTTGCCCGCACCCTCCAGTTGAAGTTGCGCTACAAAGATTTCTCGACCATCACGCGAGCGCAATCGCTGGAGCAGCCGACGCAGATGGATAACCAGATTTTCGATCACGCGCGGCGTCTGTTTTTCGCCAACTGGAAGCCGGGCGCGGCGGTGCGATTGCTGGGAGTGCAAGCGTCGAATTTCGAATCGGGTTCAACTCAGCTCGATCTGCTGGAGCCTGCGCAGAACGAGCGTTGGCAGAAGGCGTTGGCGGCGGCGGATCATCTGCGCGACAAATTTGGCGAAGCGTCGATCGGACTGGCTAGAGGGATGAAAGGCGGATTCCGCGAGCGCGTCCACGAAAATCCGGCAGCGTTGCCGGGCAAGGGATCGAAGAAGAAGCCTGAAATTTGAGGGGCGCGTTGGGATTGCAGAGGTCAGAGGTCAGATTGCAGAAGTGGATCGAATCCGCAGACAACCTCCGCAATCCGACCTCTGACCTCTGCGATCCGCCCTACGAAATATATTCGCGAATATATTCGTCGCGCGAAGTGGCGAGTTCGTGGCCGTCGCCGTCGAAGATGACTTTGCCGTCGCGCAGAATCAGAAAGCTCATGGGCACATCGCAATGCCGGCCTTTGGGCAGGACGACCATCTGGTTGGTGGCCTTATCGAACTGGTGAGTTGCCATGGTGAAGGCATCCTGCAGGCGGTGGGTCACCATGAGGGCGCTGGTTTTGTAGACGTCACGTTGTTTCACGATCAGTTCGACGATGGTGTTCGAAGTTACCGGATCGAGTCCGCCGGTAGGCGAGTCGTAGAGCAGCACCTCGGGCTCAGTGACGATGGCGCGGGCGATGGCCACGCGCCGCCGCATGCCACCCGATAGTTCGGATGGAAACATGTCGTAGGTTTCTTCCAACTCCACGAAGCGCAGAACCTCGCGCACCCGCCGTTCGACTTCCGCCGCGGAGATCCGCTCCTCCATCAGGCGGAAAGCGACGTTTTCGTATACCTTGAGCGAGTCGAAGAGCGCGCCTTCCTGGAACACGATGCCCACGCGCCGGCGCAGCTGGAACAGTTCCTGTTCCGACATGCGCGTGACTTCTTCTCCCAGCACGAAGATGCGGCCGCTATCGGGCCGCAGCAGCCCCATGGCCAGCTTGAGCAGAGTGCTCTTGCCCGAACCGGCGACGCCAAACAGCGCCTTGGTTTCGCCGTGCGGAAGCTGGAACGAAACGCCGTCGAGGACGACGTTTTCATCGAACGCGATGGCAACCTTGTCGAACTCGATGGCGTAGCCGGAGGGACTCACCACCGCGGCCGCCGGATTTCCGCTGGGCAGACTGGGAGCCGGCATGGCTTACCTGTAACCGAAAATTGCGAAGATCAGCTTGGTCACAAAGAAATCCGTGATCAGAATCAACACCGAAGCAGCGACCACGGCCTGAGTAGTGGAACGGCCCACCCCCTGCGTGCCGCCCCGCGTGGACATGCCGTAATAGCAGCCGACGGTCGAGATGATGAATCCGAACAGCACGGGCTTGATGAGACCGGTAAACACGTCGCGGAAGACGAGGACCTGCCACACCGAGGTCCAATATTGGTTCGTGTCCACCCCGAACAGCAGGTGCGCGACCCCATAGCCGCCGATCTCCCCAAGCAGGTCGGCGATGATGGTCAGGAAAAATAGCATGAAGGCGGTAGCGCCCACTCGTGGCGTAACCAGCTTCTTGGTGGGGTCGGTGCCCAGGGCACGCATGGCATCGATCTGCTCGGTCACGACCATCGAGCCCAGTTCGCTGGCCATGCCGGAGGCGTTGCGCCCAGCCACCATCAGCCCGGTGATGAGCGGTCCCAGTTCGGTGACCATGCCGAGCGACACGAGTTGTCCGATGAGCGTAACCGAGCCGAATCGTTCCAACGTGCTGGCCGCATTCAACGCCAGCAGCGCACCGACGGAGAGTCCGGTGAGAACCACGATGGGCAGGGAGCCGACGCCGATCAGGTCGGCCTGCTGCAGCATGTCGCCCATGTACAGAGGATGGCGGAAGAAGTTCGCCAGCGATTGCGCCGAGAGCAGGGTGTATTCCTGAATCGCCAGCACATATCCCTTGGCGACTTCAACGGGCGAAATCAGTTCGAGTTCGAACGCCATGTGTGGTCGGGGAACTGCTCAGGGAACTATAGCAGAGAGAAATCATCGGGTGATCGGGTGATCGGGTCATCGGGCGATCTAAAACCGGAGAGAGCTTACGGGCTTCAGATGACCCGATCACTCGATGGCCCGATGGCCCGATATCACTCACTCCCGGTTTTTCTTCTTGATCTCGATGGCCAGCCGTTTGATTTTCTGATTCAGCGTGGAGAGCGGTACGTGGAAGCGTTCCGCCGCTTCGGTTTGGTTCCAGCCGCACTTCTCCAGCATGTCAACGATGATGCGCCGTTCGCAGTCTTCCATGATGCTGAACAGCGTGGCCCCCGCGCTCGCATTCAAAGCCGGAATTGAGCTACCCTGGCCCACGATGTGGTCGGGGAGGAGATCGATCCCAATGTCGCTGTCGGAAGATAGCACCACGGCGCGTTCGATCGCGTTCTCCAGTTCGCGGACATTGCCTGGCCAGGAGTAGGTCACCAGCGGGCGCAACGCCTCGGTGGTAATGCGGCGCCGGGGCCGCTCATTTTCCTCGGAATACTTCTGGAGGAAGTGCTGCACCAGCAGCGGAATATC
>Ga0316363_10003386_pt1 | contig 11440 bp, 10 predicted proteins | sample Sb_taG_3_FD_200459 | JGI IMG/M metagenome (GOLD analysis project Ga0316363, IMG submission 200459) | Peat soil microbial communities from Weissenstadt, Germany - Sb_50d_a_PC metaG (v2) (version 2) | ecosystem: Environmental > Terrestrial > Soil > Wetlands > Peat | place: Germany: Weissenstadt...
ATTCTTTCCGCTGGCGGTAAAGGGCATTTTGAAGTTTCAGGGGAGAAAGTATGAAGCTGGTTGAAGGGTTCGACAGCAACTACCGTTACATTCTGGTGGCGGCACGGCGGGCACGGCAACTGCAAGGCGGAGCGCCGCCGGTGATCGATACCGGATCGCGCAAACCCTGCCGCATCGCGCAGGATGAAATCAAGGCCGGCAAGGTGAAATGGCTGATTCCGGAGATTCCCAAATTGCCGGTAGTAGCTGCGACCGAGACTCTGAACAAGGTGTTCGCGGAAGACGCATAGACATCTGCCGCCGGCAATGACAGTGACAGTGGCGTTGACTGCCGGCTTTGTTTCCTTACGCCGCCAACGCGCGGTTTGAATCTCGCGCCAGGTTGCGGCATCAATTCTGTAGGCGGGGCTGGGTGTTGAAGCCCTGGCCGCCGTCCTCCTCCTATGAAAATTGCGCTGGGCGTGTCCGGTGGCATTGCAGCTTATAAGGCGGCGGAAATTGTGCGCCTTTTGCAAGATCGCGGCATTGGTGTGCAAGTCGTGATGACGGCTGCGGCACAGGAGTTCGTTCGTCCGCTGACGTTCGCGGCGCTCTCCGGAGAAAAAGTTATTACCGACCTGTTCGGCGCGGATGAATCGCAGGCGAATGTCGAGTCGGCGATCGAGCACATTGCGATTGCGCAGGCGATTGACGCGCTGCTGGTGGCTCCGGCAACGGCCGATGTGCTGGCGCGCTTCGCGCAGGGGATTGCCAACGACTTCCTGAGCACTCTTTATCTCGCGACGACCGCTCCGGTGGTTGTCGCTCCGGCGATGAACGTCAACATGTGGGTTCACGCGGCCACGCAGGCGAATCTGGAAATCCTGCGCAAACGAGGCGTTCGCATTGTCGATCCCGACAAGGGCTATCTGGCGTGCGGCATGACCGGCGCGGGGCGGCTGGCGGAGAACGAAGCGATTGTGGCGGCGGTGATGGAAGCGCTGGGCGCCTCGCAGGATCTGGCGGGCGAAACGGTTCTGGTGACGGCGGGACCGACGCGGGAGAAGATCGATCCGGTGCGGTATTTGACGAACCGGTCGAGCGGACGTATGGGATACGCCATTGCGGAAGCGGCGCTGCGGCGTGGAGCACGCGTGCTGCTGGTGAGCGGGCCGACTGCGATAGCCGCTCCGGGCGCGGCGGAACTGACGCAGGTGGAGACAGCGGAAGAGATGCTGGCGGCGGTTTTGAGATTGCTGCCCGAAAGTACGGTGGTCATCAAGACAGCGGCAGTGGCGGACTTCCGGCCGAAAGCGGCGGCGGCGCAAAAAATCAAGCGCAAGGGCGAGATGACGCTCGAACTGGAACCGACCGCGGATATTCTGGCGGAGGTCGCGCGCCGCAAGACTTCCCAGGTTGTCGTGGGATTCGCGGCCGAGACGGAGAACGCGCTGGAAAACGCGCGCAAGAAGCTGGCGTCGAAGTCGCTCGACGCAATCGTAGTCAATGACGTTTCGCGCGAGGGCATCGGTTTCGATTCCGACCGTAACGCGGCCACGATCATCTCTCAGAGCGAAGTGGTCGAGGTTCCCGAGACCTCGAAATGGGAAGTTGCGCACCGCGTGCTGGACCAGGTAGTGAAGCTGCGGAAGCTCCGTGGCGCGGTTGTCCGTTAGGAGAATCCCGTGAAAACTTATTTGTGCGGCGTCTTGATGCTCGTTTTGTCCACGCTCGTTGCCTCCCAGCAATCGCCCGTTCCGGCAGAAGAGGAGCCGCACCATCATCTCGTGCTGAAAAATGATTCTGTCATGGTCCTGCGGGTGAAGCTTCTGCCGGGTGAAAGCACGCTGTTTCACACGCACACGCACGACCGTGTGGCGGTTGATTTGTCCGACACCACCATCACCCGGCAAAAACTGGGCGAACCGGAAAGCGCGCCAGAGGTGACGAAGCCTGGAGACGTCGCGGCGTTGGTGTCGAATGGGCCTTACACCCACCGGGTGCATAACGCCGGCAACGCCGTCTTTGAAGCGTTGGAGGTGGAACTGCTTCGCCGGCCAACAAATGTTTCCGGTCCAGCCGCAGGGAAGCTGGAAGCGGAGAATCCAAGCGCGCGGGTTTACAAGTGGACACTGGCGCCCGGAGCTACGTCTGCAATGCATGCGCACGAGCGTCCCTACCTGATTATTTCGGCGACACCGCTGGTGCTGAAGATGACGGATCCAGAAGGGAAGTCGTCACGCACGAAGTGAAGGCTGGGGACGTTCATTGGGTTGATGCCAAGGTCACGCACGCGCTGGCCAATGAAGGCACGACCGTGGGGCAGATTGTGGAGATTGAGTTGAAGTAGTTTTCCGAGTGCGCCGCACGGTTTGTTATCCTTATCCGCAATGCCCCGAACTCTTGACCCTGAACTTCGCCGTGCGCTCGCGGCCCGCATCCGCTACTACAACGAGATGGGAATCTACGATTTCTACCGGCGCCCTCTGTCAGACCGCGCCGGGGAAATTGCGGCGGCGACTGTAGTGGACGAAGCAGAAATTGCGGTTTCGACAAATCAGCCGGAATCGGAAAAAGAAATGAGCCCACGAAAGGCCGCTGCGGTCGCGATGCCGGTCGTTGAAGAGAATATATTTGAGGTAATCGCGCTGAAGCCCGAGCAGAGTGTGAGCGATCCGGTGAAGGCGCTGAAGATCATCCGCGAGGACTTGGGCGACTGTACGCGCTGCGCGCTCCATAAGCAGGGACGGAAGCAGATTGTGTTTGGCGTCGGCAATCCGGCGGCGGAGTTAATGTTCGTGGGCGAGGGGCCGGGCGCCGATGAAGACGCGCAGGGCGAGCCCTTCGTGGGGCGCGCCGGGCAACTGCTCAACAATATGATTAAAGCGATGGGGATCGAGCGCGAGCAGGTGTACATCGCGAACATCGTGAAGTGCCGCCCACCGGGGAATCGCACGCCGGAGCGCGAGGAGTGCGCAACCTGCTCGCCGTTCCTGATGCGGCAGATCGCGGTGATCAAGCCGAAGGTGGTGGTCGCGCTCGGAGCGGTGGCGGCGAAGACGCTGCTCGCGATGAATGCTTCGATGATGCAGTTGCGCGGTCGCTTTTACGACTTCAGGCCAGCGGGAGTGAGGAGTAGCGATCCCAACTGGGACGGGTGCAAGCTGGCGGTCACCTACCATCCGGCGTTCCTGCTGCGCGATCCGCGGCAAAAGGGCGAAGCGTGGAAGGATTTGCAGATGGTGATGAAGGAGCTGGGGATGAAAGCGCCGAAACAAATTACGTAGGGACGGACGCATTCGTCCGTCCAGCCGGGCGAAGCCCGGCAGGTTCCACATTAGGCAGGGCGTGATCTCCCCAAATCTCGCTGGCTCCGTGACGCCCAAGAACACGAACGAGCGGTATTCCCACTAGGAATGTCGGGAAAGCCGACAACATCAGCGCCCTCGTTAGCCAGCCAGGATCCTCAATTGCGTGGGGCTCCCAGTTGACACAGTTATCCTCCGCCTCCTTGCAAGGAGTTGTGGTGACCGGGCCGTGGTCAACTTGGCGAGCGTCAAGACGAATGGACGCCCACCAGAAATACTGACCGTGAGCCTTTTCGTATCGGCGACCCTCCAGAGATTCGTACGTCACACCTCCAAAGAGCATCAAACCGATGGCAGGCAGAATCAGTTGCCAGCGTCTCCGCATACCTCCATTAGACACCGCGCGACCGGATCACAGTCGACCCGGTGTTAGCATTTTCTTTTGCCGGCGAGACGCCGGCGCTACCTCCCATATGCCCACCTTCTGCGACGTCGCCCTCGCCGTGCCGCTCGATATGGTGTTTACCTACGCCGTCCCTCCGGGCATGGAGCCGGTGGTTGGCGGGCGGGTGCTGGTGCCGTTCCGGCAGCAACGGCTGTCGGGCATCGTGGTTGAGTTGCATGACCGTCCGCCGCAGGTCAAAACCAAAAAGGTGATCGAAGCGCTCGACCTCTCGCCGGTTCTCGATGAACAACTGCTGAAACTTGGGAAGTGGATTGCCGATTACTATCTCGCGCCGCTGGGTGAGGTGTTTCGCACCATGCTGCCGCTTTCGGCGGAGTTCAAGCGGGTGATCACTTACCGCATCACCGATGAGGGGCTTTTGGCGCTGCATCTGGCGGGGATGTCGGGGTCTCCGGCGCGGTCGAAGCGGACGCCGGAACAGCAGTTGGTCGAGTTTCGGGTGCTCGATTATCTGGCGGAGCGGGACAGTGTACGCGAAGAAAGGTTGCGCGGGGCGACGCGGGTTGGAAAGGCGCTGCTCGCGGGCATGACGCGGAAGAAGTGGATTGCGCGCGACGATGTATCGGCGGCGCGGGATGCGGCGCGGGTGGTGAAGGTGGCGGTGCTGCTCCTCGCGGAGGCTGCGGAGGCTTCGTCTCCGCTGGACGGGCGAGGCGCCCGTCCTCAAACGGGCACGACCGGCACGGCGAAGAAGCTTAACGAGAATCAGCGGAACTTGATTGAGACGCTGGCTGCTTCCGGCGGACGCTTGCCCGTCGAGACTTTGCGCGGGTTGGATGTCCCGCGCACTACGCTCGGCACGCTGGTGCGGCGCGGGTTGATTGAGTTGGTGGATGAGCCGCAGGATTTCACGGTTTCAAGGGTCGAGCTTTCAAAGCTCAAGCCGCGGCAATCTCCGTTTGAGTTCGAGTTCAGCGCGGCGCAGAAAGAAGCGCTCGGCAAGATTGGCGAGGGCGTGGGGTCGCGCAAGTTCGCCGGTCTGCTGCTGCACGGCATCACCGGGTCGGGAAAGACGGCGGTGTATCTGGCGTGCATGCGCGAGGTGCTGGAGCAGGGGCGGTCGTCGATCCTGCTGGTACCCGAAATTGGCCTGACTCCGGCGGTGGCGGCGGATCTGCACCAGGTGTTCGGCGATGAAGTTGCCATCTTGCATTCGGGGCTGTCCGATGCGGAACGGGCGGAGCAGTGGCATCGCATACGACGCGGCGAGGCGCGGGTGGTGGCGGGAACGCGGTCGGCGGTGTTCGCGCCGGTGAGCGATCTTGCGCTCGTCATTGTCGACGAGGAACAGGATTCGTCTTATAAGCAGGAAGAAACGCCGCGCTATCACGCGCGCGATGTGGCAGTGATGCGGGCGAAGATGGCGGGAGCGGTCGTGGTGCTGGGCTCAGCCACGCCATCGCTCGAGTCGTACTTCAACGCGAAGAAAAACAAATATGCGCTCGTGGAGTTGCCCGACCGCGTGGAGATGCGTCCGCTGCCCGAAGTCGAGATTGTCGACATGCGGCAGGAGTTTCAGGAGACGGGGCAGGAGCAGGTAATCTCGCGCAAACTGGCGGAGGAAATCCGCGAGCGGCTGGAGAAAAAAGAGCAGGTCATGGTGCTGCTCAACCGGCGCGGGTATTCTCCGGTTGTGTTGTGCCGCGCATGCGGCAAAACGCTGCAATGCAAGAATTGTGCCGTCTCCATGACCCACCACAAGCGCGAGCGCAAGATGGAATGCCATTATTGCGGGCACGTCGAGCACATCCCCGACAAGTGCGCGCTCTGCGGCAGCGAGTACGTTTACTTTGTCGGGACGGGATCGGAGAAGCTGGAAGAGTTGCTGCATGGCATGTTTCCGCAGGCGCGGATCGGGCGGCTGGATCGCGATACGGTGCGCGGGCGGGAAGATTTTGAACATGCGCTGAACGCGCTGAACGAAGGCGCGCTCGACATGCTGGTCGGCACGCAGATGATCGCGAAAGGCCACGACATCCACGGCGTGACGCTGGTCGGCGTAGTCGGGGCGGACATGGCGCTGGGGTTGCCCGATTTCCGCGCGGCGGAGAGGACTTTTCAGCTGCTGACGCAAGTGGCGGGTCGCGCCGGACGCGGACAGTCTCCGGGGAAGGTTGTGCTGCAAACTTATTTTCAGGATCACTACGCGGTGCAGTTTGCGGCGCGGCACGATTTTGCCGGGTTCTACGAAAAAGAGCTGCAATTCCGCGCCTGGATGCACTATCCGCCGTACAGCGCGATTGCGAATGTGCTCATCCGCACCGAAAAGTTGGATGAGGCGCTGACGTGGTCGGGCGAACTTGGGCGCTGGTTTGAGAAGACGCGGCATGAGGGCATTCGCGTGCTCGGACCAGCAGCGGCGCCGATCACGCGGCTGAAGCGCGATTACCGCTATCACTTCATCCTGAAGTCTCCCAGCCGCGAGAAGATGAATGCGCTTTTGCGGGCGATGCTGGCGGAAGCGGCGGCGCGGAAGATTCCGCGCACGCAGGTGATCGTGGATGTGGATGCAGTGTGGCTGATGTAGGAGCTGCTGTTAGCTCTTGGCTCAAAATCCAGGGTGCAAGTGCGCTCTGTATCAGGGCACGCCCTTCAGGCGTGCCGAAAATGGCTCTAGAAGGAATTCGCCTTCAGGCGCTGAATCTCGCAACCACATGCTTGCGCATCCTGAACAAAATCACTTCCGAGGCAGCAGGTGACGAACGCGGTCGCGGAGACCATGCAACATGTCCCGGCTTCCGTCACGGATTTCCGGCCATTTCTCCCGTCCCGAATCGCCGGTGATGGGCGTCGGCGTGAAGGCCAACCCTAACATTGCAATCGCCAAGACAGCGCACCACTTTCGCGCAGTGGAAATTCCCGGACGACTCGGAATCGGCGGATGCTGGCTGGTTAGCCACAGCACCACTGCCCAAAGCAGCCACCCGATCCAGCAGTACTTGGCAAGCGGGACGAGCGCGAACACGACGGCCAGGGAAACCCATCGGTGCAATTTTGGAAACACCGAAAACAGAATGTGCCCGCCATCGAGTTGACCGCCTGGCAACAGGTTCAGCGCCGTCGCGAACATTCCCACCCACCCGGCGACCGCGACCGGATGCAAGGACAGCGATGTTACCGGCACGCCCAGGTGCAGGAGGCGGGCTGCAAGCTGAAAAGCGAGGGGGAATCCCGGTTCATTGTCGAGGGGCGCGCTGCCGAACATGAGCGGATGCGACAACGACAGTCCCATTAGGACAGCCACGCATGAGGGGACAAAGCCCGCAATCGGACCCGCAATCCCGATATCGAACAATGCAGCGCGATTGGGAATCGGGCCCTTAATGCGGATGAAGGCTCCCAACGTACCGATCAAACTCGGGAATGGAATAAAAAACGGCGGCGTCGCATACACGTGATAACGCCGGGCGCACAGGTAATGTCCCATCTCGTGCGCGAGCAGTATGAACATCAGCGTGAGTGAAAAGGAGAGCCCATGCATCAGTCTTGCCGGAGCCTGCCACATCCACTCCACTGGGAACAGAGGAACGCTCTCATCGTTGAACGAGAAAGCCGGTTGTTGAAGCGCGAAGTTGGAGTAGATGCGCGCACCCACCACCAGGGTGCTCAGGAAGGTCGCGGCCAGGAGCAGAATATGCAGCCACCAGCGCGGGCGCGGCGGTCGGATGACCCAGACCTGGGGCTGAGGCCGCTGTTCCCATTCGAGGGCGGTCGGAAAAGGGGATGTGGGTTCGGACATAGGAACCTGAGGTCAGAGGTTCGAGGCCAGATTGCGGAGGTGTGGTTTACTTCTGCAATCTGACCTCTGCCCTCTGCAATCGCGAGAGCAGCTAGTCAATCGACTGCAGTTCCTTGCCAGGCTTGAAGCGGACGGCTTTGCCCGGCGGAATGGAAACTTCGGCGCCGGTGCGCGGATTCCGTCCGATGCCGGTCTTACGCGGACGCACGTTGAACACGCCGAAACCACGCAGTTCAATGCGGTCGCCGGTGGAGAGCGCCTTCTTCATGCTCTCGAAGACGGTTTCGACGGCGAGCTCCGCCTTGGTCTTGGTGATCCCGGTGCGGTTGACCACTTCATTGATGATGTCGAGCTTAATCACGGCTGTCCCCCGTCTCCCGAGGATTGGTACGCCTCAAGTTATTGATGCTAAGGGAGATAAGCGAGATTGTCAACCGGGGTGGGCGTTAGAGGATTGGTTCTCTGATAAATTGGTGCATCTACGCTGTGGCCAGGTTTAGTGCGGGACCCGAAATGCTACTGCTGCTGTACGAGTCGGGCCGCTTGAATTGCTTGCTGAGAGCGAGTCCCTGTTGCTGATATGAAGAGTTAATGGATGCGCCATACACTCTCTCCGGTTTGCTTGCCATGGGGTAGTAATGCAATCTGCCGACGAGATCCTCGTCCTCTAGCAGGATCGGCACCTCGTATGCCCTGACTTCCAGCACAGCCTTCGTTCCCGGGATTTCCCCATTGGCTCCATATCCAAAGCCGGGGTCGAAGAACCCGGCGTAGTGCACGCGAAATTCCCCCATGCTAGGGTCATGCGCGACCATTTCCGCTGCATGATCGAGAGGGATGCGCACCCTCTTCTTCGAGGCTAATAGATAGAAACCACCAGTATCGAGAATAATGCGACCGTCACCGGGCCTTGGGATTGCCTCCCAGAAATCTACTGGGTTGTAGTAATCGATTTTGTCCAGTTCTATCTCTCGATCGGACCCTTTGGCTTTATAGGCAACGATATCGGAGCAGTCATCGCCTTCAAGGTCCACTGTAATCACGACCCCACTATCGATGAGAGTTTTCCCAGGACTCCCGCCGGCGTCATAGATGAGGTGTTCTTCATTAGTCAACTGACGTAAATTCCCGTTCCCTAGCGAGTCCAGATTGCCCCGCTCAAAGCGCAACTGGTTCAGCTTCATGCCAGTTCTGAGGCGGATTGGGAATGTTCTGGAAGACACCTCCACATAGAGTTCCCCGGAGTACCCTTTTGGAACTCGGTCAAACTCGTCACCGCATTCGGTTATCAACCTCGTGAAAATGTCCAGCCTTCCGGTCGTGCTTTTTGGGTTAGCTTTACCCCGAATATCGTCCGGCAGCTTCAATCGCTCGAGCAGGGGAATTATGTAAACGACGCGGGGTTCCAACAAAGGCGGCGTTGGCTGGGTGAGGTCAATTGTAGAGTGGAGCAGCTCGCGCACCTTTGTAAGAAGGGTGGCCGAACGGCCACGGAGGAAACTCGCCTCAACACGATAAGCCTCCCGGCCCAAGCGCAGATCAAGGCTTGCCGGTTGGAGTTGAGAATCCGACACTTCCGGGCTCGCGCTTATCCGACCAAGCTGCACGAGTCGTTTGATCTCTTGCCAAGGCAGAATACCATTGCCGCCCTCTTGATCGTATATTTCGGGAAACAACGGCCGCTCCACGATACCCACTCTCAACCTCACGATTCTTACGAATTGCGGTGCATTTCGGCAGCCGCTGTTGCCTTCTTGTGTCTCTCCGTCAGCTCGGCTTTGTAATACTCGCCATAGCAGTCGAGACTGCAAAACCCAGCGTCACTCTTTTTGCCGCTTCCGACGCGCTTACCTGCGGGGATCTTCTTGCCGCAGGTTGGGCAGATATTCTTGTCCCAGAGTTCAAGGAGATAGTTCTGCTCCGATTCCGCCATCGTCGCCTCGGTGCGAGCGCTCGTTCTCTAGCGCCCTTTTCGTTTCCTCAAGGGTCTCAGGCAACGGTTCCCCTGTGTGAAACAGGTAGCCTGCGCGGCGCAAATACGATTCCAACGTGTCTACGGCTCGCTCAAAGCCGCCTGATACTTCGATGTAGACGGGCACCACGAAGACGCTAGGCAATTGTCGGGGCTCCTCCAACTGCATTTGGCTGGTGTGATTTATTGAAACAATCGCCAGACGCGATTCGTAGGGATCACTTTATCTGCGAGAGGCTCTCTCGTCAATGTGTATGCCTGTGAAAAACGTGGCACTATTGACAGAAATTGTTCTGGTCTCATAATCTGCCAGCGTTATGTGATGCGCGAATTGTTGCCTAAGGAAACGAGCACAAATCAGCAGGAACCGTGGCCATCCGTCAGCGAACAGCCGTACCTATCGTCGGGCTCCTGCTGCTACTCGGCACCCTGGCTCTCTACTACCCCGCACTGCAGAACGGATTCGTCAACTACGACGATCCCGCCTATGTGACCTCGAATTTCCACGTTCAGCAGGGGCTCAGCTCACGCAGCGTGGCGTGGGCTTTCACTTCGACTGCAGAAGCCAATTGGCACCCGCTGACGTGGATTTCGCACATGCTCGATGTGCAGTTGTTCGGACTAAGGCCGGCGGGACATCACGCCCAGAGCGTCCTCTGGCACGCCGTCAACGTGGTGTTGCTGTTCCTGCTGCTGGCGAAGGCGACCGGATTCGTGGGGCGCAGCGTGCTCGTGGCGGGGTTGTTTGCCGTCCATCCGCTGAACGTGGAGTCGGTGGCATGGGTGGCGGAGCGCAAAACCGTCCTCTGCACTTTTTTCTTCCTTCTGGCATTGGGCGCCTATGGCTGGTACGTGAAGAGGCCGCGGGCGGTTCGTTATCTGCTGGTCGCGCTGCTGTTCGCGCTGGGGCTGATGGCGAAGCCCATGGCGATCACGCTCCCGTTCGCGCTGCTACTGCTCGATTTCTGGCCACTGCAGCGGTTTCCAGAGACGCCAATTTCCAAGCTGGCGCTCGAAAAAATCCCTCTGCTGGCGCTATCGGCGGCCAGCGCAGCGATTACGCTCTACGCGCAGCGCGTGGGTGGCGCCGTAGGCTCGACCGAGCTTTTGCCGCTGGCGATGCGAGTCAAGAACGCCATTTACTCCTATCTCATTTATTTGGAGAGGGCGCTATGGCCGTCGCGCCTGGCGGTGTTTTACCCCCATCCCGAGGGCTCACTGGCGCTCTGGAAAGTGCTCGGCGCGGCGGCGGTGTTGGCTGGGGTCACGACAGTCTTCTGGCATCTTCGCGAACGCCGCTATCTGCTGGTGGGCTGGTTCTGGTTTCTGGGAACGCTGGCGCCGGTGATCGGCATCGTCCAGGTCGGCCGCCAGGCATGGGCGGACCGCTACGCGTATCTCCCTCTTTGGGGATTGTTTGTGATTGGCGTCTGGCTGGTTTCTGAAGGCGCAGCGCGCATTTCGCTAAGCCGGGCGGCGCAGGCTGCCATCGCGTCGGCCGTGCTGCTGGGGTATTCCGTAGCGGCGCACAGCCAAATTGAATACTGGCGGGACAGTTACAGGCTGTTTGCGCATACGATTCAAGTGACGGACGCGAATCCGATCGCCGAGGGGAATCTGGGGTCGGCACTGATGGAAATGCAGCGTCCGGACCTGGCCGTACCGCATCTGGAGCGCGCCGTCCGCTTGATGCCCACGCTCTCGACCGCGCACTACAATCTGGGCACGCTGCTGCAGCGGCAGAATGAGCTGGACCGGGCGTTGCAGGAATATCAACTCGCGCTGAAGTATGGATCGGACGAACGCGAAGCCGCACAAACGCATAACAATCTGGGCGTGTTGTTCAATCAACTCGGGCGGCGGGATGAGGCGGTAGCGGAGTTCACCGCGGCCATTGCAGTCAACCCGAATGAGCAGAATAGTTGGATCGGCCGGGGCATGATCGAGCGCGAAGAGGGCAAACTCGACGCCGCTTT
>Ga0316363_10003389_pt1 | contig 11439 bp, 8 predicted proteins | sample Sb_taG_3_FD_200459 | JGI IMG/M metagenome (GOLD analysis project Ga0316363, IMG submission 200459) | Peat soil microbial communities from Weissenstadt, Germany - Sb_50d_a_PC metaG (v2) (version 2) | ecosystem: Environmental > Terrestrial > Soil > Wetlands > Peat | place: Germany: Weissenstadt...
GTTTCCCGAGACGCGGCGCATCTTCCAGCGCGACGGCCATTACTATCAGCCGGGCGACACCTTCAAGCAGCCGGAACTGGCGCGCACCCTGGAGCGCATCGCCGCCGATCCCGACAGTTTCTACCGCGGCGCGCTGGCGCAGGAGCTGGCGGCCTCGCTCCAGAAGGGCGGCGGTCTCATCACGGCCAAGGACCTGGCGGCCTATGAAGTGAAGGAACGCGAGCCGGTGCGGGGCAGCTATCGCGGATACGAGATCATCGCGGCGCCACCTCCGTCGTCGGGCGGGATCGCGTTGATCGAGCTGCTCAACATCCTGGAAGGCTACGACCTGGCCAAGCTCGGTAACGGGTCGGCCGAATCCGTTCACCTGGTGGCCGAGGCCTTTCGCCGCGCCTTCTTCGATCGCGCGGAACTGCTCGGCGACCCCGATTTCGCCAGCGTCCCGGTGGCCGCGCTCATGGACAAGCACTACGCCGCGGCCTGGCGCGAGACGCTCGATCCGCATCGCGCCAGCCCCAGCGCGGACTTGCGGCGCCCGGTGCAGGTGTTCGACAAACTCGACCGCGCGGCCGCCCTCGGTGAGTCTGATCACACCACCCACTACTCGGTTGTCGATTCCGCCGGGAACGCCGTGGCGGTAACCACCACGCTCAACGATCTTTTCGGATCGCGCGTTACCGCCGAGGGGCTCGGCTTCCTGCTGAACGACGAGATGGACGACTTCACCTCCAAGCCCGGCACGCCCAACATGTTCGGCCTGCTGCAGGGTGAGGCCAACGCCATCGCTCCCGGCAAGCGGTCGCTCTCCTCCATGGCGCCCACCATTGTGCTCGAGGACGGCCGTCTGTTCATGGTGCTCGGTTCGCGCGGCGGGCCCAGGATCATCACCGCGGTGGCGGAAGTCCTGGTCAACGTGATCGACTATGGGATGAACATCCAGCAGGCGGTGGAAGCGCCCCGCTTCCACCATCAGTGGATGCCGGACGTGTTGCGCGTGGAGAAGGACGGCTTCTCTCTCGCCGTCGGAAACCGGCTGGCGGCCATGGGGCACAAAATCGAGGAAGGTTATAGCGAGCGCAGCAAGTGGCGCGGGCACTGGGGCGACGTGGAGTGCGTGGCCGTTGCTCCCGAAACGGGCGAACGCCTGGGTGCCAGCGATAGCCGGTATGAAGGCAAGGCGGTAGGGTATTAGACTAGGTTCAGAAGTCGCGCGACGGCACGACTGATGATTCAGAATGTCGGCCTGAATCTGGGTGGAGCAGGGCTTCAGCCCTGCATAATGACGGCGTCACCGGCCTCCGGCTTTTAGCCGCTAAGGTAATGCCGCCGCATTCAAGTGGGGGTACCTCAGGGGCTGAAGCCCCCAAATTAAGAGGCCCCGTCAATGCAGGCCTGAAGGCCTGCTCCACCCTGGCCGCTGGGCCCTGGTTTCAAGAAGGAAAGCACTCATGCTGAAAGCGATTTCTACCCACGTCTACGTCCGGGAGCGGCTGCGCGGCGGGCTGCTCGACGGCTTGCTCCAGGCCGGCGGCGAGGCCATCGAGATCTTCGGCGCGCGCGGCCACTTCGACTACGCCAACCGCCGCTCCCACGTGAAGGAGATCGGCGACTGGTTCCGCGAGAAGGGCATCCCGCTCCACTCCATACACTCGCCCATGTACAGCGAATACGAGTGGGGACGGCGCGGGTCGCCGCCGGTCAACATCGCCTCGCTCGACAAGCGCGCCCGTATCGAGGCCATGGACGAGATCAAGCGCGCCATCGAGGTGGCGGAGCAGCTCCCGTTCCGCTTCCTGGTGCAGCATGTCGGCACCAGCGGCGAGGATTGGGACCCCAAAAAGGCCGAGGCCGCCATGACCTCGATTGAGCATCTGAAAGCCTTCGCCAAGCCGCTGGGGGTCACGCTGCTGCTGGAGAACATCCCCAACGAGCTCTCCACGCCGGATCGTCTGGTGGAGCTGATCCACAATGCCCACTTCGACGATGTCGGCGTCTGCTTCGACACCGGCCACGCTCACATCATGGGCGGCGTGGCGCAGGCGTTCGCGCTGCTTAAGCCGCTGATCCGCTCCACCCACGTGCACGATAACGCCGGCCTGAGCGACGATCACCTATGGCCCGGCGACGGCACCGTGGACTGGGAAGAGACCATGAACCTGCTGCGCTCGGCGCCGCAGGCTCCGCCGCTGCTGCTGGAGATCAAGGGCGAGGGCAAGACCGATATCGTCGAAGGCCTGGCCAAGACATTCCGCAAGCTCGAGCCGCAGCCGGCCGCTGCCAAAGGATGAATCCGTTCGGGCACCCTGAGAAAACTCAGGATGCCCGAATAATCCAACTAAGTTTCCACCACCGCCGCCTCTGCTACTGCGGTGGCTGCGGTGGCTTCGCGTCCCGCTTCCGTTGTTCTTCCTGGCGCTTCTTCTCTTCCGGCGTCTGCGGTTTGGCCTGCGGGGGCTTTTGCTGCGGCGCAGGAGCCGTTGCCGCAGGAGGCGGCGTGCGCGGTTGCGGTGGCGGAGGAGCTTGCGGCCGCGGAGCGGGCACGGGCTGGTTCGGCTGCGCTGACGGTGCACGATCACTCCGCGCCGGTGGTGGTTGCTTCGCCGGCGGCGTATTGGCGGGCTGGGCCGGTTTCCCGGCGTTCGCTGGCGGGGTGGCAGGTGGAGTATTCGCGGGCTGGCCTGGTCTTCCCGTGTTCGGCGGCTGGTTCGCCGGCGGAGTACTGGCGGGCTGACCCGGTCTTCCGGTGTTCGGCGGCTGGTTTGCCGGCGGAGTACTGGCGGGCTGGCCCGGTCTTCCGGTGTTCGGCGGCTGGTTCGCTGGCGGCGTACTGGCGGGCTGACCCGGTCTCCCGGTGTTCGGCGGATTCCCTGGCTGGTTGCCCGCTCGGCCCGCGGTCGGCGTCGCCGGTTTCCCCGGAGGCGCCTGTTTGACCATCGGTTGCGCTGCCGGAGCATTCACCGGACGCAAGGTCTGCACTTCGTGCCTCTCCAGGGGCTGTCCCGGATGCGCTGCCAAGGCCTGCTGTTGTTTGGCGAAAGGCACGGGCGGAGGAGGAGGTGTCGCTTTGGCGACCACCGACCGGCTAGCCACGGCAGCCGGCGGCGCTGCTACGCGTCCCGCGCTGTTGGCCCTCAATCCCAGCACGCTCTCACGTGCGGGCGCCACGGCAGCCCGCGAGCTGATGGGCGCAGAAGCCATCTCCCGCACGTTCACGGCAATGGCTACTCTGGCCACGGGCTGCGCGCTGACGAAGGCGCGCTGCGGAACCGCCGTGACCGCGCCCGCTACATTCCGGTTCGCGTAGGTAACATTGGTGATGTTGGTAGTCGTCCGGGTGGTGTTGTAAACGTTGGTGATGGTGATGCTGCTGACCGTGGTGTTGCTGACGTTGACCCGGTTGATGTACACCCGGCTCACGCTGTACGACGGCACGTAAACTTCCCGCGGGCCCAGCGGGAACCATCCCACATTGCCGCCGAATCCGACGCCGCCTGCGCCGACGAAGACCACGAGCGCGGGCGCGTACACGGGCGCAACGTCCGCCGGTCCAGCAACCCAGCCCCAGCGGCCGTCAACCGCCACCCACCGTCCGTAGTGAAACGGCGCATAACCCCACGGAGCGTCATCCACCCAGGTCCAGCCCCAGGGAGAAATCCAGGCCCAGTGGCCCTCGCGATAGGGAGCCCATCCGGCGGCAACCTGCGTGGGGAACCAGACATGTCCGTAGTTGCGATCGTCGCGCCATTCGCCGTAATCATCCAAATCCTCATAACCGACGACATCATGCGAAACATATCGCGCCGAGCGCGACCCCTCGTGGCGGCGGTCGCGACTGTACGCCCAGTTGTCAAAATCATCGGGGCGGCCGATGTCTACCACCTCCGCGTAGAGCGACTCCGTACCGCTGAAGGTGCCTCTCTGCCCGGCATACAGAGTGTAAGTCTGGCCGTTGCCGGTCGACTCACCCTGGCCTTCGCGCACGCTTACGACGGTGTAGTTCCCGTCTTCACTAGCCTCTACCCGGTAAAGTCCGGGCCGGAAGGCCGAGAATGCCAGGTTGGGCGTGTCCACTTCGAAAACATCGTCGCGGTCCAGCCGCCGCACACTGACATTGAGCGCGCCTGATGTGATCTGGATCTGCACCGTGCGATCGTCCAGGTTGAGAAACGAGAAGCCGGTGTTGGCGGCCAAACGGATCACGGCAGATCCCAGCTCCACCTCAGCCCGCGAGTCCCGGTCCGCCCAGAGCTTGTCGCCGGTGGTCATCGGCCGGTTCGGAACCGCCTGTACCCAGTCCGATTCGCCCGCGGGCTGGAATGAAACCGAGCCCTGCATAAACCCCAGCCGGGCCACCCGGCCCGGAGGATCATCCTGATCCTGGTCCTGCGCCGCGGCTCGCTGCGGCAAGGTTGTGGCCAGAAGCGCAATCCCGGCCAGCAGGCTTATCCAACTCATCATGTTTTTCAGTGTCTTGTTCATAGGAGGTGAATTCCCACACTTTCTCTTGGCGATAGCCAGTCTCCCTGGAATTCCCGCCAAGTCTCTTTGACGTGCTTGCCTAATCTAGTGCTTGTGACCCTTTCGTGATCGTCCCAGTCATGGTAGTCGCCGTAGTAGGGATCGTAAACGCGATAGTAATGACGCTCGGCACAGCCGATGGTTGCCAGAGGAAGAAGAAGAGGGGCAGCCAGAAGAAGTGAACCAAGATGTCGCCCACAGTTCACGGGCTGCGCCTCACTTGTGAGGATGCAACAGCCTTTACTTAGATGCTCACACCTGGAGCTTGTGCCGCCCGCGTAAGTCATTGAAATCGAAGAGAATCAGTTGATTGACGGGCTTCGGCACCTACGCCGGCCACAGCCGGGTCAGGTAATCGACCATGCTGAAGGCCAGCAGCAGCCCCAGGAAAAAGATGCCGCAGATGATCACCACGCGCGTCAGCCGCGGCGTGTACTTTGCGCCCATGAAGAAGAGCACCACCAACGACGCTTTGAAGGTAGCGATGGCCAGCGCCACCACGGTGTTGAAGCGGCCCAGGTCCACGAAGGCCACCAGCGTCGTGATCAGCGTCATCGCCAGCAGCGTGGCCCAGATGGCGGCGTAAATCTTCTTCGGAACGGTGTGCTCTGCCATATCAGGTACGTGTCCGGCTGATCAGGTATAAGAGCGGGAACAGATAGATCCACACTAGATCGACGAAGTGCCAATAGAGCCCGACGTTCTCCACAGGATTGTGATACCCCTCGGTGTAGCGCCCCTTCCCGGCACAGATCGTGATCCATGTCACCAGGCCGATGCCGATCAGCATGTGCAGCGCGTGCAGCCCGGTCATGATGAAGTAGAGCACGAAGAAGAGCTGCACTCTCGCGATGTCCACTCCGGCCGTGCTGGAGGCCAAATCGAAGCCCAAGCCCGGGACCTCGTGCGCGCGCCAGTGCTGGTAGTACTCCACGCCTTTCAGCACCAGGAACGTGCAGCCGAACAAGAGAGTGACTGCCATCCAGGACACGATGGCCTTGCTGCGTCCCTTCTGCGCCGCCTGGACGCCGAGCGCCATGGTCAGGCTGCTGCAGATCAGCACGGCGGTGTTCACCGCACCGATGGCCAGGTCCATGTGCTTGCTGCCTTCCTGGAACGACGGGAAATAGAGCGTGCGGTAAACCAGGTAGGCGCAGAACAGCCCGCCGAACATCATCAGCTCGGTGAGCAGGAAGACGAACATGCCCAGCGTAGCGGTCTCGCGCTGCTGGTCCAGGTCGCGGTACGGCACCTGCAACGCGGGATGGGGAACGGTTCCGGCTTCCGTGCTATGCGACAAATTCCATCTCCGGGTGCTTGTCGTAGGCGTAGGCCTCTTCGGTCACGACAGGTGTCTCCTCAAAATTGTGCGTGGGCGGAGGCGACGTGGTCTGCCACTCGAGTCCGGTCGAGCCCCACGGGTTCGCGGGCGCGATCTCGCCGTAGCGCAGCGACCAGAGCAGGTAGATCAGCGGCAGCATGTATCCCACCGCCAGGATCGACGCGCCCGCCGTGGACATCACGTTCAGCACCTGGAACTCCGGCGCGTAGGCGTGGTAGCGCCGCGGCATCCCCAGGTATCCCAGCAGGAACTGCGGGAAGAAGGTAACGTTGAAGCCGATAAAGATGATGCCCGCCGAGAGCTTGGCCCAGCCCTCGGGATACATCCGTCCGAACATCTTCGGCCACCAGTAGTGGATGGCGCCCAGGTAGGCCATCACTGTCCCGCCCACCATGATGTAGTGGAAGTGCGCCACTACGAAATACGTGTCGGTAACGTGGATGTCCACGCCCAGCGCCGCCACAAACAGTCCCGTGAGCCCGCCCATGGTGAACAGCCCGATGAAGCCGAAGGCGTAGAGCATGGGCGTGCGGTAGGAGATCGCTCCCTTATATAAGGTGGCGGTCCAGTTGAAAACCTTGACCGCCGACGGGATCGCCACCAGGTAGCTCATGATGGAAAACAGCAGCGCCGAATAGAGGGAAATCCCGGCCACGAACATGTGGTGGCCCCACACCAGGAACCCGAACACGGCAATAGCGATCGAAGCCGCGGCCACGAATTCATAGCCGAAGACGCGCTTGCGGGAAAATGTCGTCACCAGTTCGCTGACCACTCCCATCGCCGGCAGCACCATGATGTACACCGCGGGATGGGAGTAGAACCAGAACAGGTGCTGGAACAGCACCGGGTCGCCGCCCAGCGCGGGGTTGAAGATGCCGATGTGCCACACTCGCTCCACCGCCACCAGGATCAGTGCGATGGCCACCACCGGCGTGCCCAGGATCATGATGACGCCGGTGGCGTAGTTGGACCACAGGAACAGTTGCATCCGCCGCCAGGTCAGCCCGGGAGCGCGCAGCTTGTGAATGGTGGCGATAAAGTTCAGCCCGGTGAAGATGGACGAGAACCCGGCGAAGAGGATGCCCACAATCGAGCCGAAGACGTAGGTATTGGAGTAGGTGGTGCTGAACGGCGTATAGAAGGTCCAGCCTGTGTCCACCCCGCCGATAGTGATGCAGTACAGCGTGATCCCCGCCCCAATCACGTACAGGTACCAGCTCAGCAGGTTGATCTTGGGGAACGCCATATCGCGCGCGCCCACCATCATGGGCAGCACGAAGTTGCCAATCACCGCCGGCACCGACGGGATCAGGAAGAAGAAGACCATCACGATCCCGTGCATGGTGAACAGCTTGTTGTAGGTGTCCGAGGTCACCAGGTCGCCGGCTGGCGTCATCAGCTCCAGGCGGATCAGCGTTGCGAAGATCCCGCCGATGAAGAACATGACCGTGACGGAGATCATGTACAGGATGGCGATGCGTTTGTGGTCGGTGGTGAGCAGCCACGAGCGGATGCCGTAATCCACATTCAGGTAGTGCTCGCGGGGATGGACGGCGGCAGTCGGTGCGGCGCTCATGGACGGGTCACCTGTGGTTCCACCTGGGGATTGCGTTTGCGCTGTTCCTCATCCGGGATGGGGGCGTTGGGATTCACGTTCAACGGATTCTGCTGCAGCGACTTGATGTAGGCAATAAGTTCCAGCATTTCGTCTTCGTTCACCTGTCCCTGGAAGACCGGCATAATGGGCTGCCAGCCTGCCACAATCTTGGCTTTGGGCGCGAGGATGGACTCGCGGATGTAATTCTCGTCGGCGATCTGCGTGGTGCCGTCTTGCAGGTGCACTTCCTTGCCGTAAAGGCCAGCCAGGTCGGGACCGCGCGCGCCCTTGTCGGCGCGATGGCAACTGATGCAGCCGAAGTGGCGGAACAGCTTGTCACCCGAGGAAGCCAGCGACCCTTCTGCGCCCGAGGCCAGCCAGGTTTCGTAATCCGCCGGCTCCATCACCATCACCCAGCCGATCATGCCCGAGTGCGAGGTGCCGCAGTACTCGGCGCAGAAAAGATGATAGGTGCCGGCGCGCGTGGGACGGAACCACACCGTGCGATAGCGGTTGGGCAGCACGTCCATCTTCACGCGAAACGCGGGCACGAAGAAGCTGTGGATGACGTCCTGCGAGATCAGCGTGACCGCCACATCCTGGCCCACCGGCACGTGCAGCTCGTTGATTTCGCGCTGGCCGTCAGGGTGCTGGAACTTCCACATCCACTGCTTGGCGGTGCCGTAGACGCGCAGAGCGTTCTTGGGCGGCGCGCCGTAGCTGTAGTACACCGCCGCCCCCCAGACGAAAATCACCATCGCGATGGCCAGCGGGATGATCGACCACGTGGCCTCCACCGCCAGCGAGCCTTCGATCTGCTCCGCCTGGGGGTGGACCGAGCGCCGGTACTTGATGGCGAAGACCGTGATCGTCAGAAATATCCCGACGCTGAAGAAAACCGTGATCGCGATCAGAAAGAAATAGAGCGGGTCGACTTTGTCGGCAAAGTTCGACGCCCTGGCCGGGAATAATGGGAAGTCAGTCCACATATCAGCCGGCCCGTCCTGGAGACTTGTGCTGGCGCGCAGCCACCGCATTCGCGGTTTTGTGGCGGAGCTCGCGTTGCCACGCCACCGCCAGGAATCCGCCCAGCAGCAGCAGCGTCAGCGCACCGCCCAGGCGGAGCATGTTGGTTACCACGGCGCCATACTTGCCCGTGGAAGGATCGTAGTGGTAGCAGTAAAGGTTAATCTGATCCACCATGTTGCCCAGCTTGCCCGCAGACGCCTCCACCAGCGCCAGCCGCATGTCCTTGGGCGTATATTCGATGCCATATAAATAATGAGAGAGCCTGCCATCCGGCGTCGCCACCATGATCCCGCTGGCGTGGGCGTACTGCTGGATCTTGGGGTCCCAGGCGTAGCGAAAACCAACAGCCTTGGTGAGCGCCTCGATGGCGGGCGTGTCGCCGGTAAGGAAGTGCCAGCCCTTCTCCGCGCCGGCGCGGCCATAGCGCTTCAGATACATGTCCCGCTTCTCGGTGGCGACGGCGGGCGTGTCCCTAGGATCGAAGCTGACGGTCACGATGTCGAAGTCGCGTCCCACGCTGAGCTTCTGCGGGAGCAGGCCGCCGACCACCCCGTTCAGAACCTGCGAGCAGAGCATCGGACACTGGTAGTAAACCAGGGTGAGCAGCACCGGCCGCTGGCCGAAGTAGTTGCGCAGCGGAACGCTTCTGCCGGCTTCGTCGCGGAAGACGAGATCGAGCGGAAGCTGCTGGCCGATGCGCTGGTCGATGCCTACATCTTGCAGAATGGGGACAGGCGTGTTCCGGGTCAGAGCCTCCTTGGGTTCGTGCATGTACTGGGCCCACAGCGGCGCAGCGGCGAACAATAGCACCGCGGCGACCACCAGAGCGGCTTCACAGAAAATGTTCACGGTGGAAGCGCAGGCCTTCAGGTGGAAGGAACGATACAGAAAGCGCGCGTAGCGCGCGCCAGAACGTAGCCCACGGCGTAAGCCGTGGGTGAAGAATGCAAAAAGCCGTGAGCCCGCGTAGCGGGCGAAAGAGTTGCGACACACGACCTTCAGCACTGGGGAAAAAGGGGCAAGGCACGACTGGCCTTGAGGCTCGGGTCCGAACCCCTTTTTCAACGCCGCCTTAAATCGCCACGTGGAAAAGACCGGGGCACACCTCTTTCGCCCGCTACGCGGGCTGTCCCTTCGTCCCACTTTCATCCCACGGCTTGCGCCGTGGGCTACGTTCTGGCGCGCGCTTCGCGCGCTAAACGCTGCCCTTGGCCCGCCTTTGCGGCTCGACGACACAGAATTGCGATTCATTGCTCTCATAACTTCTACCTGTTCGTTCGGCTCAAGTCTTCTTGCGCCCGCGACGCGCCGGGCAGCGATCCCTCGGCCGGGTTCGGATTCGGCGCCGTCGGCGCCGGCCCCGCTCCCGGCATTTTCCATGGCAGCCCGCGCTCGACGACGAGCTCCATCGCTTTGTCGATGGGAATGCGCGCAATCCCCGCCTTCTGGTCCACCCAGCCGTAGCTGTTCAACGCCGCTTGGCCGGACCCGTGGTACGCGTCGTAATCGGCCGCGGGATTCGGCTGCAGCCGCGGCTGCGGAACGCTGGGCGCCGAAGTGTACATGCGCGGGCTGGGCAACGGCCCCCGCTCCGCTGACCTGGCTCGGAAGTAGCTGAACATTCCCCACAGCACCAGCAGCACCATCACCGACGCCAATCCCAGCGCGGCCAGGAACGCCAGCACTACGCGCAGATCCGCTTCGCGCGGCTCGTAGCTCACGCCGGGGTTGCGCACATCTTCTTCGCGGACTTCAGGCTCACTCGGAGGCATGTCCCACCACTTCTTCAAAACGTTGGTCGTGGAGCGCAAGCAGCGGCCGCTGGCGCAGTGCCCACACAAAGGCCGCCATCCAGATGCCGCCGATTCCGGCAGGAACCACGATGTCCATCCACTGAAAGCGCAACCCGTGCGCGAAGCCGGGCAGCGCGTTGGGCGCGATCCAGAACAGCAGGTCGAGGTACCGTACCAGCACCAGCAGCATCGCCACCCGCGCCAGGCGGCGGGCATTGCGCTTCAGGTCGCGCGAGAGCAGCAGCGCGAACGGCACCGCGAAGTGGAACACCACCAGCGCCAGGCCTACGTACTTCCATCCGTGGTTCAGGCGGTGCAGGTACCACGAGATTTCGTCCGGCTCATTGCCGGCCCATATGATCACCAGTTGCGAGTACGAGGTGTAGGCCCAGAGCATGACGAAGGCCAGCATCATCTTGCCCAGGCTGTGCAGGTGCTTCTCCTGCACGATGTCCGACATGGGCTGGTGCTGCGCCAGCAGGAACAGCATGGCCGCACAGAACGAGAGTGCCGCCAGCATCTGCCCCGCGATCAGGATGAGCGGATAGATGGTCGACGCCCAGTGCGGGTCCAGCGACATCAGCCAGTCGATCGAGGCAAAAGTCACGGTCAGGCCATAGATCACCATTCCCGGCCCGCTGAGGCGCTGCATCCGCCGCCGCGAGACAGGATCGCCGCTCGCGTCCTGCGCCGCCGACCAGCGGTTCAGCAGATAGGCCAGCAAAATCCAGGCCAGGAAGTAGATCACGGCGCGCGCGATGAACCACGGCGCCCATAGGTACTGCAACTGGTGCGGCAGCTTGGCGTCGTGCTGCACCAGCTCGCGATGATCCCACACGTAGAGATACGGGATTCCCAGGATCAGCGGCACGAACATCACCGCCAGCAGCGGAAAGATGCGCGCCGCCGATTCCAGCGGACGCCGGATCACGAATCCCCACAGCCCGCCGGCCAGGTGCTGCATCATCAAGACCGCCAGGCATCCCAGCGTGAGGCCCGTCCACCAGACGTATCCCAAAAGATAGGAGCGGAAGAACTGGGTTGGGCTGTGCCCGACGACCGCCGCAATCGCCGCCGCCGCCAGGAACACCACGCCGATCACCAGCGACCGCCGCTGGATGCGGGCCAGGCCCGGCGGCGCGGGATACGGCAGGGTT
>Ga0316363_10003396_pt1 | contig 11423 bp, 8 predicted proteins | sample Sb_taG_3_FD_200459 | JGI IMG/M metagenome (GOLD analysis project Ga0316363, IMG submission 200459) | Peat soil microbial communities from Weissenstadt, Germany - Sb_50d_a_PC metaG (v2) (version 2) | ecosystem: Environmental > Terrestrial > Soil > Wetlands > Peat | place: Germany: Weissenstadt...
TTCGCGAAATCTATCTCGAAGGTCTGCGGTTGCCGATGGTCAAGCTCGTCAAGCGCGGTGTCGAAGACCGCGAAATCTTCGGCATCATCGCCAACCAGATCCGCGTTCCCGACAAGACGCTCGGCGATATCCGAGCCCAGATTTCATCGCTCATGGTCGGCGTCGATCGCCTCGACCGCCTGTTCAGGAAGTACGGTAGAGACACCGTCCAGACAGCATGCGTCGATCTCCTCGACTACTCGGAACGGCGCATGCGCCAGGGCCTGCAAAGCATTCCGCCTGGAGTCTATTTCGGCGAAGACTTCATCGACGATGACGGCATCAGCGACCGGCCGATCCGGATCGCGGTGAAATTGACGATTGAAAGCGACCGCGCCGTCGTGGATCTTACGGAGAGCGACCCGCAAGCCGAAGGTAATACCAACTCGACCATCGCCAACACTTATGCCGCGGCGTATTATGTGATGATTGCCGTTGTCGATCCGCACATGCCGCCCAATTCCGGCTGCTATCGGCCGATCGAGGTATTGACCAAGCCCGGCACCATCGTCGACCCTTTGCCACCGGGCGCCGTCGCGGCGCGCACCAATTGCTCCCAGAAGATCGTCGAAGCGATGTTGCGCGCTTTAGCGCCGGCGGTTCCCGATCGCGTGCCGGCGGGCGGACATGCGCAAATCACGACCTGCGCATTCGGCGGTTACGATCCGAAGACCAAGGAGCGCTTCGTATTCACCGATATTCAAGGCGGCGGTAACGGAGGCCGGCCAAATTCCGACGGTAGCGACGGCCAAGACAGCCACTTGCCGCGCTTTATGAACACGCCGGTGGAAGCAGTCGAGCAGCGTTTCCCCATCCGCATCGAGCGCTATGAACTTGTACCCGATAGCGGGGGTGCGGGAAAATTTCGCGGCAGTCTGGCGTTGCGGCGCGATATTCGAGTCCTGACCGGCCCGGTTAGTTTCGCGCGCTACGCCGACCGCCACACCATTGCTCCCCAAGGTCTGTTCGGCGGACATGCCGGCACGACGGGCAGGTTCGACCTCAATCCCGAAACAAACCACGCAAGAGTACTGCGCTCCAAAGGCTTGGACACGCTACAAGCCAATGATCTCATACGGCTCACTCTTCCAGGCGCTGGGGGCTATCGCGATCCGAAAGAGCGCAGCTTCGATGCGCTCGATCGCGACCTCATGGATGGCAAGGTCACGCCAGCCGCAGCCGAAAGAGAGTATTCCGTGGTTGTCGAGCGCACCGTACCGCGTATTGATCGTGTCGCGACGGAGCATCTGCGAGCGGAAACATCTGCCGCGAAAAAATAAGAAATGGCTCCCCTTCGGTCGTCCGCAAACACGCAGGCGGCATCATACCGGGACCGCTTCAATCGCTGGCCGGGCAGGAGCACGGCCGGACCACCTATTTGCGAACGGAGCGATTTCGTGTCGCAAAAGGCGAGCTAGCAAGCTGTTTACGCGCAACCTATCGGCCGCAATGTCGAAAGCGGCGAGCCTGTCCAGATCGTATTGATAGTGCCAGTAGACGGTGCTGCCGCCGTCGAGCACGCCAACCTCGATCATGCGCTTAGGGCGCACGCGCTCCAGCGTCTCGTTTATCGAGGCGACGAATGCCGCATCCTTGTGAACGTAAATAATATCGTCGGTGCTCGGCGGCGGTCTGTGGCGACCGCCGATGAATCGCAACTCGATGTCCCTTACACGAAGGATCTCATTCGGCAGCGTGCCGGCGGGACGCGTCATGTGAGTAATGCTCGCCATCAGGTCAGCACACCACGACTATATGGGCACAACAATACGGCCAGCTCAAACTTTTTGTCGGAGCATACGCTGCTCATGTTGGCGCTGGTTCTGGCTATTACCGTACCATTCTGGCAAAGATTGTTGGCTCGTGCGGTCGCGTGACAGCAATCGGTCTGTGACCGCACAGCATGCCGATCGCGGAACTTGTATTGTGCGGCAACGATTGGACCCCAGTCTTCAGTTAGCTTTAGCGGGAGCTTCATCCATGAGACGTTTGACCACGCTGGCTGGCGCGGCCGCCCTCCTCGGCTCAGCCACCGGAGCTTTGGCACAGCAGCAGAGCGGCGGCCCGCCGGTCGAGGCTAATTTTCCGAATGGCCCGGGCAAACAGACCGTGGTCGGAGTTTGCGGCGCCTGCCACGACCTTGTGCGGCTGACCGCCGGCTATACGCCTGAAGGCTGGCTTTCGGTCACCGCGATGATGCGCAATTTCGGTGCCCCTGTGCCGGCCGAAGAATGGGACACGGTTCGCGCCTATCTGATCCGATCGTTTCCGGAACGGCCCCGCCCGGAGGCAAGGCTTTTACCCGGGCCGGCGCAGGTCTTCATCATGCAATGGCCGCTACCGACGCCCGGTTCGCGGCCGCACGATCCGATGGTGGCCCATGACGGCGCGATCTGGTGGACCGGCCAGCTCGCCAACAAGCTCGGCCGCCTCGACCCGCAGAGCGGCCAGATGCGGGAATACCCTGTCAATGCGCAATCGGCGCCGCACGGTCTCGTCGAGGACAAGGACGGCAATGTCTGGTTCACCGGTAATTTCCGGGGCTTTATCGGCAGGCTCGACCCGCGCAGCGGCGACGTGAAAGAGTATAGCCTACCCGATGCGCGCGCCCGCGATCCGCATACTATCGTCATCGATCATGACGGCATCATCTGGTTCACCGTGCAGGTTGGCAATTTTGTCGGCCGGCTCGATCCGGCGACCGGAGACATTAAGCTCGCCCAGCCGCCGACCGCGAATGCGCGCCCGTACGGCATCGCGGTCAATTCCAAGAACCAGATCTATTTCGTTGAATTCGGCGCGCTCAAGATCGCCACCATCGACCGCAACATGCATATCGAGGAATTCGAACTTCCCGATCCCGCTGCACGGCCGCGCCGCATTGCGATAACGCCAGACGATCAGGTCTGGTACACCGATTTCGCTCGCGGCTATCTCGGCCACTTCGATCCGGCAAGTCACAAGGTCGAAGAATTCGCCTCGCCGAGCGGCCCGAAATCGAAGCCGTACGGGATCGTCGCCACCAAGGGCGCGCTCTGGTATGTCGAATCGGGCGCCCAGCCCAACGCCGTTGTGCGCTTCGATCCGAACACCCGGACGTTCCAGAGCTGGGCCATTCCGGGCGGCGGCGACATCGTGCGGAACATGACAGTGGACCATGACGGCAACCCGATCATGGCCAACAGCCTCGTCAACATGGTCGGCCGGGTCGAGATCAAGAGCGGGACCAATTAAAAAAATGGAGTCCCGTTCGGCCCATCCGAGGGCTTAGTAGCATCCATTGCTCATGGGGAGGTTCCAATGGCGTCGCGAAAGGACTATCGGCGGATAGGTTTGCTGGTTCCATCCTCAAGCTCAGTACAGGAGCGGGATATCGGTAGAGTACTGACGGAAAACATCACGCTGCACGTAGCGCGAATGCGGTTGAGCAACGTGGATGCAGAGTCGACGCTGCGGATTGTCCAGGAAATCGAGACCGAGAGTCAAAAGCTGGCTGATGTCGACGTTGACGTGATCATTTTTCCAGCGACCGCCCCTTCGTCGCGCAACGGCATTGGATACGACCAGGAACTCATCAAGCGAATAAGCGCGGCGAGCGGCAAGCCAGCCACCACGGCCTCAACCGCCCTGCTCGAAGCGTTCCGTGTGCTTTCCGTCAAACAAATCGTGCTCGGCGCGCCTTGGAGCGCTGCGGTTAACCAGACCGTTGCAGCCTTCATCGAAGCAAACGGAGTCAAAGTCCTCGCTCAAGAGGCGCTGGGGTTGACCCGCAATCTCGATATCGGACTCCTCGATGCGCAAACCGCCTACGATGTCGGGCGCCACGTGAACAGGCCGGGAGCAGACGCGGTCATGTTGGCGTGTGGCAACTGGAGTACGTTCAGCATCATCGATCAGTTGGAGCATGATTTGGGAAAACCAGTGCTGACGACGAACCAAGTCAGTTTATGGCATGCCCTCAAGATGATGGGCATGCGGCCCCTCGGCGGGCTTGGTGTTTTGCTGCGCGATCATCTGGGCGACGAAGCAGCGCGATATGCTGTTCGTGCAGGCACTAATTGACCAGAAGCGGTCGCCCGCTCTCAGTTTTGGCTTGTGATCGGCGAAAGTTTCCACCGCAGCAGATCAACATGGAGCAATGGCGGCATGTCCGCTTGTGGCACGAAGCGTCCATTGTTGTGCCGCAACACCGGCCACGTCAGGCCTTCTTCATTGCAAGTACGTCGCGCACGCGCTCCGGTGTCAATGGGTATCGCGTAAGCCGAACACCCGTTGCATCGAAGAACGCATTGGCAATCGCCGCCCCCGCCGCGCCCATCACTTCCTCGCCGGCACCGGTCGAAGGCTCGTTGATCCTTTGAACGACCACCGGCGTGCAGTTCGGGTGCTCCGCAAAGCGCAGCACCGGGTAGCTCACCCAGTCGACGCTGGTGACTCCTGTGCTGTCGAAGGTCACTTCCTCCTTAAGCATCCGGCTCGTTGCTTGAACCATCATGCCGACGATCTGGTTCTCGACCAGGGCCGGATTCACGGCCAAGCCGCAGTCGAGTGCACCATACAGCTGCTTGGCGACGATATTGCCGGTGCGCCTGTCCACTTCGATATCGGCCACAGCAGCGCCGTAGGACACGTGGTGCGTCCCGACGGCAATACCTCTGCCAGTCACGACGTCGGCATTGGACAACTGCGAGGCTGCTACCCGCGGCGTCCAGCCGGCAGCCTGCGCTGCAGCCTCGAGCACGCCGAGCCAGCGCGAGTCCCCCATGTTTTTGCGCCGGAACTCTAGCGGATCCGTTTTCGCCGCATGGGCCAAATCGTCGATCGTCTGTTCCGATGCGAATGACAGCGCCATGTCGAGCGGCGACCGCAACGGTGAGCCCTTCAGCAGCCCGACCATCGGAATGGCATGGCTGACCACGCGGCGGTTCGGCACGCGATACATCGACCCGGTGCTGATACGATTGACGATGATCGAGAAGGACCCGGCTGTTCGTTCGGCCGGCGCGGTCTGCATTGCAAGCTCGGTTGAGGTTTCGTTCACGTGCCAGCCGTGCTGCCAACCGTCATAGGTGTAGGCAATGATCCTGCCGTCGGCATCGATACCGGCGCGCACCTGCGCCACCTGCGCCGGGCCGTAATTGTCCCAGCCGAGCTCGTCCCAGCGCATGAACTGCACGCGCACCGGCCGTCCTACAGCCTGTGACATGACTGCGGCGGCCTGAGGCGCGTCCTCGTAGCAGCTGTGGCCGTAGGTGCCCGAGCCTTCGTAGTACTGCACACGCACGCGATCGGCAGGCATTCCAAGCAGGGTCGCGAGCATCTTGCGGGACGCGTAGATATCCTGCGTCGAGCACAGCACAAGCGCCCGGTCGGGCCCGACATCCGCGATCGCACAGTTCGGACCGAACGGCGCGTGGGCCTGGTACGGGGAAAAGTAGGTCGCCGATGACACATAGGTGGCTTTGCCGAGGGCGGTCTCTGGATCCCCGATGTCCACCACAACAGTATCGGTGGACTTCCTGGCGCGCAGGATCTCCGGAAGTTTCACCATGTCCGGCAGCGAGGCCGTCTCCTGCCATCGGACGTCGAGCTGCTGCGCGGCGCGCACCGCGTCCCACTCGTTTTCGGCCACCACACCGAGAAAGTCGCCGCGGCGCACGATCCGTGCTCCCGCGATATCCTTGATCGAGGCTTCGTCGACGGCGAGCGGCGCAGCGCGAGTGCCGTAGGCACGCTGACCGCGCGGGCGCACAACCCGGCCGTGGAGCATGTTGGCGACACGCACGTGTTGCATATGCGTGTAGATGCCTGTCACTTTGTCCGGAATGTCGACCCGCGGCACCCGCGTGCCGACCAGCTTGTATTCGCCCGGAGGCTTGCGCGGTGCCGTACCGGTGAACTTGATATCGAACAGTTTGTCGCCGACCAGTTGGCCATAGCTGACCGACCGGTTTGGTTCGCCGTCGATCGACACCACCCCGCGCGCGACGATCAGGCTGCCGATCTGGACGCCGAGGCGTTGCGAAGCTTTCTGCAGGAGCGCCAGACGCGCCTCGGCCGCCGCGGCTCGCACCTGCGGCCCGCCGCGCTCGATCGAGGAGCTCGAACTGGTGGCGCCCTGCTCCGGCGTCACGTTGGTATCGAGCCGCACGCTTGAAAGCTGGCTCATGTCCAGGTCGAGCTCTTCGCCGGCGATCTGCAGCAATCCCGTTGTGTTGCCCTGCCCCAGCTCGCACTTGCCGAAGTACAGCGTCGCGGTGTTGTCGGCGTGGATTGCGATCCACGTATCGATGGAATTCGGATCCGGCGGACCGGCGGCCTCGCCGCGCGCGGGACCGGCAGGTGCGGCCGTCGCAGGTCCACCGGCGAGACTGAAGCCGACGATCAGCGCACCGCCGGCCTTCAGAAGGCCCCGGCGGGACAGCGGCAGGTTCCTTTCGGGCGCGTTCATGGCGCGTCCCCCGAAACGGTCCGCGACGCGACCTGGATCGCCTTCATGATCCGCGGGTAGGTCCCGCAGCGGCAGAGGTGACCGTTCATCGTGCGGCGGATTTCGGCTTCGCTCGGCTTCGGATTGTTGGCCAGGAGCTCGGCGCCCTTGATGGTCATGCCGTTGTAGCAGTAGCCGCAGTGGAGCGCCTGCTCGTCGATGAACGCCTGCTGCAGCGGATGCAGCGCCGGAGCGTCCTTGAGGCCGTTCTTGCGTGCGTACCAGGCCGGCAGGCCCTCGAGCGTCGTGATGGCGCGATCCGCCACCGTCGCGACCGGCGTGATGCAGGAGCGGATTTCCTTGTCGTCGGCAAGGACCGAGCAGGATCCGCACTGGGCCAGACCGCAGCCGAAGCGCGGACCGTGCAAGTGCATTTCGTTCGTCAGGACGTAGAGCAAGGGCGTGTCCGGGCTCGACGCGACCGGCCATGCCTTGCCGTTGACGGTTATCTTGAGATTGGTTGCCATGCCCTGCCTCCGGCTGGATCTGTGCTCAAGGGCAATCGATGCCTTGAGCGTAGCCAGCGGAGGGAGACATCACAATGGGCGCGCTCGATCGCATTCCTTCCGAGAAAGGCGCTTATCGGAAGCGATGGCAATCGTCAGTCTCGCAAGGCAAGGTCACGCCCACCGGGCTTACCGACGGCGTGGACTGCGAATCAACTCGCAAGGATCAATCCGGAGCGCCTGCGCAAGCCGCCCCCGCCCGGTCACGGTTGCCAAAGCCGTCGCTCGTTCACTCGAGCCCAGATATCGAGCGCTCAGGCCCGCGCGGACGCCCCGGGTATCGTGGCGTGGCCTGCCTTGACTTCGCGTTGGCCCACGGTCAGAAAATTTCTCCAGAGGACGGTGCCGTGGGCCTTGCCTATGAAACGATCTTGCACCTGATCAAGTTGCGGCGCTCCGGCCGCCTGCCCGACCATGCGCGCGTGGTCGAGATCGGCGCGCAGCAATTGTCCAATTCGTTTCTGCGCGCCGACGCGGCATTGGCCGAGCTTTACGGCCTGTTCGGCCGCAAGCCGGTCGACCTTGGCGCGCCGCAGGAGGCCGTGACGGTCGACGGCGTGGAACGCCAAGCGGAGTCGGCGCCGGCCTCGCAGCCGTTCTGGGTATCCTTGGGTCTTTCCTACGACGCGGTGGAATATGGCGGCCACCGCGGCGTGACCTCGCTCGATCTCAATCGCGATCATGTGCCGTACCGGCTGCGATCGTCGTTCGATCTGGTCGTCAATGCCGGTACCACCGAGCACGTCGTCAATCAGGACAACGCCTTCCGCGTGATGCACGATCTCGCCAAGGTCGGCGGCGTGATGATGCACGAAGTGCCGGCGGGCGGCATGCTGACCCACGGCGTCGTCAGCTATAACGCGCAATTCTTCTGGCTGTTGTGCCGCGACAACAGTTACGAAGTGATCGACCTCACGGTATCGCACGCCGGCGACGCGCCGATCAGCAATGACGTGGTGGCGAGCAATGCGAAATACGCCCGCTCGCTCAACCCGATCCAAACCCAGCTCAATGTGCCTATTTTTCTCGTCACCGCGATCTTGCAAAAAAGCAGCCGGAAAGCCTTCGTGACGCCGCTCGACGTTCCCGCCGAAGCGCTGCGGCGATGAATGAAAGTGCTAGCGCAGCGTCGCCGGCGATAGCACTTCCGCCTACCGTCGCAGGGCGAGCACTCGCGCCATAGGCAGGGCCGATGGCCGCCCCCGCACCAAGCGCCGCGACGGACACGCCTGAGACAAACATGATCTGCACCGCCCGTTGCATTCGCTTGATTTGCGTAAAATTGCTCCCGCGTTCGCTGCTCCCGCCTTGTTCCCGTCGATGCCGTTAATGCAATGCAAACGGCGAAAGTTCCGCAACAGCGAAACCGCGGTTTTGGCGCACCGTTAGATCCCGGCGAATTTTTTTGCGCTGTCCGAGCATCGGCATGGAATGGTCATGGGGCTGCCACAGAGTGCACTTACGCATTGGCTTAGACGGGGGGTGATTTAGGGAGGAAGAATCATGACTCTGCAGACAGAGCCAGAGGTGCGTGCACGGCTGGTCACTTACGACAAGAACACCTGCCCGCAATGCCAGGCTTGGCTGCTTGCTCCCGACTGGTCCGAACATCTCGATGAGCGCTGTGTGCGCCACAGCTGGTCGTGCGAGGCCTGCGGCTACGAATTCGAGACCGCGGTATTTTTCTCCGCGGCCGAAGCGGCTGCCGCATAGGCGTGGCGCCGGCCGCAAAAATCCTCGATCACGGCGCCGTCCGCGCTGAGATAATTCGGCCCGATCGGCGACTTGCCGTAGCCGCCCGGAATGTCGAGCACGTAGCTCGGCTGGCACAGCCCCGACGTGCGGCCGTGCAGCGCGCGCAGCAAAGCCTGGCCTTGCGCGATCGTGGTGCGCAGATGCGCCGTGCCGGGCGCGAGGTCGGCGTGATGCAGGTAATAGGGTTTGATCCGGCATTCGACCAGCGCGCGCAGCAACGCTTCCAGCGTCTGCGCATCGTCGTTGACGCCGCGCAGCAGCACCGATTGAGACAGCATGGGAATGCCGGCATCGATCAGGCGTGCGCAGGCGGCCCGGACCTGCACCGTGAGCTCGCGCGGATGATTGGCATGGAGCACGACGAAGGTCGCCTTGTCGGTGCGTAATGCGCGCGCTAACGCTGCCGTCACCCGCTCCGGCGCCGCGACCGGCACGCGGGTGTGCACGCGGATCACTTTGACATGGGCGATCGCGGCAAGCCGCGTCACCACGTCTTTCAGCCGGCGCGCCGAGAGCACCAGCGGATCGCCCCCGGTTAGAATGACTTCCCAGATTTCGGGGTTGCTACTGACATAGGCGAGCGCCCTGTCGAGCGCCGCCGGCGCAAGTCCACCCCGGCCCGGCCCGACCATTTCGCGGCGAAAGCAGAACCGGCAATAGACGGCGCAGGCATTCACCAGCTTGAGCAGCACGCGGTCCGGATAGCGGTGCACGATGCCTTCGACCGGGCTGTGCGCATCGTCGCCGATCGGATCGTGGCTTTCCTGCGGCTCCCTGTGCAGCTCGCGCGCATCGGGCACGAATTGCCGTGCGATCGGATCGTGCGGATCGGACGGATCGATCAGGTCGGCGAGCGCCGGCGTGATGGCGACGGCATAGCGCGCCGCCACCTGCTCCAGCGGTGCCAGCCGATCGCGGGGCACAAGCTGCGTCGCGGCCAGAGCGGACGGCGTGCGCAAGGTTTTTCGGGCGGTTGCGCTCATGGACGGCCTCGATTCAAAGGGTTGGGCCCCTTATGCTTGATGCCGTGCCCTGCAAGCAAGGCATGACCTGCAACCCCTGGCATTGTTGCTGAAGACGCATATTCCGTGTTTCGCTGGCGCATAATGCCGAGGCAAAGGATAGAGCAATGAAAAACTACATGGACGGCGGGGAAGCGATCCTGGAAGCGTTCCGCAAGCTCAAGATCGATTACATTTTGTCGTCGCCGGGATCGGAATGGTCGCCGGTCTGGGAAGCGCTGGTGCGGCAAAAGACCGGCAACCACGCCGGCCCGGCCTATATCGACTGCTGGCACGAGACGCTGGCCGTCAATATGGCGACCGGCTACACGCTGATGACCGGTCGGGCGCAGGCCGTGCTGGTCCATGCCGGCGTCGGCCTCCTGCAAGGCTCAATGGGCGTGCACGGCGCGCTGCAGTCGGAAGTCCCGATGATCGTGATGTCGGGCGAGTCCAATACGCTGGGCGAGGATCCGTCGCTGCCGATCGAGCAGCAATGGTATGGCGGCTTGAGCGTCGGCGGCATCGAGCGCTTCGTCGAGAACATCACCAAGCAGGCGCGGCCGGTCACCAGCCCCTTCACGCTCCATGAGCAGGTGATCCGCGCCGGCGAGATGGCGCAGCGCACGCCCAAGGGCCCGATGTACCTCAACGTCGCGCTTGAGCACATGCTCCACGATTGGACACCGCCGGAGAACGACCGCGACGTGCCGTTCGCACCGCGCGTCGAACCCCATGCCGGCGAAGTTGAAAAGGTCGCCAGCCTTCTGCTCGCCGCAAAAAATCCGATCATCGTCGCCGAACAGTCCGGCCGCGATCCGGCGGCGTTCAAAGCGCTGGTCGAGCTTTCCGATCTTCTGGCGATCCCGGCGATGTGGGGTCGCGTCGCCAACTTTGCCAATTTCCCGACCGATCACCCGCTCTATCTCGGGGTGGCTACCTACGAGCATCTCAAGGACGCCGATCTTGTCCTGTTGGTCGGCGGCCGCGCGCCCTGGTACCCGCCGCATACCAAGCCGACCAAGGGCAAGATCGTCTCGATCAACGAGAACCAGTTCAAAGGCCACATGATCTATCAGCAGCTGCACGCCGACGCTTATCTGGAAGGCGACATCGCCGCCGCGCTGCAGGCACTGACGAAATCCGTGCGTGCATCCAAGATCGACACCAACGCCGTGAAGAAGCGCCGCGAGCATTGGACCAAGCAGCACGACACCTTTGTCGCCGGCCTGAAAGCGGAAAAAGCCAAGGCCAACGGCGGCGGCAAGACAATCGATCCGCTGGCGCTCATCGCCACACTCGCCGAAGTGATGCCGGCCGACACCATCTATGTGGACGAAACCATCCTGCACGGCCCGACGCTGCGCCAGCATCTGCCCTTCACCACGCCGCAAAGTTTCTTCCGCGGCTTTGGCGGCCTCGGCCAAGGTCTCGGCACTGCGCTCGGCGTAAAACTCGCGGCGCGCCAACGCCCGGTGGCGCTGCTCGTTGGCGACGGCGGCTTTCTCTACAACCCGGTGATCCAGGCGCTCGGCGCTTCCAAGCAGCACGATCTGCCGATTCTGATCGTGATCTTTAACAATAAGGGCTACATGGCGATGCAGAAGGGCCACGTCCATCACTATCCCGACG
>Ga0316363_10003405_pt1 | contig 11406 bp, 8 predicted proteins | sample Sb_taG_3_FD_200459 | JGI IMG/M metagenome (GOLD analysis project Ga0316363, IMG submission 200459) | Peat soil microbial communities from Weissenstadt, Germany - Sb_50d_a_PC metaG (v2) (version 2) | ecosystem: Environmental > Terrestrial > Soil > Wetlands > Peat | place: Germany: Weissenstadt...
TTGCCGAGGATGCCGCCGGCGCCCGGCTTGTTCTCGACGATCACCGGCTTGCCCAGACGCTCCTGCATGGCGTCGGCGAGAATGCGGCCGATGATGTCGGCGCCGCCGCCGGCGCCGAACGACACGATGATATGGATCGGCTGCGCCGGCCAGTCCTGCGCCGGCGCGGGCATTGCGATCAGGCACAGCGCTGCGGCAAGCGCCAGCATTGGTTTTTTCATGAGAATTCTCCTCGGCGCAAGTCATCGTCCAGCGCAGCCCGAACGCGCGCCATGACACCGTCCCATCCGCGTGTCTCATCCTGGCGAAACAGGCGCGCCGTCGGGTACCACGGGCTGTCGTCGCGATCGAGCAGCCAGCGCCAGTCGGGCGTGAACGGCAACAATATCCAGAGCGGCTTTGCCAGCGCACCGGCGAGGTGGGCCACGCTGGTGTCGACGGAGATGACGAGGTCCAGATTGGCGATCAGCGCCGCCGTGTCGGCGAAGGTCTTCAGTTCCTCGCCAAAATGCAGAACGTCGCCGCCTTGCAACGCCGGCGCATCGCTTTCGCGCACGTCCTGTAGCAAACTGACCCAGGTCGCATTGAGGCCCGCCAACGGTGACAAGAATGAGCTGAGCGTCATGGATCGATTGTGATCGTTGTCGTGCGACGGCCGGCCGGACCAGGCGAGGCCGATTCTAGGTCGACGTCGCGGCCCCAACCGCTCATTCCAATCCGTCACCGCCTGTGGCGATGCCCGCAGATAGGGGGTTTGCGACTGAATCGTCGCGGACCCGGCTCCGAGTGCCAGCGGCAGGCTCAGCAATGGACAATGTATATCGAAGTCGGGCAGCGGTTCGCCGGTCGTTACGATTTGCGCCACGCCGGGCAGCGTGCCCATCAGCTCGCGCAATGGCTCGTAGACTTCCAAGATCACGCGCGCGCCCCGCTCCGCGACGAGCGGTACGTAGCGGCAGAATTCAATCATGTCGCCAAATCCTTGCTCGGCATGGAGCAGGACGGTCTTGCCCTTGAGCTCATGCGACCCGAACAACTGCGGTTGCGCGAAACTGCGCTTCACGTTTCTTTGCCGCGCGGCAATCCATCCCCATTCGATCTTTTGCCAGCCGCGGTCGAAGTCGCCGGTCAGCATTCGGACCATTCCTTCGTTAGCATGGGCCTCGACATAGTCGGGCCGCAGTGCGAGCGCGCGATCGTAGCAATCAAGCGCCTCATCGAACCGTCTCTGCTCGCGCAGGGTGCCGCCGCGATCGACGAATGCCTTGGCATAGTCCGGCTGTACGGCAAGCGCGCGGTCGTAGCTCGCCAGTGCCTCCTCGTACCGCCTCAGGTCATGCAGAGCGACGCCCCGATTGTCGAGCGCCTCGACATAGTCCGGCCGCAGTGCCAGCGCGTGCTGGTAGTCCGCCAGCGCTTCCTCAAAGCGCCTAAGCTTGTGCAGGGCGTTGCCGCGATTGTAGCGCGCCTCGGCATAGTCCGGCCGCAGCGCCAGCGCGCGATCGTGGCTTGCCAGCGCCGCCTCGAACCGTTTGAGCTCATGCAAGGCGCTGCCACGATTGGTATGCGCTTCGGCCAAGTCGGGCCGCAGAGCGAGCGCATGGTCGTAGCTTGCCAGCGCCTCCTCGAAGCGCTCGAGCGCTTGCAGCACATTGCCGCGACTGACGTGCGCGTCGACCCAATCCGGCCGCAGCCCAAGCGTGCGATCGTAGCTTGCCAGCGCCGCCTCGAGCCGCTGCAGTTCTTTGAGGGCGTTGGCCCGGCCCAACAGCGCCTCGGCGTAGTCCGGCCACAGCGCCAGCGCGCGGTCGTAGCTCGCCAGCGCTTCCTCGAAACACTTCAGCTCCCTGAGCGCGATGCCGCGATTGTTCAGGGCGGGAATACTATTGGGATTTATCTTGAGCGCGAGGTCGATGTGCCGCAGCGCCTGCGCGTGATCGCCGCGCTGATGAAAAACGATTGCCAGCAGGTGCAGGCTGTCGAAGTGGTCGGGCTGCGTCGCCAGAATTTGATTGTAAGCCTTTTCCGCCTCCGCCAGCTGGCCGGCTTGATGCAGCGCGAAGGCTTCGGCCAACAATGATGTCACCTCGGACACCCATCAATCCCGACTTGTGAGATATGCGGCAGCGTGACACGGCGCATGACAAGCGAGCGCGCCACAGGATAGGTTACATTTATCGGCCGGCACCGGCAGGTGCTGCAACAAAAAAGTGGAGGACGCTTTGAGCGGGGAGAGTGTTTTGGCGCGGCTGACGGCGGCCGTTGCGATCTTTACGGCGATCCTCGCGCTCGGAATGTCCGGTTCGGTCGCGGCCGACGATTACCCTAATCGCCCGATCACCCTGGTCATTCCGCTGCCGCCGGGCGGCACCAACGACATCATGGCGCGCTCGGTCGCCGACAAGATGAGCGCCGCGCTCGGCCAGCAGATCATCGTCGAAAGCCGCAATGCCGGCGGCAGCGGCACGGTCGGCACGCGCCAGGTCGCCCACGCCGCGCCGGACGGCTACACCATCATCCTCGGCTATACCTCGACCTTGGCGACCGGCCCGAACCTCTACAAGAACATCGGCTACGATCCGCGCCAGGATTTTGCGCCGATCGGCCTGATCGCCTCGGCGCCAGCGCTGTTGCTGGTGCACAAGGACTTGCCGGTTCACAGCGTCGGCGAACTGATCGCCTTGATGAAGAGCGCCAAGGAGCCCTTTCAAGTCGGCACGCCGGGCATCGGCACGGTCAATTATTTGGCCTCGGTGCTGTTCGCGCAGCAGGCCGGCGTCAAGGTCGAACAGATTCCGGAAAAAGGCTCGAACCCGCTGAACACCGATTTGATGGGCGGCTTCGTCAAGGTCGGCTTCAATCCTATACCGGTATCGCGCGCGGCGCTCGACGGCGGCTATATTCGGGCGCTCGCGGTCACCTCCGCCAAACACTCCACGCTGATGCCGCAACTGCCGACGCTGGCCGAATCCGGGCTGCCGGGCTTCGACGCAACATTGAGCTACGGCCTGTTGGCGCCCGCGGGCACGCCGCGGCCGATCATCGAGCGGCTGAACAAGGAGCTGCGCGCGGCGCTCGCCATGGAAGAAGTGCGCAAGCGCATCATTCTCGAAGGCGGCGAGCCCGAATCGACCACGCCCGAAGAGCACGCCGCGATCATCGACCGCGAAGAGTCCAAATGGTCGGCGGTCATCCACGGCGCCGGCATCAGTCTCAGCGAGTGAGACGGCGAAAAAGTAAAACCTCCACACGCCCGAAATCAGGAGATCACTATGACGAAACTCATCAAGGCATCGGGCCCGTCGCGGCGCGGCATTGTCAAAGCCGCCGGCGTGCTTGCCGCCGGCCTCGCCGCGCCGGCGGTTTTGCGCGTGCGCTCAGCCTATGCGGCTTATCCCGATCGTCCGGTCAAGTTCGTGGTCGCCAACACGCCGGGCGGCCCTTCCGACATCGTCGGCCGCTTCGTCACCGCGGCGCTCGAGCAATCGACCGGCAAGACCTTCATCGTCGACAATCGCGGCGGCGCCGGCGGCAATATCGGCATGGAATACGTGGCGCACGCCGAACCGGACGGTTACACCATCCTGCTCGCCACCAACGCCTATTCGGTGAATTACGGGCTGTACAACCAGCTGCCTTACGACCCCTACAAGGATTTTGTCGGCGTCAGCGAGCTGGCGACATCGCCGAACACGTTCGTGGTCAAATCGGAACTGGCGGCGAAAACCATAAAGGATTTCATCGCGCTCGCCCGCGCCAATCCCGAGCAATACAATTGCGCGACGCCGCCGATCGGCACCACCGCGCAGCTGCAATTGGAGCTTCTGAAGATCCGTGAGAATCTGCCGAAACTCTCGGACGTCGTGTTCAAGGGCGGCGGCGATGCCATAACGGCGCTGCTCAGCGGCACCGTGCAGCTCAGTTCGGGCTCGCTGGCGCCGGCATTGCCGCACATTCAGGCCGGCACGCTGCGCTGCCTCGCGGTCAGCGCCGCCGGCCGCTGGCCCGAACTGCCGAACGTGCAGACCATGGAGGAGGCCGGCTACAAGGATTTCGTCTTCGCGGTCGATTGCGTGTTGTTGGCGCCGGCGAAGACGCCGCCCGAAAACGTCAAGTGGCTGGAGACGGAAACGCTCAAAGTCTTGAGCACGCCGGACATGAAGGACAAGCTGTTCAAGGCGGGCTTCCTGGTACGCCCGCAGGGTGCCACCGCCGCCTGGGCGCGCGTCACCAAGGAAATCGAGGTGTTCAAGCAGATCATCGACCAGGCCGGCGTCAAGAAGCTATAGGCGTAATGAACTTGCCGCAACGAGCTCGCAGCTGTAGCGCGGCCGTCGCCGCAGCGTTTGTGGCGTTCGCCGCAATCGCGATCGGCGTCCAGCACCGCGCCGAGGCGGCCGATTACCCGACGCGGCCGATCACCTTGATCGTCCCCTATCCGGCCGGCGGCGGCAATGACGTGATCGCGCGCCTCGTCGCCGCCAAGATGAGCCAAAACCTTGGCCAGCCGATCGTCATCGAAAACCGCGGCGGCGCCGGCAGCACCATCGGCACCCGCGACGTCGCCCGCAGTGCGCCCGACGGCTACACGTTGTTGATCACGACGAGCTCTTTGGCGATCAATCCATCACTCTATCCAGACGCCGCTTACGATCCGAAAAAAGACTTTGCGCCGATCGGTCTGATCGCGACGAGCCCGAATTTCGTGCTGGTGAATCCGACCGTGCCGGCGCATTCGGTCGCGGAACTGATCGCGCTTGCCAGGAAAGAGCCGGGCAAGCTCGACTTCGCCTCGACCGGAACCGGCACCAGCACCCATCTTGCGGCGCAGCTGTTTGCCAGGATGGCCGATGTGAAGTTCACCGCGGTTCCTTACAAGGGCGTCGCGCCGGCCATCACCGATCTCCTCGGCGGCCATGTGGCGCTGATGTTCTGCCCGATGGCGAGCGTCGTCGGCCAGGTGCGCGGCGGCAATTTGCGCGCGCTGGCGGTGACCGGCGCCAAGCGCTCGCCGCTGTTCCCGGACGTGCCGACAGTCGCCGAAGCAGGACTGCCCGGCTATGCGGCGGAGCTGCACTATGGTCTCGTGGCGCCCGCCGGCACGCCGCCGGAGGTCATCGCCAAACTCAACGCCGCGCTCGATCATGCGCTCGCCGACGGCGATATCCGGCAGCGGCTTGCCGCCGACGGCACCGAGACGCTGCCGGGGACGCCAGCGGCCTATGCCGCCGACATCGCCAGCGAGGAAGCCAAATGGGGCGCCATCATCAAAGAGACCGGCGTGACCGCACAATGAGGCGATCATCTACTTCGATTACACCGACGAGCAAAAGCAATCTGCAGATGTGCTGTTTTGGCCGTGCTGCTTTTGTTCATGCTGGCCGCACCTAAAGTAGGCCAGAAATATGCTGCGAATTACAATTTTAAGTAGAGAAGCTGGATTTGGCACAGTTCCGATTCTAGACAAGAACCGCGCACCAATGCCTCTGAGTTTCCGAGGCACACAGGCTTCGCCAAACGCCTACTCGGCGCAGTCCACGAAATCACGCTGACTGGCCACATGCGGCACGAACAAGCCGTTAGCTCTTTTTCGGTTGCCGCTTTCGCAACCGGACCCCTGGCCCGCCACCGTTCTCGTCGATGAAGATGACGCCTGCCTGCTTTAGAGCGTCCAGAATAGCCTTCACCGAGGCTTCCGAGACTTGGCGCCTTTTCCTCTCAAAATCGACCACGGTCGAAAGACCTAGATTGGCCAATTCCGCCAGCTGCGTTTGGCTCATGTCCAACAAGGCACGGCCAGCCCTGCATTGGGCTGGCGTCATTTCAACAATTTTTGTTGACATGACGATTTTTGCCGCATAAACATTTTTTGTTGATCAAGCTGGCGAACCTTGGGCCGGAGGCGAAGTTTGTGGAGATATGAGTCATGACCGAAGTCATAAAGAAATCAAGCCACGTGCCGGACCGCCGCTCCTTCATCGGCGGTTCGGACGCCCGGATCATTATGGGTAATGATGAAGTCGCCCTGGTGCGGCTGTGGCGGGAGAAACGAGGGGAGGCCGAGCCGGAGGACCTCTCCGGAAACCTTATCGTCCAACTCGGGGCAGTCACCGAGGATCTGAACCGGCGCTGGTACGAGCTCAATTCCGGGCAGGTGATCATCGACGTCCAGCGCCGGATTCGACATCCGGCAGTGCGGTGGATGGCGGCGACCCTCGACGGCCGGGTCGAGGCCACTGGCGCGGTTTTCGAGGCCAAGTTCATGCTGCCCTGGTCGTTTTCGGAGGAGGCAGCCGCTGAGAAGTATATGCCCCAGCTGCAGCACAATATGTGGGTGGTGGCGGCCAGACAGGCGGTGCTCTCGGTCATTACCGGGGGCGGCAAGTGGGTGGAGATTACGGCCAATGCCGACCCGCTCTACCAGCACCTGATCGTCACCGCGGAACGGAAATTCTGGCGCTGTGTCGAGAGCGGTGAGCCGCCTCGGCTGTTCGGGGTCGAGCCGCCTAAGCCACGCATCGAGGCGATCCGCATTGTCGACATGAGCGCGTCCAATGCATGGGCGGAGTTCGCCGCGGTGTTTTCGCGGACCCGTTCGGCGCACCTCGAACATGAACAGGCCAAGGCCGAACTGAAGGGTTTGATGCCGGAGGATGCCAAGGAGGCGACTGGGCATGGCGTCCGGGCCAAGCGCTCGAAATCGGGCGCCGTGAGCTTCGACCTCCTCAGCGTGGAGGGCGGCCGTGCATAGGTCCAGTCCATCCATCGCCAGCCTGGCAGCGGCCTTGGCCAAGGCGCAGGCCGAACTGGTCAATCCGGAGAAGTCGCTCACGGCGACGATTAGTTCGGGACACCGTGGCGGCCCTGAACAGAGCTTCCGCTATGCCCCGCTGTCGAGCGGGCTCGATATCGTGCGCAAGACCTTGGGACAGCACGAGATCGCAACGGTGCAGACCACCGCCATCGACCAGGCCGCGGGCCTGGTCAACCTGACCACCGTCCTGGCGCACTCGTCGGGGGAATGGATCGCCTCGGAATGGCCGGTCTGCGCCATAGCCGATACCGCCACACCGCATCGGATGGGGGCGGCGCTGACTTACGCCCGACGCTATGCGCTGTTCGCCCTTGTCGGCATTGCTGGCGAAGATGATCTGGACGCGCCTGATCTCCTGCCGCCGGAGCAACAAGTATCAAAACATGACGAACCCAATCGAACCGGTAACAGCCGACTGAACGGCGGACGACGGTACAGCCCGCAACGCGCAAATGGCCACCGGGTCCACACAGCCCATTCGCGTTCTGCTGAGCGGGTGCTTGAACCTGAGGCCTCGGCAGTATTGCGCGATCGGCTTGTTACCGAACTCGAAGATCTGAATACCGGTGATGTCGCCGCGGTCTGGGCGCATCGCTCTCTACCGGAGAAGAACAAACTGACGCCCGCCGATGCCGAGCATGTCGAGGAAGCCTTCCAGGCAAAAATCACGACATTTGCGGTGTCTACTGTAGACCGGCCTGAAACAACGCGGGAACTTGAGCAGGCATCCACGCCACCAGCATCACGTCCAACGCGGCCGCCGAGTGGGGCACGTGAAAGTAGAATTGATAAGAGCAGGTTAAGCTTGCCGGAGCCGCGCCGCATCCGGGATCGCGATCACGTCAGATACGTTGCCCAGCAATCCTGTCTCATCTGTGGGAGAAGCCCCTCGGACGCTCACCATTTGCGCTTCGCGCAACCTCCCGCTCTTGGGCGTAAGGTCAGTGACGAGTTCACGGTGCCTCTGTGTCGGGGGCACCATCGCGAGGTTCACCGCTGCGGCGATGAAGCCGCATGGTGGGCTAAGACTAAGATCAATCCGAGAGTTATCGCCCGCGTCCTGTGGCGCGGCGCACATCCGTTACGCAAATAGGTGCGGAGAAACTGCCGTCTGGTGACCCCTGCGCACCGCAAAATTTCATGGTGTGGACGGGCATTTGGCAAGCCGTCGTCGTCGATTTATTTTCAGGTTGCTCCGCACGGCGGCATTCGTCCTAGGCGCCGGCAATGTTCGCCCGCTCTGCGATGTTCGAGGAGCCTCGTCTCAATCCTTCCGTTCTCGTGCACAGAATTCGGATTGAGTGCTTATGGGCCAAAGGCGATCCTTTACGCTCTAGCAGCACTTATGGGAGCAAGATGCTGGGAAGATCATCCCAGCTCGGAGTTGCCGCTTTTGTCCGGCCATGAGTCCAAGCGGATTATAGTGAACGACGCAAAAGGCTTGCGGCGCCGCGCCGAGCTCCTACTGGCACTGGCCAAAAAAGCTCGCGATGATCACTATACCCAATTAGCTGATTACATCCTCGACAGAGCTGATCAGCTTTTCGAAGAGGCGAGGATTCGCGAACTTGAGTCATCGTTAAGCGACCGGACGACGACCCAACGCTAATCTGGCTGCTCCGGGCGATGTTCGATGTCGGCTACTTCCCGCCGAGCACTCTGTGTGACGCAAGGCACAGCGTTGAACGCCCGCATTTGGTAGGTATGCGTCATGCCGCTTAGGCTTGCGGACCAACAGAGGCTCGAATCTTTGGAGGAATGCAATGACGGATGACACCGGCGATCTCGACAAAATTGACCAAGCCTTCATGACCTATGATCTCTGCGATGAGGCACTGGAAGCTGCAGCCCGCGTTGACGGCGGGCGAGCAATAACTGTGGGGTATTGCGCCACCGCTTCTAGCGTTTGGTACTGCCTGCCGTACTGAGCGGCACAACGCCTGGGCAAGCATTCGGCCGGCGCCGCACTGGTCCACAGCCTGCCGGCGCCGATTCTCCATTTTGCGCTCGTTGAATCCCATGGCGGGATCGTCGTCGAATGGACGGGACTGTCAATGTCGCTTCGCCGCTGAAAGCGAAAATTCGGTTGCGGCGCAAGTCCGGTCGCTTTGGACCATAAGCGACACTTCGCAATGCAGCAGAAGAGCACGTTTTTTCGATGTCTCCGATAAACCATCCGACGGCACTTCGCAGCCGCGAGATTAGCTCAGCGTCGCCAACAGGCGTTCGCCCGCTTTCAGATCCGCCGGCGATTCGAACAATACCAACTTGTATAAACAGGTAATTCCCGCAGTGATTGCTCCCAAAAAAAATCTAATGTAGAATCTTGCCGGGTATTGGGGGAGCACGATGATGGGCAAGGCTAACGTTGCTTTTCTGGGCGTATTATTTTTGGCCCTCCTCGGGGGATGCGGTCTCTATACACCAGACAAAGACCCATTTTCGAGCGATAAGCCGACTGAATTTGGCACGACGAGCCAGGGGAATTACGAGACTAGCATCGTAAATCACGTCACCTGTGAAATCGCTCAAGGCCTCGCTGAAGCCAAGCGTCTTAACCTGCCCTGGCTAGATGAGTGGGGCACCACGGTTACTCAAACAATCAACGTGGAGGATCAAACGGGCGTTGCGCCAGGAATCACTGCGGTGACGCCTTTCAAGAATGTTATTTTTCCATTTCCGGCCAGCAGCGGCGGTAATGTCACTAGTCCTCAGTCGTTTTCGATGAGTATTGGCGGGACGGCTTCCGCAAATGCGCTCAGGACAGAGACGATACAATATACATTTCGAAATACAGATATCCTTCGATATACCAATCCGGACACCTGCATGAGCCAGCAGCCGGGTGTTATGATCGACGGCGACCTTAAAATCCGGGAGTTTATCTACGATAAGGCAACCATTGCAGCCCTCGGCAACGCATCGCTTGTGGGAGAAGGAAATCAGCCGTGGCAACGCCCTGTGTTTAACACGTTCACGGAAGAAATCACTTTTGTCGCGGCTTACGGCGGCACTTTTACACCGACCTGGAAACTCGCCCGCCTGACAGCAAATACCAGTTCAAATCTGCTCATTAGCCAACGCACCAACACCAATGACCTTATCATTACCCTTGGGCCTCTTGCGTCCAAAAATCCAAAACAAGATAGGCCGGTGGAACTTGTAGCAGCGGCTATGAACCAACATAACGCGCGTGTTTCGGCAGCCGCCATCGCGGTCTCGATACAGGGCCAATCGCATTGAACGGAAGTGCCCAGCCGACTTCAGAGTTCGACAAGGAGAAACGAGTCATGCGAAGAAAATTTATAATGCTTGGTTTTTGCACATTTGCTTACATATTTCAGCCAAGTCCTGGATTTTCCCAGCAGGCACCTGCTTGCGGCTTCAAGGGCCATTATAAACCTTGGGGATCGCAATGTAGCCCCATCGGAAAATGCAATGGAAAAGGCGTGTGTTGTCCTGTCGACGACACAACTTGCCTGGGGCCGCCGCCACGCTGATTGCATCGAAGCGCTGTAGGAAGGCACGGACTCCAGAATTAAAGCGAGACTGCCCATCCTCGGTTGGAGCAGCCTGAGGATGGCCAGCCGATACACAGAGGCCGCCGATTAGGAACGGATGGCGGAAGCGGCCATGCATCTGATCGAACCCAAAGAACAAAACGGAACGAAATCGGGTCCCACTAAATAGCCGAGCGGGACTTTTTGGAAATAAAAACCAAGAGAAATGAAAGTCGAATTTCGGTGATGGTGCCCGTGGAGGGGCCGTAGCTCAGCCGCCGCCTGGACCGAGGCCGGGCGATGTCCGCTTTGCACCCAAAAGCTGCCGCGACGGCCGCTGGCCGTCGTGTCCGTTAAGGGCCATAAGGGACATATTGCACTGCGGCAATCCCTGATCATGGCTATGCGCCTGGCGAAATATCTAGGCCAAGTGTCTTGGGTGTTTTGAGATCGACGACCAGTTCAATCGTTGACACCAGCGTGGCTTTTTTCAAGTACCAGCGATAGTTCATTCGCATTTATCAAGTCAGGTGTGTCGAAACCGTCAGAAAATGGCTTCAAGGCGGATGCGAGCACCTGACGCGCTAGGGTTAACTCCCTTCGATCCGCCAATAATTTGGCTAATTCCGTCGTCAGCCGAAGCTTATAACTATTAGATCCCTGATTCTCAGCCACTTCTATTCCGGATTTGAGACAACGCTCAGCCTCGGCCGCGTCGGATTGACCACCACTTGCCAGGACAAGTTTGGCTCGCAATCGCCACAGCTCGGCGTCCATCCAGCGCTCTTCTGTACGTTCAGCAATGGCGACCGCTGCGTCGATCGTCCGTTGGGCGTCCTGGTCGCGGCCTGCCATCAGCTGCGTCTCCGCTAGTCCGGCCAGGAAGACAGTACGCATCGACTGGTTTTTGATTTTCTCGCACAGCGCAAGCCCGCGTTCGATCGCTGCGATTCCTTCCTCGAACTTGCCGGCATGAGCGCGGGCAACGCCTTCAAGCGCGGAAGTCCATGCTGTCCACTGCGGGAGATTGTGGCGAGAGGCGTGATCGAGCAACTCTGCGGAATATTCTGCGAGGGCGGGAAAGTCTCTTTG
>Ga0316363_10003407_pt1 | contig 11405 bp, 12 predicted proteins | sample Sb_taG_3_FD_200459 | JGI IMG/M metagenome (GOLD analysis project Ga0316363, IMG submission 200459) | Peat soil microbial communities from Weissenstadt, Germany - Sb_50d_a_PC metaG (v2) (version 2) | ecosystem: Environmental > Terrestrial > Soil > Wetlands > Peat | place: Germany: Weissenstadt...
GGCGGCTGTCGGGGGCGGCAACCCCGGGTGGTAGAAGGTACGTTATCAGACAAAACATATGTTTGCTTCATTTGAATATAGGTTGATTATTATATTACGCTTGTTTTGGGTCTAGTAGCAGAATGCTCCCTGATGTTCCCCAGGCGGACTCGAAAAGGGAATCGGGAACTCGCCCCCAATCCAATTTTGACACCAGGACGCCCCCCAAGGTTCGCATTCAAGTTTAGCTCAAGAAACCCAGCCTGACGAGTCAAAGGGATTTCCGCTGGGATCAAGGGTCTGTTACGTTCCGATGCTGAGGGGTATCGTCCTTCGACATCATGGCCTGGGATCATCCAATGGAACCGAACTGGCTTGAATGGGCACGCAAGCTGAACGCCCTCGCCCAAACCGGCTTGACCTTCGCCGAGAACCCGTATGACATCGAGCGGTACACGACGATCCGAACGATCGCCGCCGAGATGATCGCCCACGGGTCAGGTGGGGACACGAGCCGGGTGCTTGATCTGTTCGCCTGCGATGCCGGGTACGCCACGCCGAAGGTGGACGTGCGTGGCGTCTTGTTCCAGGACGGGAAGCTCCTCCTGGTCCAAGAGCGATCCGATGGCATGTGGACCCTGCCAGGGGGCTGGGCTGACGTGGGCGATTCCCCTGCGGATGCGGTCGTCCGGGAGATCAGGGAAGAGTCAGGCTACGAGTCCCGTGCCACCAAGTTGCTGGCCCTCCTCGACCGCAACCGACACGACCACCCGCCCCACGTGAACCACATCTACAAGGTCTTCATCCGGTGCGAGATCATCGGCGGCTCCCCGACGAGCCACGAAATCCAGGGCGTCAGCTTCTTTGCGGAGGACCAGATTCCCGAGTTGTCGCTGACCCGAAACGTGCCTGCTCAGATCGCTCGGATGTTCGAGCACTATCGACATCCCGACCTGCCTGCCGACTTCGACTGAGGCGTCCTCGTGACCTATTGGAAGGCGTGCCACTTATGGGACTGCATGGTGCCGACCCACGACTGCCTGGTGACCTGTGAGGAACACACCGAGAGGAGCAGGCGGATCATGGAGGAGGCATTCGGCTCAGTCGGCATCAAGCCTACGATCAAGACCACAGCGTTTAATCAGGAGGCTGAGGCTGCCCGCTGAGGCGATTCTGGGACTCCGGTGGACGAACAAAGAGCCAGTTTGTGTTTCGATTTAACTGATCAAGCCGTAGGCGGTCTGGTGAGGTCGTGGCTGCTGGGCGTCGATCACATCAGGTCGTAGAAGGAATCCCGACCGAGGTGTGGGCAGAACGTCTGGACCAGAACCGGGAGCTTCCCGATGATCCCGCCGGAGACCCATAGATCGATCCAGTCGTCGATCGACCCCTTGAAACACCAACGCTGGACTCGGAAAGTCCGGTCCTTCTTGTCATCCAGCGTGAACCGCAGCATTTTCTGGTACATGTTGCCCCGCTTTGAATGGTAGACGATGATGTCCGCCTTGCGGACATCGACGAGGCAGTACTGATCCGGTGCATATCGCTTCACACCCTCCTTCACCACGGCGATCTCAGCGAGGGTCACGATCTGCGGCGGCTTCTTGCGGAGGTAGACCCGAGCGTCCGGGTTCTCATAGACCTCGTAGCCTTCGGGGATCGCATTGACGAGATCGCCATCGGCTTTGGTGGAGAACCAGTACCTCGGCTTGCCAGTCTTGGTCTTGCCGACGTGGAGGTAGTAAGTGTCCCGATAGCGATTCACGTGGATCACGGGCATGGCGGAACCTCGATCCAACCATCAGGATGGAGTCATTCCAGTGTAACCAGCCTCACGGACTTGATGAATGCCCCAGGACAAGCCGCAACAGAAGTATCGATAGATTGTATAGAACGCTCCAGGACCGACGTGTTTCATTTGGAACATCTCGACCCGATCAGGTGGTGAAACTCACCACGTGGGTGCAACTGGTCACGATGACCAGTCAAAGTGAGGTCACACGTTAATAGTGGGAAACCCACAACTGGGGACTGGCTGATCCAAACCGACTGCCAAGCGCACGTTTTGCCGTTCCCATCTTGGAGAGGAGGTAGAACACATGGCGACCAACGGCGATCAACTACGGCAGCCGGAACTGACTGACCAGCGCCGCCTGTTCCTCGGCGTCGGGCGGACGTTGCTCATCTTCGTCCCGTGCCTGTTTCTTCCTGCCGGAACCTGGGCGTGGTTCAGGGGGTGGCTCTTCTTCATCGTGGTCGTTGCGGCTTCGATCCTGATCACTCTGTACCTGCGACGTGTGAACCCCGATGTCATCGCCGCTCGGCTCAACCGCCATGAAGGGACAAAGGGCTGGGATCGGTGGTTGCTGGGCATTCTAATCCCGGCAATAGTCTCGATCCTCCCGGTGGCAGCCCTGGACGACAGTCGCTACCACTGGTTTTACGTGCCCTGGTGGGTCTGCGTGCTGGGGTACGCCTTGCTGATCGCTGGGATGGCGGGCATGACATGGGCGGAGTCGGTGAACAAGTTCTTCGAGCCGACCGTCCGCATCCAGACCGACCGTGGTCACAAGGTCATCGACGCCGGTCCTTATGCCGTCGTCCGTCGACCGGGATACGCTTTTGGCTACCTGCTCTCCGTTGGCATGCCGCTGGCGTTGGGTTCCTTGTGGGCTTTCATCCCCGTTACTCTCTCGGGTCTGCTCATGGTCCTGCGAACGGTTTGGGAGAACCAAACCCTTCGGGAAGAGTTGGCTGGTTACGAGGGGTACACACAGCGAGTCCGATATCGGTTGATTCCTGGGGTATGGTGATAGATCCGTTCCACATCCCTGATATGATAAAGACCTTGCGTCACTTCTCTTTCCCGGCTCAGGATGAGACAATGGCTCCGCTTGGCAGTCATGAAAGAGATCAGTTGTCAGGGATTGAGTAATGGATGAGACGAAGAACCTCTCCGAAACTGAAGGCACAAAACCGCCCGGTGAGGGTTCGAGTGGCTCCCCGGATGAGACGAAGATCCTGTCCGAAAATGAAGGCACAAAACCGCCCGTTGAGGGTTCGAGTGGCTTCTCGGGCGGCGATGACAAGAAGATCGGGCGTTACACGATCCTCGGACGCTTGGGTCAGGGCGGGTTCGGACGGGTCTATCTTGCTCACGACGATGACCTCGACCGCCCCGTAGCCATCAAGGTGCCAAACCCTGAACGAATCGCTCACCCCGAGGATGTAGAAGCGTTTCTCACTGAAGCCCGCATACTCGCCAAACTGGACCATCCCAACATCGTGCCGGTCCATGACGTAGGACGGACGGCGGATGGTCTCTGTTTCGTCGTCTCGAAGCTCATCGAAGGAAGTGATCTGGCGGTCAGGATTGGACAGGCTCGACCGTCCTTCCGGGATTCGGCGGAACTGGTTGCCACTATCGCCGACGCCCTGCATTACGCCCACACCCGAGGGCTGGTCCACCGGGACATCAAGCCCGCAAACATCCTGATCGACGCTTCAGGCAAGCCCTGTGTCGCCGATTTCGGTCTTGCGCTCAGAGACGAGGACTTCGGCAAGGGCGGTGGGCTGGCTGGAACTCCGTCCTATATGAGTCCCGAGCAAGCCAGGGGCGAGGGACATTTGGTCGATGGGCGTTCGGACATCTTCAGCTTAGGCGTAGTCTTCTACGAGCTACTGACCGGTCGCAGACCATTCCGTGCGGAGTCGCTTCCCCAGATCATCGAGCAAGTGACCCAGGCTGAGGCTCGCCCGCCTCGGCAGATCGACGACACGATCCCCAAGGAACTGGAGCGGATCTGCCAGAAGGCTCTCTCGAAGCGGGCGTCGGAGCGGTACAGCACCGCCAAGGACATGGCGGAAGACCTTCGCTTGTTCCTCCACACGGTCTCACCTGTCGCCCCTTCGGGTCCCGTAAGCCCCCCGCCCGGATCGACTCTGGAATCCGCTCCACCTCCACCCACATCCAGGCAATCCGACTCCGACCAGCGACCGATCAAGATCGTTCCCAAAGGGCTACGATCCTTCGATGAGCATGATGCCGACTTCTTCCTCGAACTGCTTCCTGGTCCTCGGGACCGGGATGGTCTGCCTGACAGCATTCGATTCTGGAAGCGAAAGATCGAACAGATCGATCCCGACAGGACGTTTCGGGTTGGGCTGATCTACGGTCCCTCGGGTTGCGGCAAGTCGTCGCTGGTCAAGGCGGGGCTTCTGCCCCGGCTGAGCAAGCACGTCGTCCCAGTCTACGTCGAAGCAACAGCCGAGGAGACCGAAGCACGGTTGCTGAAGGGCTTACGCAAGGCGTGTCATCAACTCCCTCAAGGATTGGGGCTGGTCGAGTCGTTAGTCCAACTGCGAAGGGGTCGCATCCTGCCACCTGAGCGAAAGGTGCTGCTGGTCCTCGATCAATTCGAGCAGTGGCTACACGCCCGCCGAGGTGAGGAGAACACCGAACTGATCGCCGCTCTTCGCCATTGCGATGGCGAGCATGTTCAAGCGATTGTGCTGGTGCGGGATGATTTCTGGCTCGCCGCCAGCCGGTTCATGCGTGACCTGGACATTCGATTGCTCGAAGGTGAAAACAGCGCCCTGGTGGATCTGTTCGATCCCCGTCACGGCAAGAAAGTGCTGATGGCTTTCGGGCGGGCTTACGGGGCGTTGCCCGAAAAGATCGGCGATCTCACAACGGATGAACTATCATTTCTGGATCAATCCACTTCAGGTCTAGCTCAAGACGGAAAGATCGTCTCAGTGCGGCTGGCTCTCTTCGCCGAGATGGTCAAAGGGAAACCCTGGACCCTAGCCACGCTCAAAGAGGTGGGCGGTACAGAGGGAATCGGTTTGACGTTCCTTGAAGATACCTTCAGCGCCTCAACAGCGCCTCCCGAGCATCGCTTTCATCAGAAAGCCGCCCAGGCGGTTCTCAAAGCTCTGCTGCCCGAGACCGGCACCGACATCAAAGGGCAGATGAGATCACGCCAGGAATTGCTTGAAGCGTCCGGTTATGGGAACTGCCCCAGGGACTTCGATGACTTGATCCACATCCTCGATCCCGAACTTCGCCTGATCACGCCCACCGACCCGGAAGGTTCCTCAAGTGAAGGTCAGCAGACCACACCGAGCGGGCAATACTACCAACTCGCACACGATTACCTCGTCCACTCCCTGCGAGACTGGTTAACCCGCAAGCAAAGGGAGACCCGGCGAGGAAGGGCGGAACTGCGGCTCGCAGAACGGTCGGCGTCGTGGAACGCCAAGCCCGAGAACCGCCATCTACCGTCTGCCTTGGAGTGGGCAAACATACGGCTGCTGACGAGGAAGAGGGACTGGTCAGAGCCGCAACGGCGAATGATGAAGAGGGCGGGGCGTGTACATGGTCTCAGGACGCTGGGATTCGTCATGTTGGTCTCCTTGATCACTTGGGGAGGGATCGAGGGCTATGGCACACTACGGGCTTCGGCTCTGGTGGAGTCACTCCAGAAGGTAAGCACACCAGACGTTCCTGCCATCGTCAAGCAACTCTCGGGCTACCGCCGCTGGGCTGATCCCCAGTTAGTGCGTGTGGCACAAGGAACCGACGCTCAAAGGCGGGAACATCTGCATGCCAGTCTTGCCCTTCTCCCCGTCGATGCCTCCCAGGTTGATTACCTCTTCAACCGTCTGCTTTCCGCCACGGAAAACGAACTCCCGGTCCTACGTGATGCCCTGAAAACCCACCAATCCACCCTGACACCGAAACTCTGGACCGTGCTGGAGACAGCGAAACCGGGCGATGTCGGTTTACTTCCAGCCGCCAGCGCCCTGGCAAGCTACTCCCCGGATGACGCCAGGTGGGAATCAGCGGGCGGCAAAGTGGCTCAGGCTTTGGTATCGGTCAATTCCCTCTTGCTCCGACCCTGGATCGAAGCCCTGCGTCCCGTGCGTGGCAAGCTGACGGCCCCGCTCGCCACGATCTTCCGGGATAGGAATCGTTCCGAATCCGACCGGGCGCAGGCGACCGACATCCTGACCGACTACGCCAGCGACGATCTGGATCTGATCACCAACCTCCTGATGTACGCCGACCCCACGGCGTATGCCGATTTCTTCCTCATCGCCCAGCGGCAAGAGGCAAAGACTCTACAGTTTCTCCGGGCGGAGATCGCCAAGAAGGCAACGATACCTGACAGCGACAAGGACTCAGAGATGGATAAGGATCGCCTGGCGGAACGTCAAGCTCGGGCCGCAATCACCTTGCTTCGCATGGGGAAAGCGGGTGAGATCATACCCTTGCTGCGCCACAGTGCCGACCCCCGACTGAAGAGTTTCATCGTCAACTGGCTCAACCCTCTCGGAGCCGACCCCAGGGTGATCGCCGCCGAACTCGACCGCATCCCGGCAACCCCCAAGCCACCCCCCGCACAGGGTCAGCAGTTCATGGATGCCGTGCTGTTCCATCCCGAAACGTCGAAGCGGCGGGCGTTGGTCCTGGCGCTCGGACAGTATGGAGAAGAGAGACTCTCGGCAGAGGACCGGAAGCCGCTGATCGACAAGCTGCTCGCCCTGTACGAGAACGATCCCGATGCCGGCATCCATGGGGCGGCGGAATGGACCTTGTGGAAGTGGGGGCAGCAGGAGAGTCTCAAAGAAAAAGATGCGGCGATGCGAGGGAAGGAGCCAGGCGAACACCGCTGGTACGTGAATGGCCAGGGTCAAACGTTTGCCCTGATCGACGGCCCGGTCGAGTTCCAAATGGGCTCGCTGCCGAATGAGGCAGGTCGTTCACTGGATAATGAGACGCTTCACCGCCAGACCATTCCCCGCCGGCTCTTCATCGCTGCCAAGGAGGTGACAGTCGAGCAGTTCCAGCAGTTTGTGCGGGCCGACCCTACGCATGAGCAATACGGCACCCCCCAAAACCTTTTGGATCAATACAGCAGTCCCAAGCAAGGTGGTCCGATGATCGGCGTTTCCTGGTATGCTGCCGCTGCCTACTGCAACTGGCTGAGCCGCAAGGAGAACCTGCCCGAGTGTTACGAGCCGACGGACGAGGGCCAGTATGCCGAGGGGATGAAGATCCGGGCCGATGCCTTGCAGCGGACGGGCTATCGGTTGCCTACCGAGGCTGAATGGGAGTATGGGTGCCGGGCGGGGGCGATGACCAGCCGATATTATGGCGTCTCGAAGAAACTGCTCGGGCAGTATGCCTGGTATATGGACAACACATTTGGTGATCAGGCCCATCCGTGCGGCACCAAGCTGCCAAACGATCTTGGGTTGTTCGACATGCTAGGTAACGTGTATGAGTGGTGCAACGGCCGGTATGAGGACTACCCGCCCGACAAAGGCGGGAATGTTAATGATAATATAACACTATCTGACTCTATTAAAGACGCACACCCTCGTCTCCTTCGGGGCGGGACGTTCTTCTATATTCCGGCGTACGTGCGCACGGCGGTCCGTCGCTTCGTTGCCCCGTCGTACCGGGACATCTGGATCGGTTTCCGCCTCGCCAGGACTCACCCCTGATTCACTTTACTTCTTTACCACTTCCGCCTTGTAATTGTTAACTGAACATGTGACAATTCGATTGCGTTTCCGAAAACTGTTACCCGGCGCAGCCGGGGCGGAACCGAAAAAGCGGATGCTAGTGCCAATTTGGCAGTCGATCATGCGTTGAATCACTGATGGAAACTGGGTTTCGGGCATGGTGAATCGGGCCGCCGAGGACACACTGCGAGGGAAACCAACATTCTCATTATTATATCCTCGCACCTGCAACAGTCAATGAAAAAAGACCAGGAATTGATCGTGATCACCAAGACTTACGACCTGATCCTCTGGTCGTGCAACCACACGAGTAAGTTTCCCCGCAACCACCGCTTCGTGCTGGGCGAGCGGATCGAGCGAAACCTCTACAACCTGCTCGAAACACTGATCGCCGCCAAGTACACCAAGAACCGCCAACGATTGCTCGAAGACGCCAACCTGGCGCTGGAAGTCCTCCGGTTTCCGATGGGACTCGCCAAGAGTCTTCAAGGTATGAAGGCAGGGCGAATCCTTGAGGGCAGCCCTTTCGTTCACCGGACGACCTGATCAGAATCAAGGGCATCAGCGATCGTCGTTTAACTCAGAGCCACTGGCATGTGACCTTGAGGTGAGATCGTGGACGAGATGCGGAAAACCGACAAGCTCTTTCTGATTCTCCACCGGGCAGGCTGGTCGATCGGCGACACCGCCTTTGCAGGCAAGGAGGGGATCTCCTGGCTGGTCTTTGGAACGAAGGGCGATCACTCAATCCGAGCAGAAGGAAAGAGCCAGGAAGAGGCTTGGTGGAAACAGGCTTGCCGCCAGGCTGAGGAGATGGGGCTGATTCAGTCCATCTGATGGTATCTTGCTACCGCAACCAGACGCCTGTCGCCCGCTAGTGAATGACTTCGATGGCAAACTTGAGCCACACGGCGGTTGCGGAAGAGGAAACCTACAGGCTCGCCCAGTTCCTAATTGCTGGTGATCCAGGTTTTGATTCTGGTCCAAGTGTTTGGGTGATGGGCTTCGTATTGTGCTTTTTCTTGTGCTTGTTTTCTGATTTCTTGGAGGATGTGGTCGGCTTCGGTGGGGTTGTAATGGATTGTGGCGAGGTAGCTGGCTTCGGCTTGGGCTTGTCGGGCTAGGTTGAGTTTGGTTTGGAGTTTGGTGAGTAGAGTTCGGGCGGTGTGGGCTTCCTCATGTGTGCATCCGTTTTGGATTGTGTGATTCATGAGGCTATCTATTTTGTTTTGGAGGTTGTGGGTGTCCATTGCCATTGACTCCAACTGATACGAAAACGGGGCCGGATTAACCTCTCGCTAGCCCGAGAAGCTGGCCGTCCCCGCTCGGGGAGACAGACTGAAAACCGAGGCCGGCTGGCCCGCATCAACCAGCCGACCCCGAACCAGGGGAAGCTAAGCGACGACCCCTGATTGGCTTAAAAAGCGGGGCCGGCCCTGGATCGTCCCGGAGTAGCCTGAACTTGGTCACGAGATTGGGGCGATTATCCATGACGCCCAAAGACATGGCTTATCTCCTTCGACCGAATGGCGGTCTGATTAGTTTACGTGGCTAGGTCATCTACTGCAAACGACGTGGATGGGAAACAACAACAGGTTGACTGATTACACCGGTACTCTGGTCTTGAAAGGAATCAAAGAGGCTGCCCATGGACATCTTAGGCTCGTTCAGATTGACTACCCGCTGACTGTGATCGGATGATGGAAGCGACTACGATGTCCAAGCCGAGTCGAACCAATGACGAGCAATACCCGCATAGACCTGAAAGTTCCCTTCGTCGAGAAGGACCAAGCCAAGGTCTACGGGGCTCGCTGGGACCGGGAAAACCAGACATGGTACGCACCCCTGGCACTGACCTCGAAAACCTCAAACGGCGGCTACCCAGGGGCGTCGTTCCCGAAGCCTCGGAGCCAGACCCGACCTCGGCGAAGAATGCCGAGAAGGGTATCGCCCTCACGGAACTACTTGGGCGGGTGAAGGGCGTCATCGACGAGGGCTTCCCCAACGCCGAATGGGTCCGTGCCGAGATCAGCGAACTACATGGCAAGAACGGACACCTGTATCTCACATTGTGCGAGCGGAACGACCAAGGTGACATTCTCGCTCAAACAAAGGGGATCATCTGGAGAAACCGAGCACAGTCCATCACCGCCAGGTTCGAGGAAGCCACCGGCGAGGGACTCAAAACCGACATCAAGATTCTCTGCCTGGCACGGGTCCGGTTTGACCCGCTTTACGGTCTGGATCTAATCATTGAGGACGTGGATCCTTCCTACACCCTGGGCGACCTCGCCGCCAAACTCGCCAGGATCAGGGAGAAGCTCCAGCAGACCGGGCTCTATGAACGTAACAAGCAACTCCCAGCACCGGTTGAGTTCGTCCGGGTTGCCGTGATCAGCCCCGAGACATCGGCGGGTCTTGGTGACTTCCGCCGTGAAGCCGACCGGCTCCAAACTGCGACATTGTGCGAGTTCCACCTCTTCCAGGCTACTTTTCAGGGGGTGGAAACTTCATCCTCGATCCAGAACGCCGTCCTGCAAGCCCTGACAGCCCACAAGCAGAAGCCATTCGATGCCCTGGTTGTCATTCGTGGCGGTGGCTCTGTGACAGACCTGGCATGGCTCAATGATCTTGACCTCGCCAAACTCCTCTGCCGGTCGCCGGTGCCCATCTTCACTGGTATCGGTCATGAGCGGGACAACACGATCCTCGACGAGATTGCCCATACTCGCTTCGACACGCCGTCCAAGGTTGCCCTCCACATCAGCACGACCATCAAGGACAACGCCCTGGCGGCGATTCAAGCCTGGGAACGGATCAACGCCCTGGTCGGGCGGATCATCCTTCGGGAACGAACGATGCTGGCGACCCAGGCAGACCGCATCGAGACCGGTGTCCGGTCGGTCATGAGGCGAGTTGAGTCCGACCAAGAGGGGTTCGTCAAACTCATTCGGGCGGCAATCACCGCCCAGGTCCGGGAGGCAACCATTGCCCTGGAGACCCAGCAGGACCGGCTGATCGATGGAGCCGAGAAGGCAATGTGCGATGCCGAACTCGGTGTTGCTCGCCTCTTGGAGTCCATCACCCAGAAGACTCAGATCCAACTGGAATCCGAGAGGTCGGAGATCGAGCGGCTGGCTCACACCGTGACGCTCAAAGCCCAGACCCGGCTCGATGCGGCGGGGCGTGATCTGGATCAAATCAAGACCCAGGTTGGGCGGGACATCGGTCGCATGATCACGAAGGCGGTGGACGACCTCGACAAGTCACTCTCGCTGCTTGAAAGCGGATCTCGATCACTGGTGACGCCCGGAAAGACATCGAGAACTTCGCCCGGATCATCGTGGGGATGGGTCCGCAGTCTACGCTCCAGAGAGGCTTCGCCATCGCCCGAGACAATGACGACAAGCCCCTGACCAGCCGTGAAGCGGCAATGAACCATGCCTCGTTTCAGGTCCAGTTTCGTGATGGAAGGTTGGCGGTCATGAGCACGGATCGTGCGGGAGGAGATGAGCAATGAGCGACGAGAACCAGCTTGATAGCACCAGCTTCAACAAGAATTACCAAGTCCTGAAACAGACCGCCGACTGGCTCTCAACCCAGAAGGAGCCAGACATCGACCAGCTTGTGCCGAAGGTCGAGAAGGCGATGAAAGCTTACTCGATTTGTAAGGACCGGCTGACGAAGGTCCAGGAGACGCTGGGGCAGTATTTTGAGAAGGACGAAGTGAAAGGCGAGGCTGGTCCAGCCGGGGAAGATGGAGTGGTGAAGCGGGCAGTCCTGGCGAGACCTTCGGCTGACGGTGAAGACGGAGAGAGCATTCCGTTCTGAGTTTCCGATCGCCAACTTCTACCCATAGTCAGACAATGGTGCGATCAATGGCTAGTGCC
>Ga0316363_10003414_pt1 | contig 11396 bp, 7 predicted proteins | sample Sb_taG_3_FD_200459 | JGI IMG/M metagenome (GOLD analysis project Ga0316363, IMG submission 200459) | Peat soil microbial communities from Weissenstadt, Germany - Sb_50d_a_PC metaG (v2) (version 2) | ecosystem: Environmental > Terrestrial > Soil > Wetlands > Peat | place: Germany: Weissenstadt...
CCGATGTGGAGGTTCTGTTCCGGCAGCAGTTTCGGCACGACCTTCGCGCCGACCGCTTCGCGATGGAGTTTGCGCAATCCGCCGGCATGGCGCTTCAACGCATTACCGATGCAGGCGACCGTTCGCTCATTCTGATCCTCTCCGACATCAATATGCCGGGGATGAGTGGCCTTGAACTCCTGCCCAAAGCAAAGGCCCTGCGGCCGGATGTTCCGATCATCATGATTACCGCCTATGGCGATGCAGAGACAAAGCGCAAAGCTCTGGAGCGCGGCGCCGAGGCGCTTCTAACCAAACCAATCGACTTCGGGATGCTCCGCAGCGAAATCGACACTCGGGTTGAACGCGCCGCATGATAAAACAAATTCTGGTTGTCGACGACGAACCGGACTTGGAAGCGCTTATCCAACAGAAGTTCCGGCACCAAATTCGCAGTGGGACCGTCAGCTTTTTGTTCGCCAGCGACGGTGTCGAAGCCCTGGCTGTGCTGCAAGCCAACCGCGACGTCGACATGGTAGTTGCCGACATCAACATGCCGCGGATGGACGGGCTGACACTCTTACAGAAGCTGCAGGAAAACGAAGAAAAGCTCTCGACCATCATCGTCTCGGCTTATGGCGACATGGCCAATATTCGCACCGCAATGAACCGGGGCGCGTTCGATTTCCTAACTAAGCCCATCGATTTTCTTGACCTCGAGACAACCATCGCCAAGACCATTAGGCACGTCGAAGTTTTGCGCGAGGCGCGGAGGCGGCAGGCCGAGGCTGAGCGGGCGCATGCCTCGCTTTCGCGTTACTTCTCGCCCAATCTGGCTGCACGACTTGCCAGCGATGCGGACGCGATTGATCTTGGCGGGCAGCGTCGTGAAATCGCAACGCTTTTCACCGACATTGCGAGCTTCACCGCGCTTGTGGAGACGCTCGAACCCGACGTGCTTGGGCCGCTTCTCAACGACTATCTCACAGGCATGACCGACCTTGTGTTTGCGCACGATGGTACGGTCGCAAAGATCGTTGGAGATGCCTTGCATGTGCTGTTCGGGGCTCCCGGCGAGCAGCCGGACCATGCCGCCCGCGCGGTCAATTGCGCATTGGCTTTGGATGAATACGCACAATCATTCCGCGAGCGTTGGCAAAGAAAAGGAGTGACGCTGGGAGTCACACGTATTGGTGTTCACGCAGGGCCCGCGATCGTCGGCAATTTCGGTGGCGGCCGCTTCTTCGACTACACAGCCTATGGCGATACCATCAACATTGCGGCGCGGCTGGAAGCTGCGAACAAGCAACTCGGGACCCGCATTTGCGTCAGCGCAATCGTCGCGGCAAAGGTAAAGGACTTCCGCGGTCGTCCGGTGGGGGACCTTTTGCTGAGGGGCAGGTCGGAGGCCCTGCGCGCCTTCGAGCCCCTTCGGGTCGAGCAATACGAAGATCCCTCGACAAAGAGTTATCTCGACGCGTTTGCCAAGCTGGAAGCCGGCGATCCCGGTGCGATAGCCGCCTTTGCGACGCATGTTGGGAAACACGCAGATGATCAACTCGCCAGCTTTCACCTCAAGCGGCTGTTGAATGGTGCAACCGGCACGCGGATCGCCATGGACTAGGGGCGTTATCGCACCATAAGACTACGCCACTGTCCGAACTAGGCCCAAGGCGGGCCTCGCCGGGGTTGTCGATCAGAGCGCCCGAGCGATCGCCTAATCGCTACTTGATCACCTCGTCTCGGCCACGACCCGGAGCCGACATCGGCCGAATGCTATTCGATCCACCTCGTCGGCGAGCACGCGTAAGTTATGCGGGATAGCGAGGCCCTCAACCGCCCCGATGGCGGACCACCGGCGTGGCGGCTTTCAAGGGTACTGCTGCCGCGGCTCCGATGAGGTGACGAGGCAATTCGTGACCCATACCGCCCGTTTGCCACTCTCGATTGACGCACTGCAAATGGTTCATTCGATCACCTCGTCGGCAACGGCGAGGATAGACGCCGGAAATTTAACGCCGAGTGCAGCGGCAGTTTTGGTGTTTATCGCCAGCTCGAATTTCGTCGGCAGTTGAACTGGCAAGTCTTGCGGCTTTTTCCCTTTGAGGATCCGGTCTACATAGTCTGCCGCCCTACGAAGCAAATCGGCGTTGTCCGCTCCATACGAAATGAGACCGCCGTCCTTGACGAAAAACGTGAAGGCGTAGACCGCCGGAATACGAAGGCGAGCGGCGAGCGAAATGATCAAATCGCGTTGCGTCTTCGCTGCAGTGAAAATATCCGGCATGATGACAAAGCCGCCATTTGGAAACTTGGCGAGATCGTTGATCGCCGCCTCGATGTCTTGCGCGCTGGCGACCTGCGCGGCCGTCAGTGTAAGGCCCAGTGTCTGTGCCGATGCTTGTAGGGTTTTCAGGTAATAAGCCGATTGCGGCGCGGTTTTCGGATTGAACAGGATTGCAACCCGCGCTGTGCCTGGTGCGATCTCCTTCAAGACTTCGAGCCATTTGCCTCCCACCGAGGCTTCGACATTGATAAAACCGGTCGCGTTACCGCCCGGCCGAGACAAGCTCTGCACGAAACCGGATCCGACCGGATCGGACACGGCGGCAAAGACCACCGGAATTGTATGGGACTCCCGTAATACGGCCGCTGTCAGGGGCGTCGTGGTGGTGACAATGAGATCGGGCCGCTGTTCGACGATCTCCTTTGCCACTTCTGGCATTCGCGCGGGATCGGCCGTCCAACGCCAATCGATCCGCAGATTGGCGTCCGGTTTCCAGCCGAGCGGTGGCAGCGCGTCGAGAAATGCTTTGGCCCACTTTTGTGCTTCCGGGTCGTCCTGCGGCAATCCAATAAGAACCGCGATCCGCGGCACTGCCGGCTGCTGCGCATGCGCCGCGAGCGGCCGAGCAGCAGTCGCGGCTCCAAGAAGCGTGATGAAATCGCGCCGCCTCATTCGATCACCTCATCGGCGATGGAGAGCACACCTGACGGCATTGTGAGGCCGAATGACTGCGCGGTCTTGAGGTTGACGATAAATTCGAACTTGATCGGTTCTTGCACCGGAAGGTCGGCTGGGCTCGCCCCCTTTAGAATGCGGTCCACGTACGCGGCGGACCGGCGGAATATGTCCGTCGTGTCCGGCCCATACGCCATGAGCCCGCCTTCGACGGCGAACTCCCTGTAGCCCGAGATGGCGAGCAGCCGGGTTTTCCTGGTGAGCTGCGCGATCTGCTTGATGTTGCCATGGGTGAACACGTCGGACGCGATTATCAGGCTGCTGCCCGGCTTTTGAGCCAGAGCGTCAATTGCCGTTTCCATCTCCGCAGACGTAGCGACAGGCGTTAGCACCAATTCGATCGCTGCCGATTGGCCCGCGGCTTCGATCTCATGCAGAAAACGGGGGTAGTACGGGGCCATGCTTGGGTTAAACAGCAGCGCGGCTCGGGTGATGCCCGGCGCCACATCCTTGAGCAGCTCCACCCATTTTCCGATCATCTCTGGGTTGAAGAAGGTGAAGCCGGTAATGTTGCCGCCCGGATGCGACAGAGTTTTCACGAAGCCTTGGCCGACCGGATCGTTGACCAGGGCGAAAACGATCGGGATAGAGCTGGTGATCTTCTTCAACGCCTCGATCACCGGTGTGCTGTCGGCGACGATCACGTCGGGCGCGAGCGCCACGAGTTCCTCGGCATATTGCTGTATGAGTTCGATTTTTACATCCGCCCACCGGTATTCGATATGGATGTTCTGGCCGTCCTTCCAGCCGAGGTCCGCGAACCCCTGCCGGAGTGCGGCGATGCGCGCCTGGCTGTCCGGGTCGCTTTCGCGGAACGGCATTAGCACGCCGACCTTGGGCATCCCGCCGGCCCGTTGAGCACGCGCCGCAAGCGGCCAACCGACCGCCGCGCCGCCGAGAAGAGTGATGAACTCACGGCGTTTCATTCGATCACGTCGTCGGCACGGGAGAGTAGCGATGGTGGGACGGTGAGACCGAGCGCCTTAGCGGTCTTGAGATTGATCGCCAATTCGTACTTGGTAGGGGCCTGCACCGGTAGGTCGGCGGCCTTCTCGCCTTTGAGGATGCGGTCAACGTAGCCCGCCGCTCGCCGAAATGGATCGGTCGGATCAGGCCCGTAGGAGATCAGGCCGCCGCTGGTGACGTAGTAGCGGAAAAAGTAGACCGCAGGTAACCGGTGCCGAGCCGCAAGCATGATGATTAGTTCGCGATGGGCCACCGCCCCCGTACTCGCCGTCACGATCAGGCCGCCATTCGACCTGCGCGCGAATGCAGCGACGCCGCGCTCGATCTCGCCGGCGTCGCGCACGTCGATCGGGCTCAACTCAACCCCGAATGACGGTGGCGCCATGGCCTGGATCACGGCGAACTGGCCGATCCCGGAGGCTATGGCGGGATCGCGAAGGATGGCAATTCGCATCAGGTTGGGCGCAATCTCTTTGAGTAGTTCGAGCCATTTTCCGCTTAGGCTGTATTCGAACAGCGTAAACCCGGTGACGTTGCCGCCTGGGCGCGCCAAGCTCGCGACGTAGCCGGCCCCGACCGGATCGACGACAATCGCGAACACGATCGGCACGGTACGGGTTGCTTGTTGCAACGCCGCTGTGCTCGCGCTGGAAGAGGCCAGGATAACGTCAGGGGCGAGCGCGACCAATTCCGCCGCGTACGTGCGATAGCGGTCGGCATCGTCCGCATGCCAACGGTAATCGATCCGCACGTTGCGGCCCTCGGTCCAACCCAACTCCTGCAGTCCCTGCAGGAAGGCCGCGATGCGAGCCTGTCCTTCCGGATCGTCGGCGGCCAGGTTCATGAGCACGCCGACGCGACGCACCCGGTCGGCCTGCTGCGCGCGCGCGGCGAGCGGCCACGCGAATGCTGAGCCGCCCAAAGCAGCTATGAATTTCCGCCTTTCGATATTGATTGCCATCGGACCCTCCAGTGGGGGTCACGCGCACTGGATCATTGCGAACGATAGCACGCCCCGATCGGCAGGTCTGGTCCGACTTCACGGAGATCCGATGAGGAAAAGCTCGCTGTTTTTCTACGATGCGAAGCCATTCGCCGGTTGCTAAACGACCTGTGCCTGAGCCCTTCCATTGTGCTAGTTTAAGTCACACGAAGTCCTGAGCCCTCGAGGGCTACATGAGACGGCGCGATTTCATCACGCTACTTGGCGGTACCGCAGTGGCGTGGTCGTTCGGGGCGGACGCGCAGCAGTCGGACCGGATGCGGCTGATTGGCGTCCTGATGGGCCTTGCCGAGAGCGACCATGAAGCGCAGTCCTGGGTCGCGGCGTTCCAGGAGGAACTACGGAAGCTCGGATGGACGGAGGGTCGCAACATCGAGATCGACACTCGCTGGGCGACAGCCGATGTCGAGTCGATGAAGCGATTAGCGAAGGAACTCGCCGCGCTTCAACCTGACTTCATTCTTACGAGCACCACACCCGCTACTGCGGCGATGCTGCAACACACTCGTACCATCCCGATCATTTTCGTGTTGGTTGGCGATCCTATCGGTAACGGCTTCGTCGCGAGCTTGGCGCACCCGGGCGGCAACGCCACCGGTTTCACCCCTATCGAGGGCTCGCTGGGCGGCAAATGGGTGGAGCTGTTGAAGGAGATCGCCCCGCGTGTCGCCAGGGTCACCTTGATGTTCAATCCGCCAACGGCGACATTTGTCGAAGCTTATCGGAACGCCTTCAAAGCCGCCGCTGCGTCCCTTGGCGTGGAGGCGATCCTCTCACCTGTCCACGATATGTCCGAACTTGAATCAGTTATTGCCGCACAGGCACGCGAGCCAAATAGTGGTCTGGTCGTGATACCAGATGCCTTCACCATCAGCCATCGAGCGGAGATTACTTTGCTGGCTGATCACTACCGTGTCCCTGCCATCTATTGGTCCCGCTCATTCGCTGAACTCGGCGGCCTGATCTCTTACGGTCCTGTTCTCGTCGATGAGTACCGGCGTGCGGCGGCGTATGCTGATCGCGTCCTCAAGGGCGAGAAACCGAGCGAGCTTCCCGTCCAGGCTCCAGTCAAGTTCGAGCTGGTGATCAACCTCAAGACTGCCAAGGCGCTCGGCCTGGATGTGCCGGTGCAGCTCCAACAGCTCGCCGACGAGGTGATCGAATAAAGGTGCGGTTTGCTGCGGTGCATGAGTCCGTTAATGACCCAACTCGGAAGTGGCTACTGCAGCGCAGCGCGACGCTTCTCGACGCCTCGCCGTGAGATGACTTCTGTCTGTCGTTTGATCTAGATCAAACAACCTCTGGTCTTTAGGGTCGATCTTTTTTCTAGCGGGCATTCGAGAGTCCTCGCGGGAATGTCGCGAGCCCTCGGCGCCTTCAGCGAGACCGCACCGATGCCTCGCAATCGGCGTGTCATGATTTCGCTCCCTGCCAAGCGCACCTGAACGATCATGCACGCCAAGCGGCGTTAGGGGACCACAATGGACCTCGGGGATTGGCTGCGGAGGCTCGGCCTGGAAAGGTACGAGGAAGCATTCCGCAAAAACGAGATTGACGACACGATCCTGCCGAGCTTGACGGCGGAGGACTTGAAGGAGTTAGGCGTCGGCATTCTCGGGCATCGTCGTAAGCTGCTCGACGCCATTGTTGCACTGCGCGCTGATGCGGACGCAAGAGCATCGCCACCCCCCGACGCAGTTGCGACAACCGGCGGGTCTGTCGGGGATACCGCTGAGCGCCGCCAAGTCACGGTGATGTTCTCCGACCTTGTCGGTTCGACGGCACTCTCCGCACGCATGGACCCCGAGGATTTGCGCGAGGTCATTTCGGCCTATCAGAAATGCGTCGCCGAGACGGTGCAGCGCTTCGGCGGTTTCGTCGCGAAATACATGGGCGACGGCGTGCTGGTTTATTTCGGCTATCCGCAGGCCTATGAGGACGAAGCCGAGCGGGCGGTACGGGCGGGGCTGGAGCTGGTCGCGGCGGTGGCAGGGCTCAAGACGCGCGCTGCGCTGCAGACCCGTGTCGGCATTGCGACCGGGCTCGTTGTCGTCGGCGACCTGATCGGAGCGGGGGACGCGCAGGAGCGCGGCATCGTCGGCGAGACGCCGAACCTCGCCGCGCGCCTGCAAGGGATCGCCGAGCCGAACACGGTGGTCATCGCCGAGGACACGCGAAAACTTCTCGGCAATCTCTTTGAATTCGAGGACCTCGGGCCGAGGGAGCTCAAGGGCATCGCTGGGCCGGTGCGGGCCTGGGCGGCGCTGCGGGCGAGCTCGGCGGAAAGTCGCTTCGAGGCGCTGCACACGACCGGTCTGACTGCCTTGGTCGGGCGGGAAGAAGAACTCGAATTGCTACTGCGGCGCTGGTCGAGAGCAAAGTCCGGCGAAGGTCAGGTGGTGCTGCTCTCCGGCGAGGGAGGTATCGGCAAATCGCGGCTCACAGCCGCGCTGCTGGAACACCTCGCCACCAAACCGCACACGCGGTTGCGCTATTTCTGCTCGCCGCAGCACACCGACAGCGCGCTTTATCCGATCATCGGCCAGATGGAACGCGCCGCTGGACTGGGGTACGACGACAAACCGCAAGCGAAGCTCGACAAGCTCGATGCGGTGCTGGCACAGACCTCGACCTCCGTCCAGGACGCGGCGCTCTTTGCCGAGATGCTGTCGCTACCGAATGATGGACGCTATCCCGCGCTCGCGTTGACCCCGGAACAGCGCAGGCAAAGAACGCTGGAAGCGCTGACGTCGCAACTCGCGGGATTGGCAAGCCAGCAACCGGTGCTGATGATCTTCGAGGACGTCCAGTGGATCGACCCCACGAGCCTGGAGGTGCTTGGCCGGACCGTGGACCGAATTAGAACCCTACCGGTGCTGCTCATCGTAACTTTCCGCCCCGAATTCAACCCGCCGTGGGTGGGACAGTCGCGTGTAACGAGCGTGACGCTCAACCGGCTTGGAGAGCGTGAAGCAGCGGCCATCATTGCGCGCCTTGTCGGCAACAAGGAGCTACCGGCGGACGTGATGGCGGAGATCGTGGAGCGCACCGACGGCATTCCCCTGTTCGTGGAGGAGATGACGAAGGCGGTGCTGGAGGCGGAGGGCGAGGGCGAAGCGCGGCGCACAGTTGCGGCGGTTCCGTCCCCGGCCCTGGCAGTGCCCGCAAGCTTACACGCCTCGCTGATGGCGCGGCTGGACCGGCTTGGCCCCGCCAAGGAGGTAGCGCAGATCGGGGCGGCGATCGGGCGGGGGTTCTCCCATGCCCTGCTGGCTGCAGTGGCACGCAAGCCCGAAGCTGAGCTGAGCGCGGCGCTGGAGCGTCTGATTGGGGCCGGTTTGCTGTCCCGGCAGGGCGTGCCGCCGTATACGACTTATCTGCTCAAGCATGCCCTGGTGCAGGACGCGGCCTACGGCACGCTGCTGCGCGAGCCGCGACGCGCGCTTCACGCCCGCATCGCCGAAACCTTGGAGAGCCAATTCGCGGAAATCGCCGAAAATCAGCCGGAGCTGCTGGCGCGTCACTGCACTGTGGCCGGCCTCATCGAGAAGGCTGCGGGCCTATGGGGCAAGGCCGGACAGCGGTCGCTGGCGCGCTCGGCGCTGATCGAAGGCGTAGAGCAGCTCAGGCGGGCCCTCGGTCAGATTGCCGCCTTGCCCGCCACTCCGGCGCTGCGCCGCGAGCAAATCAAGCTGCAGGTCGCGCTCATAAACCCAATCACCCATCTCAAAGGGTATGCCGCTCCTGAAACCAAGGCGGCTGCGGAGCGTGCGCGTCTCCTGATCGAACAAGCCGAAGCGCTCGGCGAGCCTCCCGAAGACCCGCTGCTGCTGTTTTCCGTCCTCTACGGCTTCTGGGTCGCGAGCTTCGTGGCGTTCAACGGCGACGTGATGAGCAACCTTGCGACGCAATTCCTGGCGCTCGCAGAGAAGCAAGGCGCGACAGTTCCGCTCATGGTAGGGCATCGCGTCACGGGCATGTCCTTGCTGTGTACGGGCGACATCGCGGCAGGCCGGGCGCACTTTGATCAGGCCATCGCGCTTTACGATCCTGCCGCGCATCGTCCGCTGGCGACGCGATTTGGCCAAGACGTCCGGGTGGGAATCTTGGGCTATCGGTCGGCGGCCCTGTGGATGCTTGGCTATCCAGAGGCCGCGCTCGCAGACTCGGACCAGGCGATCAGTGATGCGCGCGAGATCGGCCAAGCTGCTACTTTGATGTACGCGCTGGGCCACGCACCGTTCACCTATTTCGACTGCGGAAACTACGCGAAAGCAATGGCGGTCGTCGATGAACTTGCCGCTTTGGCGGACGAAAAAGGCGCCTTGTTCTGGAAGGCCCGCGGAATGTTGTTGCAAGGTTCGCTTTTGGCACTGACCGGCAAAGCCTCCGACGCAGTTCAAATGATAGCCTCCGGAATCGCCGCCATACGCTCAACCGGAGCAACACGGCTGCTCCCAATCTATTTGGCGCACTTGGCACGCGCCCATGCGGACCTTGGCCTATTCGATGACGCTTGGCGCAGCATTGGCGAAGCGATGACGGCGATCGAAACAACCAAGGAAACGTGGTTCGAGGCCGATATCAATCGCATGGCCGGGGAAATCGCGCTCAAGTCGCCGCAGCCAGATACTTCGAAAGCGGAAGCGTATTTCGAGCGGACGCTCGCGGTTGCGCGTGCGCAGCAAGCGAAGTCATGGGAGCTGCGCGCGGCGATGAGCATGGCCCGGCTCTGGCGCGATCAGGGCAAGCGCGATGAGGCCCGCGATCTTCTCGCTCCGGTCTATGGCTGGTTCACCGAAGGCTTCGACACGCTCGATCTGAAAGAGGCCAAGGCCTTGCTCAACGACCTGCACGCCTGACAACCAATTTTAAAACCGCCTATAAACGCCTACGTTCCCAGACTAGACCAGATTTGCTTCCGTTGAAACTCGTCAAATTTGCTGCGGTGCGTTGGTCGCTATTCGCCCTTCACGTCACTTGCTGCGACGCAGCGATATGTCCGGAGTTGAGGTCAAAGCAGACTCGAAATCGATGGCTTCGTTCGGTCGCTGTTGACCCAGAGCAGACGTCGCACCCGAAACACGTCTACCGCGCTTCGAACATAAATAAGGCTGCTTCTGTTAGGTTCAAGCTGCTGATTGTCCCGCGGCACACTCGGGTAGGCCGGCAGAGACAAGGAGTTCGATCAGCTTCCGCTTAGTCATGGGGTCGAGGTAGAATTCGTGAAATTCGACATAATCAGTTGTCAGGTCGGGGGCGTTGGCAATTGCTTCAGCGACGATCTCGCGCGCTCGGGCAGTCTCGCCCAGCGCCGCATGCGCGGCCGCGCCGTATAAGCGCGATCGGCGAGTCTGAAAAGTCAGGTGGAGCGCTGCCTCGATCGATTCCCGAAACTGCCCGAGATTGTAGAGCACCGCGACGCGCTCCTCGACGCACCACACATGCAGAAACGGGTCTAGTTCGGCAGCCTCGTTGAGCAGTTGCAGCGCACGCTCTGGCTCACCCGAGAAGTTGTAGAACGCCGCCGAGCGGCCTTTGACGTAGGCGTCCGACGGGCTTAGCGCCATTGCTTTCTCGTGGTATTTCCGCGAGGCCTCAAAGGCACCGCGGTGCATGAGGATCGAGCCCATCACCCGATTGGCTTCCGGATCGTTGGGGTCGAGTTCGAGCGCACGCTGGGTGCGCCGCTCGCCGTCCTCCCAATCGAATTCCGGCAAACCGGAACGAGCACAGACCCACATAGCGCGCGGACGGGCGAAGTTCGCGTCTGCTTCGATGGAGCGCTCGAACCAGTGGATCGCCTGGCGCAAGTTCTCGTCGACCACCCCGCCGAGGCGATGATATTCGAGCCCGCGTAAGTAAAACTCATAGGCGGTCATCGACTCGGGCTTGATCCGGCGCGCGGCCACAATATCACTTTCCTCAATGCGGCCCAGCACCGTCGAAGCAATGCGCGAGACCAACTCGTCGAGTCGGCCGACCAGGCTTTCAAGGCTCTCATTGAGCCGATCGCTCCAAACCATTCCGCCGGTCTCGGTCTCTGAGAGCGATAGGCTCAAGCGGATCTGCGACGCGAGTTGGCGAATCGTGCCGGTGAGCACGTAGCGCACGCCGAACCGATTGCCCACGGATTGCGGATCACACGAGGTGGCGGCGAGGACCCGGGTCGCCGAGCGCGAAGTAACGAATAGCTTCTTGAATCGACCGAGTTCGAAAATCAGCTCCTCGGTGACGCCCTCCGCCAAGTACCTCTGATCCTCGTCAGCGGACGCAACCTCGATGGGCATGACGGCCAGCGAATGAGGTCGCTTCGCCTGCATTGGCGTCGGCTGAGTCGGGGCTATCTGGTAGACGTGGCGGGTTATCTCGCCGCGCAGGCGGTAAATGCGGACCGGTTGAACAATATTGCGGAAGCTCTGCTCG